>Ga0187893_10002556_pt1 | contig 39669 bp, 36 predicted proteins | sample MA1701074metaG_FD_139574 | JGI IMG/M metagenome (GOLD analysis project Ga0187893, IMG submission 139574) | White microbial mat communities from a basaltic lava cave in the Kipuka Kanohina Cave System on the Island of Hawaii, USA - MA170107-4 metaG ...
ATCGTGCGTCCCGGCGGTGTCCTACGACTCCGGCTCACAGACAACGCGGCCACGCGGCAGACCTTCACCCGGATCCGAAATGCGCTGCCGAAAGTCGCCTGAGTTTTGTCACATCAGGGTTAGGTCCGGCTGAAGCCGGACACTACGTACGATGGAAGCATCCCAGCGGCGTGTGGCGGCGTCGATTGGCGTGCCCGTGGCGCGCCGCCACATCTTTCTCTGCTGCGATCAGACCACCCCGAAGTGCTGCGAGAAGGAGCGCGGGCTCGCGGCGTGGGAGTTCCTCAAGCGTCGCCTCAAGGAGCTCGGCTTGTCGGAACAGGGGGGCGTTCTCCGCACCAAGGCCAACTGTTTGCGAATCTGTGAAGGCGGCCCCGTCGCCGTCGTCTATCCAGAGGGTGCGTGGTACGGCGGTTGTGACCCGCCGGTGCTCGAGCGCATCATCCAGGAGCACTTGATCGGCGGCCGACTCGTGGCGGAACACGTAATTGAGGCCCACGCGCTGCACCCCCTGAGATAAAGTAGAGACATCCCCATTAGCCTCGGAGCTGGGTAGAAGCATGTCAGTGACCGCGTCGGCCGTCCAAGAGACCGCCCCTCAGCCGCGCTCCGCGCGCGTCGTCAACGATTTCGCCATTCAAGTCGCCACGGTCAACGGATCGGGCAGCCAGACCGCCAACCTGGTGCTGCTGCGGTCGATCTTCCAGATGGGTGTGCCGGTCTCCGGCAAGAACATGTTCCCGTCGAACATCGCCGGCCTGCCCACCTGGTACACCATCCGGGCGAGCTCGAAGGGGTACGTCGGCCGCAAGAAAGAAGTCGACTTCCTGGTGGCGATGAACCCGGAGACGGCGCGCGAAGACGTGATGACCCTGCCGCCGGGCGCCGCGGCCGTCTACGACGAGCCGCTCAAGCTGAAGGATCTTCGCAGCGACGTCGTCTTCTATCCCGTTCCGTTCGACAAGCTCATCACGCCGATCACGCACGACGCCAAGCTGCGGCGTCTCGTGCGCAACATGATCTACGACGGCGTGCTGTCGCGCCTGCTCTCGATCGACATGGGGCAGATGGAGAAGGCGCTCCGCAAGCAGCTCGGGAAGAAGGAGAAGGCGATCGCGCTCAACATGAACGCCCTCAAGGCGGGCTCTGAGTACGCGGAAGCGAATCTGCCGAAGCTCGATCCGTTCGTCATCGAGCCGATGGACAAGACCCAGGGGATGATCCTCATCGAGGGCAACTCCGCCGCGGCCATCGGCTGCATGATGGCGGGCGTCACCTTCGTCAGCTGGTACCCGATCACGCCCTCGTCTTCACTCTGCGAGTCGCTCATCGACTATCTGAAGAAGTACCGGAAAGATCCAGAGACGGGCAAGGCGACCTACGCCGTGATCCAGGCGGAAGACGAGATTGCCGCGCTCGGCATGGTCATCGGAGCCAGCTGGGTGGGGGCGCGCGCGATGACGTCGACGGCGGGGCCGGGCATCTCGCTCATGGCCGAGTTCACCGGCCTCGGGTACTACACGGAAGTGCCGGCGGTGATCTTCGACATCCAGCGTGTGGGCCCTTCGACGGGGCTCCCCACGCGCACCGCGCAGCAGGACATCCTCTCGGCCGCCGTGCTGTCACACGGCGACACACGGCACCCGATGCTCCTCCCGGCGTCCGCCTCCGAGTGCTACACGATGGCGATGGAGGCGTTCGATCTGGCGGAGCGGCTCCAGACGCCGGTGTTCGTCATGTCGGACCTGGATCTCGGGATGAACAACTGGATGTCCGACCCGTTCGAGTACCCGAAGAAGCCGCTCGACCGCGGGAAGCGCCTCGACGAGGCGACGCTCGAGCGGATTGGCGAGTTCGCACGCTACCGCGACGTCGACGGCGACGGCATCCCGTACCGCACGGTGCCGGGCGACGGCCTGCCGGCTTACTTTGCGCGCGGATCCGGCCACAACGAGAAAGCGCAGTACAGCGAGCGCGCCGACGACTACGCGAACAATCTCGACCGGCTGGCGCGCAAGTTCGAGACGGCGCGAACGCTCGTGCCGAAGCCGGAGGTGGACGTCATCCGCGGCGCGCGCATCGGGTTCATCGGCTACGGCACGACGCACTGGGCGATCGTCGAGTCGCGCGACCAGCTGAAGGCCGAGCACGGCATCGACGTCTCGTACCTGCGGCTGCGCTCCTACCCGTTCACGGCGGAAGTCTTCGACTTCATCGACACGTGCGACCGGGTCTATGTCGTCGAGCAGAACCGCGACGCGCAGATGCTGTCGCTCCTCAAGATCGAGTGCTCGCCGGCGCGGTTTGCGAAGCTCCGCAGCATCCGGCACTATATCGGCCTTCCAATCGACGGCCGCTCGGTGACGACGGAATTGTTGAAACACGAGGAGGATCGCGCACGCTGACGCGTGCGCGTACGGTACCAGACATGTCCACGGAAGCCACGGTTCAACCGCCCGCTCCGGGCAAGAAGCTCAATCGCATCGGCCTCGAGCCGGCCGCCTACCGCGGCGGCAAGACGACGCTCTGCGCCGGGTGCGGGCACAATGCGATCACCGAGCGCATCATCGAGTCGTTCTTCGAGCTCGGCATCGACCCGACGCAGGTGCTCAAGCTCTCGGGCATCGGCTGCTCCAGCAAGGCGCCTGCCTACTTCCTGAGCAACGCCCACGGGTTCAATTCGGTGCACGGCCGCATGCCGTCGGTCGCCACCGGCGCCGTCGTCGCCAACCGGAAGATGATCGCGATTGGCGTGAGCGGCGACGGCGATACCGGCGCGATCGGCATCGGCCAGTTCGTGCACCTGATGCGCCGGAACCTGCCGATCGTCTACATCATCGAGGACAACGGCTGCTACGGCCTGACCAAGGGGCAGTTCTCGCCGACCGCCGACCTCGGCTCGACGCTCAAGACCGGCGTGGTCAACGATCTGCCGCCGATCGACACCTGCGCCCTCGCCATCGAGCTCGGGGCCTCGTTCGTGGCCCGGTCGTTCTCGGGCGACACCAAACAGCTCAAGGCGATCCTGAAGGCGGCCCTCAGCCACCGCGGGACATCCATGATCGACGTCATTTCCCCGTGCGTCACCTTCAACGACCACGAGGGATCGACCAAGAGCTACTCCTACGTCAAGGACCACGACGAGCCGCTGGCCGACGTCAGCTTCGTCCCGTATTTCGAGGACATCACCGTCGAGTATGATCCCGGCACCAGCACGGCGGTCACGCTGCACAACGGGTCGAAAATCATGCTCACGAAAATGGCCGAGGACTACCAGCCGACCGACAAGATCAGCGCGCTGCGGCTCCTGCACGAGACGATGAGCCGCGGGGAGTACGCGACGGGCCTTCTCTACATCGAGCCCGACAAGCAGGACTTCCTCGACCTGCTCGGCATCAGCGACGAGCCGCTGGCGACGCTTCCGGAGACGAAGACGCGTCCGGGCCAGGCGGCGCTCGACGAAATCATGGATAGCTTCCGGTAGGAGCCCTCGGGTGACCGGCTACGCCTCCGTCGTCATCTACCTCGTCATGATCGTCGCGTTCGCCGTCGTCTCGCTGGCGGCGGCGCGCGTGCTGAGCCCGAGCCGCCCGTTCGCCGCCAAGCTCGAGACCTACGAGTGCGGCGCCCAGCCGTTCGGCGAGGCGTGGGTGCAGTTCCCGGTCGGCTTCTACCTCGTCGCGCTGCTCTTCATCGTCTTTGACGCGCTCGCGGTGTTTCTCTTCCCCTGGGCGCTCGCCCTGCGCGGGCTCGGCATGTGGGGCATCGGTACGATGGTCGTGTTCCTCGCCATTTTGGGCCTCGGCTGGTTCTACGCCTACCGGGAGCGGGTGCTCGAATGGCAGTGAAGGACGTCCCTCAGATCGTCCCCGTCTGGAGGAACTTCAAGGACCTCGTGGAGTGGGAACAGCTCCACCAGACCCGCCCCGAGGGCGACAAGCATTCCGACCTCTTCGTCAGCCTCACCGAGGGGATTCACAACTTCCCCGGCGGCTTTGCGCTGACGACGGTCGCCGATACCTTCCTCAACTGGGCGCGCAAGTCGTCGGTCTGGCCCGTGACGTTCGGCCTCGCCTGCTGCGCGATCGAGATGATGGCGACCTTCGCGTCGCGCTTCGACGTCGAGCGGCTCGGCATGGTGCCCTGGGCCTCGCCCCGGCACGCGGACCTGATGATCGTCTCGGGCACGGTGACCATCAAGATGGCGCCGATGCTCAAGCGGATCTACGACCAGATGCCCGACCCGAAGTGGGCGGTGTCGATGGGCTCCTGCGCCAACTCCGGCGGCCCGTTCCGGCACGGCTACCACGTGGTCAAGGGCGTCGATCGGGTCATCCCGGTCGACGTCTACGTGCCCGGGTGCCCCCCGCCTCCCGAGTCGCTGCTCAACGGGCTGCTCCTGCTCCAGGACCAGATCGCGCACTTCCAACGCACCGGCCGGCGCGCCGAGCCGACTCCGAAGGTGGACTGACGCCGTGACCGCCGAAGAGGTCCGCACGCGCATCGCCGAACAGTTTCCTGGCGCTCAGAGCGCCGGCGACGCCCCGGTGACCGTGATGGTGCCGGCCGACGCTTGGGTCCCCCTTGCGCGCTTCGCGAAGGAGACGCTCGGCTGCTTGTTCTTCTCGTTCCTCTCCGCAGTGGATTGGAAGGAGGAGGGGCTCGAGGTGATCGCCAAGGTCGACAACGTGGACGCGGGGATCTCCCTGCTCCTGAAGACCCGCCTCGGCTCCGGCGTGTCGGCGTGCCCGTCGCTGACCGACGTGTACCGCGGGGCCAACTGGATGGAGCGGGAGTGCTACGACATGTTCGGCATCCGCTTCGAGGGGCACCCGGACCTGCGCCGCATCCTGCTCGGCGACGATTGGGAAGGCCATCCGCTGCTCAAGTCGTATCCCGTGGACGCTCCGCATCCCCCGTACCGATGACCACCGCCGCCTCCCCCTCGCGCGTCGAGCTCGACTACACGGGCAGCGAGCGGCTGACCATGAACATGGGGCCGCAGCACCCGTCCGCGCATGGGGTGTTCCGCGCCATCCTGACGCTCGAGGGAGAGCAGGTCGTCGGGGTCGACGCGGTGATCGGCTACCTGCACCGCTGCCACGAGAAGCTCGCCGAGACGCTGACCTACGCGCAGTACCCGTCGATTGCCTCGAAGACCGACTACGTCGCCGCGATGACGAGCGAGTTCGCCTACGTGCGCGCGGCGGAGATGATCGGCAAGATCGAGGTGCCCAAGCGCGCGCAGTATCTGCGGGTGATCGCCGCGGAGCTCCAACGGGTCGCCTCGCACCTGCTCTGGCTCGGCACGTGGTGCCTCGACATGGGGGGCGCGCTCGGCGGCGGCGCGACGATCTTCCTCTACTGCATCCGCGAGCGCGAGCTGGTGCTCGACCTGTTCGAGTCGCTGGTCGGCGCGCGGCTCCTCTACGGATTCTACCAGGTGGGGGGCGTCCGCTACGACATCCCGTCCGGCTGGGTGGAGAAATGCCGCGAGACCGTGGACCTCATGGATCGGCGCATCGACGAGTATCAGCGGATGCTCGAGGAGAATCCGTTCTTCCTGGTGCGCACGCAGGGCGTCGGCGTCATCTCGCGCGAGCTGGCGCAGGAGGTGGGCATCAGCGGGCCGCTCGTCCGCGGCTCGGGCGTCAACTATGACATCCGCCGGACCGATCCCTACTCCTCGTACGAGGACTTCGACTTCCGCGTGCCGGTGGAGACCGGCGGCGACTGCCACGCGCGTTACCGCGTGCGGATGGTCGAGTTCCGCGAGTCGCTGAACATCGTGCGCCAGGCGCTCGACCGGCTGCCCGAGGGGCCGATCTCTTCCCGTCCGGGCCTCAAGTCGGTGGCGCAAATCCGCATCCCGAAGGGCGAGGCGTACGCGCGCGTGGAAGGCGCGCGGGGGGAGGTTGGCTGCTATCTCATCGCGGACGGCAGTGCGAAGCCGTACCGCATGAAATGGCGCGGGGCCTCGTTCTCGAACCTGGCCGTGCTGCCCCACATCATTCCCGGGCACAAGGTCGCCGACGTCGTCGCGATCATGGGATCGGTCGATCCGGTGTTCGGCGAGGTGGATCGCTGATGCCCGAGTGGGTGTCCCCGCTCATCGCGCCGTTCATCGTGCTGAACGTGGTCATCGGGATCGTGACCTACGTGACGCTCCTCGAGCGGAAGTTCGCCGCGCGCATGCAGTCGCGCATCGGGCCGTACCGCGTTGGACCCCACGGCCTGCTGCAGCCAATCGCCGACGCCATCAAGCTGATGATGAAAGAGGATATCGTGCCGACTGCGGCCGATCGGCCCGTCTACAACCTGGCGCCGATCGTCTTCCTCATTCCCTGCATGCTGATCTTCGCGACGATCCCGTTTGCCCCTGGCCTCGGCGTGGCGGATCTGAACATCGGCATCCTGTTCTTCCTGGCGGTCTCGGCGATGGAAATCGTCGGCCTGTTCATGGCGGGCTGGGGATCGAACAACAAGTACGCGCTGCTCTCGGCGATGCGCGCCGTCAACCAGGTCATCTCGTACGACCTGCCGTTCATCTTCGCGGCGCTCGTGCCGGTGCTGCTCGCCGGATCGCTGCGGCTCTCCGAGATCGCCGCCGCGCAGGCGGGGCTCTGGTTCGTCTTCTACCCGGTGATCGGCCAGCTCGCCTTCATCGCGTTCATCGTCTCGACGGTGGCCGCCGAGAACCGCGCGCCGTTCGACATCCTCGAGGCCGAGTCGGAGCTCGTCGCCGGCTTCCGGGTCGAGTACTCGGGCATGAAGTTCGCGATCATCCAGCTCGGCGAGTACGCGCACGTGATTGGCGCGTCGTTCCTCGGCGCGCTGCTCTTCTTCGGCGCGTGGGCCGGGCCGGGGCCCGAGTGGCTGGGGCCGATCTGGTTCCTCATGAAGGCGATGTTCGTCTTCCTGCTCGTCACCTGGGTGCGATGGAGCTTCGTCCGGATCCGCGTCGACCAGATCCTGGCGCTCTCGTGGAAGGCGCTGCTGCCGGCCACGCTCGCGCTGCTCGTCGCGACCGCCGTCGTGGTCGTCTGGAGGGGAACACCTGGTGTCTGACGTGCAGACCGCCGCCGACGTCCGCGCGCTTCGCGACGCCGCGCCCCGCTCCAGCAACGACGTGGGCGTCATTATCCGCGCCGTCCTCGGCGCCATGCGGATCACGCTGCGGAACCTGTTCCGCAAGCCCGTCACCGTGCACTACCCGGACAAGGAGCGTATCTATCCGGACCGCTACCGCGGCCTGCTGGCGCTCGTCTACGAGAAGGACACCGGCGAGGAGGCGTGCATCGGCTGCCGGCTGTGCGAGTACGTCTGCCCGCCGGCCGTGATCAAGGTCGAGATGCTCAAGAGCGAGAAGCGGAACTACGCCAAGACGTTCACGCTCGAGCTCTACGCCTGTGAGTTCTGCGAGCTGTGCGTGCAAGTGTGCCCGACCGACGCCATCGTGATGATGAAGTCGTTCGATCTGTCGACGACCGATCGCCGCGAGCTCCTGCTCGACAAGGACAAGCTCCATGCGCTCGGCAAGCGGTTCGAGCAGTCGTGGGCGACCGGCAACAAGCTGCGCGACATGCAGGGGCCGCCGAAGCAGGCGCGCCCCGCCTCCGCTGAAGCGTCGGCGGGCAAGGCCGAGCACGGAAGCCAGGAGGCCCCGGGCGCATGAACGCCGACGTGCTGGCCTTCTGGGTCCTGGCGGTCGTCCTCGTCGGCTCCGCACTCGCGGTCGTACTGACGAAGAACCTGTTTCACGCGGTCCTCTGGCTCGCGCTGGCCCTGACGGGCACCGCCGGCGTCTTCCTTCTGCTCGACGCCGAGTTTCTCGCCGCCGTGCAGCTCTTGCTCTACGCCGGTGGCATCGTCACGATCGTCGTGTTCGCAATCGTCGTCACCGAGCGGCTGGTCGGCGAGCGCATCTCGCAGACGAGCCGCCGCATCGTCGGCGCTGGCGCGATCTCTGGCAGCCTGCTCGCGATGCTTGTCCGCACGATCGCCCAGCAGCGCGTCCCGCCCGCGCCCCCCGACATGCCGGCCGATCTCACCCGGGCAGTGGGCGAGACGGTGCTCACGCGCTTCGTCCTCCCGTTCGAGCTTCTCGCCGTGCTGATGCTGGCGGGGTTGATGGGCGCGATATACTTCGCGCGCCCCGATGATTAAATGGGCCTGCAGGCGTATCTGACGCTCGCCGCGGTGGTGTTCTGCATCGGGTTGTTCGGTGTGATCACGCGCCGCAACACGATCGGCATCCTGCTGGGCATCGAGCTGATGCTCAACTCGGTCAACATCAATCTGGTGGCGTTCGCCCGCTATCTGGGCGACGTGACCGGCATGGTGTTCGCCGTCTTCGCCATCTGCATCACCGTCACCGAAGCCGCGCTCGGTCTGGCGATCGTGATTCTTCTCTTCCGCATCCGCCGGACCGTGATCGCCGATCAACTGGATCTGCTCAAGGGATGATGGCGGGTAACGGGACCCTCGCGCTCGCCGCTCTGCTCCTTCACGCGTTGGCGTTCCTGGTGCTGGCGGTGGCAGCACCGCTCCGCCGCCTGGGCCGTCCCGCGGCGTATGTCTCGATTCTGTGTGCAGCCGGGTCGCTCGGTGGCGCGGTGCTTTCGTGGCGCGCGCACACCGGCGAGACGATCTCGCGGCTCGTCTGGACGTGGCTTCCGTCCGAAGGACAGACGCTCGCGACGGTGGGCGTGCTCGCCGATGCCGATTCCACGGTGATGCTCGTGCTCGTGGCGCTCGTCTCGCTGCTCGTGCAGGTGTACTCCCTCGGGTATCTGAGCGACGAGCCGCCGCCGGCGCTTGGCCGCTATTACACCTACCAGTCGCTGTTCGCCTTTTCGATGATGGGGCTCGTACTCGCGCCGAACTTCCTGCAGCTTTTCATGTGCTGGGAGCTCGTCGGTCTCTGCTCCTACCTGCTGATCGGCTTCTGGTACCAGCGTCCGGCCGCGCAGCGCGCGGCGCTCAAGGCGTTCTGGATTACGAAGGCGGGCGACGTCGGCTTTCTCATTGGCATCGTACTGCTCTGGCGGCATACCGGCACGTTCGATCTGACCGAGATGCGCATGCTGGCCGACAACGGCGCCCTCCCGCTCGCCGGCCTGTCAGTGATGATGTTCTGCGTCTATCTCGGGGCTGTCGGCAAGTCGGCCCAGTTCCCGCTGCACATCTGGTTGCCCGACGCAATGGAAGGTCCGACGCCGGTCTCCGCCCTCATCCATGCCGCGACGATGGTGACGGCGGGCGTGTATCTGCTGCACCGGACGTCGTGGCTCTTTGCACTGACGCCCGACGTGCTCGCCATCGTCGCCTGGGTGGGCGCCTTCACCGCGCTCCTGTCGGCCGTCCTCGCCTGCGTGCAGAACGACATCAAACGGGTGCTCGCGTATTCGACCGTCTCGCAGCTCAGCTACATGATGGCCGCCATCGGCGCCGGCTTTTCCGCCGCCGGGTTCTTCCATCTGCTGACGCACGGCGTGTTCAAGGCGCTGCTGTTCCTCGGCGCGGGCGCGGTGATTCATGCCGTCCACAGCAACGATCTCGCCGACATGGGCGGGCTGGCGCGCCGCATGCCGCAGACCGCGATCGTCTTCATCGTCGGCGCGCTCTCGCTGGCCGGCCTGCCGCTGTTTGCCGGCTTCCTTTCGAAAGAGGAGATTCTCGGCGCGACGCTTGCCGGCGGTTTCATGGGCCCGTTCCTGGTCCTCATCGTGGTCGCCTTCCTCACCGCGTTCTACATGTTCCGCGTCGTCTTCCTGGCGTTCTATGGCGCGGGCGCGCCCGCGGCAGCGCCGGCCGTCGGCGCGGGGCACGCGGCTGTGCACGATGCGCACGACGCCGGCGCGCACGGTCACGCGACGCCGCACCGCGTGGACGAACCAACCGCCTCGATGCTGCTGCCGCTGTGGGTCTTGGCACTGCTGTCAGTGGGGATCGGGGTGTACTTCACGTTCGTCCATCCCGAGCCGGAATTCACGAGTCCGGCATGGCTGATGCCGCTCGCCGTCGGATCGGCGGTGGCGGGCATCGGTCTGGCGTGGGCAACCTATCAGCGCCGCGCGATCGATGCCGCGCGCCTGGCGGCTGCGTTCGGACCGATCTATCGCGGCGCGCTCAAGCGCTTTTGGATCGACGACCTGTTCGAGCGCGTGTACCTGCAGGTCATTCTGGGCTTCTCTCGGTTGATCGGGTGGATCGACCGCTACCTGGTCGACGGCGTGCTCAACGTGCTGAGCGCCTGGACGGTCTCGGCGGGCGACGACATGCGGACGATGCAGTCGGGACGCGCGCAGGATTACGTGTACGGCGTCGCGGTGGGACTGCTCGTCATTCTTCTGTGGGTCCAGTTCGGCTGATGAACAGACTTCCTCTGCTCTCGATCATGACGTGGGCGCCGTTCGTGAGCGCGCTCGTGATCATGTTCGTCGCGCGCCGGCGGCCGCTGCTCGTGCGGTGGACCGCGGCCATCGGCGCCGGCATCTCGCTCGTCGCGTCGCTCTGGGTGTACTGGGCGTACGACCGGGCCGCCGCTGGCTTCCAGTTCCAGGAGGAGTTCGCGCTCGTCCCGTCGCTCGGCATCTCGTACCTGATGGCGGTCGACGGCATCAGCGCGCTCATGGCGCTGCTCACCTCGATCATCATCTTCGCGGGGGTCTTCGCCTCGTGGACGACCAAGGAGCGGAGCCAGGAGTTCTACGCGCTGCTGCTCGTGCTGGTCACGGGCGTCTACGGCGTGTTCGTGACGCTCGATCTGTTCGTCTTCTTCCTGTTCTACGAAATCGCCGTGCTGCCGATGTACCTGCTCATCGGCATTTGGGGGTCGTCGGGGGACGTCCGGCCGCAAGGGATCTTCGGCTGGGCGATGGGGCGCACCGGCGTCGGCACCAAGGAATACGCCGCGATGAAGTTGACGCTGTACCTGCTCTTCGGGTCGGCCTTCATCCTGGTCGGCGTCCTCGCGCTGTTCGTCGCCACCGGGTCGCGGACGTTCTCGTTCCTCGAGCTGCAGACGATGACGTTCGACGCGACGCTGCAGACGTGGGTGTTTCTCGCCTTCTACGTCGGCTTCGGGATCCTCGCCGGCATCTGGCCGCTCCACACCTGGTCACCCGACGGCCACGCGTCGGCCCCGACCGCCGTCTCGATGCTGCACGCGGGCGTGCTGATGAAGCTGGGCGCCTACGGCGTCGTGCGTCTGGGGATGGGGCTGTTGCCGGACGCCGCCGTCGACTGGGCCTGGCTCGTCGGCACCATCGGCTGCATCAACATCGTCTACGGCGCGCTGAGCGCGATGGCGCAGACCGATCTCAAGTATGTGATTGCGTACTCGTCGGTCTCGCACATGGGAGTGGTGATGCTGGGCGCGGCAACGCTCACACCCAACGGGCTGAACGGCTCGGTCTTCCAGATGTTCGCGCACGGCATCATGACCGGCCTCTTCTTCGCGCTCGTCGGGCTCGTCTACGAGAAAGCCCACTCGCGCGAGATCTTCAAGATGGGCGGCTTCGGGGCGATGATGCCGGGCATCGCCACCGCGTTCACGATCGGCGGCCTCTCGTCGCTCGGGCTGCCGGCGACGGCCGGCTTCGTCGCCGAGTTCCTGACGTTCCTCGGCGCGTGGAACTCGGACTATCAGTGGTGGCTGTTCCCCGCCGTCATCGGCGCCTTCCTGACGTCGATCTACGTGCTGCGGGTGGCCGGCCAGATCTTCTGGGGGCCGAAGGCGGACGACCCGCATTTCCACAACCTGCCCGACGCGCAGGGCCCCGAGTGGGCCGCGCTCGGCATCCTGGTGTTCGTGCTCGTGCTGTTCGGCGTGGTCCCGTCGATTGCCATCGCGCCGGTTGACACCGCCACGGGGCCGCTCCTGCTGCGGCTGACGGGGCCATGAACGAGATCCTGATGCCGCTCCTGCCGGAACTGGCGCTCTTCGCACTGGCGGTCGTCGTGTTGGTGGGAGGGGCCATCCGCCGCGGCGCGGCCATGGGCTGGATTACCCTGATCGGTCTTGTCGCCACGTTCGCGCTGACGTTCATCGTCCAGGAGGGGGCGTCGCTCCTCGATGGCGCGTTCGTGCAGGACAGCTTGGCGCTCTTCTCCAAGCGTCTGTTCGTCGCCTCGGCGGTGCTCAGCCTGTTGGGCTCGCTCACGCTCCGCACCGGCGCGTTCATGCGCCGCTCGGCGGAGTACCACTTCGCGCTTGTCGCCTCGCTGCTCGGAATGTCGGTGCTCGTCTCGGCCCGCGAGCTGATCCTGCTCTTCGTCGGCTTCGAGCTGATGTCGCTCCCGCTCTTCGTGATGACGGGCTTCCTCAAGCGCGAGGCGACGGCCCCCGAGGCGGCGCTCAAGTTCTTCCTCGTCGGCACCGCCTCCTCTGCCGTGATTCTGTACGGCATGTCGTTCGTCTACGGCGCGGCGGGGAGCACGATGTTCTCGGAGATTCCGCCGGCGCTGCGCGACGGCCCTCCGGTGATGATGCTGGGCATGGGGTTGCTGCTCGCGGGGCTCGGCTTCAAGATTGCCGCGTTCCCGTTCCACATGTGGGCGCCCGACACGTACGAGGCGGCGTCGACGCCGTTCGTCGCGTGGCTGTCGGTCGCGCCGAAGGCAGCCGGATTCGTCGTCATCATCCGGCTCTACCTGGCCGGCGTTGGTACGGCGGCGCTCATCTGGGCGCCCGCGATCGCCGTGCTCGCGGGCATGACGATGGTGACCGGGAACCTGATGGCGATCCCGCAGCAGAACATCAAGCGGCTGCTCGCCTACTCCGGAATCGCGCACATCGGCTACATGCTGGTCGGCCTCGCGGCGCTCTCGAGCTCCGGCGTCGCCATGATGCTCTTCTACCTCGTCGCCTACACGTTCGGGAACATGGGCGCGTTCCTCGTGGTGCAGGCGGTGGCGCAGTCGGAGCACTCGGAAGGCATCGAGGCCTACCGCGGGTTGGCGCAGCGGTCGCCGCTCCTCGCGCTCGCCATGCTGATCTTCCTGCTGTCGCTCGGCGGGATTCCCTTCGTCGCCGGTTTCTGGGCAAAGCTATACGTGTTCCTCGCCGCCGCTGAACGCGGGATGTACGGCCTGGTCTTCCTGGGCGCGATCCTCACGGTCGTCGCGCTCTATTACTACCTGCTCGTCGCGCGCCGGATGTACATCGAGGCGCCGGCCCGTCCCGAGCCGGTGCGCGTGCCTGGGCTGCTCGGGACGGCGATTGCCGCGTGTGTGATCGGGGTGGTAGGGATGGGACTCTATCCCGCTCCGTGGGTCACGCTCGCCCAGCGCGTCGCGGCGACCTTGTTCTCGTAGCCCAGTCGTACGTCGTGTCCGGCTTCAGCCGGACCCGTGGCGGCGCCTACGCCGCGCGATTGTGCGACTTGCGGTCCTTGCGGCGGCCCCACCAGTCGAGTAGCGCGATGATAAAGGCGACAAGGATGATACCAATCAGGATCCCGATCGCATTTTCCATGACCAAGCTCCCATCGGCCAGAGCGCGATCGAAACGAGCGCTAGCCAAACCGCCACGCCGGTGACCATGATTGTCCAGGACACAGACCCTTGTCCGACGAGCTGACCGAAGACGAGGGCAGCAGCGGCGAAGTTCGCAAGGTCCAGCAGCTTCTCGCCGAACACCGCCCGCGGACCCGGCTTCAATCGTACCATCGTCGCTCGGCTTCCGGTGAAGCCAGGGGCATGCCCGCGAGAAGTCCGAACGCAAACGAGTGGTGGCGAACTGGCGTACGCAATTTCTGCCACGTCCGGCGGTGCGATCCGCGGGAATTCCGAACACATGTCTACCGCGGCTATAATCCGGCCCGGCTTCCACGCTGCATGTCGCTGACTGCCGGTACACCCCTCGGCCCGTACGAGATCACCGCGCTGATTGGCGCGGGCGGAATGGGTGAGGTTTACCGCGCCCGCGACACGCGGCTGCAGCGGGACGTGGCGATCAAAATCCTGCCGGAGGCACTCGCCGGTGATCCGGATCGCCTCGCCCGCTTCGAGCGCGAGGCGCAGGTGCTCGCCGCGCTCAACCACCCGAACATTGCTGCGATCTACGGGTTCGAGGAGGGGCCGGCTGAAGCCGGCCACCACGTACCAGCGGACGCAGTGTCCCCAGCAGACGTGGTGTCCGGCTTCTCAGGCCCGAGCGGAGTCGAGGGCAGCCGGACCATCCGCGCGCTGGTCCTCGAGCTCGTCGAAGGCGACACGCTCGAGGACCGCATTGCGCGCGGGCCGCTGCCGCTCGACGAGGCGCTTGCGCTGGCGCGGCAGATCGTCGACGCACTCGAGGCCGCGCACGAAGCCGGGGTGGTTCATCGCGACCTGAAGCCCGCGAACGTGAAGATCACACCGGCGGGCCACGTCAAGGTGCTCGACTTCGGCCTCGCGAAGCTCGCGGGTCCGCCTGAAGACGGACACCACGTACGTCCGGGCTCACCGGGCGCTCGTGGTGTCCGGCTTCAGCCAGACCACACCGCCGCACCTACGATCACGACGCCAGCGATGATGACTGGTGTCGGGACGATTCTCGGCACCGCCGCCTACATGAGTCCGGAACAGGCGCGCGGCAGGCCCGTGGACCGCCGCGCCGACATCTGGGCCTTCGGCTGCGTCCTCTACGAGACGCTGACCGGGCGGCGGGCGTTCGAGGACGAAGACATCTCGCTGACGCTGTCCAATGTCCTGCGACGCGAACCCGACTTGACCGCGTTGCCGGTGGACACGCCTGCAGGCGTGCGTCAGGCGCTGCGCCTGTGCTTCCGCAAGGACTCCCACGAACGGATTCAGGCCGCCGGCGATCTGCGTTTGCTGCTCAGCGGCGCGCTCGACCAGTCCTTGCCTCCCACCACAGGCACCCCGCGTGTGGGGCGCCGTGCGGTGCTGGTGGGCCTTACGGGCCTGCTGCTCGGCGTCGTCCTCACCGGCCTTGCGGTCTTGCGCTTCGAACCTTCACCAGAATCGCCAGTCGGTCGCTTCACCCTCGTGCTGCCTGCTGGGCAGCGGCTGGCCGGACTCGCCCAGACGGCGATCGCCCTTTCTCCGGACGGATCGCATCTCGTCTATGTCGCCTCCACCGGCGGGTCGCAGCAGCTCTACCTGCGGCAGCGAGACCGCTTCGAGAGCCGGCCCCTCCTCGGAACGGAGGGAGCAACCAGTCCCTTTTTCTCACCCGACGGGCAATGGGTGGCGTTTTTCACGGTTGACAGGCTGAAGAAGATTGCCCTGAGTGTTGGTCCGCCCGTGATGCTCGCGCGGGTGGACAATTTCGGTCGTGGCGGAAGCTGGGGAACCGATGGAAACATCGTGTTCGCTCCTCGATTCGATGCCGGGCTCTCGTCGATGTCCGCCGCTGGCGGCCAAACCCAACCGCTCACGACGATTGACGGCCAGAAGAGCGGGAGTCATCGATTTCCTCACCACGTGACCGGCGCCAGCGCCGTGCTGCTGACGGTCGGAACGGGAGCCAGCTGGGACGAGGCGAGGATCGAACTGCTGGACCTGGCGACCCATGAACGCAAGGTCCTGATCGAAGGCGGCAGCGACGGGCGTTACGTCTCGACCGGCCACCTGATCTACCTGCGATCGGGAACGTTGATGGCCGTGGCGTTCGATCTCGCGCGACGAGTCGTCACGGGCCAGCCGGTCGCGATGGTCGAAGGACTCATGCCTTCCACGAACCAGACCGGCGCCGCGCAGGCGACCTTCACCGATGCGGGATCGCTGATGTATGTGGCCGGCGACGGGCGCGCTTCTGGAAGAACCCTCGTCCTGCTGGACCGACGTGGGGCGGAGCAGACCCTTCAGCTCCCGCCCCGCCCGTATCGCCATCCCAGACTTTCGCGCGACGGCCAGCGCATCGTGCTGGACATCGACGAAGGCAACAGAGTGGACATCTGGACCTACGACCTTCCGCGCGGCACACTGACTCGTCTGACTTTTGATGGAACCAACAACTTTCCACTGTGGACGTCCGATGAGGAGAGAGTGACCTTTTCATCCAACAGGGCGGGTAGCCCGCATCTCTTCTGGAAAGCTGCGGACGGCAGCGGCGAAGACGAGCCCCTCACGGTGGGCGACAATCCGCACTCTCCGGGGTTCTGGTCTCCCGATGGGCAGACGCTGGCGTTCAGGGAATCCGATCCCGCGACAGGGTCGGACATCTGGACGCTTTCACTCGTGAGCGACCGGAAGGCGCAACCGTTCCTGCGGACGCCATTCGACGAAAGCAACCTGGTGTTCTCGCCGGATGGCCGCTGGGTTGCCTATCAGTCCAATGAATCTGGCCGCGATGAAGTGTACCTCCAGCCATTCCCCGGCCCCGGCAGCAAGGTGCTGGTCTCAACGGAAGGGGGACAAGCACCACTCTGGTCGCACGACGGGCGGGAACTCTTCTACCGCAGCGGCGATCGCATGATGGCGGTCGCGGTGACGACGCAACCCACGCTCCGCGCGTTGAAGCCGGACGTGCTCTTCGAGAAGCCGGCCTGGATGCAGCCTTTCCTCAGAGACTACGATGTCAGTTCGGACGGCCGCCGTTTTCTGATGGTCAAAGAAGACGAACAGGTCACCACCGCCACGCGGGTCAACGTTGTCCTGGGCTGGACCGAAGAGCTGAAACGGCTGGTGCCGACGAACTGAGGCGAACGCGCACGCAGATTCGTGCGCTCTACAACGCTACGCCGCGCGGTTGCGCGACTTCCGATCCTTCCGCCGCCCCAGCCAGTCGATCAGCACCAGCAGTCCCGCGGCCAGAGCGAAGGCGCCATACATCAGCAGAGCATTGTCCATCGCTACTCTCCTTCGAGCCTGAGGGCGAATGTCACGAACACGAGCCAGATCGCGGTGCCGACGATCGGCCGCGACCAGGAAATGCCTCCTTCGCCGACGAACTGGCCGAACACCAGGGCGGCGGCCCCGAAGTTGGCGAGTTCTCGAATGGTTCCGCCGAGCGCCCGCCGCTGGTCCAAGCTCAATCGTACCATCGTCGCTCCCGCCGCCAACTGACGCGAGGGACGTGCCCGTACAGTTTTCGAAGAAGACCGCGCGGTCACCATCTGGCGTACGCAGTCTCTGCCAGCTCCCGGCGCGCTACGCTCGGCAATTCTGAACGCATCACGCCGGCAGGTATAATCCGCGCGGATCCCAACAGATGGCGCTGGCGACGGGGACGCGGCTCGGCCCGTACGAGATCACTGCCCTGCTCGGCGCGGGCGGAATGGGTGAGGGCTACCGCGCCCGCGACACGCGGCTGCAGCGGGATGTGGCGATCAAAATCCTGCCCGAACAGCTCGCCGACGACCCCGAGCGCCTTGCGCGCTTCGCGCGCGAGGCGCAGGTGCTCGCCGCGCTCAACCATCACCGACTGACGTACGTCGTTTCCGCCACGTTCCGGCCGCGCCGTGGGCGGCGGTTCTGAACACCTCCGACCGGCGGGTATAATCCGCGCCGCCGCATGTCGTCCGCGTTTCTGGCCGCCCGCGATTTCCTCCTCCGCCACCGCACCGACTACGCGACGGCCGTCCGCGACTTCCAGTGGCCCCCGCTGGACCGCTTCAACTGGGCGCTCGACTACTTCGACCGGATGGCCGCCGCCAACGACGCGCCGGCGCTCCACATCGTGGAGGAAACGGGCGCCCAGACCGTGCGGTCGTTCGCGGAGCTCGCCGCGGCGTCGAACCAGGTCGCCAACTACCTGCGATCGCTCGGAGCCAGGCGCGGCGATCGCCTGATGCTGATGCTCGGCAACCAGCTCCCGCTCTGGGAAACGCTGCTGGCGGCCATGAAGCTGGGTGTGGTCGTCAGCCCGGCAACGACCCTCCTGACGCCAGCCGACGTCGCGGATCGCATCGGCCGCGGCCACATCCGCCTCGTCGTCGCCGACGCAGTCAGCGCGGATAAATTCGCGGGTGCCGGTGACGCGATCAAGGTATCGGCCGGCGGGAACGTTTCGGGCTGGCACCGCTACGAGGACCACGCGTGTCTCGGTCCGGCTTTCATCCCGGGCGACACCCGCGCCGGCGATCCGCTACTCCTCTACTTCACCTCCGGCACCACAGCGAAGCCAAAGCTCGTCCGCCACACGCATCAGAGCTATCCGGTCGGCCATCTCTCGACCATGTACTGGCTGGGCCTGCAGCCAGGCGATCGGCATTGGAACATCAGCTCGCCCGGCTGGGCGAAACATGCCTGGAGCTGCGTGTTCGCGCCGTGGAATGCGGCGGCGACCGTGTTCATCTACAACTACAGCCGCTTTCAGGCAAAGGCCGTGCTCGACGCGCTGGTCACGTATGAAGTGACCACGCTCTGCGCGCCGCCGACTGTATGGCGGATGCTCGTGCAGGAGCCCCTGCAGCGATACCGGGTCGCACTGCGCGAAGTCATGTCAGCCGGCGAGCCGCTCAATCCCGAGGTGATCGACCAAGTACGGAAGGCATGGGGCCTGACCATTCGCGACGGCTACGGTCAGACAGAAACGACCGCGCAGATCGGCAACAGTCCCGGCCAGCCGGTGAAACCAGGCTCGATGGGACGGCCGATGCCCGGCTATGCGGTTGCGCTCCTCGACAGCGACGGCCAGCCGGCGGACGAAGGGGAGATCTGCCTTGATCTATCGCGGCGCCCCGTCGGTCTGACCGTGGGTTATACGGACGAAGACGGCGTGACGTCGCACGCCATGCGCGGCGGCTACTATCACACGGGAGACATCGCCGCGCGCGACGCCGACGGCTGCCTCACGTTCATCGGGCGCACCGACGACGTGTTCAAGGCGGCGGATTACCGGCTCAGTCCCTTCGAGCTGGAGAGCGCGCTGATCGAGCATCCCGCGATCGCCGAAGCCGCCGTCGTGCCGAGCCCCGACCCGATTCGACACGCGGTGCCCAAGGCGTTCGTCACGCTCGCCGCCGGCTTCGATCCGAGCCCCGAGCTCGCACGCGAGATCTTTGCGTTCCTGCGACAGTCGCTCGCGCCGTACAAGCGCATCCGCCGCCTCGAGTTCGGCACGCTGCCCAAGACGATCTCGGGCAAGATCCGCCGCGTCGAGCTGCGAGCGCTCGAAGTCGAGCGCCGCGGCCGCGGCGAGCGCGGCGCTCTGGAATTCTTCGACGACGATGTCCCGGCTTAATGGCTTCCTGCGCGGTGTGCGTGTGCTCGACCTCACGCGCCACCTCCCCGGCCCACTGGCTACCCTGCTGCTCGCAGACATGGGCGCCGATGTCCTCAAAATCGAGCCGCCGGATGGCGATGGCATGCGGGACATGGGTCCTCGCCGTGCAAACGGCCGGCCCGCGTACTTCACGGCCCTTCACGCCGGGAAGACGACGCGACGCATCGATTTGAAGACCCCGGGCGGGCGCGCTGAACTGCTCGGTCTGGTGAAGACCGCGGATGTCCTGATTGAATCATTCCGTCCCGGAGTAATGGCGCGACTCGGCGTCGGCTACGACACGCTCGACGCGGCGAACGCGCGCCTCGTGTACTGCTCGCTGAATGGGTTTGGCGCCACCGGCCCGCTGGCCGCGAGCGCCGCGCACGATCTGAATTACGTCGCGCTGGCGGGCGCGCTGCCGCCAGTAGGCGCCGACAGCCTTCCGGATACGCCACTCGCCGACTGCGCCGGCGGCCTCTTCGCGGCGCTCGCGATTCTCGGCGCCCTGCATGGCCGTGCGCGAGACGGCCGCGGATGCTTCATCGATCTCGCGCTCGTCGACGCGGTCATGCCACTGCAGATTCTGGCACTCGCCGCCCTCAGCGCAGCAGGCGCGCCGCCTCCACCCGGCGAAGGCCTCCTGAACGGCGGCGCCGCGTACTACCACGTCTACGACACGTCCGACGGCCATCGGGTCACGCTCGGCGCCATCGAGGCGAAGTTCTGGCGCGCGTTCTGCGCCGCGGCGGGCCGGCCCGAATGGCAACCCCGCCACGACGAGCCACTGCCGCAGCGAGCGTTGATCACGGAGGTCGAATCGATGTTCCGCGAGCTCACGCTCGCCGAGTGCGAGCGGCGGTTTGGGCGGGCGGATTGCTGCTTCGCCCCTGCCGCGGAGCTGGCGCAGGCCATAGCATCGCCGCACATGCGCAGCCGCGGCCTCGTGCAGCGGACGGCCGACGGCGACTACCAGCCGCTCTTCCCCGCACTCGTCGACGGCGAGCCTCCAGCGCCGCGTCCGCCTGTGCGTGAGGAATGAAGCACCTGGGTCTACGCTATAATTCGCGCCTCAGAGGGCACGGTCATGAAATGGATCTACGCAACGCTGACCCTTGTCGCCGTGGGCACGGCTCATCTGGCCGCCCAGGCGACCCAGGCAACGCAAGAAGTCTTCGTGCGGATCCCGGCCGAAGGGACGAAGAATCCGCTCGAAGGCGATCCCGAGGCGATCAAGTCCGGTATGGGCACCTATCGCGTCCGGTGCGCCGACTGCCACGGCATGGACGCGCGCGGCATCCGCGGCCCCGACATCACGCAGGTCTGGGCCCGGGGGCGGACCGACGATGCGCTGTTCCGTACCGTCCGCCAGGGTGTGCCCAACACCGAGATGCCGGCGTTCCCGGCGCCGCGCACCTCGGACAATGACATTTGGCGCATCCTCGCCTACCTCAAGACGATGGCGACACCGGCGACCGATTCGCCACGCGGCAACGGTGTGGCGGGCGGCCGCGTCTTCGAGACCAACTGTCTCGCCTGCCACCGCGTGAACGGACGCGGCGGGCGCCTCGGCCCCGACCTCTCGCGCGTCGGCGTCGCGCGCACGCGCGCCCACATGGCCCGGCAGATCCGTGGCGAGGTTCCCGACTTTCGCACCGGCTACGAGCCGGTCCTCCTGACCACCCCGAGCGGACAGCAGATTCAGGGCGTGAAGAAGAACGAGGATCTCTTCTCGGTGCAGATCATGGACACGCGCGAGCGCATCCAGGGTTATCTGCGGCAAGACCTCGCGGGCGTGGCCAACGTCGAGATTTCGGCCATGCCGACCTTCAGCCGCGACAAGCTGAGCGACGCCGAGCTCGACGATCTGCTCGCCTATCTCACGGCGCTGCAGGGTCCCGAGCCGCCGGCCAGCAACGAGAATCGATAGGAGATGGATATGTCTCGAACGATGGGTCGTCTCGGTCTCGTTGCGTTGGGCGCTGCCGCACTGGCTGCGTCGGTCGCCGCACAGGGCGCCCCGCCGGCGCCGCTCGTCAGCAATCAGGAGCTGCTCGCCGGCCTGCCCGCGGACGGCTCGCGCTGGCTCGTCTTCGGCGGCGGCTACAACAACCACCGGCACAGTCCGCTGACGCAGATCACGCCGCAGAACGTGAACCGGCTGGTCCCGCAGTGGATCTTCCAGACCGACACGCTGGGCCGCTTCGAGACCACGCCGCTCCTGCGCGACAACGTGCTTTACGTGACCGGGCCGCTCAACAAAGCGTGGGCGATCGACGCTCGCACGGGCCGCGAGATCTGGCGTTATGTGCGTGAGCTACCGCCAACCGGCTCGCTGACGGCGTGCTGTGGCCTCGTGAACAAGGGATTCGGCGTCCTCGGCGACAAGCTCTTCATGACCACGCTCGACGCGCACGTGCTCGCGCTCGACATGAAGACCGGCGCCGTCGTCTGGGATGCGACGATGGAGGACTTCCGGAAGGGGTACGCCTCGACGATTGCGCCGCTCGTCGTCAAGGACAAGGTGATCGTCGGCGTGGCGGGCGGCGAGTTCGGGATCCGCGGGTTCATCGACGCCTATGACGCGAACACAGGAAAGCGTGCGTGGCGGTTCTACACGATCCCCGGTCCCGGAGAACCCGGGAACGACACGTGGGAAGGCGACTCGTGGCAGCGCGGCGGCGCCAGCGTCTGGGTGACGGGCGCCTACGATCCGGAGCTCAATCTCCTCTACTACGGCATCGGCAATCCCGGACCGGATTATCACAGCGACAGCCGCAAGGGCGACAACCTGTACAGCGATTCGATCGTGGCGCTCGATGCCGACACCGGGAAACTGCGCTGGCACTATCAGTTCACGCCGCACGACCTGCACGACTGGGACGCGACTGAAGTCCCGATCCTCGCCGACCTCACAATTGGGGGCCAGCCGCGGAAGGTCGTGATGTTCGCCAACCGCAACGGCTTCTACTACACGCTCGACCGCGCCACCGGGCAGATCCTGGTGGCGAAGCCGTTCGTCGTGACGACGTGGGCCAAGGAAATCGGACGGGATGGACGTCCGGTGCTGCTGCCCGGTCACGTGCCCGACGAGAAGGGGGCGACCACGTGCCCGGACGTGACGGGTGCGACCAACTTCTGGCCGCCCACCTACGATCCGTCGCAGCGCCTGTTCTTCGTGAACGCGCGCGAGGTGTGCGCCACCTACTACGCGTGGAAGCAGGAGTACGTACCCGGCGAGCGGTATACGGGCGGGGCCGGTCAGCGAGCCAAAGGACCCGACTTCCGCGCCTACGGGGCGCTTCGCGCGCTCGACCCGACGACGGGCGATCGGAAGTGGGAGTTCGAGTACATTTCGCCGTCGACCTCCGGGCTCCTATCGACAGCGTCGGGACTGATCTTCAGCGGCGACGCGGAAGGGAACTTTCTGGCGGTCGATTCGCGGAGCGGCAAGCTGCTCTGGCGCTTCCCGATGGGGTCGGCGCTGCACGGCACGTCGGCGATTACCTACATGCTCGACGGCCGTCAGCACGTGCTCGTGCCGGCCGGCACGCACTTGATCTCGTGGGCGCTACCGGACGTCGCGCGCACGCCGGCGACGCGCTGAGCACGGAGGGCGCGCGTGACGCCGCGCCGAGGCGGGCCGTCAAGGCCCGCCTCATGACTCCGCCAATCTGCGGCGGGGCTGGACGCCGAACACGCCGACGATCGGCCTGATTATCTCGGCGAGATCGGCGTAATGCATACAGATCGATTCGGTGTGCGTGCCTGCGCTGAACACCATCTCGGGCTCCCCGACAAAGCACTGCTCCACGAACACGCGATGCCCGTAGAGGCTGCCAAACGGGGGCACTGCGCCCACTTGGAAGTCCGGGTACAGCGCGGCAATCTCCGTCTCGTTGGCAAGGCGAAGCGTTTCCGCTCCGGCCAGCTGGCGCAGCCGCTCGAGGTCGACCAGATAGTGCGCCGGCAACACCGCTTGCAGCGGCTCGCCGTCGGCCAAACAGATCACCACTTTGACGGCGGAACGCCCTGGCACGTGGGAGACGGCGGCTGTTTCCTGCGCGGTATAGGCAGGCGGGTGACGGAAGACGAGATACGGCATCCGTTCCCGCTTCAGGACGTCGACGAGCGAGGCAAGCAGTGCCATGGCAGCCCTCCGGCGCCAGCTGCGGGGATCCCGCTGGGCCATCACCCCGATCCCCGTGGGAACAGGGCACATCCCGAGAATCGATCGCCGGTTGATAGCACGGCCGAGCCGCGGTCGTCTACAACTCTTTCGCCGCTGTCACAGGTTGCCCGTCCGGCGGCGCGGCATTAGAATCCCGGCACAACTTGTGACCCCGCGTGTCTCGCTCGTCGGTCCTACGCCGACGGGGGCCGATTGAAAGGATGTGGGAGGCGACCATGACCGAGCCCGATGTAATCGTTGGAATCGGCGGCGCAGCTGGCGATGGGGTCGCCTCGGCCGGCAACACCCTGGCGTTGGCAGTGGCTCGCCAGGGTCAGGGCATGTACGCCTATAACGCTTACCAGTCGGTGATTCGCGGCGGGCACTCCTGGCTACGCCTGCGGATTTCTGCAAAGAAGCCGTTGAACCACGGCGATCAGGTCAACGCGCTGATTGCCCTGAACCAGGACACGCTGGACCGTCATCTGCAGGAGCTCGCGGCCGGGGGGGTGGCGTTGTACAACAGCGCCAAACTGCGACCCACGTACGAGACGCCGCCAGGCGTCCAGCTCTGCCCCCTGCCGGTACCCGACCTGACCCCCGCCTACAAGGACTTGCCGGTGATGCAGAACACGGTGGCTGTCGGGGCGGTCATTCAACTCATGGGACTGGAGTTCAGCGGGCTGGAGTCGGTGCTCGAATCGACGTTCGCGAAGAAGCCGCAGGTGGTGAAAACGAACATGGAGGCAGCGAAGGCCGGCTACGACTACGCCGCCGCCCATTTCACGCCACTCTCCCAGCAGCTGCAGCAGACGAGTCAGCAGTGGGCCCTCGTCACCGGGAACGAGCTTCTGGCCATGGGGGCGGCGTTCGCCGGCTGCAAGTTCTATTGTGCGTATCCGATGAGCCCCGCCACGCACATCCTGGAATGGTTTGCGGGCCACGGGAAGGAACTGGGTGTCTGCGTCCGACAGGTTGAGGATGAGATCTCGGTGATCAACATGACGATCGGGGCCGGCCATATGGGCGTCCGGAGCATGTGCGCCACCTCCGGCGGCGGCTTCGCCTTGATGACCGAGGCGGTCGGCTTGTCCGGCATGCTCGAGACTCCGGTGGTGGTCGTCAACGTACAGCGCGCCGGGCCGTCCACGGGCGTGCCGACCAAGACCGAGCAGGCGGATTTGAACCAAGCGTTTGGCGCCAGCCAGGGCGATTTCCCGCGGATCATCATCGCGCCGCTGAGCATGTCGGACTGCTTCACCACGCCGGCGCTGGCCTTCAACATCGCCGACCGTTATCAGTGCCCCGTGATCATCCTGGCGGACTTGCTCATGTGCGAAGGCAATGAGACCGTGGACCCTGCGCTCCTCGACGTCGATTTCAAGATTGATCGAGGCGAGCTCATCACGGCGGCATCCGCAGGGAGCCGAGGACGCGAGGCCGGCGAACCCTATCTGCGTTATAAGGACACCGAGTCCGGCATTTCGCCGCGGGCCGTTCCGGGCCTTCCCGGCCACCTCCACGTGGCCGCGAGTGACGAGCACGACGAGGATGGGGTGCTTATCAGCGACGTCTATACCGATACCGTGCGGCGCAAGAAGATGGCGGACAAGCGAAGCCGCAAGATGGCAACGGTCCTCGAGCATCTGCCAGCGCCAGAGCTCAAGGGACCAATTGACGCGGAGGTCACGCTGGTTGGCTGGGGCTCCACGTGGGGCGTGCTCACCGAAGCAGTCGAACAGCTGAATCGGGAGGGGATTTCAACCAACCATCTCCAGGTCAAGTTCCTGGTGCCCTTCCACGTCACCGAGGTCAGTGCCCTCCTGGCCAGGAGCAAACGGGTGATCGTCGTCGAGAACAACCAGAGCGGGCAGTTCGCGCGCCACCTGCGGGCCGAAACGGGATTCACCGCGCACGGTCACATCCGCAAGTACGACGGTGAGCCGTTCGAGCCCAAGCACATCGTGCGTGGCGTCAAAGAACTCCAGGCGAACGGCATGGAAATCGTCGAAGTGCTGTCGACGGAGCCCGGCTGGCAAACGGAGCATCCCACAGGCACGAGCGGCGAATGGGCGGGACGACTCGTCCCTGCGACGGCACGGCCCTCGTCGGTGGCAACCTAAGGAGCGAGAACATGGCTACTGCGGTCGCGGTACTTGATATCAAGGATTTCAAAGCGGACGTTCCACCGGACTGGTGCCCGGGGTGTGGCGACTTCGGCGTCCTGAACGGGCTGTTCCATGCCTGCGCGGAGCTGGGACGTCAGCCGCACGAGGTCCTGGTCGTGTCGGGCATCGGGTGCTCATCGAATCTGCCCGGGTTCTTCCGCTCGTACGGCGTGCACAGCCTGCACGGCCGGGCGCTGCCGTTTGCCACCGGCGCCAAGCTGGCCAATCACGGCATGACCGTGGTCGTTACCGGCGGTGACGGTGACGGCTACGGCATTGGCTTGAACCACTTCATCCAGGCCATGCGGCGCAACATCGACCTGACCTACATCGTCATGGATAACGAAACCTACGGCCTGACCACCGGGCAGGTGTCGCCAACCAGCGAAACGGGGATGATCACGAAGACCACACCGCACGGCAACCTGGAGCAGATGCTCAACCCGATGGCGCTGGCGCTCGCGAGCGGCTGCGGTTTCGTCGCTCGCGGATTCAGTGGCCAGCCCAAACATTTGCTGAAGCTGTATGCCGAGGCCATTCAGCACCCGGGCTTTGCGCTCGTCGATGTTTTCAGCCCGTGCGTGACCTTCAACAAGCACAACACCTATGAGTGGTTCCGGAAACGGGTGTACAAACTGGAAGAAACGCCCCACGATCCGACCGACTTCCATGCGGCCATGGACCGAGCGCTGGAATGGGGTGAGAAGATCCCGATTGGGCTCTTCTACCGCAGCGGGCAGCCTCGGCCGAGCCTCCACACGCAGGATCCTGGCCTTCAGGCCGGGGTGCTGGTCGATCAACCGGTAGCCGTCAGCCAGGATCGGCGGAAGAAGCTGATCGCAGAATTCATGTGAGGATGTGCGCATCACGTGAACGGCCCTGCCGCAGACCCCGGCTCCTTTCGGGCTAAAATGTTGCCTCTGTTCGTTTTCTAGTGGCCCCGGGGATCCGTGTGCGGGGTCGCCTCTTCGACCGGGGGTCGGAATGAAGGAAAGACCTCGTTATCCCGGGGTTCGTGTGACCGCGAACGGAAACCAGCTCGTCTCCTACCACACCGAGGCCCGCATCGCGGACGCGGGCGTGTTCTACCCCATCACACCATCGACCGAGGGCGGCGAGCTGTACCAGCAGGCCTATGCCGAGGGCAAGGTCAACGTCTTCGGCCAGAACACGATTGCAATCGAAGCCGAAGGCGAGCACGCCGCCCAGGGCGGCGCCATCGCCCACTCGGTCTGCGGCAAACGGGTGGTCAACTACACGTCGGGACAGGGAGTGGTCTACGGCGTCGAGCAGTACTACCACGCGCCCGGCAAGTGCTCGACCATGGTGCTCGAGGTCGGCGCCCGCGCGCTCACCAAGCACGCGCTGAACGTCCACTGCGGTCACGACGACGTTTACGGCGCGCTCGACACGGGCTGGATCATCGTGTTCGGGAAGGACGCCCAGCAGGCCGCCGATCAAGCGCTCATCCTGCGGCGCGTCACCGAAATGAGCCTGACGCCGGGGATGAACGTCATGGACGGCTTCCTGACGACGCACCTGGAGCGGACGTTCTACAAGCACGAAGCACAACTGATTCGCGAGTACCTCGGCGCCCCCGACGACATCATCGACTGCCCGACCGAAAGCCAGCGGACGCTCTTCGGACCGCGGCGCCGGCGCGTGCCGAAGATGATCGACCTGACGAACCCGGTGCTCCTGGGCCCCGTGCAGAACCAGGAGCACTACATGCAAGGCGTGGTCGCGCGCCGGGACAACTTCGTCGAGCCGATCCTCGAGTTCTTCGAGGCCGCCTACCGCGACTTCGCGGCGCTGACCGGTCGCTACTACGGCCTCGTCAGCCAGTTCAAGTGCGACGACGCCGACACCGTCTTCGTCTCGCTCGGCTCGGCGGCTGAGAACATCGAAGCGGCGGTCGACTATCTGCGCGCACGCGCGCACGCGCGCGTCGGGTCGATCCACATCAACGTCTTCCGTCCGTTCCCCGAGGCTGCCGTGGTCGCCGCGCTCGCGGGGAAGAAGAACGTCATCATCCTCGAGCGCACCGACGAGCCGATGGCGGGCGACAACCCGATGGGGCGCGACATCCGCACCGCGCTCAACAAAGCGCTGCAGGGCGTAGAGGGGCTCCCGGCCATCACGCCCGACCAGATGCCGCGCCTGTTCGGCGGTGTCTACGGCTTGGGGTCACGCGATTTCCGGCCCGAGCACGTCCTCGGCGCGTACGAATTCGCCACGGGGCAGCGGGCGCGGAAGGACGGCAAGCGAGCGTGCGACGGCGCGTCGTTCATCGTGCTCGGCGTCGACCACCCGTATGGAGTGAAGTCGGACGATACGCCGTCGCTGCTGCCGGAGGGCGCGATCGCGGTTCGGTTCCACTCGGTGGGCGGGTGGGGCGCCATCACAACCGGCAAGAACCTCGGGGCCATCATCGGCGACCTCAACGACCTGCTTTACGAGCGGGACAAGGTGGTCGACGAGTTCGGCAATCCCAAGGAGATCATCCACGTCAGCGCGAACCCGAAGTACGGGTCCGAGAAGAAAGGGGCGCCGACGTCCTACTTCATGATCGCCGCCCCCGAGCGCATCCGGGTCAACTGCGACCTCCGCCACGTCAACGTCGTCCTGTGCTGCGACCCGAAGGCGTTCACCCATACCAATCCACTCGACGGCATGTCGGAAGGCGGCTGTCTCCTGTGGGAATCCGAGGAAGAGGGCGCGCAGGCCTGGGAGCGGCTGCCGCTCTGGGCCCGGACGGAGATCATCGAGAAGAAGATCCGGGTGTTCACGCTGCCCGGCTTCAAGATCGCGCGGGAAGCGACCGACCGCGGCGACCTGCAGCTCCGCATGCAGGGCAACGCGTTCCTCGGCGGTTTCTTTGCCGTCTCGCCGATGCTGAAGGACTTCGGCATCACGCACGAGCAGTTCCGCGACGCGGTCCACAAGCAGTACGTGAAGAAGTTCGGCAAGCTCGGCGACGCGGTCGTCCAGTCGAACATGCAGGTGATGACCAAGGGGTTCGAGCTGGTCCGCGAAATCAACGTCGGAGAGCTCGAGGCGCCAGATCGATCGACGCTCCGTGGCAAGGCACTGCTGCCGGTGCTGATGCCGCAGAGCATCGCGGCGACCGAGGGCTGCGGCACCGGGTGCCGCACTGCGTCGCCGCCCGAGGGACAGCCGGAACGCCCGCCGCTGACGCGTGTCGCAGAATTCGACCGCCTGTTCCGGTCGAAGTACGGCTACAACCAGCCGGCCAATGAATATGCGGCGCTCGGGATCATGGCGGCCGGCAGCGGCGACACGGCCTCGAAGTACGTGGCGCGCCGCGAGACGCCGCTCTACATCCCCGAGAACTGCACGCAGTGCATGGAGTGCATCGCGGTCTGTCCCGACACCGCGCTTCCCAACTGCTCGCAGGACCTCGAGACGATCCTCCGCACGGCCGTCTCAAACTACGTGCGCGACGCCGGCGAACGGCAGAAGCTGCTCGGCCTCGTCCCCGAGATCGAGAAGCGAACGCGTACGGCCATGCGTGAGTCGCTGGCCGGAAAGGACGCGCGGCCCCTCGCCGACATCATCCGCTCGGTGACGCACGACGTGGACGGGTTCGTGGCGCCGGAAGCGAAGGAGCAGTTCTTCGAGATCATCGGCCGCGTGCCGATGGCGTATCAGAAGGCGAACGCGATCTTCGCGACGCCCGAGAAACGAACCCCCGGCGGCGGCGGCGTCTTCTCGATCTTCGTCTCCGACCTGTGCAAAGGGTGTGCGGCGTGCGTGACCGCGTGCGGCGAGCACCAGGCGCTGAAGATGGTGCAGGAGACCGAGGAGGTCAACGCCGAGCACGAGACCGGCACCGCCTTCCTCAACCTGCTGCCGGATACGCCGCCGAAATACCTCGGGCTCTACAACGACGTTCGTCCGCAGGACTCGAAGACCGCGACGCTGCGGAACATGCTGATGGTGCGGCGCAACTACGACGCGCTCGTCTCCGGCGACGGCGCCTGCGCCGGCTGCGGCGAGAAGAGCATCCTGCGCTCGGTCGCGGCGGTGACCGAGGCGTTCATGCGCCCGATCTACCACGCCAAGGCCGACCGGCTGCGCGCAAAGGCCGACAGCCTCGACAAGGAGGGCGTGGCAAATCTCGCCGCGCTTAAGGAGCGCAACCCGCAGGAGTACGAGCTGCTGAAGCAGGCGGTCGCGCATCTGCTCATGGGCCTCGGCGGCGAGGACGACAAGGATACGAAGAAGCGCATCGCCGCGCACGGCGAGGTCTCGGATCGTGACCTGGTCGGTGCCATCACCGCCGTGATGCGGCAGGAAGCGTTCATCCACAAGAACCTGCAGCCGGTCGACGGCCGAACGGCGAACGGTCAGTCGGTCATGGCCATGGCCGCGCACACCGGCTGTAACACGGTCTACGGTTCGACGCCCCCGAACAACCCGCACCCCTACCCGTGGATGAATTCGCTCTTCCAGGACGGCATGACGATCGGCTGGCTCATGGGCGAGAGCTTCATGGTGGACCACGGGCGGCGGTCGGTGATTCCAGAGCGGCTCGCCGACGCGCTGATGGAGCGCGAGGCGGACGTCATCACGCCGCGCGAGTACTACGAGTTCGTGCACTTCAGCGACGCGCTGATGACGGATCAGGAGATCATCGAGCTGCCGAAGGTCTGGGTGGTCGGCGGCGACGGCGGCATGGGCGACATCGGGTACCAGAACGTGTCGAAGGTGATCCTGCAGAACCGCCCGAACATCAAGGGCGTCATGCTCGACACGCAGGTCTACTCGAACACCGGCGGGCAGAACTCCGACTCGACGCCGATGCTCGGCGGCAACGACATGAACGTGTTCGGCGCCGCCACGCAGGGCAAGAGCCACGAGAAGAAGACCGTCGCCGAGACCTTCCTGGCGGGCCACGGCTCCCCGTTCGTCGCGCAGGTCTCGATCGCCAACGCGCCGAAGTTGTACCGGTCGATTCTCGACAGCCTGGAGTACCGCGGCACGGCGTTCCTCCAGTGCTTCACGACCTGCCAGCCGGAGCACGGCGTCGCGGACGATCTCGCGCTCATTCAGGCCCAGCGCGTCCGCGACTCGCGGGGCGCGCCGGAGTTCGTCTTCAACCCCCGGCTCGGTGAGTCGTACCACGAGGCGCTCGACATCAAGGGCAACCCCTCGATCGACATGGACTGGTACGAGACGAAGTTCAAGGCCACAAACGAGGCCTACCGGTACACGGTCGCCCACTGGTGCGCGACCGAGGCACGCTTCCGGAATCACCTGAAGAAGATCAAGAAGGAAGAAGCCGAACAGCTCATCCCGCTGGAGAACATGCTCGTCCGCATCACCCAGCAGGACGTCGTCTACCGGCGGCACTTGCGCGAGGATCATCGGGCCCACGTGCCCGACTTCGGCGTCTACATCCGCGTGCAGGGGCCGAACGGCGCGCCGGAGTACCGATCGCTCTCACGGCAGCTCGTCCTCTTCTGCGTCGAGCGCCGCAAGGCGTGGCGGATGCTGCAGAGCAGAGCGGGGATCGAGAACCGCGAGTACAAAGCGCAGCGCGCGCTCCTGGCCGACGTCGACGCAGGCAAGATCTCGAGGGACCACTTCTTCGCCCACGCCGAGCTGCTGCTGAAGGAGCGGCTGCCGGCGGCTGCTGGACACAAGCCGGCGGCACCGGCGGCGGCACCGGCGGTGGCGCCGCAGGTGGCCGCGGCGACGGGCGCGGCCGCAGCGGGCGTCGGCGTCGCGACGCACTAGTACTCGCGACGCACTCGTACTGCGGTGTCAGTAGTGTCCGGCTTCAGCCGGACCCACGATCGGCCGCGCCGTACGGCAGGTCCGGCTGAAGCCGGACACTACGTACTTTTGACCACTGAAGCCGGACACCACGTACTTTTGACGCGCCGTGTGCGACTTCAGAGAGCCTTGTTCACTTCCGCCCAGTTGACGACGTTCCACCACGCCGCAATGTAGTCGGGACGACGGTTCTGGTATTTCAGATAGTAGGCGTGCTCCCAGACGTCGAGCCCGAGAATCGGCGTCTTCCCGTCCATCAGCGGATTGTCCTGGTTGGGCGTGCTCACGATCGAGAGCTTCGTGCCGTCCTTGAGGAGCCAGGCCCAGCCGCTGCCGAAGCGGCCGACGCCCGCTTTCGCGAACTGATCCTTGAACGCGTCGAAGCTGCCGAACGAGCCGTTGAGGGCGTCGGCGATCTTCCCCGTCGGCGCGCCCGTATTGGGCGCCAGCCACGTCCAGAACCGGCTGTGGTTCCAGTGGCCGCCGCCGTTGTTGCGGACGGCGGTGCGGATATCCTCGGGCACGCTGTTGATACCGCGGCACAAATCCTCGACGCTCTTCGACTGCAGCTCGGGATGCTTCTCCAGCGCGGCGTTCAGATTGGTGACGTACGCCTGATGGTGCTTCCCGTGGTGAATCTGCATCGTCTGCGTGTCGATGTGCGGCTCGAGCGCGGCGAAATCGTATGGGAGCTTGGGAAGTTCGTGCGCCATGCATCCTCCTCGGAGGCCAAACCCGCCAATCGTACTCGGGTCGCTACCGGATAGACAACATGCGATCGAGCGCCACCCTGGTCCAATGCTTCTGGTCGGGCGGGACGACGATCGCGTTGCGGACGCGACCCTCGACCAGCTCTTCCAGAATCCAGAGCAGGTGGTTGGGGGACACGCGAAACATCGTGGAACAGAGGCAACCGAACCGGTCGAGCGAAACGACCGTGCGCTCGGGTGCCAGTGTCTCGGCGAGGCGGTTGACCAGGTGAACTTCGGTTCCGACGGCCCAGACCGAGCCCGCCGGGCTGCTCGTGACGGTCTTGATGATGTGCTCCGTGCTGCCCATCTCATCCGCCGCCTGCGCAACCTCCCACGGCACTTCGGGATGGACGATGACGTGGATGCCCGGATACTGACGCCGGACGGCCTCGATCTGAGCGACCGTGAAGCGAGTGTGCACCGAGCAGTGGCCCTTCCACAGGATCAGGCGCGCCCGCGCGACCGCATCGGGATCGAGCCCCCCAAAGATCTCCTCGGGATCCCAGACGACCATCTCATCGAGGCCGATGCCCATCCGATAGGCGGTGTTGCGGCCCAGATGCTGATCGGGCAGGAAGAGGACCTTGTCGCCGCCTGCCCCGTGCGAAGCCGAGGGGGGCGAGAATGCCCAACGAAGGGCCGCAGCGGCATTCGACGACGTGCAGACCGTGCCGCCCCGCTCGCCGACGAACGCCTTGATGGCAGCGGCGGAGTTGATGTAGGTCACGGGCACGACCCCACGGACCTCCATCTCGGTCAGCTCCTCCCAGCAGCGGTCGAGCTGGTCGGGCGTCGCCATATCGGCCATGGAGCAGCCGGCGGCCAGGTCGGGCAGGATGACCTGCTGATGCGGCGCCGCGAGCACGTCGGCGCTCTCGGCCATGAAGTGCACGCCGCAAAAGACGATGTAGTCGGCGTCGGGGCGCGCGGCCACGCGGCGCGCCAGGCGGTAGGAATCGCCGGTGTCGTCGGCGAACTTGATCACCTCGTCACGCTGGTAGTGGTGGCCCAGGATGACGAGGCGACTGCCGAGCGTCCGGCGCGCGGCTGCAATGCGAACGTCCATCTCCGCGTCGGGCAGGCCGAGGTACCGCTCCGGGAGCGGCTGCCGCTCGGTGAGGTGCGCTTTCTCAAACTCAGTCAGGACCGGAATGAATGACGCCATGGAACGCCCAACTTTGTGAAACTTTTCTCAATCTAGGAACGTGAAAAAGGCCAAACTCGGAAGCGGCTATCGCCGCCTAGAGCTTGGACCCGTCTTAAGTATACGCAGCGGGGTAGCTGGCTGGCTAGGCAGGCTAGGCTAGGGCGCTGGAGGTACGGCTTCCGGCCATAGTTGTCCTCCGCGGCCGCTTCCATGAGCCGCGCCCTTTCGGTGTTCTCGCACGAGGCGCGGACTCTCTGCGGTTCTGTGGAGCGGGATATGGCGCGCCCGCAGCGCGACACGTCAAGCGATCGCGTCCGCCCGCTGCTTGACGTTGTAGAAGGTGTCGCGCTCGAAGGGCTCGCGTCCGGCCGCGCGCACCAGCCGCGACAGCTGCCCCATCGACAGCCCCTCCGGCGTCGGCGATCCGGCCATGTGGTAGATCTTCTCCTCCTGCACGGTGCCGTCGAGATCGTCGACACCGAACCAGAGCGCCGTCTGCGCCACCTCGACACCGGTCGCAATCCAGAACGCCTTGATGTGCGGAACGTTGTCGAGCATCAGCCGCGACACCGCATGCACCTTCAGCGTGTCGGTCGCGCTCGGTGCCGGCAGCTTCCGCATCTGGTTATTGTCGGGGTGAAACGCGAGCGGAATGAACGCCTGGAATCCGTCGGTCTCGTCCTGCAGCGCGCGTGCTCGCAGCATATGGTCGACGCGCTCCTCGAAGGTCTCGATATGTCCGTAGAGCATCGTGACGTTCGTCTTCATGCCCATGCAGTGGGCGGTGCGGTGGATCGACAGATAGCGATCGGCGTCGCACTTGTCATGGCAGATTTTGCGCCGCACGCGCTCGGCGAAGATCTCTGCACCACCGCCTGGGAGCGAATCGAGCCCTGCTGCCGTCAGCTCGCGGAGGACCTGCTCGTCGGTCATCCCGTACAAGTCCGCGAAAAAGGCGATCTCGACCGCGGTGAAGCACTTCAGATGGATGCCGGGGCGGATGCGCTTGAAGCCCCGCAGCAGCTCCGTGTAGTAGCCGAACGGCAGATCCGGGTTCAGGCCGTTGACGATGTGAATCTCGGTGAGCGGCTGATGGGCGCGCTGGCGCAGCTTATCCCACGCCTGCTCGAGCGTCATGGTGTAGGCGGCGCTGTCGGACGGCTTGAGGCGCGCGAACGAACAGAAGAGACAGCTGGCGACGCACACGTTGGTCGGCTCGAGCCGCAGGTTGTAGTTGAAGTAGGTGCGGCTGCCGTGGCGCTTCTCGCGCTCGCGGTTCGCCAGCCAGCCAACGGCGAGCAGATCGGCACATTCGAAGAGACGGACGCCGTCTGCCAGGTCGAGCCGCTCGCCCGCCTCGAGCTTGCGGTCGATGCCGCCGAGTCCCGCCGCCAGCACACGCGGATGCATGCAAGAACCCTTCGAAATTCTAGCGTGCTATACTTCGCCTCTCCAATGCCAAAGCCCAACGCCCGATGCCAACCGTCTGGGTTGAGCGTTGTGCCTTGAGCATGTGTTGACAATCGACACCGCCGGGTGATTGAGGGAAAGTGGGTGCGAAGCCCACACGGTCCCGCCGCTGTAAGCCCTGCCGGTTGGTGGTCGTTGGTGGAGTTCTTGTTCCACGAACCACCAACCACACACCACGAACCGACCAGAGCGAGTCAGGAAACCTGCCCCGGCGCATGTCCCTTGATCCGGCGCGAGCGACGCCGGGAGGAGACGCGTGGTCCTCCATCTCCAGCACGTTTCATTCGAGTACGTCGCAGAGAACGGATTCTCGATTCGCGATGTGTCGCTGACCGTCGAGCGTGGATCGCTGACGGGGCTGCTTGGCCCGAACGGCTGCGGCAAGACAACGCTCCTGAAGCTGATGGCAGGCGTGCTGCGCCCGGGGCAGGGCACGATCACGTTCGCGGGCGGCGTGTTGGACGACATCCCTCGCCGGGCGCTGGCGCGGCACATCGCGGTCGTGCCGCAGGAGACGCATCCCGCGTTCGACTACCGCGTGATCGAGATGGTGCTGATGGGACGCCATCCGCACCTCGGCCCGTTTGCGCTCGAGGGCCCAGGTGACCTCGCGATCGCCCACGACGCGCTTCGCGCCACGGGTACCGCGCACCTCGCCTCGCGATCGTACATGTCGCTCAGCGGCGGCGAGAAGCAGCGCGTCGTCATAGCGAGCGCGCTGGCGCAGCAGCCAGATGTACTGCTGCTCGACGAGCCGACCGCCTCACTCGATCTCGCCTATCAGCTCGAGGTCGCGGCGCTCCTCGCGCGGCTCAATCACGAGCGCGGCGTCACGATTGTCGTCGCGACGCACGACCTCAACCTCGCGGCGTCAATCTGCCGGACCCTGGTGCTCGTTCGCGGCGGGCGCGTGCTCGCGCAGGGAGCTACCGAGACGGTGCTGAACGGCGACACGATCCGGCAGCTGTACGACGTCGATGCCGACGTCCGCTTCCACGACCGTTCGGGGCACCTCACCGTCGTCCCGATTGGACGGATCCCATGACGTCGTCGACCGTCGCGACGGCCGTTGACGGCGGGCTTCGGCCGATCCGGCTCCGACTGGCGTTGACGCTCGTCGGCTACGGCACGCTGGCGCTTCTCGCGTGCGTACTGGCCCCGCTCGTCGGCAGCACGTCGATCAGTCTTTCACGCGTGTTCGATCGCTCGATTCCGTTTGCCGACAACGTCGACGCGCAGATCTTCTTTCTCGCGCGCCTGCCGCGAGTTCTCGCCGGCGCCACGGTGGGCGCAATGCTGGCCTCGGCCGGCGTCGTGCTTCAAGCGCTGCTCCGCAATCCGTTGGCGACACCCTTCACGCTCGGCGTGTCCTCCGGCGCCGCGCTGGGAGCGGTCCTCGCGATCACTGGGGGCGCCACAGCCGGACTCGGTCCCCTGTCGCCAGTGCCCTTGTCCAGCCTCGCCGTCGCCTGTCTGGTGAGCGCCATCATCTACGCGCTGGCCTCCCGCCCCGGGCGTCCGATGTCCACCAACGTGCTGTTGCTGGCCGGCGTGACGCTCAACGCCTTCATTTCGGCGCTCATTCTACTCGTGCAGTATTTTGCCGACTTTGCCGAGACCTACCGAATGCTGCGCTGGCTGATGGGCGACCTCGATGTCGGTGGATTTTTGCCGATCGTTACCGTGCTGCCGCTGTTCGTCGTTGCGTGTGTCCTGTTTGCGACGCTCCCCTCGTCGCTCAATCTGCTGAGCGTCGGCACCGAGACGGCGACGACGCGCGGCGTCTCGGTGGCGCGTACGCAGCGTCTGGCGTTCGTCAGCACCGCGCTTGCGACGAGCGCGGCCGTCACCGTGGCGGGTCCCATTGGATTCGTCGGCATCGTCGTGCCGCACCTCGTGCGGCTCATGACTGGCGTTGACCACCGTATCGTGCTGCCGGCGTCGGCGCTCTTCGGTGCCGCCTTCCTCGTGGGGTGCGACCTCGTCGCGCGGACCGTGCTTGCGCCGGTCGAGCTGCCGGTCGGCGTCGTCACCGCCATCATCGGAGGACCGTTCTTCCTGTGGCTGCTCGTCCGAAGAGCCTGATCGTGGTCGCGCTCGTCGCTGCCGGAGCCCTGCAGGGCTCCAGCTACCACGACGATGTCCATTCGGCGGTAGGCGCAGGCCGTCAGGCCTCCGCGAACGAGCGGCCGGCCTCTCGCATCGTGTCGCTCGTTCCGGCGCTGACCGAGATGCTGTTCGCCATCGGCGCAGGGTCGCAGGTCGTCGCCGTCAGCAGCTACGACGACTATCCTCCCGAGACGAAGCGGTTGGCGCGCGTGGGCGCACTGCTCGACCCCGACGTCGAGCGGATTCTGGCGCTCCGCCCGGACCTCGTGCTCACCTATGGCTCGCAAGACGCGCTGGAGGCACAACTCACCCGCGCCGGGATTCGCGCGTTCAGCTATCGCCACGGTGGCCTCGACACGCTGTTCAGGACCCTTACTGATCTCGGCGGTGTCACGGGCCGAACCATGGAGGCGGCACGCACCGCTGACGGCATCCGCCGCCAGCTCGATGCGATCCGTGCGCGGGTGGCCGGCCGTCCGCGCCCACGCGTGCTGCTCGTCTTCGGCCGCGAGCCGCAGTCGCTGCGGCAGCTGTACGTGAGCGGCGGGGTCGGGTTTCTGCACGAGATGATCGAGATTGCCGGCGGCACCAACGTCTTCGCCGACATTCGGCGCGAATCGGCGCAGCCTTCGTCGGAAACGCTGCTCGCCCGCGCGCCGGCCGTCATTCTCGAGATTCATGAGGCCCGGACAATCGCGGGGGCTGATGCCGCACGCGAGCGCGCGACGTGGGCCCCCTTCGCGGCGATTCCTGCCGTCAGGAACGGGCGCATCCACTTCCTGAACGGCACCTACTTCACCGTCCCCGGGCCCCGCGTCGGCCTCGCGACGGAGGTGTTTGCCCGGACGCTCCACCCCGAGGCATTCCGATGAAGATTCTGTTCGCGTGGAGCTCTGGCAGGACAGCGCGTGGGCGCTGCACGTGCTCAATCAGACCCGGCCCGGCTCAGTGGGGGCGCTGCTGACGCGGTGAACGAAACCGCATGAGCGCCTATCCCTCGCGCATCGTCTGTCTGACCGAGGAGACCACGGAGACGCTGTATCTGCTCGGCGAGGGCGACCGCATCGTCGGCGTCTCCGGGTACACGATTCGGCCGCCTGAAGCACGGCAGAAGCCTCGCGTGTCGGCATTTCTCCACGCGCGCTTCAGCAAGATTGAGGCACTCCGGCCGGATCTCGTGCTCGGCTTCTCCGACCTGCAGGCCGATATCGCCGCGGAGCTGATCCGGCGCGGGTATCCAGTGGCCGTCTTCAATCAGCGGAGCGTGACGGACATCCTTCAGATGATTCGTGTGCTCGGCGGGATGGTCGGGTGCGCCGAGCGTGCCGCCGCGTTGGCGTCACGGCTTGAGCTCGACCTCGATGCGATGCGTGCGGCGACCGCCGGACTGCCGCGCCCGGCCGTCTTCTTCGAGGAGTGGGACAACCCGCTGATTTCCGGAATCAGATGGGTGGAGGAGCTCGTGGAAATTGCGGGCGGCGACCCGATCTTCCCGGAGCTGCGCGCCGCCACGCTCGGCCGCGGCCGCATCGTCACGCCCGACGAAGTCGTGCGCAGGAATCCGGACGCGATCATTGCGTCATGGTGCGGCAAGGCCGTCCGCACGGAGCGGATTGCGGCCCGAGCGGGGTGGAATGAGGTGGCCGCAGTACGGAACGGCCACATCTATGAGATCAAATCCGCCTACATCCTGCAGCCAGGCCCCGCGGCGTTGACCGAGGGCCTCCGACAGCTCCATGACATCCTCGCGCGCGTGCGCGCGCACGGGAGTCGGCCCGCTCGCAGACTTCAAGCAACCTAGGTCCGCCCAAAGAGTCTTGTGCCGGCCATCGGGTGGGCTGTACGTGACGCGATTCGGGTTCGCCATTACGGCCGTCGGACCGAGGAAGCCTATGTCACCTGGATCCGGAGGTACATCGTCTTCCATCACAAGACCCACCCGTCCAAGATGGGGGCGCCGGAAATCGCGGCGTTTCTGACCTCGCTCGCCGTTCGCGAGCGCGTGAGCGCGTCAAGACAGAATCAGGCACTGAGTGCATTGCTGTTCCTGTACCGGAACGTGCTCGCGGTCGACGTTGGGTCGATTGAGCCGGTGCCACGCGCCCGGACGCCTACGCACGTGCCCGTGGTCCTCAGCCGCGACGAGGTCAAACGGATCATGGAGCAGTTGAGCGGAATTATCTGGATCACTGTCGCGCTCCTGTCTGGCGCAGGTTTGCGGCTTCGCGACTGTCTTGATGGCGCACCAGCGTGCGCCGCTTCACGCACTGACCTTCAAGGGCTGTTGGCGCCCGGCAACTCCTCAACGAAACCGATGTACCCTTCGGGCACCTGGCGGAAGACGGCCGTGAACTACACGTCCATGGAGCTATGATACGCCGCACGAAATCAGAGGCATAACACGGCGCTGCACCCGCCGCCGCCCGCGTCGCTCGCGCGCCGCAGTCGGCGCGGGTGAGTGCCGACCGTTGATACGAGCAGTCCGGTTAGGTGAGCTCGCAGGGGAGAGCAACGGTTGCCCCACTTTACTAAGCGATATCGGCTGGTCGTCCTGCTGGGACTGGTGACTGTTCTTGCGCTGGTACTCGTCGGCAGGTGGCTGAACGCGACAAAAATCGGCGGACAGCAGCCCGCCGAACCGTTCCGCATCGCCGGCAACTTCTACTACGTCGGCGCGAACGACGTGGCAGCCTTCCTTATCACCGGGCCCGAGGGGCACGTCGTGCTCGACGGCGGGTATCCCAGCACCGCGCGGCTGATTATGGCGAGTTGGGGGTCTCCATTTAACCGGAGTAAACTCAATGGGTGAGCTACCCTGGTGCCGGCACGCACTACCCGAGGTCCGTTGGAGAGTTTCAAGCCTGGTTCCGGACCGATGCTGACTGCCTGGA
>Ga0187893_10002558_pt1 | contig 39657 bp, 46 predicted proteins | sample MA1701074metaG_FD_139574 | JGI IMG/M metagenome (GOLD analysis project Ga0187893, IMG submission 139574) | White microbial mat communities from a basaltic lava cave in the Kipuka Kanohina Cave System on the Island of Hawaii, USA - MA170107-4 metaG ...
ATCAGCACGGCTGGTCCGCGAGCCGAAGGCAAGCGGCTCATTGGTGCTCCGCTCGCGGGGAGACGGTCGATCAACCCAGCCGACCGCGAAGCAGGGCACCAATGAGCGAGCCGAAGGCGAGCGAACCCGCGGGCTATGGTCCCCGGGCCGACCAAACGGAGGGGACATGGCGACGGTCGCGCTCAACCTGAGTCGTCCGGCCGCGGAGCTGGGGGAGATCCCGGGGCTGCTCACCGACGCCGGCCTCGAGCTGCGCCTCGGTCCCGGGTCTCGCTCGACCCCGGTGGCCGAGGTGATCGAGAGCCTGCAAGGTTGTTCGGCAGCCATCGCCGGCCAGGAGCTCTATTCGGCCGACGTCTTCGACGCCTGTCCCGAGCTCAAGTTGGTGGTGCGCTTCGGAGTGGGTTTCGACGCGGTCGACGTGGTGGCGGCCACCGAGCGCGGGGTGCTGGTGGCCACCATCCCGGGCACCAACGAGTGGGGTGTAGCCGATCACGCCGTGGGGATGATGCTCGACCTGGCCCATGGCATCTCGCGTCATGACCGGGCCATGCGCCGGGGTGAGTGGAACGCCCAGCGCGGCGTCGACATGTGGCGGGCCACGTTGGGCATCGTCGGGCTGGGGCGAATCGGCCGCAGCGTGGCCCTGCGAGGCCTGGGCTTCGAGATGCGGGTCATCGCGTTCGAACCGTTCCCGGTCATGGCCTTCGTGGAAGAGCACGGCATCGAGCTGACGACCATGGACGCCGTCTTCGCCGAGAGCGACTTCATCACCCTGCACCTGCCCGCCATGGCCGAGACCGTAAAGGTCGTGGACGCCTCGCTGCTGGCGCGGATGAAGCCCGGCGCCTTCCTCGTCAACACCGCGCGGGGGAACCTCGTGGACGAGGACGCGCTCTACGAAGCGTTGCGAGCCGGCCGGATCGGTGGCGCCGGGATCGACGCCTGGACGACCGAACCGCTGCTGGAACCTCGGTGGGCCGAGCTGGACAACGTGGTCATCACGCCCCACAGCGGAGCCAACACCAACGGGACGTGGTCGGCCAGCTGCACCATGGCGGCCGAGATCGTCCTGCAGGTGCTCCGAGGCGAGCAGCCGTTACAGCTCCTCAACCCCGAGGCCTGGGCGCGGCGCCGCACGTAGCGGCGCCGGCACGGTCCGCGACGAGACGAGCCACCCCCGGTACAGGGCCCGGGTCAGCGTGCGGGGAGCGGTGGGGCCGGGACGAGGGCCGCGACGAGACGAGCCGCCACCGCTTCGGCCTGCGCCGCGGTCGCGGCCTCGACCATGACCCGCACCACCGGCTCGGTCCCGCTCGGGCGCACGAGCACCCTTCCACCCGGGCCCAGCTCGGCCTCGGCCGCGGCGATGTGCGACGCCAGGGAGCCCATCGCGTCCGCACCGCGCCCGGCGACCTCGACGTTGTGCAGCACCTGGGGAAGTCGCCGCATCACCGCGGCCAGCTCGGCCAGGGGCTGGCCGGACCGCACCACGGTGTCGAGTAGCTGCACCGCGGTCAAGAGCCCGTCGCCGGTGGTGGCCAGGTCGGCGAACACGACATGACCGGATTGTTCGCCGCCGAGCGTGTAGCCGCCGTCGGCCATCGCCTCGAGCACGGCTCGGTCACCCACCGCGGTCTCGATCACCGCGATGCCGTGCTCGGCCATCGCCAGGCGGAACCCGAGGTTCGCCATCACCGTCACCACCACGGTCCCGGCCGCGAGCAAGCCACGGCGGTGCCGGTCGAGGGCGCACACCGCGATGATCTGGTCACCGTCGACGAGCGCGCCGCCGGCGTCGACGGCCAGTACCCGGTCGGCATCGCCGTCGAAGGCCAGGCCCAGATCGGCACCGGAGGCAACCACGGCATGTTGGAGCTCGCCGGGGTGGGTGGAGCCGCAGCCCTCGTTGATGTTGGTGCCGTCAGGCTCGGCGTGGATGACGGTGACGTCCGCCCCCAGCCGTCGCAGGACGTCGGGCGCCACCTCGAAGGCCGCGCCCTCGGCGCAGTCGACGACCACCGCGCAACCGCCGAGGGCCCGTCCGTCGATCGAGGCCACGACATGGTCGACGTAGGCGCGCCGGTGACCGACGGCATCGAGGAGCCGGCCAACGTCCCCGCCGGTCGGCACGTCCCCTCTCGACCCGCCGGCCAGGAGCCGGTCCAGCTCTGCCTCGAGCCGTCTCTCTGCGCCGGCACCGAGCTTGCGCCCCCCGGGCAGGAAGAACTTGATGCCGTTGTCACCGAAGGGGTTGTGCGAGGCCGAGATCATCGCTCCCGCGGCGGCCATCGCGACGCCGGCGTGGGCGACGGCGGGCGTGGGCACCACGCCGAGATCGGTGACGGCGATGCCCTCGCTGGCGAAGCCACTGGCCAGCGCGCCGGCCAGCATCGGCCCCGAGGCGCGGGTGTCACGCCCGATCACCACCGTGGAGGCACCGAACGTCCGGGCCGCGGCCCGACCGAGGGCGAGGGCGAGCTCAGGGGTGAGCTCGACGTTGGCCACCCCGCGGACACCGTCGGTGCCGAACCGCAGGGTCACCCCGAAGGGCTCGCGTGGGAACTGATGGCGCGTAAGGGCTCGTACGGGAGCGGCGCTCGCATGGACGCACGACGAGGGAAGTGACCAGCACGTTCGAGGAGGAGGACGCCGCTGTCGTCCGGCCGGCGAAACGTCCGAGTGGTTCGCACGCGAGCCCTAACGCTTGGAGTACTGCGGCGCCTTGCGAGCCTTCTTGAGACCGTACTTCTTCGATTCCTTCTCACGGGCGTCGCGGGTGAGGAAGCCGGCCTTCTTCAGCGGGGCCCGTAGCTCGGGATCGAGGTCGACGAGGGCCCGGGCGATGCCTAGCCGGAGGGCGCCGGCCTGACCGGAGATCCCGCCGCCGTGCAGCGTGGCGTCGACGTCGTAGGTCTCCGCCGTGTTGGACACCCGCAGCGGCTCGGTCAACACCATGCGATGGGTCTCGGACGGGAAGTAGTCCGCCACGTCACGTTGGTTGATCATGATCTTGCCAGTGCCGGCACGTACGCGCACGCGAGCGATGGCCTGCTTGCGGCGACCGGTGGACTGGATGAGGGGCTTCGACAACGGGTTTCTCCGGGATCAGACGAGGCGGCGGGCGCCGGGGATCTCCAGCGGCCGTGGGCACTGGGCCGCGTGGGGATGATGGGGCCCGGCGTAGACCTTGAGCTTGGTGGCCATCTGACGGCCGAGCCGGTTCTTGGGGAGCATGCCCCGGATGCTGCGGCGCACAGCCTCTTGGGGACGGGTGGCCATCTCCCGGGCGTAGGTGGCGCTCTTGAGGCCACCGGGATAGCCCGAGTGCCGGTACACCACCTTGCGCTCGGCCTTGTCGGAGGTGAGGACGATCTTGTCGGCGTTGACCACGATCACGTGGTCGCCGGTGTCAAGGTGAGGGGCGAAGGTGGGCTTGTGCTTGCCTCGCAGGATCCTGGCCACCTCGGTGGCGACGCGGCCCAGCACCAGACCGTCGGCGTCCACGACATGCCAGGCGCGGGTGATGTCGCTCGGTGTAGGGGAAAAGGTGGGCACGAAGAACCTGAACTTTCGGTCGACCGGCAGCACACCGGGACCCCGGCGGCCGCGACGAGGCGCTGGTGGGGCGACCGACCACGATACGGGTGACCCCTCGATCTGGCAAGCGGCACCGGCCGGATCCTCCGCGTCCGGGCTACACGGCCGGCCGATCCGGGCCGGTTGGTCACGGGTGTCCCCGTCGGCACTCGACTCCGATCGGGAACTATATGTGAACCGCACTTAGGGACAATCCCCTCCGGTCGACAGTCGAACATCTTGTCGAAGCACACGGAGGACGCAGCCGTTGTTAGGGTGCGAGCTAGTGTCCCGCCAGGCTGATGATGTTGGTATTTCGCCGGGCCTGAACGCCGCTCGCGGCGTCCTCGTCCTCACCAGGGGGCCTGCCCTGGCTGCGTCCTCGTCCTTGCGAGCGACGCCCAGCCCTCGCCGAAATACTCGACAAACCAACCTGACGGGACACTCGGTGTTGTTCAAGGAACTGGGCAGGACGACCACCATGGCCGGCACGGGCGCGAACGGAGCCTTGGCGCGTGTTGACACGCGACGCTCGCCGACTGCCTGAGGGAGCCGTCGACGCCGGCCCCGACCGGCGCCGGGACCGTCATCGGCACCTCATCCGGGGGTCGGCGTGGTTGACGCTCGCCCTGGGCATCAACGCGCTCGGGGGCTTCTTTTTCTGGCTGGGCGCCGCCCGCATCACCGACGCCGGCACGGTCGGGAGGGCCACCGCCCTTTTCACGGGCCTGCTGTTCGTCAACTACCTGACGAGCCTGGGGCTACCTATCGCGCTGGCCCGCTACGCCCCGGACCGCTCCACCGGCTCGGGCGGCGCCTTCTCGTTGGCCGCGACGTTGAGCGTGGCGTCCTCGATCGGCGGCACGCTCCTGCTGCTGGTCGTCGCCCCCGGCTTCCTGACCGGCGCGCTGGGATCGCACGGTCGGTGGCTCGGCGCACTGGTGCTCGCCACCAGCGCGGCGGGCATGGCTCTCGCGCTGCTGGTCGAGGTGCGGCTCGTGGCCATACGGCGCGGCGAGTGGGTGCTGGCCCGGGCGGGCGCCGTGGCCGTGGGCCGTCTCCCCCTCCTGGCCGTGGGCGCCGTGCGCGACGACCCCTTTTGGCTGTTCGTGGCCGCCTGCGCGCCGATCGCGCTGTCGGGTTTCGTCGGCGCCGCAGCCCTCGTGCGCGCCCATGGCGCAGGGCTGCGCGCCGCGCTGACCACGCATCGTCGAGGGACGGCCGCACACTACGCGGCGGTGAACTGGCTCGGCCTCCTGGCTGCGCAGGGACCCCAGTTCGCCCTGCCGATCATCGTCGCCGCCAACGTGGAGCCGAGCGAGAACGCGGCGTTCTACGTGGCCTGGAGCATCACGCTCATCGCCTTCCTCCTGCCCCAGACCCTGGGCCAGGTACTGCTCGTCGAAGGGGGACGCGACGGCGACCTGGTCAGCCAGGTGCGCCTCACCCTTGCCATCGGCTTCGTGGTGATGGCCGGCCTGGCGGCCCTGTCCGTGTTCGGTCGGAGCGCCGTCACCGCCGTCTACGGCGACACCTACGCGGCGGCCGCCAACATCTTGCCGCTGCTGTTGGTGGCCGGGCTCCCCTGGGCCGTCACCTCGTCGCTGCTGGCCCGCGTCAGGGTCGAGCAGCGCGCGGTGGCCACGATGGCCATCACCGCGACCTTCGCGGCCGGCGTCCTGGTGCCGGCCCTGGTGCTGACCGCCCGCGGCGGGGTCGACGGCGCCGCCCGCGCCTGGTTGATCGGCAACGTGCTCGCCGTGGCCATGGCCGCCGCCGTCGTACACCGGGGCACGCCCCTGGGCCGGCCGCTGGTGACCGGGACCGGCGGGCGACGGTGACGGCGGAGGCACCCGCCGAGGCCGGCCGGCCCGGCCCGCCCGACGAACAGCACGACGCCGATGCCGCCGGCCCGCCTGCCGACACCGCCACCCGAGGCCGACAGATCCGGATGGCCGTGGTCGGCATCGCCGTCCTGATCGGGCTCGGCGTACTGGCCCGCCAGACGATCGACGACGACCATCCCTCCGGGGGCGCGGGTCGTGGCGCCGTCCCCGATGCCGAGGCGGCTCAGACCCCGCGGGCGCCCCCCGAAGGAGCCCCGGGGCTACCGCGGAGCCCAGGGGCCTTCGACGGGTTCGGCCGGCGGGGACAGGACGAGCTCGGCGTCTCGGACAGCGGCCGCGCGTGGCTCGATGCCCAAGGGACGTGGGGCGTCGAAGGGGGACAGGCCCGGCTCGTCGCTCCCGAGAAAGGCCGGTTCCGCAGCCTGGCCGTGATCGAGCTCGATGCCCGGGACGTGACCGTCGAGGTCACGGCCACCGCGGTCCGTACCGGCTGTGGGTTGGTGTTCCGCTACAAGAACCCGCTCAACTACTGGTTCGTCACCGCCGTCCCCGAGCTCGCCACCTGGACCGTGGGCTACGTCGAAGACGGCTCCCTCGTCGACGTCGGCAACCTCGGTATGGCCTCCACCGATCCGGGCACCGTGATCGGCGTACGGCTCGGGGCAACGAGGATCGAAGCCTTTGTCGACGGCACCCCGGTCGCCGCCTTCGACGACCCCACCCTGGCGGGTGAGACCCGGGCCGGCCTGGTGGCGGGGGGCAACACCCCCGCCGGCGCCCGCTGGGACAACTTCGTGGCTACGGCCGTCGCTTCGCCCCCGGGCGGTGGGTAACGGTGAGAACCCAACACCGGGGGGAGGGCCGAACCAGGGCCGGCGCGCCCGATTCGCCGCCGCGCACCACCGAGCGGTTCCCTTGCCTCGACGGGTACCGGGCTCTGGCCGCGCTCGCGGTGGTGCTGTTCCACGTCCTGAGCTACGCCCGGCTCCGTGGCTCGACCGCCCTGGACGACGTCTGGCTGCGCCTCGGCAACTACGGGGTCACGATCTTCTTCCTGCTTTCGGGCTTCCTGCTCTGGCGTCCCTACGTTGTCGCCCACTTCGACGGCCGGCCGTCGCGGCCCACGGGTGCCTACCTGCGGGCCAGGGTGCTGCGCATCGCGCCGGCCTACTGGGTCGCGTTGGCGGCCCTGATCCTGGGGTTCCGGTTCGTCGAGGCGGGTTCGATCGGCGACACGGCGGCCTACGTCGGCCTCGTCCAGATCTACCGGGCCGACACGGTTCTCGGGGGCCTGGGCGTGGCGTGGACGCTGTGCATCGAGATCAGCTTCTACCTCATGATCCCTGGCCTCGCCCGGGCGGTGAAGCGCTACGACCGCTCGCGTGCCCCGACGCTCGGCGCCCGCATGCGGGCCCAGCTCGGGGTGGTCGCCTCGCTGTACCTGATCGCCGTCATCTGGCGATTGGTCATGGTGCTGGGCTCGCCCGACCTCGGCCCCACGCTGCACTGGCTGCCCGCCTATCTCGACTGGTTCGCCCTGGGCATGCTGGCCGCGGTCACGCACTCCTGGGTGGCCCGTGGCGGCGGCCTGCCCCGCTGGGCCAACGACCTCGTCGACGCCCCGTGGCTGTGCTGGGCCCTGGCCGCCGGCGTCTACGGCGTCTGCACCCAGCTCGGGCTGCCTCCGGGCTTTGCGGCCGCGACGGGGGCCCAGACGATGGGCCGCTTCCTGCTCAACGGGACCTCGGCGCTGCTCCTGCTGCTCCCCGGCGTCCTCGGCGACCCGAACAAGGGTGGCATCCGGAAGACCTTGCGCAGTCGAGGACTGACGTGGCTCGGGTCGATCTCCTTCGGCATCTATCTCTGGCACACCATCTGGTTGCGCCAGGTCGAGCGATGGGTGGCCGCCGGGCAATATCCCGACGGTGCCGTGGCCATGCTGGCGGCGGTGATGGCGCTCACCGTGGGCACCGCCATGATCAGCTTCGAGACGATCGAAAAACCCGCCATGCGGCTCCGCCGGTGGCCGCGAGGACGCGCCCCTCACCCTGTACCCGGCGACGCCGACCTCGCGGCTGCTCCGTAAGGGCTCGTGCGGGAACTACTCGGACGTTTCGCCGGCCGGGCGACGGCGCGGGTGCGCCTCAACCATGCGGCGCGGACGAGCCTGTGGCCGGTGGCGGCGGGCTTCGCGGTCGTGGTCTTCGTCGTGGTGCTGGCCAACTCGACGGGGGGGTGGGTCGGCGACAACCGCTATGAGCAGTACGACAACCCGGCGCGGCGCGTAGCCCGGCTGCTCACGCTCTGGGATGCAAGCCGGGGCCTCGGGCGGATCAGGGAGGACCTTTGGCCAGGCGTGACGCTGCCCCTCGCGCTCCTCAGAGGTCTCGGGGCCTCCAACGCGCTGGCCGAGCACCTCTGGCACGCCACCCTCATCGTGCTGGGCGGTGTGGGCATGGTCGCGGTGCTTCGCCTGTTCCGGCCCCGCCTCGGTCTCGAGCACGTGCTCGCTGGGCTCGTGTACATGCTCGGCCCGTACTCTGCGGTGTTCCTCACCCCCTCCAACCTCTACTCGTACTACGCCATCGCACCCTGGCTGGTGGTGTGCACGTACCGCGGCGTGCACAGCGGGCGGCCCTGGCCCTGGGCCGCCCGCTTCGGCCTCATCATCTTCCTCGCCGGCAACAACGACCTCCCTGGGCTCGTCTACGCGTGCCTGACCCTGGTGAGCGTCCTGGCGTTCTCCGTCTTCGTGGCCCGCACGACCACCATCAGGGCCGTCGCCGCGTGGTTGGCACGCGCCGCGATGGCCGCCGTGGCCGTCAACGCCGGCGCGCTCTACAAGGTCTGGGCGGCGGCGGCGACGTACGCGCAACGGTTGGGCGTCACCGAGAGCCCCGAGGTGATCGCCCGGACGTCGTCATGGTCAGAATCGTTGCGCGGGCTCGGCAACTGGCTCAGCTACTTCCCGAGCCCGCTGGGCCTGGTCCGGCCTCAGGCGGAACCGTTCCTGACCCAGCCGTGGGTCGTCGCCGCCTCGTTCGTCGCGCCCCTGCTGGCCGTGGGCACGGTCTGCCTGAGCCGCTGGCGCCCACGCCTGCTGTTCGCCACGATGATGCTGACGTCGCTGGTGCTGATGGTGGGAGCGCACCCGCTCGACGACCCGTCCCCGTACGGCGAGCTCCTGCTCGAGGCCTACGAGCGATCGTCGTTCCTCGACGTCTTCCGCAACAGCTACAAGGCCGGCTCGGGCCTCATGATGGGCACCGCGGCCCTCTTCGGCGTGGGCGCGGTCGAGGCCCTCGGCTGGTTACGCCGACATCGGCCGCCGCCCGTTCACAACCTGGCCGCCGCCGGCCTCGCCCTGGCGCTCGTCGGAGCCGCGGTGCCCTTCTGGTCGCTCGACCTCTACAAGCAGGAGTGGCGCGTCGAGCAGATCCCCGCCTACGTCGGCGACGCCATGGCTTGGATGGACGACCAGGATGGCGGCGGCCGAGTGCTCGTCGCGCCCGGCGCCTGGCGCAACGGGTTCCGCTGGGGTTGGGTCAACGACGACGTCCTCGACGCCATGCTCAGGCGACCGCACGTCATCGAGACGGCGATCCCGCTGAGCAACCCCATGGCGGCCGACCTGTTGCGGGCGGTCGACGCCAGCCTCGACGATCGCCACTACAGCACCGGGAGCATTGGCCCGCTGGCGCGCCGGCTCGGCGTCGACCACCTGATGATCCGCAACGACATCGACTGGCAGCGTTCCGGCGTGGCGCGGCCGGCCGACTACAGCCGGTTGCGAACCGACCCCGACCTCGAGCTGGCGGCGACGTTCGGCGCCCCCGGCCAGTTCACCACCGCCGCGCAGGACCGTTCCACCGTGGCCGCGGCCGAGCGGGAGCTCCCTCCCGTCGAGATCTACCGGGTCCGCGACGGCGCACCGGTCGTGCGAGCCGAAGTGACCCGGCCCGCCTTGTTGGTGTCGGGCGGGGGTGGCGCGTTCGTCTCCCTGGCGGCGGCGGGGCTGCTCGACGACGCCGGGCCCGTGCGCTACACGGCTGCCACCCCCACGGGCCGGACGACCGAACTGCTGGCCCAGGGTGCCGGCGTGGTCGTCACCGACACCAACCGGCGCCGGCTGACCATCGTGACCGGCGAGACGGAGGAGTCCCACACCCTGGCCGCGGGCCGGGACCTGAGCCGGCCGGCCCAGGACCTGTTCGATCTCGACGGGTCCCAGACGGTGGCCACCTTCGGCGACGGCGCGAGCATCGGCGGCACCGGCACGTTCAACCCGATCGGCGGGTTCACACCCTGGTACCGACCGGCAAAGGCGTTCGACGGGGACCCGCGCACGGCGTGGCTCACCGCGGCAGGACGCGACCCGACCGGCGACCGGCTGCGAGTCGACTTTCGCGATTCGGTCGAGCTGAAGGCCGCCACCCTCGAGGCCGCACTCCCGACCGACGTCGGCTCGACGATCACCGAGGCCAGCCTGGCCTTCTCCGACGGGTCCCGCCTCCCGGTCGCGCTGACGGACGGTCGCGCCCGGGTGGCCTTTCCCGCTCGCACCGTCGACTGGGTGGAGATCGTGATCGAAGGGCGAGCGGGCTCGGACGGGCCTCCTGTCGGGTTCCGCGAGATCACCTTCCCCGACCTCGACCTGGTCGAGGTCGTCCAGGCTCCCGACGACCTCTTTCGGGCAGCCGACCAGGACGACCGCCTGGCTGCCCTGGTCGGCGGCGCGCCACTGAGCTACCTGTTCAGCCGGTCCACCAGCGAGGGGCTGGTGGACGAGGAGCTCGTCCTTCGCCGCCGGTTCCGCGCCCTGGCGGAGCGGAGGTACGAGCTGAGCGGCGCGGTGCGTGTGGGCGTCAGCACCCCCGATCGGGTGCTCGACGAGCTGGCGGGGGGCCCGATCGGAGCGTGGGGCAGCTCGCGCTACCAGGGCACGCTCGCGAGCTGGGGTGGCGCCGCGCTCGACGGCGACCCGACCACGCGCTGGAGCGCGCCCGCGGTGCCGGGCGAGCGGCTCAACCTTCGCTTCGGACCGCGGGCGGTCGGCGTGGTCGAGGTGGTCACGGGTGCCGGTGGTGACCTTTCGAGCATCGAGGCGGTGCGGGTGACCGCCGACGGCCTGGCCGTGGACGCCCCCGTGGTCGACGGCGTCGCCCGAGCGGAGCTGCCCCTGGGTCTCACCCGCGAGCTCGTCGTCGAGATCACCGAGATCCGAGCTCGTGCCGGCGGTGGCGGCATGAGCTATCCGGTGGCGGTCGACGGCATCCGCCTCGACGGCCGGGCGCTTCGTTCCGAGGCACCGTTCAGCTCCGCGGGGTGCACCGAAGGCGTGCTCAGCCTGGACGGCGACGACGTGCCGGTACGCCTCGTCGGGGCATCGGCGACCCGCGTCGTCTCCGGTGAGGCCGTGCGTATCGAAGCCTGTCGTCCCATCAGGCTCGGCGACGGTTGGCACGAGCTGGTGGCGGCACCGGCCGTCCTCGCCGATCGAGTGGTGCTGGCCAGCCCCTCCCCCTCCGGGGCCGTCCCGCCGAGCACGGGGGCCGCTCCGGCGATCGAGCTGCTCGACCAAGACCCGGGCCGGGTGCACCTGCGCCTCGACGCGCCCGACGGGGCCGTGCTCGTCGGAGGCCAGTCGTGGGACGCGGGGTGGCGGGCCAGCGTCAACGGCGAGGACGTGGGCGGCGCCGAGCCCATCGACACGCTGAACGGCTGGGAGCTCGGCGCCGGCTCGGACGTCGACGTCGTGCTGGAGTTCCGACCCCAGGAGACGTTCGAGGTCACCCTGTTGCTCTCGTTGGCGGCGCTGGCCGGGTGCGCCTGGGTCGGGCGGCCGGCTCGCCGCTGTCCCCTCGACGGCCCGCTCCCCCCGCCCCTCCGCTCGTCGACGACGGGCCCCGGGCCCGTCCTGAGACGACGATGGCGCCACCGGCCCCGGGCCCGGGGCCGCGGCCCCGGCCCGCGCCGAGCCTCCGACGCGCCGAGCCCCACCACGGGCACCGCGTCGGCGGGCGTGCCCACGGCCGTGGCCATGAGCGCGGCCATGGTGCTGACCGGGTTCGTGGTGTTCGGTGTACCGGGAGCGATGGTGAGCCTCGCGGCCGCGGCGACAACGACGCAGCGCTCCGACGACCCCGGCCGGGCGCTGGCGGCGGCCGCGCTGGTGCTCTTCGCCCTGGCCGCGGCCTACACCGTGGTGAAGGCGGGACCGGTCAGCATCCGCTACGCCGAGGACCGGAGCCTGGCCGGCGCGCTGGCCGCGGCGGGTGCCATCGCGCTGGGTTGCGCCCTGGTGTCGGCCATGGTGCGCGAGCGCGCGCCGGCGCGCTCGCGCGGGGCGCGCGCGCCGGCTGCGGCTCCGGCTCCGGCTCCGGGCACGGCCCATCGGCGACCGGCGCTCGTCACGATCGCCGCCTTCATCGCCGGGCCCCTGGCCGTCGCGGCCGTGGTCGGCCTCGGCGCCAACGAGCCCGTACCCGCCGCCTGCCGCGACCTGGTCGACAACGTCGCCGACGGCACGGGGTACGCGCTCGGCTCGGGGCGAGGCGCCCGACCGAGCGCGGCCTGCGCGCCGGCTGGCCCCTTCGTCGCGGCCTTCTGGCCCCTCGGCGCCGGCTTCGCCCTGGCCCTGACAGCCGCGGGGACGGTCTCGGTCGTCGTCGCGCTGGCGCGGCGCGGCGGCGACTGGCGCGCCGGGGCGGGCGGCACCGCGCTCGTGGTCGCGCTGGCACCGTGGTGGGCTCAGGACCTGCCCTCCGCGCTGGCCGCGTTCGGGCTCAGCGTCGCCGTGGTCATGGCCCGCCCCCGCGCTCTGGACGCCCGACGGGCCGCCATGGCCGGCGGGGCGGTCGCCCTGGCCGCCCTGTCACGCCCCGAGGCCCTGGTCACGCTGCCGCTGCTGGCGCTGTGGGGCCTGGCGCGAGGTGGGCGACGGAGCGGCGCGGGCGCCGGCAGGGCCGGGGTCTTGCTGGGTACGGCGGCCCTCGGAGTCCTGCCCTGGGCCATCTGGGCGCGCGACAACGTCGGCTCGTGGTGGCCGGGCGGGGTCGGCGGCGCCACCCTGCGATGGGCGGTGCCGGCGGCTGTCGCGCTCGGCGCGACGGCGACGTCTCGCTGGGTCAACCAGGGCCGGCGAGCATCGCCCGGGCCGCCAGGAAGCGTTCGTGCAGCGCTCGAGCCTCGGCGAGCAACGGGCTCAGTTCGGGAGCAGTGAGCTGACGCACGAACCATTCCTTCTCTTCGGCCCGGTCCGGCGCCGGACGAGGGACGAGGCGCTCCAACCGCCCGCTCCCGTAGACGTCGCCGTGCCGACGCTCGATGGCGGCAAAGACTGCCTCGACGTCGTCGGGCGCGTGGGAGAACGCTCGGAAGCTCGTGTCGAAGCGGCGGTTGACCCGGTCGACGACGCTGCCCGATCCGGTGACGATCTCTTCGAACGCCGCCACCACCACGTGCCCGAGCAGCGGGACGAGCTCGCGGTGGTACCGGATGTACTCGCGCAGGATCTCGCTGGGGCCCACGTGGCGGCTGACGACGAGGTTCGAGGCGAGCGCCTCCACCGGCTCGCGGACCACCACCACGGTGGGCAGGCCCCGCCGCACGGCCCGCTTGACCTGGGCCGGCTGGTGGACATGGCTGGGGACCCGCAGGTAGCCACCGTTGGCTTGGCGCAGCGCGAAGACCGCGAAGGTGTTGCCCGATCGAGGGAACCCCTCGATGACCAGCTCCGTGCGCGCGGTGATCGACTTCGCCGTGCCTTCGGGGGTGAGCCGGACGAGGATGGGCAGAAGTACCGGGTAATGGCCTATCGCGTATTGGGCACGGCGCAGGAACCTGCGCACGCTTTGACGGGGGGTCCAACGAAGCCGTTCATCTCGGAACTCGGTCACGATGACGAAGCCGAAAGCACGCCCAGCGCCGCGTCCTCCCCATTCATCTCCGACGCCACCTTCCCGCTCCTTTCGACCGGAACGACCCGGCGGCATCGGCCGTCGATAGACCGCCTCCGGCCCAGTCGGGGACGATCAGTATGAACACGAAGACGGAACAGAGCAAACCGTCGGCGAAGGCCGGCGGCGGTCCCGCCGGTGAACCGACCGCGTCGCCCGGCACGTTGTCGGGGCGCTCGTGGTGGCCCTGGCTCGTCGGGCTGGCCGGGGCGCTCGTGGTGCTCGGGCCCGCTCTGGGCGGCGGTTCGATGCTGAACCTCGACCTCGTGGTGACCGCGGAGGAGCGCGTGCCTCGCGGCCTGTGGGGCCTCGGGCCCGAGCTCCCTCGGCGTATCCCGCTGGCGGTCCTCGTCGCGCCACTGGGTGCGGTGCTGGGAGCCGCCACGGTGGCGAAGGCGACCGTGGCGGTGGCCTTGGCGACCGCCACGGCCGGAGCCGCCCGGCTCGCCACCGGCGCACCCGCCCCGGCCCGCCTGGGCGCCGGGCTCCTCTACGGCCTGGGGCCGTTCATCCTGACCCGTACCGGTGTTGGGCACCTCCCGCTGGTGGTCGCCATGGCCGTGCTCCCCTACGCACTGCCCCACCTCCTCGACCCGCGGCGAGCACCGGCCCGCACGTTCCTGTGGATGGTGGCGATGTCGCTGGGCGGGATCTTCGGCGGGTTGCTCGCCGCCGGCGCCGTGGCCGTGAGCCTGGTCGCCGACCGCGGTCGCGGCCTGTTCCGGACCGCGACGCTCCTGGCTCTCTCCCAACTGAGCTGGCTCCTGCCCGGCGCGATCGTCATGTCCCAGGAGATCGTGCCCGCGGGACCAGAGGCCTTCCGGACCGAGGCCGGCGGCGTCGGGGAGGTGCTCGCGGTCATGGTCGGGGCCGGCTTTTGGGACAGCACCAACCAGATCGGTCCTGCACCCGTCGTGATGGCCGGTCTCGGTCTCATCGTCGTCGGCCTGGCCGTTGTCGGCCTGCGGGACCGGTCCCGGGACCGGGCGACGTCGGGAGCCCGCCTGGCGGGGCTGGCGGGACTGGGCCTGGCGGTCGCCGTGCTGCCGGCTTGGCCCGGGCTGAGCGGGGTCGCCGACGCGGCCGTGTCGCTGCCCGGAGGGGCCGCACTGCGGGAGTCGCACCGGCTGCTCCCGCTCTGGCTGGTCGCCGTGGCCCCCGCGGCCGCGGTCGGCGCGGACCGCGTGGGGCGTCGGCTGCAACGGACCGGTAGGGCCGGACTCGGCGGCGCGGCGTTCCTGTTGCCCTTGGCGGCGGCGCTGGTGCTGGCCGCACCCGGAGCCTGGGGGCTCGGGGGCCGGCTCGACCCTGTGCGTTTCCCCGAGGACTGGCGGGCCGTCAAGAGGGCGGTCACGGCCCGGCCGGGCACCGTGGTCGCCCTGCCGTGGCACCAGTACCTCGACCTCGAGATCGCCGATGGGCGCCGGGTGCACAACCCGCTGCCGGACTACCTCGGCGGCGACGTCCTGATCTCGTCGGACCCCGAGGTCGGCGCTTCGGCCAGAGAGCGCGCCGACCGGCGCGAGAACGTCGTGCTGGCGCTCCTCGACGATCTCGCAGCCGGCACCGAACGCACCGCGCAAGAGCTGGCGGACCTGGGCGTGCGCTGGGTGGTGGTGCTGCACGACGCGGACGGTGAGCGCTATGGCCGGCTGGCGGAGGCACCCGGCCTCGACCGGGTGGTGCAGGGACAGGGCATCGACCTGTACCGGGTGCGCTCTTGGCCCGGGCCGTTCCTCACCGATCGCGGCGACACGCTGGCGATCGAAACGCGGCTGGCACCGCTGGCCCGCCTCGACCCCTCCCCCGCCGGGACCTGGTTCCGACCCGGCGCGCCCGGGTGGATGCGTGGCACCGAGGCGGCCACCACGACCGACGCCGGCCTGTTGCGCCTGCCGGCCGGGTCGGGACCGGTGTGGTACTGGCCGGCCGTGTTGGTGGCTGCGGGTCATGGAGCCGTGGTCGCGGCCAGCCTGACCGCCGCGCTACGGGTGCGAGCCGCTCCAACACGACAGTAGCCCTCGACAATGCTAGAAACTGGCACCAGGTGCGGCACTGGAGCTGGTCCAATGTCGTGCGCAGTGCCCAACGCGGTGCAGGTACGCGGCCAGAACGAACGGCCCGTCCCCACGGAGGAACTACGTCCATGCACAGATCGACACGATCGACCGGGCTGCGGCGCCGTCGACGGCCGTCCCTGGTCGTCGGCCTGGTTGCGGGCCTCATCCTCGCGGGTCCCGTGCCGGTGTCGGCCCAGGAGGTCGATGAGGTGGGCTACGACCCGTCGAAGGTCCTGGTGTTCCTGGCGACGGTCACCGCCGACCCGCAGGGCGTCGCCACCGCCGACCTCGTCCTGCCGGCCGAGACGGCACCGGGCTACGAGATCCCCGCGGAGGGGGTCGGGCCCACCGACGAGTTCCGCGGTGTCCTGGCCACGGTCAGCGACGACGACGAGGAGGCAATGGGAGCCCGGCTCGAGACGTCGGCAGGGGCGGTACGCATCCGCCTGGCCAGCGCCGTCGTACCCGCCCAGGCGGTCGACCGGTCGATCACCGCTACCGCCACGGGTTTCAAGCCGATGTCGAGCGTCGACTTCTTTGTGCGCTACCCGCGCGACGGCACCAACGCAGGCATCGGGGACCTTGGTCGCACGGGCAGCGACGTCGCAGGACTGGTGGGGATCGGCGCGGCCATGGTGGTGCTCGGCGCAGGAGCCCTCTGGGGCCGGCGCCAGCGGCCCCCTCATCCCGCAATGTGCGGCCCCTATCGGGGCGATGGCACCGACAAGGGCCGCTAGTTGGGGTAGCGCACCTCCCAGAGGCAGAGCCCGTGGGGCGGCGCGAGGTTGCCGGCATGGCGGCGGTCCCTGGCCCGGATGACGGCGGCCATGGTGCCGGCGGTGCCGGCGGTGCTGGTGGCGCCGGGCCGCGCCGCCGAGCGGCCGCCGGCTCGGCGCTGGCCCTTGCCGATTTCGACCATGGTGCCGACGATGCTGCGCACCATCTGGTGACAGAACGCGTTGGCCTCGATCCAGAACAGGAGAACCCCCGCACCGCCGTCCTCCCAGCGGGCATCGCGGACCCGGCGGACCAGCGAGGGGGGCTCGACACCGGCGCACGCCTTGGGTCGTCGGCAGAAGGAGGCAAAGTCGTGCTCGCCGATGAGTGGGTCACACGACAGTCGCAGCACCGCGAGATCCAGGGGCTCGGGAACGTGCCACGCGGTGGTGGCGTCGAAAGGGTCGGGAACCTCGGCGTTGCGCACCGCATAGCGATAGAGGCGGCCCGAAGCCGAATGGCGGGCATCGAAGTCGGCCCCGGTCACGACCGCATCCCGCACGGCGATGCTGGGCCCGCACAGGGAGTTCACCGCGCGCACCAGGCCAGCGAGATCGAGGCCGTCGGACCGGGCGTCGAAAGAGACCACCTGGCCACGGGCGTGCACCCCGGCATCGGTGCGACCGGCGCAGGCCAGCTCGACGGGATGCCCGAGCACCCGCTCGAGGCCCTGGGCCAACACGGCACCCACCGTGGTCACGCCGGGGTTGGCGGCGAAGCCGTGATAGCCGCGGCCGTGGTAGGCCACCGTCATGCGGACCCGCGCCCTCGCACCGGAAGGGAGCGGGGGCGTGGGAGGGTCGAACAGCGTCATCCCGGTCGTCCCCCTTCGCCATTGCGCGATCGTCGGCGGGACCGGGCTCCCGGGACCAGTCGCCAGATGGTGTGTCGGTCTACACCAGCTCGATGCGCGCCATCGGCGCGTTGTCGCCGTGGCGGGTGCCCAGCTTGAGAATGCGGGTGTACCCGCCGTTGCGGTCGGCGTAGCGGGGGCCGATCTCGTCGAAGAGCTTGGCGGTCATCTCCCGGTCGCCGAGGTAGGCCGCGACCTGGCGGATGTTGTGCAACCGCAGCTCGGGCGCATTGTGGGCACGACGGGCCTTGCTGATCACCTTCTCGGCTACGGGACGCAGCGCCTTGGCCTTGGCCTCGGTGGTGACGATGCCCTCGGCGGCGACCAGCGAGGCGACCAGGTTGGCGAACATGAGGCGCTGGTGCGCGGCGTCGCCGCCGAAGCGCCGGCTCTTGCGGGGGGTCCCCTGCATCAGTGCGCCCTCAGTCCCTCGTCCGCAGCGACAGGCCCCGCTCGTCGAGCTTGACCTTCACCTCGTCGAGCGACTTCTGGCCGAAGTTGGTGATGGCCAGCAGGTCGTCCTCGGTCTTGAGCAGCAGCTCACCGACGGAGTTGACCTGCGCCCGCTTGAGGCAGTTGCGGGGCCGTTCGGACAGGTCGAGGTCCTCGATCGGCAGGTCGAGGTCGGGCGAGCCCGAAGTCACCGCGCCCATGTCGCCCAGCTCGAGTCCCTGGGGCTCGTCGCTCATCTCCTCGACCAGTTGCACCAGCGACCGCAGCGTGGAACCGGCCGACGCGAGGGCCTCGCGGGGGGCGATGGACCCGTCGGTCTCGATGTCGAGGACCAGGCGGTCGTAGTTGGTGTCCTGCTCGACGCGGGTGGGCTCGACCTCGAAGGCCACCCGTCGCACCGGCGAGAAGATCGAGTCGATAGGGATGACACCGATCGTGGCGCTCGCCTTGTTGCGCTCGGCCGACACGTACCCCCGACCGCGCGCCACCGTGATGTCGAGGGCCAACCGGCCCCGGGCGTTCATGGAGGCGATATGCAGGTCGCCGTTGAGGATCTCGACGTCGGCATGGGGGGCGATGTCGGCCGCGGACACCTCGCTCGGGCCCCTGACGTCGAGACGCAGGGTCACCGGGTCGTCCGAATGGACCAACAACACGAGGTCCTTCAGGTTCAACATGATGTCGGTGACGTCCTCGATGACGCCGGCGATGGTGTCGAACTCGTGCAGGGCCTCGTCGAAGCGCACCTGCGTGACCGCCGCGCCGGGGATCGACGACAGCAGCGTGCGCCGGATCGAGTTGCCCAGGGTGTGGCCGAACCCGGGCTCGAGCGGGCTGATGGCGAACCGTTGGCGGTTACCGTCGGCCTCCTCGATCGGTTCGACGGTGGGGCGCTGAATGACCAGCATGCTGAGGACTTCCTTGCGACGATCGGGGGGCGGGTATCTGGGGGCCGGGAGGTTCGGGGCGCGCGAGGCGAAGGGACGGTTACTTCGAGTACAGCTCGACGATGAGCTGCTCGCGCACGGGGACGTCGATGTGCTCGCGGTGGGGCAGGTCGCGCACCGTAACCCGGAGCCCGGCCTCGCCGGTCTCCAGCCACGGTGGGGCCTGACGGTCCAAGGTGTCGAGGTTGTGGCGCACGACGATCATCGAACGGGCCTTGTCCCGCAGCTCGATGACCTCGCCCTTGCGGACCTGGTAGCTCGGGATCGTGACCCGGCGGCCGTTGACCGCCACATGGCCGTGGCGGACGAGCTGGCGGGCCTGGGCCCGGCTCGATCCCCATCCGGCGCGGAAGGCCACGTTGTCGAGACGCTGCTCGAGCATGCGCAACAGGTTCTCGCCGGTGACACCCTGCTCGCGGTTGGCTTCGGCGTAGACCTTGCGGAACTGCTTCTCCATCAGCCCGTAGATGCGGCGGGCCTTCTGCTTCTCCCGTAGCTGCATGAGGTACTCCGACCCCTGGCGCTGACGGGCCCGTCCGGCCTCGCCGGGCGGGTAGGGGCGGCGCTCGATCGGGCACTTCATCGTGTCGCACTTGGCGCCCTTGAGGTAGAGCTTCATGCGCTCACGCCGGCAGAGCCGGCAGACAGGACCGGTGTAGCGAGCCATCAGACCCTCCGCCGCTTGGGAGGGCGGCAACCATTGTGGGGGACGGGGGTGACGTCCTTGATGCCGGTGACCTCGATGCCGGTGTTCTGCAGCGAGCGAATGGCCGTCTCGCGCCCCGAGCCGGGGCCCTTCACCACCACGTCGACCTTGCGCACCCCGTGCTCCATGGCCCGTCGGGCGCACTGCTCGGCCGCCATCTGGGCCGCGTAGGGCGTCGACTTGCGGGAGCCCTTGAAGCCGACGTTACCGGCCGAGGCCCAGGCCAGGACGTTGCCGTCCTGGTCGCTGATCGACACGATCGTGTTGTTGAACGAGCTCTTGATGTGCGCGACGCCGTAGGTGACGTTCTTGCGCTCGCGCTTGCGGGGACGGCGACCGCCGGGCTTGGGCTTGGCCACTACTTCTTGACCTTCTTCTTTCCGGCGACGGTCTTCTTCGGGCCCTTGCGGGTGCGGGCGTTCGTGTGCGTGCGTTGGCCGTGCACCGGCAGCCCGCGCCGGTGGCGCAGGCCCTGGTAGCAGCCGATCTCCATCTTGCGCTTGATGTCCTGCTGGACGTCGCGCCGCAGGTCACCTTCGACCTTGAACGTCTGGTCGATGTGGTTGCGGATGCGGGCCACCTCCTCGTCGGTGAGGTCGCGCACCCTGGTACTCGGGTCGAGGCCGAGCGCCGCGCAGAGCTGCTGCGCGGTGGTGCGGCCCACGCCGTAGATGTAGGTGAGCGAGATCTCCAACCGCTTCTCGCGGGGGATGTCGACACCGGCGATTCGTGCCATCAGTCTCCGATTTCTCCCATTAGTGTTGCCGCTCGTAAGTAACTGCTCGTATCGGCGAGCCATTCGGCGTCGCTCGCAAGGACGCACGACGCCGCGAAGTGCCTTGCCCACTTTGCCAGGAGGAGGACGCCGCGCGCGGCGTCGAGGGCCGGCGATACGTGCGGGAACTTACGGGCGGGAGCACTAGCCCTGGCGCTGCTTATGGCGGGGGTTGGTACAGATGACCTGGACGCGCCCGTGGCGGCGGATCACCTTGCACTTGTCGCACATCTTCTTGACGCTCGGTCGTACCTTCATCGCTCGGCTCTCATTTGTACCTGTAGGTGATCCGACCCCGGGACAGGTCGTAGGGGGTGAGCTCCACCTGCACGCGATCGCCGGGAAGGATGCGGATGTAGTGCATGCGCATCTTCCCCGAGATGTGGGCCAGCACCTTGTGGCCGTTCTCGAGCTCCACCCGGAACATGGCGTTGGGCAACGGCTCGACCACCGTGCCTTCGAGCACGATCGCGTCTTCCTTGGGCTTGGGCAGGGCCGACCTCCGGACAGGCGTGGAGAGGGAGTGTTCACGACGGCGCGGCGCGAAGAACCAGCGCAGGGCCGACGGGTTAGCCTAGCGCGCCGCCCCATCGCGGCCAACCCCGCTCATCGTTCGGGCACCAGGGCGGCGTGGCGACGACACCCCGCCCGAACGAACCGGTCAGGGCAGGGTCAGGGCAGGGTCAGGATCTCGGGGCCGTCGTCGGTGATGGCGATCGTGTGCTCGAAATGAGCCGACAGGCTGCCGTCGGCCGTGACCACGCTCCAGCCGTCGTCGAGCAGGCGCGTGTCGGGGCGACCGGCGTTCACCATGGGCTCGACGGCGAACACCATCCCGGGCCGCAGCTTCGGGCCCTTGCCGGGATCGCCGTAGTTCGGTACCTCGGGCTTCTCGTGCATGGCCGTCCCGATGGCGTGCCCGACGTACTCGCGCACCACCGAGAACCCTTCGGCCTCGGCGACGGACTGCACTGCGTGGCCGATGTCGGAGATGCGGTTGCCCTCGACCATCGCCGCGATCCCGGCGAAGAGGCTCTCCTCGGTCACCTTCAACAGCCGCGCCGCCTCGTCGCTTACGTCGCCTACGGGGGCGGTGAAAGCGGCATCGCCATGCCAACCCTCGATGATCGCCCCGCAGTCGACCGAGATCACGTCGCCGTCCTCGAGCCGATGCGGGCCAGGGATGCCGTGCACGATCATGTCGTTGGGTGAGGTGCAGATCACGGCAGGAAAGCCGTGGTAGTTCAGGAAGTTCGAACGGGCGCCATTGCGCGCGATGACGTCTCGTCCGATCCGGTCGAGGTCCGCGGTGCTGACCCCGGGGCGGATGGCCTCACGGATACGAGCGTGCATCTCGGCCACCACCCGGCCGGCGCGGCGCATCTTGGCGATGTCCTCGCGGCTACGTCGCACGGTTCATGCCCTCCGCTCGTCGCGCTTCGGCACGCGCGTCGATGGCACGCATGAGACGGAACGTGACGTCGTCGAGCGCTCCCAGACCGTCGACGGTCGCGAGCAGGTCGCGTTCGAGGTACCAGGCCACGAGCGGAGCGGTCTCCTCGGCGTAGAGCTGCAGCCTCCGCCTGATCGAGGAATCGGTGTCGTCGGCACGCTGCACGACCTCGCCTCCGCAGATGTCACAGGTCCAGTTGTAGCGGGGCGGAGCCGCCTCGGAGTAGTTCGCGCCGCAATCTACGCACACTCGCCGGCCCGCGAGGCGACCGAGCACGATGTCCTCGGGCACGTCGAGGTCGATGGCGAGGTCAACCGGGGCCGCCGCCGTGATCGAGGCCAAGGCGTCGGCCTGGACGACGGTTCGGGGGAACCCGTCGAGGATGAAGCCGCGATTCTTGGTGTCGTCCTTGTGCAGCCGTTCGTCGACGACGCCGATCATGACATCGTCGGGGATGAGCTCGCCGCGCTCCATGATCTCGGCCGCCTTGAGCCCGAACTCGCTGCCCTCCTTGGAGGCGGTGCGCAACATGTCGCCGGTGGAGATGTGCGGGACGACGTAATGACGCGCCAGACGGGTGCATTGGGTGCCCTTGCCGGCACCCTGGCGCCCCAGGAGCACGAGACGTACGCCAGGGATCACGAAGTCTCCTCCACCATGGCCGGAAGAGCTCCTACTGGAGGAATCCCTCGTAGTTCCGCATCATGAGCTGGCTGTCGATCTGCTTCATCGTCTCGAGCGCGACGCCGACGGCGATCAGGATGGTGGTACCCGCGAACGGGAAGTTCTGGATGTCGGCCACGGCCAGCATGACCGCGGGGATCAAGGCGATGAAGGCGATGAACAGCGCTCCCGGGAGCGTGATCCGGTTGACGATCCGCCCGAGGTACCGCTCGGTCTGAGGACCGGGGCGGATGCCGGGGATGAAGCCGCCCTGCTTGCGGATCGTGTCCGCCTGCTTGTGGGGGTCGAACGTGATGAGCGTGTAGAAGTAGGTGAAGCCGATGATCATCAGGCCGTACATGGCGATGTACAGCGGGCTGTCCTGGCGGATGATCCAGTCGTCGATGAACCTCTGGACGCTGGCTCCCCAGCCCTCGGGGGGCAGCACGTTGCCGAGGATCAGCGGCAGGTACAGCACGGAGCTGGCGAAGATGATCGGGATGACCCCGGCCTGGTTGACCTTGAGCGGTATGTAGGTGCTCTGACCGCCGTACATGCGCCGGCCCACCACCCGCTTGGCGAACTGCACCGGGATGCGGCGCTGACCCTGCTCGATGAAGACGATGCCGACCAGGATGACGATGGCCACCAAGCCCAGACCGATCAACCAGCCGGTGCCCGACTCGGCCTTGATGCGGGCCCCGTCGGACGGGAGCGTGGACACGACCGAGGCGAAGATCAGCAACGACATCCCGTTGCCGATCCCCCGCTGGGTCATGAGCTCGCCCATCCACATCAACAACGCAGTGCCGGCCGTGAGGGTGAGCACGACGAGCGCGACCCGGGGAACGGTGAAGTTGGCATCCCCGCCGAACAGGTCGATGTTGGTGGGGTTGCCGGCCGACCCGAACCCACCGCCGCCGTTGTGGAACAGGAACGACAGCCCCGTCGCCTGCACCAGGGCGATGGCAACCGTGAGGTAGCGGGTGGACTGGGTGATCTTGCGCTGGCCGACGGCACCCTGCTGCTGCCACTGCTCGAGCTTGGGGATCACCACCGTGAGGATCTGCATGATGATCGACGAGGTGATGTAGGGCATGATCCCGAGCGCGAACACGGCGAAGTTGGTGAGGGCCCCGCCGGAGAACAGCTGCAAGAAGGCGAGCGCCCCGCCCTGCTGTTCGGCCTGGTCGCGCAGGGCGCTGACCGCGCTCAGGTCGATGCCCGGCACCGGGACGTGCGAGCCCAACCGGTAGAGGGCGAGCATGAGCAGGACGAACAGGATCTTGTTCCGGAGGTCGGGTATCCGGAACATGTTCCGCAGGCTGGCGAGCACCAGTGCTCCGTTCTAGAACGGGTGAGTTCGAACGAGTAGGTCTAACGGTTTGTCAGCGCGTTGCCCTTGGCGGGCGGGCGCCCGTTGCCGAACGGCATGGGCAGGATCTCCACGGTACCCCCCGCCGCCGTGATGGCGCTCTCGGCCGACCGGGAGCAGGCGTGCGCCTTGACCCGGACCGGGCGAGTGATCGTGCCGCGGCCCAGCACCTTGACGAGCGCTCCCTTGTGGGTGAGCCCCCGGCTGTGGAGCGAGGCCGGGTCGACTTCGTCGAGCCCAGTGCTCTCCAGCGTGTCGAGGTTGATGGCCTGGTACTCGACCCGGAACGGGTTCTTGAAACCCTTCAGCTTCGGCACCCGCCGCTGCAGGGGCATCTGGCCACCCTCGAAACCCAGCGGGATCGTGTCGCGGGCGCCCTGGCCCTTGGTGCCGCGGCCCGCGGTCTTGCCGCCCTTGCCGCCGGTACCGCGTCCGACGCGCTTGCGGTCCCGGGTGGAACCAGGTGCCGGCTTCAGGTCGTGGATCTTCATGGCATTACTCCGCCTCGACAGCCGGGTGAGAGGTCTCCGCGTGCTCGACGACCGAGACCAGGTGCGGGACCTTGGCGATCATGCCCCGGATCTCGGGCCGGTCGGGCAGCGTATTCGACTTGCCGATCCGACCGAGGCCAAGGGCGCGCAGCGTCCCCCGCTGCTTGGGCTTGGCGCCGATACCCGACCGGAACTGCGTCACGACCAACGTTGCCATCACCGCACCTCGTCTGGGGTGTGGCGGCCGCGGCGGGTCTCGTTGTAGGCCCGGAGCAGGCCGGCGGGAACGAACTCCTCGGCCGCCAGCCCTCGGCGGCGGGCGACCTCGTCGGGACGCATCAGCGCCTTCAGCCCGGCGATGGTGGCCCGGGCCACGTTGATGTGGTTGGCCGATCCGAGCGACTTGCACAGCACGTCGTGGATCCCGGCCTCCTCGAGGATGGCGCGCGCCGCGCCACCGGCGATGACGCCGGTGCCGGGGGCGGCCGGCTTGAGCAGCACCCGCCCGGCACCGGTCTCGCCGATCACCGGGTGGGTGATGGTCGAGCCGGCGAGCGGCACGGAGAAGAGGCTCTTTCGGGCCTCCTCGGTGCCCTTTTGGATGGCGAGCGGCACTTCCTTGGCTTTGCCGTAACCGAGACCGACCCGACCGGCACCGTCGCCGATGACGACGAGCGCGGTGAACGAGAAGCGACGACCACCTTTCACCACCTTGGCCACGCGGTTGATGTTGATCACCCGGGACTCGCGCAGACCGGCGTCGCCGCTGTTGCGGGGGTTGCTGACCTCGTTGGGGGGCATCAGAAGGTGAGACCTGCCTCTCGGGCTGCGTCGGCGAGGGCCGCGACTCGCCCGTGGTAGCGGAAACCGCCGCGGTCGAACACGACCTTGTCGATCCCCGCGGCCTTGGCGCGCTGGGCGACGAGCGTGCCCACCGCGGCCCCGGCGTCACGGTTGGACGTGGTCCCGGCACGCAGCTCGGCCTCCAGCGTCGAGGCCGAGGCGAGGGTGCGGCCGGTGAGGTCGTCGATCACCTGGGCGGTGATGTGACGATTGGACCGGTAGACGGCCAGGCGAGGGCGGGCCGCGGAACCGCGCACCTTCTTGCGGACGCGCCGGTGACGCCGGGCCCGGTCCTCGCGCTTCTTGCGAGCGGAGACGCTCATGGTTGCCTACTTCCCGGTCTTCCCGGCCTTGCGAGCAACGTGCTCGCCGGCGTAGCGGACGCCCTTGCCCTTGTAGGGCTCGGGTTTGCGGACGGCCCGGATGTCCGCGGCCACCTGGCCGACGGCCTCCTTGTCGATGCCCCGCACCGAGATCCGGGTCGGTGCCGGGACCTCGAAGGTGATCCCCTCGGGGGCGTCGATGTGCACCGGGTGGCTGTAGCCCAGCGCCAGTTCGAGGCGGCCCGGGCCCTGGGCGATGGCGCGGTAGCCGACCCCGACGATCTCGAGGTCCTTGCTGTAGCCGTCGGTGACCCCGATGACCATGTTGTTGACCAGCGAGCGGACCAGGCCGTGCTGGGCCCGGTTGGCGCGCTCGTCGTCGGGGCGCTCCACCACAAGGTTCGCATCGTCGCGACGGACGGTGATCACGCCGGGGAGCTGGCGCTCGAGCGTGCCTCTCGGCCCCTTCACGGTGATGCGCCGGCCGCGGATGGCGACATCGACGCCGTCGGGCACGGGGATGGGCGATCTACCTACACGCGACATGTGGTCCCCTCGCTCTGGTGCTCACCACACGAAGCACAGGATCTCGCCGCCCACGCCGCGCTTGCGCGCCTCGCGGTCGGTCATCAACCCGTGGCTGGTGGACAGGACCGCGACACCCAGGCCGCCGAGCACACGCGGCACCTTGTCGGCCTTGGTGTACACCCGCAGGCCCGGCTTGGACACCCGCCGCAGGCCGGAGATGGTGCGGGCCCGCTCGGGCGAGTACTTCATGTCGACGGTGAGGGTCCGGCCGGGTCGGTCGCCCTCGGCGACCACCGTGAAGCCCTCGATGTAGCCCTCCTGGGCCAGGATGTGGGCCAAAGCCTCCTTGAGGTTCGAGGCGGGCATCCTCACCTGGTCGTGCATGGCGACGTTGGCGTTGCGGAGCCGCGTCAGCATGTCGGCGATCGGGTCGGTCATGGTCATCGGCGGTCTCCTTTCGGGGTCGAGGTCATCACCAGCTGGCCTTCGTGACGCCGGGCAGCTCGCCGCTGTGCGCGAGGTCACGCACACACACCCGGCAGAGGCCGAACTTGCGGAACACCGCACGGGGACGACCGCAGCGCCGGCAACGGGTGTAGCCACGGACCTTGTACTTGGGGGTGCGCTGCTGCTTTTGGACCAGAGCCTTCTTGGCCATTACTGCTGGCCCTCCCTACGGAACGGGAAGCCGAAGGCGTCGAGCACGGCCTTACCCTCGGCGTCGGTGCGAGCGGTGGTGACGATGGTGATGCCCATGCCACGGGTGGCGTCGAGCTGGTCGTAGTCGATCTCGGGGAAGATCAGCTGCTCGGTGACGCCGAACGTGTAGTTCCCGCGCCCGTCGAAGCTGTCGGTCGGGAGGCCCCTGAAGTCGCGGATGCGCGGGATGGCGAGGGCGATGAGGCGGTCGAGGAACTCCCACATGCGATTGCCCCGCAGGGTGACCTTGGCCCCGATGGCGTTGCCCTCACGCAGCTTGAAGCCGGCGATGGACTTCGTGGCCCTGGTCACGAGCGGCTTCTGCCCGGAGATCACGGTCAGGTCGCGCACCGCGCCTTCCAGGAGCGACGCTTGTGAGACCGCCTCGCCCACGCCCATGTTGACCACGATCTTCTCGAGGCCGGGGACCTCCATGATGTTGCCGAGACCCAGCTTCTCCTTGAGCTCGCCCCTGATCTCGGCCACGTAGCGCGCCTTGAGCCGCGGCACCGCGGGCGCGGTCCTGGGGGCAGCGGTGGTGGTGGATGCCGCGCTCACGAGCCCGCACCGCCCCTGGCGGGACGACCCTCGAACGATGAGAATCCCGCGTCGACCCGGCGGGGGGCCCGGGGGGCAGAGGCTCCGCCGGAGCCCCCCGGCTGCCGATCGATCCGGCTCCGTCGGTCGATCGGCGACAAGGTCTCGACGCCGCCGAAGGCGGCGGCCGTCAAGCTCGCCCGAACGCAGGGAGCGCAGCGACCGGAGTGAGGGCGATGGATTCTCGTCACAGGTCGGCTCCCGAGCGGCGACAGATCCGGATCTTGTTGCCTTGATCGTCGAAGCGGTAGCCGACGCGGGTGGCCTTGCCGTCGGCCGGAGAGACGACCGCCACGTTGGAGACGGGTATCGGCATGTCCTTGTCGATGATCCCGCCCTGCATGGTCGCTCGTGTGGCCTTCTGGTGCTTGCGGGCGACGTTGATCCCGTCGACGATGACCTTGCCGGAGGCGGGCAGCACGCGGGTGACCACGCCCTGCTTGCCACGGTCCTTGCCCTGGAGCACGACGATCCGGTCGCCCTTACGCACCTTGAGCCCAGCCATCACAGCACCTCGGGGGCCAGGGAGACGATGCGCATGAAGCGCTTGTCGCGAAGCTCGCGACCGACCGGCCCGAAGATGCGGGTGCCACGAGGCTGCTGCTGGTCGTTGATGAGCACGGCGGCGTTCTCGTCGAAGCGGATGTAGGAGCCGTCGGGGCGGCGCTTCTCCTTCTTGACGCGAACGACGACGCATTTGACCACGTCGCCGCGCTTGACCGCCGCGCCCGGGATGGCGTCCTTCACGGTGGCCACGAAGATGTCGCCGATGGACGCGTAGCGCCGCCTCGATCCACCCAGCACCTTGATGCACAGCACCTGCTTGGCGCCCGAGTTGTCAGCCACCCGCAGGCGGCTCTCCTGCTGGATCATCGGGCCCGCTCCAACACCTCGACGAGGCGCCACCGCTTCTGTTTCGACAACGGTCGGGTCTCCTGCACCCGTACCCGATCGCCCACGCGCGCTTCGTTGGTCTCGTCGTGGACGTAGAGGCGCTTCGTGCGCTGCATGGTCTTGGCGTAACGGGCGTGGCGGACGCGGTCGACGACCGAGACGATCACCGTCTTGTCCATGGCGTTGGACACGACCGTGCCCTCCCGGAGCTTGCGAGGGCTCGGACGCCCGACGGCGTCGACCGGTACCGCGTCGCCCTGTCCGGCGTCGGCGGTGACGTCGGCGGTGGCGTTGGCCCCGGCAGCGGTGTCGAACGGGGTCTGACTGCCATCGGTCATCGGCTGTTCTCCTTGGCCAGCGCTTCGGCCGCGACGATCTCGCGGGCGCGCAGCTCGGTGTTGACACGGGCCACGTCGCGTCGCAGCTCACGCAGACGGGCGAAGTTGTCGAGTTGCCCGGTGACGTGCTGGAAGCGAAGGTTGAACAGCTCGGTCTTGCGCTCGTCCAGGCGAGCGACGAGCTCGTTATCGGACAGGTCACGAACCTCGGCGCCCTTGGCCGCCATCACAGCTCCCCCCCCATCGAACGATGAGAATCGCCGCGTCGGTACCGGCGGGGGGACCGGGACGCGGAGGCTCCGCCGGAGTTCCCCGGCGCTGCGCCGGGCCGGCTTCGCCGGTCGGCGCAGGACAAGGCCCTCGGCGCCGCCGCGGGCGGCGGCCACCCAGCTCGCCCGAACGGAGCGAGCGAAGCGAGCGCGTAAGGGCGACGGATTCTCCTCATAGCGCCTCCTCCCGGGTGACGAAGCGGGCCTTTATGGGCAGCTTCTGGATCGCCCGGTCGATGGCCTCACGGGCCACCGTCTCGCTCGGATAGGACAACTCGAAGAGGATCCGCCCGGGCCGCACCACCGCGACCCAACGCTCGGGATTGCCCTTGCCGGAACCCATGCGGGTTTCCGCGGGCTTCTCGGTGACGGGCTTGTCGGGAAAGAAATTGATCCAGACCTTGCCGCCGCGGCGGATGTGACGGGTCATGGCGATCCGGGCCGCTTCGATCTGGCGAGCCGTGATCCAACCAGGCGCCAGCGCCTGGACGCCGTACTCGCCGAACATCACCTCGTTGCCACCCGTGGACGGGCCCTTGGTACGACCGCGATGCTGCTTGCGATGTTTGACCTTCTTCGGCATCAGCATGTTTTCGCCTCGCAAGCAGAGCTTGCTCGGCGAGCGATGTGGTGCTCGCCTTCGGCTCGCTCGACACCTTGTCCCCCTACTGGGACTCGCAGCGACGCGGGCATCAGTCGGAGTCTCCGCCGTGGAACTTGGGTGCCTCGTGGTGGTCGCGGGTGCGGCGCTCGATGTCCTCTTCTTCGGCCAGCAGTCGTTCGAGCTCGGGGTCGGCTTCCTTGATGAGCGGCTCGGCCTCGGATTCCTCGGCCGGCGCGACCTCGGTGGCCCGACGCCGAGCGGCGGTCGAGGACACCACCTTGCGAGGGGCCTGGCCGGAGGTCTCGCCCACCGCCATGGCGGCCTCGCGGGCGATCTTGTCCTCGACGATGCTCTTGTAGGGCAGGATGTCGCCCTTGTAGATCCACACCTTCACGCCGATGCGCCCGGCACTGGTCTTGGCCTCACGGAACCCGTAGTCGATGTCGGCGCGCAGCGTGTGCAGCGGCACGCGACCCTCCCGGTAGAACTCGGTCCGGCTCATCTCGGCGCCGCCGAGGCGACCCGAGCACTGCACCTTGATGCCCAGCGCGCCCGCCTTCTGGGCGTTCTGCAAGGCGCGCTTCATGGCCCGGCGGAAGGCCACGCGCCCGGCGAGCTGATCGGCGACACCCTGCGCGATGAGCGCCGCGTCGAGCTCGGGCTGCTTGATCTCCTGGATGTTGAGCTGGACCTTGTTGTTCCCGGTGATCTTGGTGAGACCGGCCCGCAACCGATCGGCCTCGCTCCCCCGGCGTCCGATCACGATGCCCGGTCGCGCCGTGTGAACGTCGATGCGCAGCCGATCTCGTGTGCGCTCGACTTCGACCCGGCTGATGGCGGCGTGCGGGAGCTGGGTCATGAGGTAGTTGCGGATCTTCCAATCCTCGATGACGTACTCGCGGTACTCGTCGCGATCGGCGAACCAGCGCGACTTCCAGTCGGTGGTGACGCCGAGGCGGAACCCGTACGGGTTGACCTTCTGGCCCATTAGCTCAGGTCCTTGTCATCGGTGGCTTCGGCGGGCGCTTCGTCGGCGTCGGCGGTATCACCGACGCGGTCTCCGGGCACATCCGTCGCAGACGTACCCGGGTCGGGCACATCCACCGCGGACGGACCGGGGTCGGACGTACCCGGGGCCGGCGGGGACGTGCCAGCCACCTTCGCGACGGCACCGGCCGCCTCGTCGTCGGGGACCGCGGCGGGTGGCGACGGCGCACCCGAGTCGGCGGGACGTCGGGAGCGCGCCACGCGCTCGCGGCGCGAAGCGGCGCGATCGCGGCCGCGGCGGCCCCCCGCCGACGAGGCGGCCGCCTCGCGGGCACGACGGCGCTCGAGACGGTCCTCCGGGAGCCGGCTCACGACGATCGTGATGTGGCAGGTGCGCTTGCGAATGCGTGTCGCCCTACCCCGGGCCCGCGGTCGCCAGCGCTTGAGCGTGGGCCCTTCGTCGGCGAAGCAGGCCGACACGAACAGTTCCTCGGGGTCGAGCTCGTCGTTGTGACCGGCGTTGGCGACGGCCGACGCCAGGCACTTGCGGATCACCAGGGCTGCGTCACGCTCCACGAACTGGAGCATCTCGTCGGCCTCGGCCACCTCCTTGCCCCGGATCAGGTCGAGGACCTGGCGGGCCTTGGTGGCCGACATGCGCGAGTAGCGCACCTGCGCCCTGGTCCCCGGGCGCTCATTGGTCTTGAGACCGAAGGTCATCGTCGGCCCCGCACGTTCTTCTCCTGGCCGGCGTGGAAACGGAACGTCCGCGTCGGGGCGAACTCGCCCAGCTTGTGGCCGACCATCGACTCGGTCACGTAGACGGGCACATGCTTGCGGCCGTCGTGGACGGCGATCGTATGACCGACCATGTCGGGGATGATCGTGGACCGACGCGACCAGGTCTTGATGACCTTCTTCTCGCTGCGGCCGTTGAGATCGTCGACCTTGCGGAGCAGGTGGTCGTCGACGAAGGGGCCCTTCTTGAGCGAACGCGGCATCGATCTTCCTATCTCCGGCTGCCGCGGGTCCGGCGGCGTCGCACGATCAGCTTCTGGCTGGGCTTGGTCTTGTCACGGGTACGCCCCTCGGGCTTGCCCCACGGCGACACGGGGTGCCGGCCACCGGCCGTCTTGCCCTCGCCGCCGCCCAAGGGGTGGTCGACAGGGTTCATGGCCACGCCCCGGGTCTGCGGGCGAACGCCCTTCCAACGGTTTCGACCGGCCTTGCCGATCTTCACCAGCTCGGCCTCGGCGTTGCCGACCTCGCCGACGGTGGCGCGGCAATCGATCGGAACACGACGCATCTCGGTGCTGGGGAGGCGCAGGGTGGCGAAGTCGCCCTCCTTGGCTACGAGCTGCACGCTGGAGCCGGCGCTGCGCGCCATCTTTCCTCCTGCGCCGGGCTTGAGCTCGACGTTGTGCACGGTGGTGCCCACCGGGATGAAGCGCAACGGCAGGGCGTTGCCGGGCCGGATCTCCGAGCCCTGTCCGCTGCGGAGCAGGTCGCCCACCTGGACCCGTGCGGGGGCGAGGATGTAGCGCTTCTCGCCGTCGAGGTAGTGCAACAACAGGATCCGGCAGGTGCGGTTGGGGTCGTACTCGATCGCCGCGACCTTGGCCGGGACGCCGTCCTTGTTGCGTTTGAAGTCCACGATCCGGTAGCGCTGCTTGTGACCACCGCCCCGATGGCGGGCCGTCTTGCGACCGTGGTTGTTACGGCCACCGCTGCCGCTCTTGGGGGCGAGCAGGGACCGCTCGGGACGGTCGCGTGTGATCTCGGCAAAGTCCGAGACCGTCTGGAAACGACGACCCGGGCTGGTGGGTTTGCGCTTGCGAAGGGGCATCGGAGCCTCAGCTCTCGAACAGGTCGATCGAGTCGCCCTCGGCGAGGGTGACGATGGCCCGCTTGGTGTCGGCCCGCTTCCCGTAGGTGAACGAACGCCGGTTGCGCTTGCGCTTGCCCTTGCGGTTCAGCGTGTTGACCCGGGTGACCTTGACGTCGAAGATCTGCTGGACCGCGTCGTGGATCTCCGGCTTGGTCGCCTTGGGGTGCACCCGGAACGTGTAGACGTTGCGCTCGAGCAGGGCGTAGGACTTCTCGCTCACGATCGGCTCGATGATGACGTCTCGAGGGTCTCTCATGACGGTATGCCCTCGCGGGTGGCGCTCGCAGTGGTGGCGCTCGCGCCGACCGGCGCCGCGGGCAGCGTGGCCCGGGTGAAGACCACCCAGTCGCTGACCAGCACGTCATAGGCGTTGAGCTCGCGAGCAACCAGGGCATGCACGTGACCCAGGTTGCGAAAGCTCTTGAACGCGGCCTCGTCCCGATCCTCCAGCACGACCAGGACCTTGCCGTCGACACCGAGAGCTCGAAGGGCGGAGACGGCAGCCTTGGTGCTCGGACGGTCGAAGGCCCAGCCGTCGACGACGCGCACCCGGCTCTGCGCGGCCCGATCCGAAAGGGCGCCGCGCAACGCCAACCGGATCATCTTCTTCGGGGTGCGTTGGGCGTAGCTCCGGGGCTTGGGCCCGAGGGCTACGCCGCCGCCCACCCAGTGCGGCGCCCGGGTCGATCCTTGGCGGGCACGACCGGTGCCCTTCTGGCGCCATGGCTTGGCGCCGCCGCCCGCCACCTCGGCCCTGGTGAGGGTGCTCTGCGACCCAGCCCGGCGGGCCGCGAGCTGAGCCGTGACGACCTGGTGCATCAGCGCGTTGTTGGGCTCGAGGCCGAACACCGCGGCGTCGAGCTCGACCGTACCGGCCACCTCGCCGCGGGCATCGCGCACGTCGACGCGGCTGTTCACGGGTCTGGTCATCACACGCGCGCCTTCACCGCGTTGCGAATCAGCACGAGGCCGCCCTTGGGGCCCGGCACCGCGCCCTTGACCAGCAACAGGTTGCGTTCGGCGTCGGCCTGCACGACCTCGAGGTTGAGCGTGGTGACTCGCTGGCCACCCATGCGGCCGGCCATGCGGGTGCCCTTGAACACGCGAGCGGGCGTAGCGCAGGCGCCGATGGCTCCCGGCGCCCTGTGCACCCGGTGGGCGCCGTGCGACGCGGGGAGGCCGGAGAAGCCGTGGCGCTTCATCGGCCCGGCGAAGCCTTTTCCTTTGCTGACCGCGGTCACGTCGATGCGCTCGCCGCTCGTCAACAGGTCGACCGAGATCTCCTGGCCCACCTCGTAGGCGCTGACATCGTCGAGGCGAAGCTCGACGAGCTTGGCTCCCGGCTCGACCCCGGCCTTGCCGAAGTGGCCGGCCTTCGGCTTGGAGAGCTTGGCTGCGTTGCGATGGCCGAACGTGACCTGCAGCGCGCTGTAGCCGTCGCGCTCGAGCGTCTTGACCTGAACGACGCGTACGGGGGCGACGCGCACGACGGTGACCGGCACGATGCGGTTGGCATCGTCCCAGATCTGGGTCATGCCGACCTTCTCGCCGACGATTGCCTTTGTGGCCATCACGTCCCTCTTCGCGTCGGGACCAAGGAGTTCCGAAACGAGCCGTAGCGGTGCCGCTGCCGACCCCGTTTCGGGCCGGGAGCGACGATGTCTGTTCTTCTCATGCGAACGCTCCGCCCGGGAAGACCCGGCGGAGCGCCTGTTCGGTTGGGCTGCGAGGTCCCTGCCGTGAGGCAGGCCGGCGCAGACATCGGTTGGCGATTGGGCTTCGGCGCAGGCCGAGGCCCGGGCGCACGAGGGGCAGAGCATAGCCAGGGATCGGCCCGGGTTCCAACGGGCCCGTGCGTCCGGGCCGAACCTGAGTGGCCCCGCCGCGGTCCCGCGCGTCGCGGCGAGCGGTTGCTCTACGGGGGGACGCTCAGCCGCCCACCGGCCAGTGTTCCACCACCAGGCCTTGCATCGGGAAGTCGCGCGGGTTGCCCGTGGCCAGGATCGCATGATGAGCGGCGGCCGTGGCGGCCACCAGGCAGTCGGCCTGCGCGAGCGTGATCCCCTTGGCCGCGTGCTGGCGTCGCCAGTCGCCCGCCTGCCAACCCTGTGCCAGCCCGACCGGCAGGACCTGAAGGCCCTCGAACAGGCCAACGGCCCCAGCCAGCTCGGGCGCGAACAGGCCCCGCATGATCTCCTCGACGTTGATCCCAGTGGTGCACGGCTCGTCGCCCGTGCTCGCCAGGGCGTCGACCCGCCTGGTCACCGGCCGGTCGCGGAGGTAGTCGATCAGAACGGTGGAGTCGAGCAGGACGAGCACCTCGAGCGCGGCCCTTCAGCCGGCAAAGCGCTGGTGCTCGTGGCGTTGGCGATGGACCCAGGCTGCGGGATCGTCGTCCCACTCGTGACCGTCGTCGCCGATGACACCGCGCGCTCGGCGGATGAGCTCCCAGCGACGGTTCCGAACGATCGCCAGCGCTACGGCATCTCGCACGAACTGGCTTCGTCGACGGGGCCCTGCGAGCCGGTCGACCTCCTCGACCAACGCATCGTCCAGTTCTATGCGCAAGCGCATGGGCGCACGATAGCCCCATCGACTCTGCAACCACGGGCCGACCCGGGCCCGCCTGGACCGGCGACTCAGGGGGCGACGAGGCGCGTGTAGCTCACGCTCGTCCTGATCGGTGCGAACCCGACGCTGCGGTAGAGACCGAGGGCACCGGTCACGTTCGCGGTGTCCACGTCGAGCCCGGCTCGCTCCAGCCCGGCGACCTGGTAGGCGCGCAGCGCGTGGGTGAGAAGGCATCGGCCGAGGCCACGGTCGCGCCACGGCGGGCGTACCCCGACCTGGCCCACCCAGCCCTCCGTGTAGCCGTTGTGCTCGGCGTCGGGCTCGAAGACGTAGCTGAGCAGGTAGCCCACCACCTCGGCGCCGGCGGGACTGCCACCGTCGGGCCTGCCACCGTCGGGCCTGCCCCTGGGCCCGTCGCCGAGGGCGACGAAGCTCAGGTCGGCACGAAAATGACGACCTCCGGTGAACCACTGGGCCCAGTCCTGCGCCGAGCGGGGGTCGGACCCCCAGTGGTCGGCGAACGCGTCGTTGTGGGCCACCCTGACCGCCTCGTCGAGGGCGTGGGAGAAGTGCGCCACGGTGACGCCGTCCGGCGGCGGGCGAGCCGGCGCCGGCGGCGTGTCGAGTCGGCGCTGCATCTGGTACCACCACCGGGACACGACGAGATCCCGCCGACTGGCCAGCGTGGCCAGGCCGACGTTGGAGTCGGGCGCCCGCACCTCGACCTCGACGGGACCACCGCGCTGGGCGGCCAGGGCCGCGGCGCGCCGTTCGAGCCAACCCAGGAGCGCCGTCCCGATCCCCTGCCGGCGGTGATCGGGGTGGACCGCACCCCAGAGGAGCACGCGCTCGCCACCGCCGCGGGTCTGCGCCCAACCGAAGGCGACGATGTCGTCTCGGTCGAGGACCAGGACGGCGTCCGATGCCGGCGCCGCTCCCGGTGCCTCGAAGTCGTCGACCAGGTCTTCGGCTCCCAGGTACTCGCCGGTGCGGTCCACGGTCTCCACCACGGCCAGCAGGCCGGCCCAGGCCGCGATGTCGTCCCGGGTGGGAGCCCGCCACAGCAACGGCTCGGCCACCGACGCTCGGGCCCGCTCGCCACCGGCGCGCCTCACCGGGCGCCGGCGCCGGTCAAGGCGATGGCGGCCAGAGCCGCTCCTTGATGGCGGCATCGCGGACCACGTCGAGCGCCGCTGGGCCGCCGATCAGCGCGAGGTCATCGCCGGTAAGGCCCGTGCCACCCGGATCGGGGACCGCTTCGAGCTCCAGGAATCGAAGTAGCAGGTACTCCTCGACCAGCGCCGGCGGTGGCGGCCGCTGATCGTCGCGAAGGCTCTTGAGCTGGCGGCGGTAGGACTCTGGACGCGCCGCCGGGGTGATGCTTGCGCAGCTCTCGAGGAGCGTGGCCTCTGTGGGCCTGTCTCCGCCTCCGACGGCCGCCTTCAGCTCTCCGTACGAAAACAGAGGCGTTTCTGCAGCTACTCGCCGACCCAGGTCGTCCGGTTTGCCCTGCCTCGAGAGCAGGGCCATGACGATCGACTCGCGCTTGGCCCGGTCGGGCGGCAACAGCAGGAACCGGTTGTCGATGCGCCCAGGGCGCGTGATGGCACGGTCGATCCGCCACGCGTAGTTCGTGGCGATGCATACGATGTTCCCCCCCTGATCGTTCAGACCCTGGAGCTTGGGCAGCATCGAAGGAGTCATGAACTGGAAGAGGTCGCTCTGGGCGCCGTACTCAGGACTGTCCCGGTCGAGCAGCAGCCGGTCGATCTCGTCGAACAGGATCACCTTCTCGGACTGGAAACCGAGGACGTCGAAGATGTCCTTGGCTCGCGCCTCCACCTGCGACTCGCCCCCGACGATGAAGTCGCTGGGCGTTATCGTGATCATCTCCCAGCCCAGCTCGTCGGCCAGGGCCTCGACGAGCGACGTCTTGCCGGTCCCCGGCGGTCCGTAAAGCAGGAAGGAGCGCTGCGGGTCGGTCTGGGACCGTCCCGCTCGTGGGTCGATGAAGTTCTGCTTGAGCTGTTCGTACACCCGGTAGTCGCTCCCTGCCGCGGCGCTCTCCAGCGGCTCGCGGTCTCCCCAAGATTCGCTTCTGGCAGAAGGGAGCCGGACGCTGAACCGGGCGGAGCGAAGCGACGAGTCGGCCACGTGCTGGTCGATCATGGCCCGATAACTGGCCAGGAAGAGGACGACTTGGCTCGTGTACCAGGTGTGGATGGTCGGCTCGGCCGTGAACGCATGCTCCGACCGCCAGCCGGTGAACGGCTTGTCCTGTCCTTCAACCTTGACAACCTGTACGGAGGAGCGAAGCCAGTCGAGGTAGCGCTCGAACACGCCGTGCACCCTCGAGAACAGGTCGATCGGCGAGCTTGACCCGACCAGAATCCAGCAGCATCGCAGCAAGGCGGTCGCCACCTCAATGCTGACCGGCGTGTTGACGCTACCGGCGCCGGTGACCCTGAACGGGCTCAGCACCCGCAGGCTCGGGTTCCGGGCCTGGCTTCCCGTGACGACGTCAGCCACCCGCTCCACGAGGGTCCGGCTGCAGGAACGGTCGTCACAGACCAGCGCGCCCTCGAACGCGAACACCAGCTCGCCCACGTCGAACAAGCTGTCGGTGATCTCGCTATAGGAGAGCTGGACGAGGACACGCTCAATGAGGTACTCCTGCGTTTCCGCGCTGGGATCCTTCTCCAGGGCGCGGGCGAGGTGGACCACCCGCACCAGCGGCCACACGTGTGTCGGGGCGCGGTCGCCGCCCCCATGACACTCGCCGTCGGGGAACCGCAGCATCGGTTTGCGTGGTTCGTCCAGGCGCCCGACGACAGATTCTGCCCTCTCGAGAAGACCGACGTGAGACACGGGCTCACCTGCCGAGACGAGGGCTTCGACGAGGCGGTACGCCCAGTAGACGGTGAACGGATCATCCCGGCCATACGTTCGTGACTGGAAAGTCTCGGCGGCATCCCTGTCAGCCAGTTGCCTCGCGGTATGCCTCCAGACGCAATGCTGATCCTCCTTGAGCCAGGGTTGCGTCGGATCGCTCCCCGGGGCGCGCTCGCCTTGCCGGCCCGGGACGAGCTGATCGCCTGCGACGTCGCCCCCGAGCACCGCGAGAGCGAACGCGATCATCGCGTTCGTGCTCAGCGATTCCTTCTTCTGTGCCGGTGCCCCCTTGCGGATCTCATAGGGCCATGACCCTTGCTCGACGGTCCGCGTCATCGTTGGGATCGCGTCGCGAACAAGCTCCGCGACCGACCTCGCTGATTCGGTGTCGTCGTGGAGATCGCCGCGGAGGCGATCGCTGACCTCGACCGCCGGATTCTCGCGCCGGGTCCCGCCGTACGCTCCGCCGACGCTCAAGGCAGGTCAGGCGCCTGGTCACGCACCTCCCCGCTCGGGACCCCAGGAGCGGGGAGTGGGCCGTGCAGGCGTATCGCGCTTTCCAGCAGCCCGCAGCCGGTCGCTACGAACTTCGCCAGCGCCTGCCTCCCCACCAGCGTCTCCAACGTCAACACCCGCGAGCGGTGGAAGTAGCTGGTGAGCTGACGCCACCACCAGCCGTTCTCGTCCAATCCCTCGAGGGTGTGCTCGTCGTCCTGCTCGGTGCCGAACTTGCGGGCCTGGTACGCGCGCTCGCCGACCAACCAGTCGAACGCAAGGCTGGCCGCGCTCGGTTCCAGCGCCGGCGCCTCCTCGAAGTCGAGCGCCAGGAGGTAGCCGTCGATCTGCTCCGGTGACCATCCGTCGGCAGCGAGCTTCTCACGGGCGTTGTCGTCGATGACCGCTAGCGCCTCTGGAGAAAAGCTGACGCCGTCGAGGTCCGTCACGGGCCGGTCCAGGGCCACCCCAAGGGCGACCTCGCCCCGCGCCCCCCGACTGAACTCCCACCCTGGGACGGCCACGACCTTGCGCGCGTGGCGCTTCATGAGCTCGACCCAGAACCCGTTGTAGTCGTCCTGTTCCCATCCCTTGACGGTGAGGCGGGACGGGTCGATGACCAGAAGACCAGGGTTCGCCGCTCGCACGCGCTCCGAGTAGCCGAGGGCCTCGACCTCGTTCGGCTTCACGACCTCGTCGGTCCATCGGTCGCGAAAGCGCTGGCGGAGCTGCCCCGACGTGAGTCCCAGCTCGTTGAGCAGCGCGATCTCGCGGAGTCCCGACGTGATGGGGACGCTCACGTACGCCACCCCGCCGGCTGCTCCCGCGGCCTCGAAGGCCTGCAACAGGTGCTGGTTGGTCAACACGTCGCCTCCGGTCCATCACCGATCTGCGGGTTTACCGTCCTGTCCGAGCTCACCATACGGCAGCGGAGCACAGCCGGCGCTAGGCGAGACGGACGGCCCCGGCGAGCCGACCCTCAAGCGCCGTCACGGGAAGGCGACGGTGTCGAACGATTCCTGGATGGTCAGGAGCGCGTCCTCGTCGGCGAGGTCGATGAGGGTGGCCCGGAGGACCACGGTAAAGGCCCGATCGGCCGGCGCGGCCACGATGAACACCACGTCCCCTCCCCCTTCACAGTCCGTGAATCGTTCCTGGCGCCCGGTAAAGCGGGCGTTGGCGAAATCACTGCGCCCGAGGCTGGTGCAGGCTTGAGCCGGCGCCAGTAAGCGGGTGGCCGGATCGGCCGCGAGGCTGTCGAGCACCGCGTCGGGATTGTCCGGATCGACGCCAGGAATCACCGCGGGGTCGATCCCGCTGAGGTCGACGCCGGCTTCGCCGTAGGTGCCCCGGAAGCGCTGGATGTCGGGTGACGCCTGGACGTTGGGTATCTGTGACTCGCTGTCGGGGATGGGGATGGGCGCTCCGTCGAGCTCTGTCCATCGCTCGGGCACCTGGACCGTGACGGCGCCGGTGTCGTCGGTAGCCGTTACGAAGCGGCCGTCCTCGTCGGGCACCGTGGTCGTGGACCGCGGCGGCACCGATGTGGTGGTTCCGTCGCCGGCCGCCGTCGTGGTGGGCCCATCCTCCGCGACCGGGGTGTCATCGTCGTCGTTGCTCAAGATTGCGAACGCGCCGACCGCGATGACTACCGCGATGAGCAGGGCGAGCACGAGTGCCACCCTCGACCGGCGGGGGCGATCGGGCGCGGTCTCGTCACGAGGACCGTCCTCGAACGCCCCTCCCGGCACACTCGGCCCCGGGGTCAGGACTGCCGGCGGGGCGGGCGGGG
>Ga0187893_10002559_pt1 | contig 39649 bp, 42 predicted proteins | sample MA1701074metaG_FD_139574 | JGI IMG/M metagenome (GOLD analysis project Ga0187893, IMG submission 139574) | White microbial mat communities from a basaltic lava cave in the Kipuka Kanohina Cave System on the Island of Hawaii, USA - MA170107-4 metaG ...
CGGGACCGTGAGGTATCCGTCGCAAGCCGCTGCCTTAAGACCATCGGTAAGCCGTGTGCGGGAAATCCGCACGCACGGTTTGAATGGGAGAGACTGCTCGTAAGAGCTGACTTTTACCAATGGCCCACGTCCTTCTCGCCATGAGCGGCGGGATCGATTCGAGCGTCTCCGCCCTCCTCCTCCGGCGGGCGGGCCACCGGGTGACGGGCGTCTTCATGCGGCACGGGGCCCGGTCCGACGGGGCCGCCCGGAGGGGGAAGGCCGGATGCTGCTCGCTCGACGACGCCTACGACGCCCGCCGCGTGGCCGACCTCCTCGGGATCCCCTTCTACGCCCTCGACTTCGAGGCGGAGTTCGGGCGGATCGTCGACTATTTCGTCTCCGAGTACGACCGGGGCGCCACCCCGAACCCCTGCATCGTCTGCAACCGCGACCTCAAGTTCGGGAAGCTCTTCGGGTTCGCCGACGCCGTGGGGGCGGAGGCCGTCGCGACCGGGCACTACGCCCGGGTGGAGCGGCGCGGGGGCCGGACGGCGCTCCTCCGCGGCCGGGACCCGCGGAAGGACCAGTCGTACGTCCTCTTTCCTCTCCGCCAGGCCGAGCTCGCACGGGTGATGTTTCCCGTGGGCGACTACGAGAAGACCGCCCTCCGGGAGATCGCGCGGGAGGCGGGGCTGGGGATCGCCGACAAGCCCGAGAGCATGGAGATCTGTTTCGTCCCGGACGACGACCACCGCCGCCTCCTTCGGGAGCGCCTGAGGGAGCGGGTCCGCCCCGGCGATTTCGTGACTCCCGACGGCCGGGTGATCGGGACCCACGAGGGGCACCAGCTCTACACGGTCGGACAGCGGAAGGGCCTGGGACGGTCCTTCGGACGCCCGATGTACGTGGCCGCGATCCGCGCGGCGGAGAACAGGGTCGTGCTTTCCGAGGAGGACGGGAGGGGGGGCGAGCTCGCCGTCCGGGAGGTGAACTGGGTCTCCGTGGAGGCCCGCCGGTGCCGGGCCTCGGTAAAGATCCGCTCGACGCATCCGGGCGCGGAGGCGCGCGTGGAGCCGCTGGAGGGGGGAAGGGCCCGCGTCGTCTTCGACGAGCCCCAGCGCGCCGTGACTCCGGGACAGGCGGCCGTCCTCTACGACGGCGACCTCGTGCTGGGCGGGGGCTGGATCGAATAGGGATCTAGGGGGCCGGCGCGGAGGGGGGCGGGGGGCTCTGGGCGGGTCCCTTCTTGATCCCCTGGATCTCGATCCGCGCCTCTTGGGCGAGCCGCTTGATGTCCTGGAGCGCCTTCCTCGCCCGGGTGCCCGCGATCTTCTTCCCGTTGATGAACTCCTCGTACTCGGCGCGAGCCTCGCCCACCTTGCGGGCGAGCTCGTCGTATCTTTCTATGCCCATGTTCGATCTCCCTTGGACCGCGGTATTCTGGTGGGGGGGGGCGGGGCTGTCAAGCGATTCCAGGGAAGGCCGGGGCGCGGGAATCCGGCCGGACGGCGAACCTTCGGAGGGGGCGTTTTGTCTCAAAAGGCAAGTTTGAGGAGGGAGCGACCATGAACCGAGGAGCGGCGGCGGTCCTGGTCCTGGCGACGGCGCTCGGGGCGCGGGCGCAGGACGACAAGAGGGCGGGCGGCGACAAGATCGGGAAGGACAAACCCCCGGTCGTGGCCTCCAAGTGCCTCGCGGAGGTCCAGAAGCGCCGGAGCGCGGCCATCGCCGTGGTCAACCGGATCGGGGAGCAACAGCAGGCCGCCACGAACTTCGAGGGCATCCTCCGGAAGGACTTCGCGGCCGTGAAGGGCACGGCCGAGGTCTACGCCAAGGGGGCGAGCTACCTCGTCAACACCGGCGCCCGCTTCGACCCGCCCGAGGAGCTCCAGGGCCAGGAGGCCCTCCAGGCCTCCTCCTTCCGGAACCCGTCCCTCTACTTCGCGGAGCTCCAGAAAGTCGCCGCGACCGCCACCTTCGGCGGGGACGAGACGGTGGACGGGAAGGACTGCATCGTGGTCGACTACGTGGCCAACGAGGCCCTGGTCCGCCAGTACGTGAAGGAGCTGGCCGACCGCTTCAGCATGCGCCGTGCCGGGGGCGGCCTGGGAGGGTTCGGGGGCGGGGGGATCTTCAACCTCTCCAGCGCGATCGACGAGAAGAAGACGATCGCCACGTTCCGGACCTGCGTAGGGAAGGACGACCTCCTGCTCTACAAGCTGGAGTTCGTCATGAAGCCCGAGATGAGGCCGAACGCCCTCCCCCGCGAGATCCGGCTCCCGCCCCTCGACCAGAAGGCGGAGATCAAGTTCTCGAAGTGGGACCAGGAAGTCCCCTTCGACGTCCCCGGCTTCATCAAGAACAAGTGGGGGCTGAAGTAGGGGGCGGCTACTCCTTGCTCCCCGCCCGGTCCCACCAGTCCTGCCAGAGCCGGCGGTCGCGGGCCATCGCTTGGCCCGTGATCTCCTGGAGCGCCCGGTGCGCGTCGATCGCCACGCCCACGTCCCGGTCCTCGATCATGTCGATCAGGGAGCGGGCCATCGGGCGGTACTTCACCTTCCCCAGGAGCGAGCAGGCCTGCTTGCGGATGGCGGGGACGGGGGAGTAGAGCGCCGCCACGACGTGGTCGGCCTCCTCGACCCGGAGGAGGGGCATCAGGCCCTGCAAGGCGGCCAGGCGGGTGTCGTCGTCGTGGCTCCGGGAGAGGTAGAGCAGGCCTCGGTAAGCGTCGCTCGAGCCGATGGCCCCGAGGGTCATGGCGTAGGGCGCCTTCTCGCGGGCCTGCTCGACGCGGGAGAGCAGGGTGTCGACGACCCGGGACTGGGGCGACTCCCGATTGAGGGCGACCAGGGCCTCGGAAGCCGGCCTCCAGACGCTGGAGGCGGGGTCGTCCAGGGCCTTGAAGAGGTAGGGGGCGCACTCGGGCAGACCCATCGTCCGGAGGGCCTGGATGGCCGTCTCCCGCTCCTTCATCGGCGCCCCGTCGAGGAACCCGCCGAGGACCGGGACGGTCGAGGGATCGCGCTTCTGGGCCAGGACGTCGCAGATCGGGTCGATCGGGAAGCGGCGGGGCTTTTCCTGGAGGAGCGCGGCCAGGTACCGCACGTTCTCTCCCGAGAGGGGCTCGAGCCTCGGGAGGAGGTCTCCCCGGAAGGCCACGGGCGCGTGGATCCAGGCGGTGAGGGCCTTCTCGAGGCGGCGGCGCTCGACTTCGGGGAGGGACGTGGCCAGGGCGGCGGGCGGCGCGGAGCCGGTCTTCTCCTCGTCCTTGGCGGGCTCGGCGTGCTTCTCTCCCGCGGGCGGCTCGGGCTTCGGGGCCGGCGGGGCCGGCTCCCGGAGCGAGCGCATCTTCACCATCTCGACGTGGTCGATCAGGTCGCGGCGGATCGCGATTTCGCCCGCCTTGAGCTGGAGGGTGACGGCCTTGGCGCTCGCCCGGACGAGTTGGCCGTCGACGGCGTTCCCGTTCCGGAGGTGGACCCGGTGGAAGCGGGTCTCGACCCAGGGCGAGGGAGGGAGCGGGTCCTGCTGCTGGGCCCAGGCCTCGCCCGCGAGACCCATCAGAAATGCAACCAGCGCCGCGTCTCTCATGGTAGCCCCTCCGGGAATCTCATGGTCCCCGACTAGGGGACGAATTCCTTCCAGGACTTGATCTTGTACTCGAAGGCGGAATTGCTGGTGATGCGCGAATCCTCGTCGTAATGGAACCGGCCCGTCCCGGTCACCTTCACCGTCTTGCCGATCAAGGCCCCGAAAAAGTCGCTGTTGCCGTTCTGAGTGAAGGAGGCGGCGGGGGCGTTGACCATGGCGTAGACCTCGGAGCCGCCGTTGAACTGGATGTCCCCTGTGGTGGCGGTGTCCACCTTGAACTTGTTGGGGACCTTCTTGAGGCTGCTGCTCATCCCGACCAGCGCCTGGCCGTTGATGTGGAGGTCGCCCGTATTCTGGTAGATCTGGACGGAGGCGGGGTCGCCCTCCAGGAGGAACTCGTCCTTGGCGTTCAGCTTGATCTGGCCTTCGCTGTAGATCACCACCGGCCCGACCACGCGGATGGTCCGGGCCTGGCCGAAGACGATGCTGTCGACGTGGTAGACCGTCGGGGTCGTGCTGCCCGCGCTCCCCAGGGTGATGACCTTGTTGGTGTAGCCGGCCATGGTGACGGCTGCGGGGAGGCTGCCGGGGGTCGACCCGGCAGGCGGGTTGTACGAGACGGGCTGGATGCTCACGGCCGAGGAAGCGGGGGTCGTGGATCCCAGGACGAACCCTCCTCCGGAATAGGTGGATCCCGGTCCCGGTGTCGCGTTCCCGAAGATCTTGGAATTCCCGTTCGTGGTCACGCTGCCGTTGGAGCCCACGCTGCCGTTGGCCAGGTCGTAGGTGTAGGTCGTCCCGCCGTGGACCTTCACCGTGGGGAGGTACCCGAGGGTGGACTTGTAGCTGTCGCTCATCATCGTCCCGCCCGCGTCCACGCTCACGTCGCCGAAGAGGCCGAAGTCGGGGAAGGGGCTCAGGTTGTCCGGGGCGACCCAGGACTCGATCGCCCGCTTCTCCGTGTCCTTCGAGCCGACCGATACGAGCCGGTACGTCGCCTTGCCCGCATACGCCGGGATGATGAAGACGGTGTAGCTCCCGTTGTTCACGGCCCCGGAGACTTGGGTGACCGTGCCGTACTTGGCCGAGGTGGTCGACGTGCCGATGACGGCGAAGTCCGCGCCGGTCGGGGGGTTGGCCGTGTTCGCGTAGGCGGTCATCTTGTTCACCGCGTCGTCGAGCCCCGCCTCGGCGATGTGGAGGACGCTTTCGCTCGTCGAGGCCCGGGCGGTGGTCCTCTGGCGGGCGAGCGCGATCGAGAAGAAGGCCGCGCCCGTCGCCGCCAGGACGATGAACGCGATGAGGGCGAGCACGAGGGCGCTGCCTTCCCGGTTGCGGCTTCGCATGGGCCTCTCCTTTGCGCTCACGGGGCGTTCCTCAGCGTGACCGACGTCTCAACCGCCCTATCGAGAAGGGTCTTCCGGTCGTCCAGGACGTTCAAGACCAGCTTGATCCTCGTGTTGTCGCCCGTCCGGGTGAACGTGAGCCCGTTCGGCTTCATGTAGTGGCAGAGGAGCTGCCTCTTCTCGGCCGTGGCGGTCCCCGAGGGCCCCGGCGCCTCCTCCACCCGGTAGAGCGCGAAGTCGTCGGCGGCGGTCCCGTTGGCGTTCGCGTCGACGACGGAGGTCCCCAGCTCGTAGCGGATGAAGTAGTTCGCGAAGACCGGCTTGCCCGAGGCGAAACCGGTCAGGCGCTTGAATCTGCAGAACGTCGACACCGACGGGGTCGATCCGACAGGGGCTCCGGGGACCGCGGTGGTCTTGTCCCCCTCCCGGAACTCCTTGGACAGGTCGTCGAGCACGCGCCGGCCGTTCTCGGAGATCGTCCCGACCTTGCTTCCCTCGCTGTACTGGCGGGCGCTCCGGAGGAGGATCATGTAGATGGCGGCCGCGACCAGGCTCAGGATCGCCAGGCCGATCATGACCTCGATGAGCGACATCCCCTTCCGGCCGCGCGGTCTCATGGCTACTTGTCCGTGATGAGGGTGTCCACGGCGATCGTGGTCTTCTTCCCGCCCACCCCCTCCCAGGTCACCTCTACCCGGACGGGGAGGATCTTGTACGTCGTGAGGCCCGTGTCGACGGCGTCCCCGTCCCGGTTGAGGTCCTTGGCGGGGATGCCCTTCGACGCGTCGCCGAGTTCGCTCAGCCCCCCGCCGGACTCGGCGAAGAGGATCCGGCCCACGGCAAGCCCCGGCACGGGGTTCAGCCCCTCGACGGTGAAGGTGGGGCCGGGCTCGCGGAGGTTGCTCGGGCCCGGGGCTCCGGTGTCGTTCGGCTGGCCGGCGACCGCGGGCAGGTTGTCGTCGACGGAGTTGTACCGGGCGTAGATCTCGGCGAACGTGGCCGCCCGCATCTCCTCGATCATCTTCCGGGCGGCGCTGTAGGCCAGCGTCTTCTCCCGGGTCTCCTGCTGGACCTGGGAGGAGGAGGTCACCAGGGTGAAGAGCGCCAGGAGCGCGAACGCGACCACGACGAGCGCGATCATCAGCTCCACGAGGGACAGGCCCCTGTCCCTGCGGCCCGGGACCCCTGGGTCTCGGTTCATGGTCTTCCGGCTTCCCGAGTCATTCTAGCGTTCAAACATGAATTATGCAACCGGGACTTGTGACGCCGCGCCGCCCGGCTTCGTTACCGCGCTTCCGGATTCGGGTCATCGTCCAGTGTCCTTCGCGGGCGGCGGCCCTTCCGCCCTCCACTCCATAAAGTAACCGGTCGCGGACGGGGATCCGCCGTGAAAAGTTGAACCGGCGGGCCCTCAGGCCTGGGCGCGGGCGGGGCGCCGCCCGCCCTCGGCGGGGGCGTCCTCGGGCATCGGTTCCGAAGCCGAGGTCGTGAGCTGGTAGAGGACCCCGAAGATGAGGAGCGGGAGGAAGATGCAGAGGTGGACGAGGACCTGGAGCTCCGCCTTCACCTCCCCCACCAGCCGGCCCACGACGGCGGTCGAGACCCCGTAGGTCACGAACACCGCGCCGATGAGCGACGAGTTGAAGACGAAGAAGAACTTGGGGAAGATCGCCCCGAGCCCCCCTCCCAGGAGGAAGGCCAGCGAGATCGCCGTCAGCGTGTGGTCGCCCGGGCGGAAGTATTCGGGAAAGAGGACCGTCCCGAGCACCGCGACCGTGAAGCCCCCGAGCAGGATCCCCACGAAGCGCTTCCAGCAGATCGCCACGAACGCCCCGCCGATGGCGCAGGTGGCCAGGTAGAGCATCGGCGCGATCCCCTCCCCCGAGGGCTGGAGGTGGCTCTTCAGGATCAGCCCCGCCCAGCCGCCCGTCAGGAAGCCCGTCACGCCCAGGAAGTAGGAATGGTGGCGCCACCCGAAGAGGAGGAAGGCCCCCCCGAAGACGATCGACAGGAGCGACACGATCTCGGGGAAGTGGGACCCGACGACATTCTGGTGCGTGGACAGGTTCAGCCTCTGGACCAGGTCCACGAGCTCTCGGATCATGAGAGGTCTCCCGCCCAAGCCTTATCGGCAGGAGGCCTACTTTTCTTGAAGGAGCTTCGTTACGGCGAAGCGGAGGTCCTTCCCGGCGATGTTGAAGAACCGGACCTTCCCCTTCCGATCGATCACCGTGAGGGCGGGAAGGAGGCGGACGTCGTAGAGCCGCGCCAGCTTCCCGTCGAAGCCCTTCCCGTCGTGGAGCAGCGGCCAGGAGAGCTTGTGGACGTCCCGGAAGAGGACGAGGTCCTTCCGGTCCAGGTCGAGCGAGACGCCCACGATCTGGAGCTCCTCCGGCTTGAACCCCTCCCGCGCCCGCCGGAGGAAGGCGGCCTCGGGGACGGCCGTGGCGAGGGTCGAGTCGAAGAAATAGAAGACCACCACACGGCCCCGAAGGGACTCGAGCCCCGTCTCCGTCCCCGCGAGGTCCTTCTCCTGGAACGCCGGGGGCGCCTGGCCCACCTTCAGGTACTCCGCCAGGTGCCGCCGGGCGGCCTGGACCGCCTCCCGGTCCGGGCAGTCCCGGATCACCTCCTCGAGCGCGCGCCGGGCCCCGGCGTGGTCCTCCTGCACGTGGCGCACGATCGCCAGCTGCATGACCGCGCTCCAGGACTCCGGACGCTCCCGGTGCTCGCGCCTCGCGGCCTCGAGGAGCTCCGCCGCCCGCGCGTAGTCCCCCTCGTTCTGGAAGGTCACCGCCGCCCAGATCCGCGCAAAGACGGCGCGCTCGTCCTTGGGGTGGGAGCGCGAGAACTCCTCGAAGGCCGCCCTCGCGCCCGTGTCGTCCTCCTTCTGGAGCAGGGCCTCCCCGATCGCGAAGCGCGCGGAGGCCGCCTGATCGCTCTCCGGGTGCTCCCGGAGGACCGCCCGGAGGCGCTCGAGCGCGGCGTCGAGCTGCCCGGAGGAGAGGAGGCTCTCGGCCACGTGGTAGGAGGCTCGCGCGGAGTCCTTGTGGCGGGGATTCTCCCGGAGGAAGCGCTCCAGGTCCGCCCGGGTCTCCTCCAGAAGCTGCCGGAACTCCGTCCCTCCCCGAACCCTGTCGCGGCGCTGGGTGAAGCGGAGGAGGATCCGGTCCACCTCGCCGTCCTGCGACGGCGGGGCGGCGGCGAGGGCGAGCGCGAGGAGGCTCGGGATCATGGGGGTTGACCCTCCCGGTCCGGCCGATTATAAACGACCCCCGCTGCCATGCGCATCGGGATTCTCACGGGCGGCGGCGACGCCCCGGGCCTCAATGGCGTGATCCGCGCCGTCGCCAAGCGCCTCATCCGCTCCGGAGTCGAGGTCTGGGGCCTCCGGGACGGGTTCGAGGGCCTCCTCCACGGGCGCGTGCGCCCCCTGGGCATGGACGACGTGTCCGGCATCCTCTCGAGCGGCGGCACCATCCTGGGCACCGTGAACCGCGGCGACTCCGGCCGCCGCCAGGCCGAGCTCATGCAGGGGTATCGCCGGCTGGGTCTGGACGGCCTGGTCGCGATCGGCGGGGAAGGCACCCACCTCATCGCCCACCGGCTGGCCGGGCGGGGCGCCCGCATCGTGGGCGTCCCCAAGACGATCGACAACGACGTGGCCGCGACCGACGTCACGTTCGGATTCGACACCGCCGTCCACGTCGCCACCCTCGCCCTCGAGGCCCTGCATTCCACGGCCGAGGCGCACGGGCGCATCATGGTGGTCGAACTGATGGGCCGGAGCGCGGGCTGGATCGCCCTCCACGCGGGGGTGGCGGGGGGCGCGGACGTGATCCTGATCCCCGAGCTTCCTCACGACCTCGAACGCGTGGCTTCCTACATCCTGGAGCGCCACAAGACCCGGCGCTTCACGATCGTGGCGCTCGCCGAGGGGGCGGGCTCGGGCGCCGCGGTCGGCCGGGAGCTCGAGAAGCGGACGGGGATCGAGTCGCGGGTGACCGTCCTGGGGCACCTCCAGCGGGCGGGTTCGCCCACGCCGGCGGACCGGCTCCTGTCCACGCGCTACGGGTCCGCGGCGGCGGACCTGGTCCTGGCGCGGAGGTTCGGGCGCATGGTGGCCCTCCGCTCGGGAAGGATGACGAGCGTCCCGCTCTCGGCCGTGGCGGGCAAGGTCCGCCGGGTTCCCCCCCGGCACGAGCTCATCCGGGTGGCGCTCGGCGTGGGCGCCACCTTCGGGCAATAGGGGACCCGCAAGGGGGGACGAATTCCGGCCTTGCCAGTTCCGGTTTATAGTTTATAATTTACATTGCGCGGGAGGGCCGGCCGGCCCCCGGCGCGGAGGAAACGGCATGACGCCCCCGAAGAAGCTCTTCAAGATCGGCGAGGTCATGAAGTACAGCGGCCTCTCCCGGCAGACCATCCACAACTACACCATGATGGGGCTCATCACCGAGGCCGAGAGGACCCCTTCGGGCCACCGTCTCTACGGCGAGGACGTCTTCGATCGCCTCAAGAAGATCGAGATGCTCCACCGCCACCGCCGGCTCCGCGAGGTCGTGGAGATCCTGAAGAAGGAGTCCGGGCCGGGTTAGACCCATGCGCAGCCTTTTCCGTCGGATCGGACGCGCCTGCCGCGTCGCGGTCCGCGAGTGGCCTCTCGCCCTGGCGGTCCTGGGCGCGGCGTCCCTCCTCCTCCTCCCGCGCGCCGCCGCGTCCGGCGCGTTCCGCGAACGCCGGGCTCTGGACGAGCTCTCCCGCCTGGCCCCGGGCGACGCGGGCGAGTTCGACCGGCGCCTCCTGGACTTTCTCCGGACCGCCTCCGCGTCTTCCGCCGCCGAGGCCCGCCGCCTGGCCGTGGACGCGGCGCTCCTCCGGATCCGCCGCGGCGACGGGGCCGCCCTCGAGGAGGCTGCTCGCGCGAGGGAACACCTGGCCGCCCTCGAGCGCCCGGGCCGAGGGCCCGAGCTCGCCCGGCTCCTGCTCAACCGCGGCTACTTCCCGGAGGCGGCCGCCGTGGCCCGCGAGGCGGGCGCCGCGGCCGAGCTGGCCCTCGCGCTGGCCGAGGACGCGCTCCTCCCCGAGGCGCGCGCCCGCGCGGAGGAGTTCGCCGCCCGCCTTCCCGCCGGGCGCCGGGCCGAGGGGATCCTCCTCCGAGTCGAGGTCGAGGCCCGCGCGGGAAGGACGGAGGACGCCCTGGCGGCGCTGGGCGGCGCCTTCCCCCTGGAGCGCGCCCGGCTCCTGGCCCGCCTCGACCGCCCCGACGAGGCGCTCGCGGCCGTCCGGCCCGAGGCCGAAGCCGGCTCCGAGGCGGCCCGCCTGGCGGAGCTCGGGATATCCATCCGGTTCGGGCGGACCCTTCGCCGGGAGCCCGACCGGTCCTCCCCGGCCGCCCGCGTCCTCCTGGCGGCGGGCGCCGGCGACCCCGACCGCTTGGCCGCGGCGCTGGGATCCCTGCGGGGGCCCGAGCCGCTCGAGGACGCCCGGCTCGACCTTTCGTGGATCGCCGCCCGCCTCCGCTCCGCCGCCGCCGAATCGGGAGAGCCCGCGCGGCACGCGCGCGCCTTCGCCGCGCTGGGACGGCTCTATCCCGGGGTCGCCTCCCACTTCCTCGACCAGGCCGCGGCGTGGCGGCGCGCGGCCGAGCTCTCGCCGCCGTCCGGCGCGCGGGCGGGGTATCGGTCGGCGGCGGAGGCCTTCGCCCTGGCCTCGAGCCGGCTGGACGGGGCGTCGCTCGTGCGGGCCGTGCGGGATGCCGCGCGCTCGTTCGACGCCGCGGGGGAGCACGCCCGGGCCGCCGCCTTCCACCGCCGCGCCTTCGAGCTCGATCCCCGGGGCAACCCGGACGGCCTCTTCCTCCAGGCCGAGTCCCTCGCGCGGGGGGGGATCTGGAGGCCGGGAGCCGTCGAGGCCTACGGCGCGTACCTGGACGCGGTCGCGCCGGGAGACCCCCTCCTCCCCTCGGCCCTCCTCTCCCGGGGCCGCCTGCTCGAGGCGCTGGGCGAGCACCGGGCGGCCCTGGCCGACTACGACCGCGTCCTTCGCGACGACCTCGGCATCGGTCCCCGGACCCCGGAATGGGAGGAGGCGCTCCTGGCGCGCGGGAGGGTCCGGCTCGAGCTCCTCCAGGAGGGGGGCCGGCGCGACCTCGAGGAGTACCTCGAGCGCTACGCGGGAGAGACGCCGCCGCGCGCGGGCGCGGTCGAGGCGGCCGTCCTCCTGGGCCGGGCGGCGGCCCTGGCGGGCGACCCGGAGGCGGGGCTGGGCGCGCTCGCCCGGGCCCTGACGCTCCCGGCGCCCGACGAGCGGCGGCGCGCTTTCCGCCGGGAGGCCGCGCATCTCCGCGCGGACCTGCTCCTGGCCGCGGGCCGCCACGCCGAGGCCGAGCGGGCGTACGAGGACGCGCTCCGGGACGCGACGGACGGGTCCGACCGGATCGGGTCCCTCCTGGGGCGCGCCCGGGCGCTCGCCCGGCTCGGCCGGACGGGCGAGGCCCGCGAGGAGCAGCGGCAGGCCTCGGCGCTCGCCGGAAGGACCCCGTCCGCGGCCTGGCGCGGCGAGCTCGAGGCCGTCGCGCGGGAGCTCCGATGACCGACGCCCGCGTCCTCCTCGAGATGCTCGCGCGGCGCCGGGACGCCTACGGCCGGATGCTGGTCGCGGCGCCCGCGGACGCCGAGCTCCGACGGGGCCTCCTGGCGGAGGTCGAGAGGATCGATCGCGCGATCGACCCGGTCCGCGAGCGCTGGGACGACGTGCGGGCGGCGCTCGATCCGTCCCAGGTCGGCCGGATCGAGGAGCTCGTCGAGGAGACGCGCGGGATCCTGGCCGAGCTCGTCCGGCGCGAGGAGCAGCGGCTGCGGTCGGCCTCGGAGCTCGGGCCGATCCTCGCCCGTCGCGGAGCGCGCGCGGCCTACGGGCCCTGAGGATCCGGGAGGGAGGGAGACGGTGGCGGTCGAGGCGGCGGACCTGGGCGAGCTGGCGCGCCTGCTCGGGACGTTCAACGAGGCCACGGAGAAGCTCTCGCGGTCCTACCGGAAGATCGGCGAGCTCCAGGAGGAGATCGCGGAGAAGGACCGCCGGCTCTCCCGCAAGACCCGGCTCGAGATGCTGGGCCGGATGGCCGCGACGCTCGCCCACGAGATCCGGAACCCGCTCGGCGGCATCCGGCTCTTCGCGTCGATGCTCCGGCGCGACCTGGAGGGCGACGCCGCGAAGGCCCGAACGGTCGACCGGATCCTGGGGGCCGTCTCGGGCCTCGAGCGGCTGGTCGAGGACATGCTGGAGTACGGCCGCGACCACGAGCCCCGCAAGGAGCTCCGGCCGCTCGCGCCCGTCGTCGATTCGGCGCTCGACCTGGCGCGCTCCGAGCTGGAGGAGAGGGGCGTCGCCCTCGAGCGGCGCTACGCGCCGGCGGAGGCGGAGCTGGACGGCGAGCTGATGGGGCGGGTCTTCCTCAACCTCGCCCTGAACGCCGCGCAGGCGATGGGGCCGGGAGGCCGGCTCGAGGTGTCCGTCTCCGGACGGGAGGTCTCGTTCGCGGACTCGGGGCCGGGTCTCGCGCCCGAGGTCCTCGAGCGGCTCTTCGCTCCGTTCGTCACGACGAAGGCGAAGGGGACGGGGCTCGGACTCGCCATCGCGCAGAAGATCGTCGAGGCGCACGGGGGGGCGATCGAGGCGAGGAACAGGGAGGGAGGGGGGGCCGTCTTCACGGTGAGGCTATGAGCCGGATCCTGGTGGTGGACGACGAGGCGATCCTCCGGGACGCCGTGTCGGAGGCGCTGCGGCGGGCGGGCCACGCGGTCGAGGCCTTCGAGTCGGGCCGCGCGGCGGTGGACCGGCTGTCCGCGGAGGGCGCGGACCTGGTTCTCACGGATCTCAAGATGGCGGGGATGGACGGGCTGGCGGTCCTCGAGGAGTGCCGGCGCGTCGCCCCGGAGGTCCCGGTGGTGCTCGTCACGGCCCACGGGACGGTCGAGACGGCGGTCGGAGCCATGAAGCGGGGGGCCTACGACTACCTGATCAAGCCGGTGAAGCTCGACGAACTGGAGCTCCTGGTCGCGCGCGCCCTCGAGCACCGCTCGCTCGCCGCGGAGAACGAGGTGCTCCGGGCCCGGGTGGGCGAGGGGGGGGCGGAGCCCGTCTGGACCGAGGCCACGCGGGAGGTCTACCGTCTCCTCGAGCGCGCCGCCCAGAGCGACGCGACGGTCCTCGTCGCCGGCGAGAGCGGGACGGGGAAGGAGGTCGCGGCGCGCACCCTCCACCGGCTTTCGCGCCGGAGGGCGGCGCCGTTCCTGGCCGTCAACTGCGCCGCGCTCTCGGCGGGCCTGCTCGAGAGCGAGCTCTTCGGGCACGAGAGGGGCGCCTTCACCGGGGCGGACCGGGCGAGGAAGGGGCGCTTCGAGCTGGCCGGCGGCGGCACGCTCCTCCTGGACGAGGTGAGCGAGATCGAGCCGCGGCTCCAGGCCAAGCTCCTGCGCGTCCTCCAGGAGCGCGTCTTCGAGCGCGTGGGATCGAGCCAGGCGCGCCGGGCCGACGTGCGCGTGGTGGCCACGACCAACCGCGACCTGGGGCGCGAGGTGGCCGCGGGCGCGTTCCGCGAGGACCTCTACTACCGCCTGAACGTGATCCCCGTCCGGATGCCCGCGCTGCGGGAGCGCCGCGGCGAGATCCCCGCGCTCGCGGAGCACTTCATCGCCCGGCACCGGAAACGGCTGTCGGCCGGGGCCATGCGGCGGCTCTGCGAGTACGCCTGGCCGGGCAACGTGCGCGAGCTGGCCAACGTCATCGAGCGCGCGGCGGTGCTGTCGGGCGGGGAGGAGATCTCGGGGGAGGTCCTGGCCCCCTGGCTCCAGGAAGCTCCCCGGCCGAGCCCGGCGCTCCTGGGGTCCCGTCTCGACGAGATCGAGCGGAAGGCGATCGAGGAGAACCTCCGCGCCAACGGCGGCAATCGCGAGAAGACCGCCCGCCTCCTCGGCATCAGCTCCCGCACCCTCCGCGACAAGCTCAAGCGCTGGGGTGTCGCCTGAAACGAATCCATCCAGGTTGATTCGTTACACCTGTAACGAATCAACCTGGATGGTTTCGTGACATCCGGGGAGGGGAGGGATGAGGAAGGTTTTGCCGTGGATGTGGAACAGATTTCCGCCCCTTCATCGACACCTCAGGAATATGACGCATCTCCATCACCGTCAATGAGTTGGGGTGAGATCGCGACGGTCGGCCTGGCACGCCGCTCGCTAAGGTGAACCCAAATCAAACTGGATGATTTGGGTTTGTTCGGGGGGAGGAAGGATGGTCGCGGGGATGTTCGAGCGGGGCTCGGTGCCGGCGCTCGAGGCGATGCTGCGGTTCGCCTCGGCCCGCCACCGGGTGATCGCCGCCAACGTGGCCCACGCGGAGACCGCGGGGTACCGGGCGCGGGACCTCCGGGTGGACGCCTTCCGGGAGGCCCTCGCGCGGGCCTTTGAGGGGGCGCGGCGGTCGCCGACGGGCGTCTTCGAGGCGCCGCGGCTCGACCTCTCCCCGGTCCCGGCCGCCGACGCGGGACCCCTCAAGGAAAACGGGAATAATGTCGATCTGGATACGGAGATGGGCCGCATGGTGCGGAACGCGACGGTCCACCAGACCGCCGCGTCGCTCCTGGCCCACCAGTTCGCGATGATGCGCGAGGCCGTGGCCGAGCGCGTCTTCGGCTAGAGGAGAGGCGGACCATGGACGCAGGCGCCTTCGACCTGAGCGCCGCCGGGATGCGCGCCCAGCGGCTGCGCATGGACGTGATCGCCCTCAACCTCGCCCACGCCGAGACCACGAGCGAGCGGACGGACGGCGCGCGCCACGTCCCCTACCGGCGCCGCGCGGTCGTCTTCTCCGAGGGCCCGGCGGGACCCGTGGCCACGATCGTCGAGGACCCCTCTCCGTTCCGCGCCGAGCACCGGCCCGAGCACCCCCACGCCGTGGCCGAGGGGGAGGACGCGGGCACGGTCTACTTTCCGAACGTGCACCCGATCGTCGAGACGGTCGAGATGATGCGCGCCGCCCGCGCCTACGAGGCGAACCTCTCGGCGGTGGACACGGCCAAGGCCATGAACCAGGCGGCGCTCCGGATCCTCGCCTAGGAAGACGGACATGCTGGACGGCATCGGCTCGCTCGGACCGCTCCGCGGGGCCTCCGCCCCGCCGCCCTCCGTCCGCCCCCCGTCCGTCGAGAACGACCGCACGTTCAAGGAGATCCTCAAGGACTCGATCGACGGCGTGAACCGGCTCCAGCAGGAGGCTGACCGCGTCCTCGAGAAGTACGCCAAGGGCGAGGCTTCCCCCGACGAGGTCACGATCGCCTTCAAGAAGTCCCAGATCGCCTTCGAATTGCTCCTCCAGGTGCGCAACAAGCTGGTCGACGCCTTCCAGGAGATCCAGCGGATGCGCATCTGAGGGCGCAGAGAACGCAGAGAGGGCAGAGGGCGCAGAGGGGGGGAGGGGGCGGGAGAGGGAGGGGTTAGCCGATGGAGTTGCTCGACCGCTCGCGCCGCTTCTGGACCGCGCTCACGGCCTCGCAGAAGATCCTGGTCGGCCTCTCGGGCGCGCTTCTCCTCGTCGCCCTCGTCTGGGGCGCCGGGGCCGCCGCGGGCGAGTCCACGGACCGGGTCCTCGGGCCCGAGGCCGACGAGGCCACGCGCGAGCGCGTCCTCGCCAAGCTCCGAGAGCGCAACCAGCCCTACGTGATCCGCGGCCGCGCGATCCACGTCCCGAAATCCGACGCCCAGCGTGTCATGGTCGAGCTCGCGGGCGAGGGAGCGGTCTCGCAGCAGGCCGTCTGGGCCTGGCTCGAGAAGCAGAACGTCTTCGCCACCCAGTGGGACCGCCAGACCCGGTTCCGGATCGCCCTCCAGCAGCAGCTCGAGATGATGATCCGGAAGGTGGACGCCGTCCGGAACGCGAGCGTCGTCGTGAGCCCCGCCGAGGACGGGAACCAGCTCTTCCGCAACGGCCCCCGCGCCAAGGCGTCGGTCGTGGTGGAACTGCACCCCGGCCGGGACCTGACGACGAAAAATGCGATGGCGATCGCGGGCCTGGTCGCCAGCGCCGTCCCCGGCCTCGAGCGCGACAAGGTCCACATCACCGACTCCGCCGGCCGCCCCTTCCGGGTGGGGATCCCCGACCTGCCCTCCGAGGCGGCGGGCACCCACCGCGACTACGAGCGCTCGATCGAGCGCGACATCGAGGAGCGCCTCTCGAGAAGCCTGCCGTCCATGAGCTTCAACGTGAGCATCCGGGCGAAGATGGGCGAATCGGAATCCAAGGAACTCCGGCACGGCCTCCCGACCGTGATCAAGGAGGAGGAGCGGAGGCGATCCGACCTTCCCGCTCCGTCCCCGGCCGCTCCCTCGATCAAGGGCGATGGAGGAGCCGTCGCCCCGATCCCTCCCGCCCCCCGGCCGCAGGACACCGAGCTCCGGACGGAGTACGTCGTGGGCCGGACCGAGACGGTCCGGCGCGACCCCTCGGGCCAGATCGAGAAGATCACGGTGGGCGTGCTCTACCCTGTGCAGGTGGACCGGGAGGGGAGGGAGACCTCCGCGCCCGGGATCCCGCTCGAGGACGTGCGGGCTTTCGTCGTCAAGGCCGCGGGCCCGCCCTGCGCGGCCGAGGACGTGAGCGTGATCCGGGTCCCCACGCGCGCGCCCGAGCCGCTCCCGGAGCCGGCGCTCCTCGAGGGGGCGCTGGCCTGGCTCTCGGCCCACTGGACGAAGGTCGCGCTCGGCCTCCTCGCGCTCCTCGGGATCGCGGCGCTGGTCCGGGCGGTCCGCTCCGCGGGGGGGGGCGACGTGGAGGAGATCCGCTCGCTCACGGCCGGGCTCTCGGAGGCGGTCGAGGCCGCGCGGCGTCCGGCGGAAGGCGAGCCCGTCGCGGCGCGGCTGGGGCTGAAGGACCTCGTCCGGGAGAACCCGGGCGGCGTCGCGGCCAGTCTCAAGACCTGGATGGAATCGCGATAGGAGCGGCGGATGGCGACGCGCGCGGAGGCCGGCGGGCTGCGGAAGGCGGCGATCCTGATGGTCTCGCTCGACCCCGAGTCGGCGTCCCGCCTGCTGGCCGAGTTCGAGAAGCCCGACCAGGAGCGCCTGGCCCGCGAGATCGTCCGCCTCGAGGCCGCCCCCGCCGAGCCCGGGGAGCTCGAGATCGTGATCCGGGATTTCATCGCCCACCACCGGGCCCACATGGCCTCGGGCCCCGGCGGCGTCCGCGCCGCGCGCCGGATCCTCGAGAAGATCCACTCGCCCGAGGAGACCCGCCAGATCCTCGAGGCCGTGGAGAGCGCCCTCGGCCGCACGCGCTTCGCGTTTCTCCGGAAGGCCGAGCTCCCGGACCTGGTCGCCTTCCTGGCGAGCGAGCACCCGCAGACGATCGCCCTCGTCCTCTCGCACCTTCCCCCCGCGCAGGGCGCCCGCCTGGTCGAGGCCCTCCCGCTCCCCCGCCAGCAGGAGGTCGTGCGCCGGCTGGCCTCCCTCGAGCCCACGAACCCCGCCGTCGTCGAGCAGGTCGAGAAGACCCTCGAAAGCCGCCTCAGCGCCTACGGCACCCGCGGCCTCCAGGAGTCGGACGGCCTGGGCGCCGCCGCCGCGCTCCTCGCGCGGCTGCCCCGCGCGGTCGAGCGCGGGCTCATGGAGGCGCTCCGGGCCGACGACCCGGAGTTCGCCGACACGCTCCGGCGCCGCATGTTCCGCTTCGAGCTCCTCCTCTGGGCGAACGACCGGGGCGTCCAGAACCTGCTCAAGAACATCGACACCGCGACGCTCTCGCTCGCGCTCAAGGCCGCGGGCGCGGAGCTCCGCGAGAAATTCTTCCGGAACATGTCGCCCCGCGCCGTCGAGCGGATCCGCGAGGAGATGGAGGTCCTGGGCCCCGTGCGGCTCTCGGACGTGGAGTCGGCGCAGCAGTCCATCGTGGAGGAGGTCCTCCGGCTCGAGGAGGCCGGAGAGCTCGCGATCGAGGGGCGGGGCGGATCGGACACCGTGGTGAGCTAGGGAGCCGGAGGGGGAAGCATGCCGGGCGACACGAGGCCGTTCGAGCTCCGGTCCTTCGAGGAGGAGGCGGAGGCCGCTTCCCGGCTGGACCTGGCGCGTTCGATCGTGCGGGAGGCCGAGGCCGCCCGCGACCGGATCCGCGAGGAGGCCCGCCGGGCGGGCTACGAGGAGGGACTGGCGGAGGGGCGCGAGGCGGCCGGCCGGGCGGAGCGCGAGCGGATCGCCCGGGAGAGCGACGGTCTCGCGGACGCCCTGCGCGCGGCCGCCGGGGCGCTCGAAGCCGCCCGCGTCCGGATCGCGGCCGAGGCCGAACGCGACCTCGTCCGGCTGGCCGTCCGCGTGGCCGAGCGGATCGTCAAGGCCGAGATCGGCGCCGGCCGGCCCGTCGCCGCCGCCAACCTGCGCCGGGCCGTCGAGCTCACCGTGCGCCGCCGCGAGGTGAAGGCGCGCGTCCACCCCGCCGACCGGGCGGCGCTCGAGGCCTGCCTCCCCGGGCTCCTCCGCGAGGTGTCGGACCTGGGCTCGGTCGTCCTGGAGGCCGATCCGTCCGTCCCCCGGGGCGGCTGCGTCGTGGTCACCCCGGAGGGATCCGTGGACGCCTCGGTGCTCGCGCAGCTCGAGGAGATCGAGCGGGGGCTTCTCGGATGATGCTGGCCCGCTGCCTGGACGTCCTGGAGGACCTCGAGCCGCTCCGCGTCGAGGGGCGGGTCCGGCAGGCGATCGGGCTCGTCCTCCAGGCGGAGGGCCTGGCGCTCCCGGTGGGCGCGGCCTGCGAGGTCCGCCCTTCCGGCGGGCCGGGCGTCCCCTGCGAGGTCGTGGGCTTCCGCGACGACGTGGCGCTCCTCATGCCGCTCGGGGAGCTCCAGGGCGTCCGACGCGGAGACCGCGTCCTCTTCCGCTCCGCCGGGCAGCGCATCCCCGCGGGCCCCGCGCTCCTGGGGCGGGTCGTGGACTCCTTCGGCCGGCCGATCGACGGGGGCCCGCCGCTTCCGCCCGGCCGCCTCCTGCCCCTCCATGCCCGCCCCCCGCACCCCCTCGGGCGGGAGCGCATCGCCGAGGCGCTCGGGACGGGCGTCCGCGCGATCGACGCGCTTCACGCCTGCGGGAAGGGGCAGCGGATGGGGCTCTTCGCGGGGAGCGGGGTCGGGAAGAGCACGCTCCTCGGGATGTGCGCCCGCGGGACGGCGGCGGACGTCTCGGTCATCGCCCTCGTGGGGGAGCGGGGCCGCGAGGTCCGCGAATTCGTCGAGCGGGACCTCGGGCCCGAGGGTCTCCGCCGGAGCGTCGTCGTCGTCGAGACCTCCGACCGTCCGGCCCTCCTCCGCGTCCGCGCCGCCTTCGCCGCGACCGCCGTGGCGGAGTCCTTCCGGGACGAAGGGGCCGACGTCCTCCTCCTCATGGATTCGCTCACCCGGATGGCGAACGCGCAGCGGGAGATCGGCCTCTCCGCGGGCGAGCCCACCGCCACCAAGGCCTATCCGCCTTCCGCCTTCGCGCTCCTCCCCCGCCTCCTCGAGCGCGCGGGCCGCGGGAGCCGCGGGTCCATCACCGGCTTCTACACGGTGCTCGTCGAGGCCGACGACCCGCACGATCCCGTCGCCGACACGGCGCGCTCGATCCTGGACGGCCACGTGTGGCTCTCGCGCGACCTCGCCGTCCGCGGCCACTATCCCGCGGTCGACCCGCTCCAGAGCGTCTCGCGCCTGATGCGGGACGTCTGCACGCCCGGCCATCTCGAGGCGGCCGCGCGCGTGAAGGCGCTCCTGGCGGCGTGGCGGGACGCCGAGGACCTGATCCAGGTGGGCGCGTACGTGAAGGGGGCGAGTTCCGAGACCGACCAGGCCGTCCGCGCCCGGCCCGCCCTCCTGCGCTTCCTCCGGCAGGGCGTGGAGGAGCGGGCGCCGCTCGAGGAGACCCGGCGGGCGCTCGCGGAGCTCGTCCGCGGCCTGGGGGAGAAAGGGGACTAGCGCGTGGCCCGGCCGTTCCGCTTCCGTCTCGAGCGCCTCCTGGAGGTCCGCCGTCTGCGGGAGGACCTGGCCGGCCGCGAGCTCGCCCTCGCCCGGCGCGCGGCGGAGGAGCAGGAGGCCTTGGTCCGGGGACTCGCAGGGGAGGCCGAGGCCCAGAAGGCGGCGCGCCGGGGCCTCCAGGGGAGGGGGGAGCTCGACCTCTCCCGGATCCGCCGCCACGGGGACTACCAGGCCGCCGTGGAAGGCCGGCTGGAGACGGCGACGCGGCGGCTCGAGGAGCTCACGCGGGCGGAAGCGGCGCGCCGCCGCGCGCTCGTGGAGGCCCGGAAGGGCGTCAAGGTCCTCGACCGGTTCCGGGAGCGACGGCTCCTGGAACACGCGCGCGGGGAGTCGCGGCGGGAACAGAAGGAACTCGACGAGGCGGCGCGGGGCTCCGCGCCGGGAACGACGTGAAGGGCGCGCTCGCCTTCCTCCTTCGGATCTACGCGGGCCTGACCGCCCTGGGGACGGCCCTCCTGGCGGTCGCCGCCGCCGCGCTCTTCGCCTCGGGCGCGCTCAGCGGGGCGCGGGTCGGCGAGGCCCTGCGGGTCCTGCGGGAAGGGGCGCCGGCGCCGCTCGCGCCCCGACGGGAGCCCGGCGAGGAGGCCCGCCGCGCCGCCGCCGAGACGCTCGCCCGCCGGCAGGAGGAAGTCCGCCGGCTCGAGGCGCGCCTGGCCGCCCGGGTCGTCGCCCTCGAGGCCGACCGCGCGCGCCTGGAGGAGGGGCGCGGGCGGCTCGCCGCGGAGGAGGCCCGGTTTCGGCGGGAACGGGAATCGGCCGGCCCGTCGGCCGAGGACGACGCCGTCGCCTCGATCCTCCCGGTCTTCTCCCGGATGGAAGGGGCGGAGGCGGCGGAGGTGATGAGGGACTGGGACGACGCGCGCATCGTGGCCGCGCTCCGGGCGCTCCGGCCCTCGAAGGCGGCGGAGCTGCTTTCCGCGCTCCGGACGGACCCGCGCTTCGAGCGGGATTTCCGGCGGACTCCGGAGGGCGCGCCGCCGGGGGCGAAGACGCGCCTCGAGCGGATCTTCGAATCCCTCCAGGACGGCAGGCCGGCGGGCGAAGCCCGTTCAGCGGGCGGGCCGGACCGGCCGAAATAGGATGGGAAGGGCCCGCGCGCGGGCCGGACGTCCGATGATCAAGGTCACTCGGCTCAACGGCAAGGAGTTCGTCGTCAACGCGGACCTCCTCCAGACGGTGGAGGAGACGCCCGACACGGTGCTCACGCTCGTCAACCACGAGAAGCTCGTGGTGAAGGAGCGGGCCGACGAGGTGGTGCGGCGGGTGATCGAATACCAGCGGAGCGTCCGCGGCGGGTTTCATCCCTAGAAGGAGGATCCGGTGGACCTGGGGACCGTCCTGGGCATGCTCTCCGGGCTCGCGTGCCTGGTCGTGGCGGTGCTCATCACCCCGCGCGGCCACTTGGGCATGTTCGTGGATTATCCCTCGATGTTCATCGTGCTCGGGGGGACCACGGCGGCGCTCTTCATGAACTTCTCGCTGCGGGACCTGGCGGGCCTGGGCCGGGTGCTCCGGAACGCCTTCGTCGCCTCCCGCGCCTCGCCCGGCCTCCTCATCGCGGACTTCCGCCGCTACGCGGACTTGGCGCGCCGCGAGGGCATCCTCGCCCTGGAGCGGGTGACCGGGGAGGTCCGGGACCCCTTCCTCCTCTCGGGGCTCCAGCACGCCATCGACGGCCTCGACCCCGACGTGATCCAGGACCTGATGAAGACGGAGCTCGACTACATGTCGGCCCGGCACGAGCGGGGCGTGAAGATCCTGCGCCAGATCGGGACCTACGGGCCCTCCTTCGGGATGGTGGGCACCCTGATCGGGCTGGTGGTGATGCTGGCCAACCTCCGGGAGCCCGACGCGATCGGCCCCTCCATGGCGGTGGCGATCATCACGACGTTCTACGGGGCGGTGGTGGCCTACCTCTTCGCGGTGCCGCTCGCCGAAAAGATGGCGATCCGCCACGGCGAGGAGCTCGTGCTGCGCGAGATGATGATGAAAGGGCTCGCCTCCATCCAGTCGGGCGACAGCCCCCGGGTCGTCGAGCAGAAGCTCCGCGTCCTCCTCCCGCCCCGGATGAGGGAGCGGCTGGGGCCGGCGAGGTAGGCCGTGCTCGTCCGAACCGACGACCCCCGGTCCACCCCCGCGTGGTTCACCACCTTCGCGGACATGAACATGCTGCTCATGGTATTCTTCATCATGCTCTTCTCGCTCCTGTCGGCGGACAAGTCCCGCTACCTCCCCCTCCGGGAGCGGCTGGAGGGCGTGAGCGGCCGCAGGCCCGCCGGGGACGAGCCGGCCACGGGCCACTCCTCCGAGGGGGCGCGCTCGCTCGGGACGCTCCTGGAGCGGTTCGAACGGCGCGAGCCGGCGGAGCCCGAGACCCTCCGGGCGGGCGACCATGAGATGCTCCTCCAGAGGATCGCCGAAGGGACGCTCCTCACGGTGGGGGGCGGAGTGGACTCCTTCCCGGAGGGCGGCTGGATGCTCTCGGCCTCCCAGAGGGACGCGCTGGCCGGCGTCAAGCGGTGGCTCGAGGGGCGGCGCAACGTGATCGAGGTGCGCGGCCACACGTCGGCCAACCTCGAAGATTCCGTGATCCTCGAAGCCGACGGCCGCGTCCGGCGCTTCGGCCCGGACGACCTCGAGCGTCCGGACCGGATGAGGGCGGCGAACCATTCGCTGCTCTCCTGGCTCCGCGCCGAGGAGGTCCGGAAGTTCCTCGCCGAGCGGCACCCGGAGCTCGACGACCGCGTGCGGGTCCCGGAGCTCCGGCTCCGGGTGCGGGCCGAAGGCTACGCGCGGGCCGTCGCCGACAGCGCCGTGCCCGCCCGACGGCCGCTCAACCGCCGGATCGAGATCCTGGTCACCCCCGAGATCCCGGAGAATTAGCATGCCTCCCGCCGTTTCCCCGAGGGTCCCCGTGGGGGATCCGCCGTCCGCCGAGGCCCCGGTCCCGGCCGCTCCCCGTCCGCTCCTGGGCCGCCGCGCGCTCGTGGGCCTGGCGGTCCTCCTCGCCGCGGTGGGCGTCGCGGTCTTCCTCGTTTCGCGCCCGCCGGGGAAGGCCGCGGCGCCGCGCCCGGTCCTCGAGCAGGGCTACGACGAGGTCGACCTCGGGGTCTTCTCGCGGGCGCTCCCCGCGGACGTGGGAGGGCTGCTCCGCGAGGAGTTCGTCGTCCGCGTGATCCTGATCCTGAACCCAGACTACGGGGACCCCGTGCGGATCCGGCCCCTCGTCGAGCGGCGCCGGAACCTGCTCCGGCACCTCGTGAACGTCAAGGTGATCCACGACCGTCCCGCTGCGGAGCTCCGGCGGGAGCGCGTGTTCGAGGACTTGGAGAAAGACATCCTCCACCTTCTCAACGGCGCCCTCGGCGGGCTCCGGGAAGGCGAGTTCGTGATCCAGAAGGTCCTTTTTCCGGAAGCGACCGTCTCGCTCCGGCGGTGAGGCCATCATGTCAGACCAGCCCAGCCAGGAGGAGATCGATCGGCTCATGAAGGCGCTCGCCGCCGGGAGCGGCGCGGCGTCCGAGCCGGGCCGCCTCCCCCTCGAGCCCCTCCTTCCGCCGCCGGCCGGCCCCGCCTCGGAAGCGGGTCTCGAGCTCCTGGACGACGTGAACGTGTGCGTCCGGGTCGAGCTCGGCTCCGCCCGCCTGGTGGTGCTGGACGTCCTCAAGCTCGGGCCCGGCTCCGTCGTCCCTCTCGACACCCTGACCTCCGAGCCCGTGAGCGTCTTCGTGAACGACCGCCTGGTGGCCCGGGGCGAGGTCCTCGTGGTGGACGACAACTTCGCCGTGCGGGTGACCGAGGTGCTTCCTCCTCCCAGGCCCGCCTGAGCGCCCTCCCTCCGCTCCCTTTCCCCTCCCGGCCCGGGCGAGCGCCGACCGGCGCGAGTCGAAGGATTCCCGATTCCCCTCTTCTTGATTCCTCCTCCCCGCAGGGTAGCATAGCGTCATGTCCACTCCCTCCTCTCCCAAGGCCGGCGACGACGTGATGGCGCGGCTCGACGAGCTCTCCAAGGAGCTCGAGACCGAGCGGCGCATGCGGGAGGTCACCGACCAGATCCACTCGCTCACCCTCGACGAGATCATTCTGTCGGTGCGCGAGGACGTGCAGCGGCTCGTCAACTGCGAGCGGGTCACGATCTTCGCCAAGGAGGGTTCTCGGGAGGAGATCTACTCGAAGTCCATGGACGGGAGCGAGCTCCGGGAGATCCGTCTCCCCGTGGGGCCGCAGAGCCTGGCGGGATACGTCGCCAAGACCCGCCGCGCCCTCCGGATCGCGGACGTCTACGACGCGAAGGTCCTCTCGGCGGTCGACCCCGCGCTCAAGTTCGACCCCTCCTGGGACCGGCGGTCGGGATTCAAGACCAAGCAGGTGCTCGCGGCGCCGATCCTCAAGGACGGCCGGCTCTACGGCGTGATCGAGTGCATCAACACGAAGGACAACCTCGCCTTCCGGATCGACCACGAGGTGATCGTGGACGACCTGGCCAAGACGCTCGCCATCGCCTTCGCCAACCAGCAGAAGATCGCCGTGCGCTCCGGGCCGCACGACCTCCTGCTCAAGAACGGCAAGGTGACTCCCGAGCAGCTCGACCAGGCCTCCCAGCAGGCGCAGAAGGAGGGGGTCTCCGTCGAGCAGATCCTCCAGTACCGCTACAAGGTGGACAAGGAGGAGATCGGGCGGAGCCTCTCCGAGTACCACCGGGCGCCCTTCGCGTCCTATTCGGGGGACCGCCCGGCGCCGACGGATCTCCTCGAGGCCTTCACGATCGACTTCCTGAAGCACCACTCCTTCGTCCCGATCGGCCGGGACGGCTCCCGGGCGCTGATCCTGATGTCGAACCCCCGGAACCTGACCCTCCGGGACGACGTGTCGCGCCGCCTCGGCCTCCAGATCGTCGTGAACGTGGCCACGCGGGAGGACGTCCTGGACTACATCGACCTCTTCCTCGGCCACAAGCCCGCGCCGAGCGTGGCGTTCAACGAGCTGATCAGCGAGATCGAGACGGAGGACGCCACGCTCAAGAAGGAGGAGGCGGGCGGCGAGGACGCGGTCCGGGAGGACGACGCGGGCATGGTCCGCCTCGTCAACCAGATCATCGAGCAGGCCTACGACAAGGGGGCCAGCGACATCCACGTCGAGCCCTACCTGGACGGGGACGTGGTCGTCCGGGTCCGCGTGGACGGGGTCTGCACCGAGCACGCCCGGCTCCCGCGGAAGTTCGGCCGGAACATCGTGGCGCGCATCAAGATCATGTCGAACCTGGACATCGCGGAGCGCCGCTTCCCCCAGGACGGGAAGATCCGCTTCAAGAACTACGGGTCCCGGGACATCGAGCTCCGCGTGGCGACCATCCCCACCACGGGCGGCATGGAGGACGCGGTGCTCCGGATCCTGGCCGCCTCGAAGCCCCTCCCGCTCGAGAAGCTGGGCATGGAGGCCGACAACCGGGCGGCCTTCGAGCGCGTGATCCAGGAACCCTACGGCATGATCCTCTGCGTGGGCCCCACGGGCTCGGGCAAGACCACCACCCTCCACTCCGCGCTCGGCTACCTGAACAAGCCGGACGTCAAGATCTGGACCGCCGAGGACCCGGTCGAGATCACGCAGCAGGGCCTCCGCCAGGTGGCGGTCCTCCCCAAGATCGGGTTCACGTTCGAGAAGGCCCTGAGGTCGTTCCTTCGCTGCGACCCCGACATCATCATGATCGGCGAGATGCGCGACTTCGAGACGGCGGGGGCCGCGATCGAGGCCTCGCTCACGGGCCACATCGTCTTCTCGACCCTGCACACGAACAACGCCCCGGAGACGGTGACGCGCCTCCTCGACATGGGCCTGGACCCCTTCACCTTCGGCGACTCGCTCCTCATGGTGATCGCGCAGCGCCTGATCCGCACCCTCTGCAAGGACTGCAAGGAGCGCTACGTTCCCGACGAGGAGGAGTGGATGAAGCTCCGGCGCGAGTTCGGAGACGACGCGCTCTTCGACCGCCAGGGCTTCGTCCGCGAGAAGGTCGAGCTCGCCCGGCCGCGCGGCTGCGAGCGCTGCAACCGGACGGGCTACCGCGGCCGGGCCGGCATCCACGAGATCCTGGCCGTGAACGACGAGATCCGCCACCTGATCTATGAGAAGGCCCTCTCCTCGAAGATCCGCGACCTGTCCATCCGGGGCGGCATGGTCATGCTCAAGCAGGACGGGATCCGGAAGGTCGTCAAGGGCCTCTCCGACCTCGCGGAGGTCCGCTCGGTCTGCATGAAGTAGCGCCCCGTGGACCCCATGGCGGCGCTCGCCTCGAAGCTGGGCGGGCGCTACGAGCCCGGACGCCTGGGCTCCGGGCCCCGCCTCTCCTTCCTCCTCGAGGGCCGCTCCGCCGTCCTCGACCGGCCGGGGCTTGACGCGGACCGCGAGGGCGCCGTCCGGCTGGAGGTCGACCTGGGCGGCCGCTCCCCGGGAGCCCTCATGGTCTACCCGGAGGGATTCGGCTTCCCGCTCGCCCGGCTCTTCGGGGCCCAGTACCGCCGGTCCGCTTCCCGCTCGGAGCGCTCCTCGGCCTCGAGCGCCCGCCCGACCGAGCCCGCGGAGCGCCGGAGGGCCGCCCGCAGCGCCGGACGCCGCGCGGCCTCCCGGCGCGCGAGTCCGGGGAATCGCCCTGCCAGCTCGATCAGGACCGCGGGCGTCCTTGCTTCCCTCAGCCAGAAACGCGCGCGCGTCGCTCCCTCCTCCCACCGGTGGCTCGTGATGTCCGCCTCGATCAGGCGCCGCAGCATGAGCCAGTCCTTGTCCCGCTGTGTCTTCTTTACCCGCACGAGGTCCTCCAGGGCGATGACGGGGATCCTGCCGACCCCGGCGATCCGGACCTCGTTTCGGCGTCGCCAGAGGGTCGCGAAGGGCGCCGCGCCCCGCATCCGGCTCATCACGTCGATCCTCAACCCTTCCAGGTCCTTCCGCCGGCACCGGAAGTGACAGGCGTGGCCGCGGCGGAGGACCCTCGCGGACAGGGGGGGAAGTAGACGGGTTCCGCCTCGAGGTCGCGGAGCGCCGCGCGCAGCCGCCGGAGGTTATCGGGCGAGACGGAGACCGCGAAGTCGACGTCGCGGGAAAACTCGGCGCCGCCGTAGAGGATGCACGCCTGCCCGCCCATCAGCAGGGTCTTCAGCCTTCTCCGGCGGAACGTGGAAAGGACCCTGCGGATCGAACTCGGCGTCACACGTGCCCCCCAGGAGCAGGAAGTTGGCCCACAAGCGCTCGCTTTCCCGGAACCGCTCGGCCGGGGTGAGGAGGTACCACTCCCTGAGGTCGTCGTCGATCGACAGGTCGAGAGGGTCCCGGCGCTTCACGGCAGCCAGTAGAAGTCATGGGAGACCCGGCCGACAAGGGCGCTACCGGATCAGGCACTCCTGGAAAAAGAGCGCCGTCGCGGCCGAGAGGTAATCCCGGTTTTCCTTCCGGGCGAAGCCGTGGCCCTCGTTGTCGGCGTACACCGTCCAGACCGGGCGCCCCAGCGCACGGACCTTCCCGGCGATCTGCTCGGCCTCGAAGAAGGGGACCCGCGGGTCGTTCCGGCCGTGGACGACCATGAGCGCGGAGCGGATCCGGTCCGCCCGGTCGAGGGGCGAGGCCCGCTCGAGGAAGGCGCGCATCTCGGGGATCCGCTCGTCGCCGTACTCGACGCGCCGCAGGTCCACGCGGTAGGCGCTCGTCTTCTCGAGGAAGCTGATCCAGTTGGCGATTCCCACGAGGTCCACCCCCGCCTTGATCCGGTCGGGGAAGTGGACGAGCGAAGCGAGGACCATGTAGCCTCCGTAGCTCCCCCCGTGGACCGCCACGCGCGAGGCGTCCAGGCGCGGGTCCTTCGCGATCCAGTCCAGGAGGGCGCCGATGTCCCGGACGGCGTCCTCCCGCTTCATCCCGTTGTCGAGCGCGACGTAGGTCTTCCCGTAGCCGGTCGAGCCCCGGACGTTGGGGACCGCGACGGCCAGCCCGAGCTCGTTCACCCAGAACTGCGTGGTCGGCGAGAAGAAAGGGCGCGACTGCCCCTCCGGGCCGCCGTGGATCGAGATCACGACCGGCGCCTTCCCCGTCCGGCGGGGCCGGTAGACGTAGCACGGGATCTCTCGCCCGTCGAACGACGGGTAGGAGATCCGCTCCGGGACCACGAAGGCGGCCGGGTCGAGTCCGCCGGCCTCGCTGAAGGTCCACCGCGCGAGCTGGCCCCCTTCGGGCTCGTAGGTGTACGCGTCCGAGGGCGCGTCGGCGCGGCTGAGGGTGAAGCCCAGGCGCTTCCCGTCCGGCGAGAAGCGGAGGCCCGAGACGACCCCGACCGGGAGCTCGACCTCCCGGACGGCCCGGCCCTCGAGGATCCGGAGCCGGGAAAGGCCGTCCTCGTTCGTGGTGAAGGCGGTCCGGTCCCCGTGGATCTCGACGTCCGAGACGTCCCAGTCGATGGCGGGCCCGAGCGGGACCGCGGTCCCGGCCGACGCGGCCGGGCGCCGGTGGAGCCTGCGGAACTCCCCGCCCTCGTCCGAGGCGAAGACCACGGCGCCCGCGGGGTCGAAGCGGATCGGGCCGACCGCCGCGCGGCCCGCGGGGAAGGGGAGGGCGAGCGCCTTCTTCGAGGCGAGGTCGAGCACGGCCGGGTGGCTCTCGTTCACCGACACGTACCGCAAGAGAAGCAGCTTCGAGTCGTCGGCGGACCAGTCGGTCGCGGACCAGAACTGGCCCTTCCCCTCGAGGACCAGCTCCGAGGCGCCGGTCTTGAGGTCGAGGAGGTAGAGGTCCGTGTCCCGGCCGTTCCGCCGGTTGGAGGAGAAGACGAGCCGGTCGCCCTTGCGGCTGAGGGGCCCCATCCCGTTCCGCGACTTCCCGTCGGTGAGGAGGGCGGTCTTCCCGGTCTTCCGGTCGAGCCGGTAGATCTGGTAGTTCTCGTCGCCGCCCCGGCCCATGGAGAAGAGGACGTCGGAGCTCCCGGGGACGAAGACGCCCCCGCCCAGCGGCTCCGGGAAGAACGTGACCTGCTCGCGGCGGCCGCCCGGGAAGGGGACGACGTGGAGCTGGGAAGTATCCCCGAAGCGGGTGGAGACCAGGATCGAGCCGTCCGGCCCGAAGTCCTCGAAGCTCGCCCCGCGGGCCGCGTGGTACTGCGCCAGCCGGGCGCCGAGCTCGGCGGGAATCGGGGGGACTCCCTCCGCCTCGATCGCGGACGGGATCCCCGGCGGCTTCGCCGGCGGCGCGGCCGGGGCCGAGGGTCGGGGCGCCGAGGCGCAACCCGCGGCCACGAGAAGGATCCAGGAGAGGGGACGCATGAGGTGTTATTACCGGAACGACGTTGGAATGTTAACAGTTTTCTGGTAGCCTTGCCGGGCCCGTGAAGCTCGACGCGACGTTCCCCCTCCGCTGGGTGCCCCGGAAGCTCGGCTTCGACGACTGGTCGGAGGTCGAGCCGCTCTTCGACCGGCTCGAGAAATCCGCCGGCACGAAGGACCTGGCGGCGTGGCTCGCCGACTGGAGCGAGCTGGAGTGCGCCTTCTACGAGGAGGGGAGCCGGCGCTACGTCGCCATGACCCGCGACACGGAGGACCCGGAGAAGGAGAAGGCCTACCTCCGCTTCGAGACCGAGACCACGCCCAAGGCCAAGCCCCGCTGGCAGCGCCTCAAGAAGCTCTACCTCGACCACCCCCGCCGCAAGCGCCTCCCGAGGGGGGTCTACGGCGTCATGGACCGTTTCCTCCAGAACGAGTTCGACCTCTACCGGGAGGAGAACATCGCCCTCGAGGCCAAGGACGCCGAGCTCCGCCAGAAGTACCAGAAGCTCACCGGCGCGATGACGGTGACCTACGACGGCCGGGAGCAGACCCTGAGCCAGATGGGGAAGTACCTCGAAGAGACCGACCGGAAACGCCGGCGGGAGGCCTGGGAGGCCGTCGCCGAGCGACGGCTCCAGGACAAGGAGCCCCTCGAGGCCCTCTACGACGAAATGGTCGCGCTCCGGACCCGGATCGCGAAAAACGCGGGCTTCAAGGACTACCGCGACTACTCCTTCCGCGCCAAGGGCCGCTTCGACTACGCGCCGCGGCACTGCTTCGACTTCCACCGCGCCAACGAGAAGGTCGTGGTCCCCGCCCTCCGGAGGCGCCACGAGCGCCGGAAGCGGCTGCTCGGCGTGGACGTGCTCCGCCCCTGGGACCTGGCCGTCGACCCCGAGGGGCGCCCCCCGCTCCGGCCGTACCGGAAGACGAAGGAGCTGGTCGACGGCTGCCTCCGGGTCTTCCGAAAGGTCCATCCGGACTTCGCGAAGATGTTCGACGCGATCCGCAGGCGCGGCTACCTCGACCTCGAGAGCCGGAAGGGCAAGGCCCCGGGCGGGTACCAGACGGTCTTCGACGTCGAGCGGATGCCCTTCATCTTCACGAACGGCGCCGGGCTCCACCGCGACGTGGAGACGCTCCTCCACGAGGGCGGCCACTCGTTCCACTCGCTCCAGTGCCGGCACCTCGAGCCCCGCTTCAACCGCGACTACCCGACCGAGTTCGCCGAGGTCGCCTCGATGGGGATGGAGCTCCTCGGCCAGCCCTACCTCGAGGAGTTCTACTCGAAGGCCGACGCCGACCGCGCCCGCGCGCACCACCTGGAGGACCTGCTCACGACCTATCCCTGGGTGGCCACGATCGACGCCTTCCAGCACTGGGTCTACACGAACCCGCGGCACTCGCGCGACGAGCGCCGGGCGGCGTGGGTGGACCTCCGGCGTCGCCTGGGAGGGGCGGAGGACTGGTCGGGCTACGAGGACGCGCTCGCCCACGGCTGGCACCGCCAGCTCCACCTCTTCACGGTGCCCTTCTATTACATCGAGTACGGCATCGCGCAGACCGGGGCCCTCCAGGTCTGGCGGAACGCGAAAAGGAACCGGAAGAAGGCGATCGCGGCCTACCGGAGCGGCGAGTCGCTCGGCTGGACCCGGCCGCTGCCGGCCCTCTTCAAGGCCGCGGGGCTCCGCTTCGACTTCGGCGAGCGGACGATCGGGCCCCTGATCCGGGAGGCGCTCAAGGACTTGGAGAAGATCGATGGCTGAGGAAAGCCCCTCGAACTCCGGGTTCAAGCCGCCCAAGCGCGCGCTCAAGGCCTACATGAACCCGGCCTTCCTCAAGAGCCGGGACGCGCGGATCGTCCGGATGATGTGCGAGTACCTCGAGCCCCTCCAGCGTTTCCAGAAGCTCGAGGTCCGGGAGACGGTCGTCTTCTTCGGCTCCGCCCGCGCCCGCCCGCCCGTCACCGTGAAGAGCGAGTACGAGGCCGCGCTCGAGGAGAAGAAGAAGCATTCCGGGCGGCTCCCCAAGGCGCTCCGCCAGCGCCTGGCCCGGCTCGAGGGCGACATGCGGCTCTCCATCTACTACGAGGAGGCCGCGGAGCTGGCCGCGATGGTGACGCAGTGGTCGAAGTCGCTCGGCGACGGCCGCCGCTTCGTCGTCTGCTCGGGCGGGGGCCCCGGCATCATGGAAGCGGCCAACCGCGGCGCGGCCGAGCGCGCCCGGGGGGCCACCGTGGGGCTCACGATCAGCCTGCCCACCGAGGAGGCCCCCAACCCTTTCATCACCCCCGAGCTCCTCTTCGAGTTCCACTACTTCTTCATGCGCAAGCTCTGGTTCGCGTACCTCGCCTGCGCGCTCGTCATCTTCCCGGGCGGCTTCGGCACGATGGACGAGCTCTTCGAGATCCTGACGCTCGTCCAGACGCGGAAGATCGGCCGGCCGCTTCCGATCGTGCTCTACGGGAAGAAGTTCTGGAAGGACTTCCTCGACTTCGACGCGCTCGTCCGCTGGGGGACGATCAGCCCGCGCGACGTGAAGCTCTTCAAGGTCTGCGACGCGCCCAAGGAGGCCTTCGAGCACCTGAAGAAGGAGCTCCTCCGCTGCTACCCGAAACCCCAGCATTGGTGGCACAACCTGTGAGGAAGGAATCCAGAATCCGGAATCCGGAATCCGGCCGGTCCCCCGATCCCCCGGGGGGCGGCGCCCGAAACCCGGAATCCCGGCGGAAGCCCCCCGCCGGGGCACCACGCCGGGGGGCGGCGGGGGGAGACTCGCGGGATTCGGGATCCCGGATTCAGGATTCCCCGACGGGGACCTTCGAAGTCGCCTGCGCGTGCGGGCGGAAGCTCCTGGCCCGGCGGGAGCACGTCGGCAAGCAGGTCGCCTGTTCGGGCTGCGCGAAGGTCTGGCGCCTGGAGAAGTTCCGGGACCCGCAGACCCTCGAGACCCGACTCCGCGTGGCGCCCCTGGCCCCGAAGAAGGCCGGCCCTGGCCCCGCCGCGCGCGCCGCGCTCTCGGGGAAGGGACAGGACCTCCTCTGCGTCTGCGGAGAGTCGCTCCGGGTCGCCCGCGAGCACCTCGGCAGGCAGGCCCAGTGCCCGAACTGTGGGACCCTCATGAGGATCGAGAAGGTTCGAGATCCCCAGACGCAGCAGACGGTCGTCCGCGCCAAGGTCGTGGGGAAGGCCGACCCTCCGCCCCAGCCCGCGGATAAGCCCGACTGGTCGCTCGAGGACTTCCGCTGATCCTCGTCTCACCCCTGCGCGAAGTAGCCCCACGTCTGAAGCAGGTCCCCGTCCCGCGCCCAGCGCTCGCCGATGTCGGTCCGGTAGAACATGTTCGGGATCATGACGTTCTTCACGCGGTTGTAGGCCTCGCGGCGGGCGTCCTGCATCGTGGGGCCGGAGCCGGTGACGACCAGCGCGTAGCCGGAGTTGCCCGCCAGGCGCCAGTCGCCGTCCACGAGCTTGATGTCGCAGGGATGGAGCCCCTCCTTGATCTCCTTCCGGAAGAGGACGACGGCGTCCTCGGAGTACTTCCGGAAGGCGTCCGGGTCCACGAAGGGGAAGGGCGGGACGCCGACCACCACGCCCACCTGGAAGCCGCGCTTCGTCCGCAGCTCGAAGGGCTCGCCCTTCGCGAGCGCCTGGAGGAAGTCGCCCCACTTCGAGAGCACGCCCTCGATCTGGAGGTTGATCGTCGGATAGCCGAAGCGCGTCGTGAACTCGAGGGGGTAGATGCCCCGGGCGTTGGCGATGCAGTTGATGTCGATGTAGCCCGCGTATCCCTGGATCCGGTCCTTCACCCGGCCCAGGGTCTCCGAGAAGAGCCGGTTCGCCGGCGCCCAGAAGCTCGCGGTGCCCATTTCCCCGGTGGAGGGGCCGATGTCGTCGTTGAACATCCGCTTGTGCTCGAAGTTGACGTAGCAGGGGAAGACGAAATCCTTTCCGTTGAAGAAGGCCCCCACCGCGACCTCGACCCCCGCGACGTACTTCTGGACCTGGAAGCTCCGGATCTTCGAGGCCCAGCTCTTCCGATATCGTTCCAGCATGAGGACGAGGTCGCGGCCGTCCTCCTCCTGGCCCACGAACGAGAGGACCTTGTCGTTCTGCGCCTTGCCGTTGGGCTTGACGACGTAGCGCTCGGGGTTCTTTCGGATCCACTCGATCGCCGCGTCGAAGGAGTCGAAGTCCCAGGAGGGGGCGACCGACATGCCGGCCGCCTTCATCTCGGCCTGGCCGAAGTCGCGGTCGTCCTCGAGCCGGTCGGTGTACTTCGTCCCTCCCACGACGAGCCGCCCCTCCCGCCGGAGCTTCTCGGCCGCGTCGCCGAAATCGTTGTCGTCGAAGACGAAGACGTCCGCCCAGTCGCGCGCGGACTCCCAGTCGTCCACCTTCTCGAGGAAGCCGTCGGCCACGTCCTTGTCGGCCTTCGAGTGGATGGCGTACCGGACCGAGTGCCCTTCGTCCCGAACCTGGATGGCGAGGTCGTGGACGAGCGCCGTGCGGGAGACGAACAGGAACTTCTTCGCGCCTTCGGTCACCGTCGCTATTTCAAAGCTATTGACGCCCTTTCCGCAACCATGTTACATCCTCCCGCGTGAAGACGCTCCTCCTGGGGCGCAGGGACCTCGAGCAGGTGCTGGGGATGAAGCTCGCGATCCCGGCCGTCGAGGCCGCCTTCGCCGCCCACGGGAGGGGCGAGACGGTCATGCCCCCCAAGCTCTACCTCCCCCTCCCCCGCTACGCGGGCGACTTCCGCGCCATGCCCGCCTACCTCGCGGGGTCGGCCGGCGTGAAGTGGGTGAACATGCATCCCGAGAACCCCGCCCGCCACGGGCTCCCGAGCGTGATGGGCGTCTACGTCCTCTCGGACCCGGCCACGGCCGCCCCGCTCGCCGTGATGGACGGGACCCTGCTGACGGCCTACCGGACGGGCGCCGCGGGAGCGGTGGCCTCGAAATACCTCGCCACGAAACGCCCCTCGACCATCGGGTTCGTCGGCTGCGGCGTCCAGGCGCGCTACCTCCACTACGCGCACCGCGAGCTCTACGGCGGCTTCCGCGCCCTCATGGCCGACGCCGTCCCCGAGGCGGCCGAGCGCTTCGCCCAGGAGGTCGGCGGCCACTCCGCGACCGTGGACCAGGCCGCCAGCTGCGACATCGTCTGCACGATGACCCCGTCCCGGAAGCCCGTCGTGTTCCGCTCCTACGTCGGGATCGGCGTCCACATCAACGCCATGGGAGCCGACGCGCCCGGGAAGCAGGAGCTCGATCCGAAGATCCTGGAGGAGGCCGTCGTCGTCCTCGACGACTTCGCCCAGGCGACCGAGAGCGGCGAGGTGAACGTGCCGATCCACGAGGGCCGCTACGCGAAGGAGCGCATCCACGGCACCCTGGGCGAGATCGTGGCCGGGAGGAAGAAGGGCCGCGAGGGGATGGAGATCACCGTCTTCGACTCGACGGGCCTCGCCGTCCAGGACCTCGCCCTCGCCCGCGCCGCCTACGACGAGGCCCGCCGCCGCGGCCTGGGCGTCGAGATGGAGCTCGTGGGATGAGCGACCTCGTCGCCCGCGCCGACGCCTTCGCCCGCCGCAAGCACCGCCACCAGCGCCGGCGCGACGGCGTCACCCCCTACGTCGAGCACCCCCGCGCCGTCATGCGCATCGTGCGCGACGAGTTCGGCGTGGACGACCCCGAGGTCCTGGCCGCCGCCCTCCTCCACGACACGATCGAGGACACCGCGACCGACTACGACGAGATCCGCGAGGGCTTCGGGCGCCGCGTGGCCGACCTCGTCGCCGTCCTCACCAAGGACAAGCGCCTCCCGGAGGAGCGGCGCGAAGACGGCTACTTCGCCGCCCTCGCCCGGGCCCCCTTCGCCGCCAAGCTCTGCAAGATCGCCGACACGATCCACAACCTCCGCGACAGCGACCGGGCCCACCGCCCCAAGGCCCTGGGGAAGGGACGCCGCCTCCGGCGCGCCATCGAGGGCACCCGCGGCCTCGGGCTGGCCCTCGCGCTCCTGGCGGGGGAGATGTCCCGGTGAAGTGGCTCTTCAAGACCGAGCCGTCCGACTACTCCTTCGAGCGGCTGCTGAAGGACGGGAAGACCCGCTGGGACGGCGTCCGGAACGCCCTCGCCCTCCGCCACCTCCGGGGCGTCCGCAAGGGGGACCTGGTCGCGATCTACCACACCGGCTCCGTCAAGGCCGTGGTCGGGATCGCCCGGGCCGCCGCCGACGCGGCCGGCGACGCCGTCGCGATCGTCCCCGTCCGGGCAGTGACGCCCGTCCCGCTCGCCGCGATCAAGGCCGATCCCCGCTTCCGCGACTTCCCCCTCGTCCGCATGGGCCGCCTCGCCGTCATGCCCGTCCCCGACCCGCTCTGGGAGCCGCTCAGCTCCGGCCCGGTGTGAACCGGGCTTCCCAGCGCGCCCGCCTCCCACCGCGTCCCGGCCCGTGGCACGGCCCTTGCGCCCGGCGGCTCCGGAGATTCGAAGGAGGATCCGATGAACGCCGTCGCCCTGTTCCTCGCCGCCGCGGCCGCCCTGGCCCAGGACACCTCGGGGACCCTCATCCCCACCGGGGGCGGGCCCCCCCTCGAGATCGCCTCCCAGGACGTCCGCGTCCGGATCAACAACGGGATCGCCGTCACCACCGTCACCCAGGTCTTCCGCAACAACCGCCCCGTCGCGCTCGAGGCCGTCTACTCGTTCCCGGTCCCGAACGAGGCGAGCGTCTCGAACTTCTCCATGTGGATCAACGGGAAGGAGGTCGTGGGAGAGGTCCTGGAACGCAAGGAGGCCCGCCGCATCTACGAGTCCATCACCGCCCGCCGCCAGGACCCGGGCCTCCTCGAGCAGGTCTCCTACAAGCTCTTCGAGATGCGCGTCTTCCCGGTCCCGGCCAACGGCGAGCAGCGGGTCCAGATCGCCTACTACCAGCCCGTCGACTACGACTCGGGCTACGGGACTTACGTCTACCCCCTCGAGGCCAAGACGAAGGAGCACTCCCGGGTGACCGGCACGTTCAAGATCGACGTCGAGGTCGCGAGCGAGCTCCCCCTCCGCAGCGTGACCTCGCCCAGCCACCGCGACGAGCTCGCCGTGGCCGAGGCCTCGCCCGGCCGCTGGCGCGCCTCCGTCGAGACCCCGAAGGGCGCCATCGACCGCGACTTCGTCCTCGTCTACGAGTACGACCGCGAGCGGACCGGGGTCACGCTCGTCCCCTGGAAGGAGAAGGGGAAGGAGGGGATCTTCCTCCTCCTCCTGACGGCCGGGCGCGACCTCGAGCGCGAGCGCGTCCCGACGAACGTGGTCTTCCTCCTCGACGTCTCGGGCTCGATGGGCGAGCAGCGGAAGCTCCAGCACGCGGTCGCGGTCGTGGACGGCCTCCTGGGCTCGCTCGAGGCGGGCGACCGGATGAACGTCGTGGCCTTCAACATCGCCCCCGAGGCCGCGTTCCCCGACGGGTCCGTCGAGGCCGGGAAGGAGAACGTCGCCCGCGCGCGGGCGTTCCTCCGGGACCGCGGGGCGCGGGGCGGGACGGACCTCGTCCCCGCCCTCGAGGCCGCGGCCCGCTTCCTTCGAGACGACATGCCCAACGCCCTCGTCCTCCTCTCCGACGGGAACGCCACGGACTCCGACGATCACTCCCGCTTCCGCCGCCTCCTCGAAGGACGCGAGAAGAAGGTTCGCATCTTCTCGATCGGGGTGGGGAACGAGGTGAACCGGCCCCTCCTGAACGTGCTCGCGCAAGCGACCGGGGGGCTCTCGGACTTCATCTCGTCCGGGGACGACGTCGAGCGGAAGGTCTCGCTCCTCCGGACCAAGATGACCCACCAGGTGGCCGAGGACCTCGAGCTCGGGATCGAGGGGGTGAAGGCGCAGGACCTCATGCCCGCGAGGCTGCCCAACCTCTTCAAGGGGCAGCAGATCGCCGTCTACGGCCGCTACGGGAAGGGCGGGGAGGCGGCCGTGACGCTCAAGGGGAAGCTGGCCGGCGAGGCCCGCGAGCTCCGCTTCCCCCTCGAGTTCCCCGACGAGGAGCGCGACAACCCCGAGGTCCGGCGCATGTGGGCCTGGAAGCGGACGGACGTCCTGATGGAGGAGGTCCGGGCCCGCGGCGAGAGCCCCGCCCGCCTCCACGAGATCGTGAAGCTCGGGACGGAGCACTCGATCATGACGCCCTACACGTCGTTCCTCGTCCTCGAGAACGACGCGCAGTACCGGCAGTTCGGGATCGAGCAGCGGAACGCCCGGCAGATCGCGGAAGACCGGGCCGCGCAGGAGCGGCGGGGCGACCGCTCGACGACGGCTCGGAGCCCCGGCCACTTCGGGGGCGGCGGGGGCGGCTCGGTCGAGCTGGGCTTCCTCGGCCTCCTGGCCGCCCTCGCGGCGGGCCGGGCGATCCGGAAGCGGGCGGCCCGGTGAGGGGGCGGGCCCCGCTCGTCTCGCTCGCGGTCGCCGGGGCGTCGCTCCTCGCGCTCGGCGCGCCGGAGCTCCTCGAGCTCTCCCGGGAGGGCCTGGGGCGGGGGGATCTCTGGCGCCTCTTTACCGGCCACCTCGCCCACTTCAGCCTCTACCACTGGGCGGTGGACGCGGGGACGCTCGTCGCGCTCGGCTGGCTCTACGAGGACCGGATCGGCCGCGCGCGCTGGGGCGCCCTCCTGGCCGGTTCGGCGCTCTCGGTGAGCGGGGCCTTCCTCGTCCTGGAGACGGACCTGGGCTCGTACCGTGGCCTCTCGGGTCTCGACTGCGCGGCCTTCGCCGCGGCCCTCGTGTCCGAGGCCCGCCGCCGCCCGGCGCTCGCCGGCGCCGTGGGCCTCCTCTTCGCCGCGAAGATCGCGTTCGAGCAGGCGACGGGCGGCTTCCTCTTCCCCTCGGCCGGCCTGGGCGACATGGGCCTGCCCGTCCTCTCGGCCCACTCCGTCGGCGCCCTCGCGGGCCTGGCGAGCGGGCTCGGGGTTAGAGATGCCGTCGCATCTCCGGCTCCGGCATGCCGGCATCCTTGAGGATCCTGGGGAGCATCCGGGGGCCCGAGGGTGACGCGGTCAAGGAGGCGGGTAAGGGTTTCATCGCGCCAGGATAAATCTGGGAAAGGAGGAACCTGACATGAGCGGGTGAAACCTTTCGAGCGAATCTAGTCGGTGAGAATCCGACCCGGCTAAAGCCGTAGCGGGCAGGCCGGTAGCGAGACTGGAACGCGGGGACGCCCCTTATCCTTCGTGATCCCGCAGAAAAAGGCGGTCTGGAGGGGGCCTCGGACCGCGACCCCGCTTCAAAGCGGGCGTCAATGGGTTGGCCAGATGTACAGCGTCACACTCCGCAAGACGGTAATCCTATTCTTGCCTCCACATAGATCGCACTGATCAGGGATTAGTTCGCCAGAGCAAGCGCGAAGTTCAACAGTGTCTGCGCTTTGAAACGCCTACCCGCAGAGTTGCCAATTGAGGCAGTACGGCGTGCCGAGACGGCAATGTTTGACAAGGTATGGCGAGAACAACTGCTACAGCACGCACGACGATCCCTTGAATTCCTTCAGGGCTACCAAAAATCCGGGGGAGCTCTTTCTGACTTGGCAGGTGGGAGACAAGCGGAACTGCATTTCGTGATCAAAGCCCTTGAAAAATCCCTCAGATAAGGAGTAGGCTAGAAGAGATTAGAGGGCCTGAGCTTTGCAACACGGCCGTCAAGATCCTTCTATCCACGACTTTCTGAGGTCAGGAATTCTGGGGCCACTCCGTCTTGGTGTAACGCTAAAGGAAGTCAATAGGGAACTCGGCAAACCAAGTCTTGAGTCTATCAGTCGTGATCCATTGATCTGGCGGTATGATGGGTTGGAACTCGCATTCTTCAACTTCAAGGTCATAGCGATGTCGCTGCATTTCAGCACTGAATATCTTGACTTACACGTTCCAGTGACCCTTGAAGGGTGGCTTCCTTGCCGTCAAACCACGATTGGAGAGTTCGAGACAGAAATGGCAGCGGCAGGAATCGTCATTAAGCCGAATCCACTTCTGAACTATCCGGATCGACTGTCGTTCGTATCCGAGGCGGGAGTATCCATCTACTTTGAGCGGGACGGGAAAGACAGCCGGCTCGAAAGTTTTCAACTGCTTGATCCGGAGTATGGACGACTCCGAGCGGCCAGGCGGATTCGAGAAATTCGCGACACCATGCAGGGGATCTAGCCGCAGACGCATTTAGTTCGATTCTGGCCGGGCCGCAAAGGACCGATCCGAATTCTGTCTGTCTAAGCCGGCCGTCTCAGAGATCGCGTCCGCTTTTGCGTGACGAAATAGACTACGGAACCCGGGTGTGGTAGAAGGGACTCCTGGAGGAGGGGAGTCCATGGCAGTTCCCGGTAGCAACGCCGTAG
>Ga0187893_10002560_pt1 | contig 39641 bp, 40 predicted proteins | sample MA1701074metaG_FD_139574 | JGI IMG/M metagenome (GOLD analysis project Ga0187893, IMG submission 139574) | White microbial mat communities from a basaltic lava cave in the Kipuka Kanohina Cave System on the Island of Hawaii, USA - MA170107-4 metaG ...
CGGCCGGCGCTCCGGCGACGAGTTCGTCTTCGATCCCGGCGCGTTCGGGAACGACCGGGTGACCGTCTCGGCCGACGGCCTGTCCGCATGGGAGGCGCTGGGCCGGCTCTGCGAGGAGGCCCCGGCGCTCACGTACGCCGTCGAGGGCGACGCCCTGTCGTTCGCGCGGGAGCGGCGTCCCCCCTTCCCCGTCCGCCGGGAGGGGGAGTTCCAGGTCTGGGTGGACTCGATCCTGTTCACCCGCGACTACGACTTCTCGGGGACGGTCCGCGAAGCCTTCGTGATCGGCCTGAACACGGCCTGGGAACGGGGGATCCGGCCGGCCGCGGTCGAGCAGCGGATCGCCGCGGCGCTCGACGAGAAGGGCGAACCGCTCCCCCAGATCCAGCGGGGCGTGGTCCTGGCGCGATCGGACGCGCCCCGGGGGCGCCTGAAGCGGGAGGAGTTCCGCTACATGCTCCCGGCCGGGGCCGCCGCCCCGCAGCGAGTCTCCCGGATCCGCGGTTCCGTCACGCTCTCCTTCCCGCTCGCCTTCGAGGAGGCGGTCCTCCCCTTCGACTCGCCGGCCCCGATGACCCGCGTCGCGGGCGCCACCGTGGCCGTGCGCAACCTGCGGCAGGTCCCGGGCTCCTGTTCCTTCGACCTCGTCATGACCCTGTCCAGGACGGACCTGGACGGGGCGCCGGACCGGATATCGTCCCAGGGGGTCTTCGTCGTGGACGACCGAGGCGCCGAGCACCCCGTGTCCCAGTCCCGGAGAGGGGCCTCCTACGGGGGCCAGAGCGTCACGCTGACGGAGGGCATGACGGCCGCGCTCCCCGAGGGGCGTGCGGCGGCGAAACTCCGTCTCAGGATCCTGAAGGAGGTTCTGGAGAAGAGGATCGACTTCGACTTCGCGGACCTTCCGGGTGACTAGGACGCGCGCGGTCGCCGCCGGAGCGTCGCTCGTCCTGCTCTGCGTCCTCCTCCTCAGGCTCTGCCGCCCCCCCGCCGCGCCTCCTCCTGCCCCGCGGGACGATGCGCCGTCCGTCCTCCTTCCGCCCCCTCCCCCGCCGCCCCTGCCTCCCCCGGCCCCGCCGGCCGCGCTCGCGAGGGGAGGCTCGCGGGATCCCGAGCGCCTCCGGGCGGTCCTCGCCCGGCTGGGCCGGGCCCGCCTGCTCCGGGACGCGAAAGGCCTCGCGCGCCTCCGCGCGGCGATCCCCCCCGTGTTCGAGAGCGACCTTTCCTGGATCGTCGACCGACTTCGCGACGAGCTCGTCCTGGCCGCGGGCGCCGCCGAGTTCATCCGCTCCTTCCGTCTCCGCCCGGTCGCCGAGCTGGGCGAAGCGCTCGTCGCACCCGTGCACCCCTTCCTGAAGGACGTGCTGATCGAGACCCTCGCCGCGATCGGGGGAGACGGAGCCGTCGTGCCCCTCCTCTCGGCCCTCCGCTCCGATGCAGACTCCTCGGCGCGTGCACGGGCCGCGCTCGCCCTGGCAGGGTTCGAGGGGCCGGAAGCCTATCACGCCCTGGTCGCCGCCCTCGGCGACCCGGCGCCCGCCGTCCGGAGCGCCGCCGCGGGGGCCCTGGGGAGGATGAAATCCCGGGAGGCGGTCTCCATCCTCCTCGGACGGATGGAGGGCGAGGCCGACCCGGAGGTCCAGGCCTCGCTCGCGACGTCCGCCTGGTGGGCGGGCGGGGACTCGGCGCGGCCCGACGTGGTCGGCGCGCTCCGGGCCCATCCCGGGGCCGGGCGGGCGGTGGAGCGGCTGGCCCGGATGGAAGGCGACGCGCGCTACCGGGCCCCGTTTCCCCCCTCCTTCTTCGAGCCGGGCGGAGCGGAGGCCCTCGCCTTCGACCCCTCGCGCCGACGGATCGGGATCACGGTCGAGCTGGGCCCCGGAATGAAGCTCGAGGAGGTGACCCGGCCGATCTTCGCGGCGGCCCCCTTCGACCGCTACCGCGCCGCGTTCCACTTCCGCCTCGCGGACGAGTTCCCCGCGCCCCGCGCGTACGACTCCTACGCGAACCCCATGGGCGAGGTCCCCTGGAGCGAGTCCGACGGGACGGTCTTCCTTCGATTTCGCGAGCCGGAGGACTTCCCCGAACGCGTCCTCGGCGTGACGAGGGGCTGCGAGGCGCTCGTCACGCCCGTCTCCCTCCTTCACGAGCTCGGCCACGCGCTGGCCCGACTCGGGGACGAGTACGAGGGCGGGACCGCGGAAGAGCGGGTCAACCTCGCGCGGGGGCGCGAGGTCCCCTGGGCGCCGCTCGCGGCCGCCGGCCGGCTTCCCGTTCCGGTCCGTCGGGACGACGCGTTCCTCGTCCCCTCGGAAGACTGTCATATGGCGAACCGGCCCGGCCCGACGCGTTTCTGCCCCGTCTGCCAGCTCGAGATCCACGCCCGGGTCGCCGCGCTCACGGGCGCGCCGCTTCCGTGGTAGGTCCCGCCGAGATTTGTTAGCATTCCCGCCGATGAGGGTCCTCCTCCCGGCGCTCCTGGCGCTCTCGGCCTGCGCCGGCGCGACCGGTCCCGGGCCGCTCGAGGTCCGGGAACGCTGGATCTACTCCCCGATCGACCTCGCCGCCGCGGGGGGCGTCGACAAGCTCTGCGGGATCCTCCGGCGCGGCGCGAAGGTCGGCTACAACGCCGTCCTCCTCGAGGACCCGAACTTCGGGAAGCTGCCCCTGATGGAGCCCGCCTACTTCGAGGGCCTGGAGCGCGTGAAGCGCGAGGCGGCCGCGCACGGGTTCCGGATCATTCCCGCCCTCTTCCAGCTCGGGCACTCCGAGAACTACGTCGCGCAGGATCCGAACCTGGCCGAAGGGCTCCCCGTCCGAGACGCGCTCTATGTGGTCCGGAACGGGCAGGCCCGGCTCGAGCCGGATCCGCCCGTCTCGCTCCGCTTCGAGGGGCGGGACGCCCGGGTCGACCCGGAACTCCGCATCCGCGACCCTCGCGGCCGGATCGCCCGGGCCGTCTGGAGGGCGAAGGTCGTCCCGTTCCGGCAGTACCACGTCCGGGCGCGCTGCCGGACCCGCGACTTCAAAGGCAGTCCCCGGATCGTCGCGATCGGCGGCGGGAAACTCCTCAACTTCGTCTGGCAGGGGATGGGGCCGACGCAGGACTGGACCGAAGTGCACGCGACCTTCAACTCGCTCGAGGCCCGCGACGTCCGCGTGATGCTCGGCGCCTGGGACGGCCAGACCGGCGAAGTCCAGTGGGCCGACCCCTCGATCGAGGAGATCGGGCTCTACAACGTGCTGCGGAGGGAGGGCGCCCCGCTCGAGGTCCGGCGGGACGGCGGAGGGCCTCTCGAGGAGGGCCGGGACTTCGACCGGGTGACCGACCCGGAGGGCCTCGAGGGCCTGAAGCGCAAGGTGAGCCACGAGCAGTGGCACGAGCCGCCCGCGATCCGGACGAAGCTCCCGGACGGGACGCGGCTGCGCGTCTCCTACTTCCACGCGGTCAAGATGCCGGACAACGGTCAGGTCATGGTCTGCCCCTCGGAGCCCCGGACGATGGAGATCCTCCGCGACCAGGCGCGGCGGCTCCACGCCGTCTTCCGGGCGCCGGGCTACTTCATGTCGTTCGACGAGATCCGGGTCCTGAACTGGGACGAGTCGTGCCGGCGCCGCGGGCTCTCCCCGGCCCGGATCGTGGCGCAGGCGGCGCGGGACTGCACGGCGCTCCTCCGCGAGCTCAACCCGGGAGGCGAGATCTACACCTGGAGCGACGTCTGGGATCCCCATCACAACGCGCACGACGACTATTCGCTCGTCCGGGGCGACCTCAGCGGATGCTGGGAGGGCCTCGACCGGGACGTGATCGTGGCCAACTGGTATTTCGACCGGCGCGACGAGAGCCTTCCCTGGTTCGCCGCTCGGGGCCACCGGCAGATCTGCGCGGCCTACTACGACAAGATGCCCGAGCGCGCGCGGGACTGGCTCGAGTCGGCCCGGAAGGTCAGGGGCGTGATCGGGATCATGTACACCACCTGGTTCGACAACTGGGACGACCTGGAGGCGCATGCGAAGTTCGTCGACGAGTTCCGATAGCCGATGGCACCGCAGCGTTGCATCGTGACGGCGGCGACCTCGGGCTACGTCGGGGTCCAGCGCCGGCTTCTCGAAAGCCTGGCCGCCTGGGGCTGGAAGGGCGGCGTGCTCGCCTGGACCGGGGGGCTTCCGTCGGGCAGCCCGGAGCACGCCGAGGAGCCCTACGCGTTCAAGCTCTTCGCCCTCCGGGAGGCGGCGGCCCGCGGATGGGACACGGCCCTCTGGCTCGATTCGGGCTGCGTGGCCGGGTCGAGGGTGGAGCCCGTCTTCGACCGGATCGAGGCCCGGGGCCAGCTCCTGGTCCGGGCCGGGGAGCGGCTGGGGAACTGGGCGAGCGACGCCTGCCTCCGGGCCTTCGGCTGGGACCGGGGACGAGCGATGGAAGCTCCCCTTCTCCACGGAAGTTTCGTGGGTCTCTCTCTCCGGCGGCCGTCCAGCCGGGCCTGGCTGGAGGGCATGTTCGAGGCCCTGGACCGGGGCCTCTTCCGGGGCCCCTACTTCAGCGACCGGGCGCCGAGCGAGGTCCGTGCCGGCCGTCCCGGACAGCCGAGCGGCTTCGTCTCGAAGGACCCGCGCTGCTGGGGCCACCGCCACGACGAGGCCGTAGGAGCCTGCCTCGCCCTCCGTCTCGGTCTCCCGCTGACGCCCCGGCCGCTCCTCCCGGAGCTCACCCTGCCCTAGGACCGCTCCTTCCTGGTAAATTCGTTCCGGGAGGGGCGTATCGGAGCCCGGAAACGGGCCCGACATCGTCCTATGGATGAAATGGCCTCCGCCTTGGCCGCCTCGAGCGAACCCGCCGTCATGCTCGTCATCGTAGCGATCATCGGGGGGATCGCCCTGGCCGTCGCCCTGACCCAGGCCTCGAGGCGCAAGGCCGTCCTCCGGACGGCCGCCCGCAGGTTCGACGGCAAGGTGACGACCGCCTGGCTTTCCGACTCGGAGCTCGAACTCTCGGTCGACGGCTGCGACGCCCACCTGACGTACACCCCCGGATCCAGGAACCGCTCTCCTCTGACCCGCATCCGGTTCCAGGCGCCCCTTCCCCACCGTCTCCGGGTCGTCCCCGAGGGCCTCTGGGAGACGCTCAAGAAGGCCTTCGGCTCCGAGGACCTCCAGGTGGGAGATCCCGGATTCGACGCGGAGTTCGCCATCCAGGGCGCCCCGTCGGCCTGGGTCCGAAAGATGCTCGACGAGCCGACCCGCCGGAGGATCCTGCGACTCTCGGAGCTCGGCGCCGGCTTCTGGACGGTCAATTCCGTCACCCTGGAGGCCGGGCCGACCGGCGTCATGATCTCGGCCCCTCGAGACCTGCTCCGGGAGGCGTCGACGCTCGGGACCTTCATCGGCGAATCGATCGCGCTCTTCCGCCGGCTCCGGGAAGGCGACGCCCCGGGCATCGAGTTTCTGCCGCACCCGGAGGGCGACCGGAAGGGCCTCTGCCCCGTCTGCGAGCACCCCTTCGCAGGCCCGGTCCGGACCTGCGAGGCCTGCGCGACGCCGCACCATGCCGAGTGCTGGCGCTACTTCGGAGGCTGCACGACCTACGCGTGCGAGCGCCGCGGGGGCAGCTAGCGGGTAGAATGCCTCGCGGAGGCGGAGATCTTCGAGCTCGGCCTCTCGATCGGGAACCTCTTCCGGCTCGGCCGCGACGCCGAGGCCACGGAGCTCTACGGACGGCTGCTGGACCTCGTCCGCGGGGCCGTGCGGCCCCCGTAGCCGCTCAGCGGAGGAGCGCCCAGCTCGAGAGCTTGGAGTAGTGCAGGAAGGTGCCCGGGAGGACGCCCAGGACGAGCGTGAAGAGGGCGCAGGCCAGGACGACCATCGTCACGTTCGGGGACGCGCCCTCCGGCGACCCCTCCGGCGCGGGCTTCATGTACATCGCCACCACCACCCGGAGGTAGTAGTAGACCGAGACGGCCGAGCCCAGGACGCCCGCGATCACCAGCGCGTACTCCTCCGCCGCGACGGCCGCCTTGAAGACGAGGAACTTCCCGAGGAAGCCCGCGGTGGGCGGGAGGCCGGCGAGCGAGACGAGGAAGACCGTCATGGCGAAGGCCGACCAGGGCCGGCGCCTCGCCAGGCCCGCGTAATCGTCCAGGTCCTCGGCGTCCCTGCCGTCCCGCCCCGCGAGCGAGGCGAACGCGAAGGCCCCGAGCGTCATGAACGTGTACGAGAAGAGGTAGAAGACGGCGCCCGTGGCGGCGTCCTCGCGCGCGGCCGGAGCGGCGAGCGCGGCCACGCCGACCAGCAGGTAGCCCGTGTGGGCCACCGAGGAGTAGGCGAGCATCCGCTTCACGCTCCGCTGCCAGAGGGCGAGCAGGTTCGCCGCGACGGTCGTGGCCAGGGCCAGGCCCCACACCGCGTCCCGCCAGGCCTCCACGTGCGGCAGGCCGGCCGTGAGGAGCACCCGGAGGAGGGCCCCGAACGCGGCGGCCTTGACGGCCACGGACATGAAGGCCGTGACCACCGTGGGAGCGCCCTCGTAGACGTCGGGAATCCATTGGTGGAACGGGACCGCCCCCACCTTGAACGCGAGCCCCACGGCGAGGAGGGCGAAACCGAGAAGCGCGGTCGGCGAGGGCCCGCCCTCGGCCGAGTCGAGCGCGCTCCCGATCCCGTAGAGCGAGAGCGAGCCGGTCGCCCCGTAGAGGAGCGCGATCCCGTAGAGGAGGAATCCGGTCGCGAAGGCGCCCATCAGGAGGTACTTGGCGGCCGCCTCGTTCGAGCGCGGGTCGCCCCGGAGGGCGCCGGAGAGGACGTAGACCGCGAGGGAGAGGATCTCGAGCGAGACGAAGAAGGTGATCAGGTCCACGCTCTGGACGAGGACGAGCATGCCGGCGGCCCCGAGAAGAAGGAGGGCGTGGAACTCTCCCGGGGGGATGCCGCGCCCGCGGAGGGCGTCGGCGGAAAGGACGGCCGTCAGCCCCGTCGCGGCCAGGATGCCGAGCGAAAGGAAGAGGGCGAGCGCGTCCAGGCGCACGGAGCCTCCGAAGCCCGGGAGGCGCCCCCAGGCCGGGTACTGGTAGAGCCGGGACAGCGTGAAGACGAGGGCGCCCAGGACGGACGCGTAGAGGATGAGTTCCGCCGCCGCGCGGCGCGCCTCGCGGCGGAAAAAGACCTCGGCCCCGACCGCCCCGAGAGCCCCCGCCGTCAGGAGCAGGGCCGGGAGGATCGAGAGGAGGTCGTCACTCGTGACGCTGAGCGGCGGCATTCGGCCTCGGCTCCAGCTTCTCGACCACCTTCCGGACGGAGGGCTCCGTCTTCCGGAGCACCGCGTTCGGGAAGACCCCCAGGACGAAGAGGAGGACCACGACCGGGAGGAGGTATCCCAGCTCGGCCCGGCCCAGATCCCCCGCCTTCTCCCGCTCCGGCATCGTCACGGGGCCGAAGAAGACGTCCCGGTACAGCTTGAGCATGTAGACCGCGCCCAGCACCACGCCCGTCGCCGAGACGGCCGCGAGCCAGGGATGCGTCTTGAAGGCACCGAAGAGGACGAGGAACTCCCCCACGAACCCGTTGAGCCCGGGAAGTCCGATCGAGGAAAGGGTCACGATCATGAAGATCGTCGCGAAGGCCGGCATGACCCTGGCCATGCCCCCGAAGTCGTCCACCCCCCGCCGGTGGGTCTTCTCGTAGAGGATCCCGACCAGGAGGAAGAGGGCGCCCGTCGAGAGGCCGTGGTTCACCATCTGGAGGACCCCGCCCTGGGCCCCCTCGATCGTTCCCGAGAAGATCCCGAGCATGACGAAGCCCAGGTGCGAGACGCTGGAGTAGGCGACCAGCTTCTTGATGTCGCTCTGGGCCATCGCCATGGCCGCCCCGTAGACGACGCCGACCGCCGAGAGCCCGAGGACGAGCGGCGTGAAGAGCCGCGCCGCGTCCGGGAAGAAGGGGACCGCGAAGCGGAGGAACCCGTAGGTCCCCAGCTTGAGGAGGACGCCGGCCAGGATCACGCTCCCCGCCGTGGGCGCCTCGGTGTGCGCGTCCGGGAGCCAGGTGTGGAACGGGAACATGGGGACCTTGATGGCGAACGAGAGGCCGAACGCCAGGAAGAGCCAATGTCCGACCGCCCGGACGTCCGCGAGGCCGGGCAGGACCTCCTGGAGCCGGACGACGTCGAACGTGTCGGCCTTGGCATAGCAGTAGAGGATCGCGGCCAGCATGAGGACGCTGCCCGCGATCGTGTAGACGATGAACTTGACGGCCGCATGGACGCGGCGCGGGCCGCCCCAGACCCCGATCAGGAGGTACATCGGGAGGAGCATGGCCTCCCAGAAGACGTAGAAGAGGAAAAGATCCGTCGCGCAGAACGCGCCCAGCATGCCGGTCTCGAGGAAGAGCAGCGCGATCATGAAGCCCCGCGGCTGGCTCCACGAGCAGCGGATCGCGATCGGCATCAGGAAGGCCGTGAGGACGACCATCGCGAGCGCGATCCCGTCCACGCCGAGCGCGTAGCGGATCCGGGCGGCCTCGATCCAGGGATAGTCCTCCTCCCATTGCATCCCGGGGTTTTCCGGGTCGAACGCGAACCACGCGTAGCCCGCGAGGCCGAACACGACGAGCGAGGCCGCGAGCGCCGCGGCCCGGACCTTGGACTCCGACTTCACGCCCGCCAGGACGAGCCCCGCGGCCGCGGGCAGGAACGTGATCAGGGTCAGGATCACGCGTTCAGCCTCACGATGAGCATCACCAGGATCGCGAGCGCCCCCACGAGGAAGCTGACGAGCGCCATGTTGACCGTCCCCGTGTGCGGGAGCCGGAGGACCCAGCCGGCCGCGTAGGAGATCCGCCCGGCCGCGCCGATCAGGACGAAGTCGACGATCACGCGATCGACCACAAACCAGGCCGCGGTCGCGCCCATCCGGACGGGGGCGATGACGAGGACCTCGTAGACCTCGTCCACCCAGAACTTCCGCTCGGCCAAGCGCGCGAGGCCCCGCCCCAACGGCGTCCCGAGCCAGGAGCGGAGCCAGCCCTTCTCGACGTGGAACAGGAGGCCCGCGAGCGTCGCCCCCAGGCCGAAGGCGAGGGTCGAGAGGGAGACGGCGGTCCCCACGGTTCCGGGCCCGCCCCGAGGCCCCTCGCCCAGGACCCGGGCGAGGTAGCCCTCGACCGGGTGCTCGAGGAGGGCGCCTCCGGCCAGCGAGAGGGCCGCGAGGATGCAGAGCGGGACGCTGAGGAGGAGGCCGGGCGCGTGGACGTGGTGCTCGTGCTCCTCCTTCCCCAGGAAGACGCGGACGACGAGGCGGGTCGTGTAGAACGCGGTGAGCGCGGCGGCGGCGAGCATGAGCCAGAAGCTCCCGTGCCATCCCCGGGCGAGGAGGGCCTGGAGGATCAGGTCCTTGCTGAAGAAGCCGGCCGTCAGCGGGGCTCCCGCGAGGGCGAGGGCCCCCGCCGCGAAGACGCCGAAGACGAGGGGGAGCCTCCTCCCGAGCCCGCCCATCTTCCGGATGTCTTGCTCCCCCCCGAGCGCATGGATCACGGCGCCCGCCCCGAGGAAGAGGAGGGCCTTGAAGAAGGCGTGGGTGACTACGTGGAAGATCCCGGCCGCGCCGTCGGAGGCGGCGACCCCCGCGAACATGAAGCCGAGCTGGGAGACGGTTGAATACGCGAGGACTTTCTTGATGTCGTTCTGGGCGCAGGCGATGACGGCCGAGAGGAGCGCGGTGGCCACGGCGACCGCGCCCACGAGCTCGAGGACGCCCGGGACGGCCGCGTAGAGGAAGTGCATCCGGGCCATCATGTAGACGCCGGCGGTCACCATGGTGGCGGCGTGGATCAGGGCCGAGACCGGGGTGGGACCCGCCATGGCATCGGGAAGCCAGACGTGGAGGGGGATCTGCGCGCTCTTCCCGCAGGCGCCCACGAAGAGGAGGAGACCCGCCGCGGCGGCGAGCGCGTGGGGCTCGAGGGCGGTCCCGGCCCGCGCGGGGTCCATCCTCGAGAAGTCGAGCGTCCCGAAGACCTGCCAGACGCAGAAGATCCCGAGGAGGAAGCCCAGGTCCCCCACCCGGTTCGTGATGAAGGCCTTCTTCCCGGCGTCCGCGTTCCGCAGGTCCTTGTACCAGAACCCGATCAGGAGGTACGAGCAGAGCCCCACGCCCTCCCAGCCCAGGAACATGAGGACGATCGAGTCCCCGAGGACGAGCACCAGCATCGAGAACATGAAGAGGTTGAGGTAGGCGAAGTAGCGGGAGAAGCCCTCGTCGTCGCGCATGTACCCGATCGAGTAGACGTGGATGAGCGTCCCCACCCCCGTGACGACAAGGAGCATCACGGAGGAGAGCTCGTCCGCCCGGAGGGCGAACGAGACCGAGAGAGGGCCGGCCGTGAACCAGTCGAAGACGGGCTGGGAGACCGGGGCCTCCCGCCAGGCTCCCACGGAGAGGGCGAAGGCCGCCGCCGGGCCCGCACAGCCCGCCATCCCGGCCGCCCCCTTGGGAAGGCGGAAGAGCGCGTTCGTCGCGAAGCCCGCCAGCGGGAGGAGCGGGATCAGCCAGAGCAGGTCGCTCATCCCCGGAGGCTCCCCAGGCGTCCCGTGTCCACCGTCTTCCGGTTCCGGAACACCGCGATCACGATCGCGAGGCCCACCGCGACCTCCGCGGCGGCCACGCCCATGGCGACCAGGACCAGGACGTGGGCGTGCTCCCCCGTGGCCGCGTGCACGCGCGCGAACGCGAGGAGGGCGATGTTCACCCCGTTCAGCATGAGCTCGACCGACATGAGGAGGATCAGCAGGTTCCGCCGCCCCAGCACCCCGTAGGCGCCGATGGCGAACATGGCCGCGCTCAGGACGAGGTAGTCGCGGACCGTCACGCCTTCCTCTTGGCGAGGAGGACCCCGCCGAAGATGGCCACGAGGATCAGGACGGACACCAGCTCGAAGGGGAGCGCGTGCTTCGTGAACAGGGCCTCCCCCACGTGCCGGACCGACCCGAAGTCGGCCGGGACGGGCGGGAGCGGCCGGTCGAGCGCCTCGTCCCGGACGAGCGGCACGGCGATGAACGCGAAGAGGCCGAGGCAGAGGAGCGCCGTGAAGACGCGCGTCGAAAGGGGAAGCTCCCTCCCGTACTCCTCCGGCTGGAGGTTGAGGAGCATGATCACGAAGAGGAAGAGGACGAGGATGGCGCCGGTGTAGACCAGGACGTGCATCGCCGCGAGGAACGGGGCCCCGAGCTTCAGGTAGACCACCGCGAACGCGAGGAAGCAGACCAGCATCCAGATCGCGCTGTAGACCGGGTTCCTCCGCGTCACCACGAGGACCCCGGCGATCACGCTGGCCGCCGCCGCCGCCCCGAACACGATCATGGCCGGCCCATCCCCTCATCGCAACGGACGTAAGGAGAGCCGGAGAGGCGGGGAGAGCCTGGGAAAACCCCGTTCCCGATCCCCTTCACCAGCTCTCCCCGCGTCACCCGCTCTCCTTACGCTACCGGCTCAGAAGCTTGTTGATGTCGTAGATCTTCTCCTCGCGCGTCAGCGCCACCTTGTTGAAGGTGGGCGTGAGCTCGATCGCGTCGCACGGGCAGGCCTCCTCGCACATCCCGCAGTAGATGCACTTCAGCATGTCGATGTTGAACACCTGGGGGATCTTCTCCCGGTCCGGCCAGGGAGAGGGCGCGGCCACGATCTCGATGCACTCGGCCGGGCAGGCCGTCTGGCACATGAAGCAGGCCACGCACTTCATCCGGCCGTGCTCGTCCTTCTTCAGGCGGTGCTCGCCGCGATAGCCCTTCCGGGGGACGTGGACCTCCTCCGGGTAGGAGAGCGTGTCCTTCGCCTTCCAGAGGCGCGGGATCGTCCGGGAGAGCCCCTTGATCGCCGCCGGGATGTAGAGCTTGACCAGGAGCTTCAGCCACCAGGACTTCAGGCGCATCCCGAGCGTCACTTCCCGCCCCCGTGCGTGAGGACGCCGACCACGGCCACCGCGGCCACGTTGGCGAGCGAGAGGGGGACCAGGCGCTTCCATCCCAGGTCCATGAGCTGGTTGTACTTGAAGCGCGGCAGGGTCCAGCGGATGAAGATGTAGGTCACGAGGATCGCCAGGACCTTCCCGACGAACACGGCCACGGAGGCCAGGCCCTGGTACCACGCCCCGCCGTCGAGCCACGCGTTCGCCCCGTCGAGGAGGCCCCGGTCCAGGAGGCCCCAGAAGTCGAGCCTCGGCAGCGACCAGCCGCCCAGGAAGAAGGTGGTCATGAGCGAGCTCATGAGGGTCATCCCCACGTACTCGCCCATCATGAAGACCGAGAACTTGATCGACGAGTACTCGGTATGGTAGCCGCCCACGAGCTCCGCCTCGCACTCCGGAAGGTCGAACGGCAGCCGGTTGTTCTCCGCAAGCGCGGCGACGAAGAAGAGGACGAAGGAGAGGAGGCCGAAGGGGGCCAGCCAGGGGTTCCCGCCCCCCAGGAGGTACCACCCCTCGTCGGCCTGCTGCCGGACGATCCGGAGCGGGTCGACGGTCCCCGCGAACATGAGCACCGTGATGATGGAGAGGCCCAGCGCGAGCTCGTAGGAGATGACCTGCGCGGAGGCCCGGAGGCCGCCGAGAAGCGAATACTTGCTGTTCGAGGCCCAGCCCCCGAGCGCCAGGCCGTAGACCGCCACCGAAAGGACCGACATGGTCCAGAGGATCCCGATCCCGAGGTCCGCGGCCTGGAGCGGGACGTCCCCGATCCGGCTGCCCCAGGGGATCACGACCATGCCGAGGGCCGGCGGGACGAGCACGAGAAGCGGCCCGCAGAAGTAGACGAACTTGTCCGCCCCCGCCGGGAGGATGTCCTCCTTGAAGAGGAGCTTGATCGCGTCGGCCAGGGGGTGGCCCAGGCCCCTGGGCAGCAGGCCCCCCGCCCGTCCCAGGAACGGAAGATCGACCCGGTTGGGCCCGATCCGGCCCTGCATGAAGGCGCTGAAGCGCCGCTCGAGAATGACGAGGAGCGGGGTGAGCATGAGCGCGAAGAAGACGAACGTGAAGAGGATCTTGCCCAGGCTCCAGAGGACCGCCTCGCTAAGCATGCCCGTTCGCCTTCGCGCCCAGGCGACCCAGCCTGCCGTAGTCGAGCCCCGGCATCGCCTCCCGGAAGACGGCCTCCGCCGAGAGCGCCTTCTCCCGGGCCCCCAGCGCGACGAGGGCTTCCTGGAGCCACTCGGTCTCCGCCTTCGCCTCGACCGGGGGCTCCACGACCTTGCGGATCCGCTGGACGCGGCCGTCCGCGTTCATGAAGGTTCCGTCCTTCTCCGCCCAGGTCCTCCCCGGGAGGATCACGTGGGCGAAGTCCTCGAGGGGGTTGCGGAGGATGTCGGAGACGGCCAGGAACTGGGCCTTGCGGGCGGCCTCGACGAGCTCGGGGGGGATCGGGAAGTCCGGGATGCCGTTCATGACGAGGAGGCCCTGGATCGTCCCCGCGTGGAGCTCGGCCACGACCTTCTGGTGGCCCGGCACGAGGGCCTCGTCGCCGAAAACCCGGGCGGCTCCCGCCCGGTTCGGCGTCTTGTCGGCCTCGATCGCGAAGCCGCCGGGGAATTCCCGCCTCTCGCCCCGGAAGAGGCCGAGGAAGCCCACGTGCTCCGCCCTCAGGGCCTCCATGAGCTTCCGGAAGAGCCAGAGCTCCTCGATCGTGGCGTAGGTCGACACGATCCCGGCGAAGCGGAGCTTCCGGCCCGTCTCCGCGATCTCGCGCGCGGAGCCCACCGCCCGGGCGATCCGGCGCCCGCTCGACACGTAGCGGTGGTTGAGGCGGCCCTCGTCGCACATCCAGTGCTGGTTAACCTCGGGGTTGGGCCGCGGGACCATCCGCTTGATCTCGTTGTCGAGGACCGTGGTCTCGACGTTGCAGCCGCGGCTACAGGAGGCGCAGACGGTCTCCTGCTTCCGGGCGAACCAGACGCGGGCGGAGTACATGAAGTTCTTGTCGATCAGCGCCCCGACCGGGCAGAGGTCGACGACGTTGAGCGAGAGCGGGTTGTCGATCGGGATGCCGGGAAAGACGTCCACCACCGACCGGTCCGCCCGGTTGATGACGCAGAGCTCGCCGGTGCCCGTCACCTCCTCGCAGAAGCGGACGCAGCGGGTGCAGACGATGCAGCGGTTCCCCCAGATCCGGATGTCGGGCCCCAGGTCCTTCGTGTGGCGGATGACCTTCTCGTCCTCGAAGCGCGAGAGCCCGCCCCGGTACTCGTAGGTGTAGTCCTGGAGGTCGCACTCCCCCGCCTTGTCGCAGATCGGGCAGTCGAGGGGGTGGTTGATGAGCATGTATTCGAGGACGGCCTTCCGTCCGGCGTCGACTTCGGGGCCCTCGGTCGTGACCTCGAGGTTCTCGGTCACGGGGTACATGCAGGAGACCTCGAGCTTGCGGGAGTTCGAGACCTTGACCAGGCACATGCGGCAGTTCCCGGCGGGCGTGAGGCCGGGGTGCCAGCAGTAGTGCGGGACGAAGGCGCCTCGGTCGAGGCAGACCTTGAGCAGCTTCTCCCCCGCGGGAGCCTCGATCTCCTTCCCGTTCAGCTTGATCTTAGCCATGGATCGCAGAGGGCGCAGAGGGGGCAGAGAACGCAGAGAGTGCCCAGAGCGGGGAAGAAGGCGCATCCCATGGCGGCCTCAGCCCGCTCCGCGTCCTCTGCGCCCTCTGCCCCCTCTGCGCTCTCTCCTCTCTACGCATGGATGAGCTCCTTCACGGAGCCGTGCTTGAGGGGGCAGGCCTTCCCGTTCACGTGGGCCTCGAACTCGGGCCGGAACTTCTGGACGACGCTCCGGGTGGGGAGCGCCGCGGCGTCCGCGAGCACGCAGATCGTCCTGCCGCACATGCCCCAGGCGATCTCGTCGAGCTTCGAGATCTCCTCCGCCCTCCCCTTCCCCCGTTCCATGCGGGCGGCGATCTTCTCGATCCATCCCGTGCCTTCGCGGCACGGGGTGCACTGCCCGCACGACTCGTGGTGGTAGAAGCGGAGCGTGTTCCAGAGGACGTCCACCATGCAGGCGTCCTCGTCGATCACGATGACCCCCCCCGAGCCGAGCATGGTCTTCGCGGCCGCGAGCGAATCGAAGTCCATGCGGAGGGGCGGGTCGGCGTGGACCTCGGCGGCGGTGACGACGGGGGCCGACAGGCCGCCCGGAACGACGGCCTTCAGCTTCTTCCCTCCGCGGATTCCCCCGGCCAGGTCGTAGATCAGCTCGCGGAGCGGGACGCCAAGCGGGATCTCGTAGTTCCCCGGCCGCTCCACGTGGCCGCAGACGGAGAAGATCTTGGGCCCCGGGCTCTTCTCGGTCCCCATCCCGCGGAACCACGCGGCGCCTTCCCGGACGATGGGCGTCACGGTCGCGAGCGTCTCCACGTTGTTCACGATCGTCGGACAGCGGAAGAGCCCCTCGACCGCGGGGAACGGCGGCTTGATCTTCGGGTAACCGCGGTTCCCCTCGAGGGACGAGAGGAGGCCCGTCTCCTCCCCGCAGATGTAGGCCCCCGCCCCGCGGTGGAGGGTCACCCGGATGTCGCCGAAAATCCCGGCCGACTCCGCCTCGTCCATGGCCGCCTGGAGGATCCGGGCGCCGGCGACGAACTCGCCGCGGATGTAGATGTAGGCGGCCTTCGACCGGATGGCGTAGGCGGAGATCAGGATCCCCTCGAGCACGGCGTGCGGGTCGCGCTCCATGAGGAGCTTGTCCTTGAACGTCCCGGGCTCCGACTCGTCGGCGTTGCAGACGAGGTAGCGGGGCCTGTCGTTCTTCGCGAGGAACTTCCACTTCTGGCCCGTGGGGAATCCCGCCCCGCCGCGACCGCGGAGGCCGCTCTTGAAGACCTCCTCGACCAGGCCGTCCGGGTCGGGCTTCGACTCCCGGATCCGTTCCCAGGTCTCGTATCCGCCCCGCTTCCGGTAGTGGCCGAGGGTGTGGCTGTCGGGCTCGAGGACGTGCTTGAGGAGGAGCGGCGGGTACTTGTGCTTGGGCACCCTGTATTCCGGGACCGGGGGCGTCCAGGTCCCGGCCCGCATCTCTTCGAGCATCCGGTCGCAGTCCTGCGCCGTGACGAAGTCGAGATACTCTCCGTTGACCTGGAGGCAGGGCGCGGTATCGCAGCTCGCCAGGCACTCGGCTTTCTTCAGGGTGACGGGGTCGTCGGGGCGGAGGCCTTTCCGGAGATGGTCGTGGACCGCCTCGCTCCCGCGGAGGGCGCAGGCGACCGTGGAGCAGACCTCGACGACGTACTTCCGGTCCGAGGGCCGGCGGTAGTGCGTGTAGAACGTGAAGACTCCGAGGACGCGGGCGGGCGACACCCCCAGGAGCTTCGCCACGTGGACCATCCCGTCCTCGTCCACGCAGCCGAAGTCGCGCTCGAGGAGGCGGAGAGCCGGGAGCAGGGCCGCCTCGCGCCTGGGGTAGCGCGAGCAGATCCGCTCCAGCTCCTTCCGCGTCGCCTCGCCGAATTCCCGGCTCACCGGTCGAGCTCCCCCGCGATGATGTTGAGGCTCGACAGGACGGCGACCACGTCGCTCAGGAGCCCGCCCTCGGTCTGCGCCGCGATCGACTGGTAGTTGTAGAAGGACGGGGGACGGACCCTCCAGCGGTACGGCCGCTCCGTCCCGTCGCTCACGAGATAGAAGCCGAGCTCCCCGTTCGGGGCCTCCGTGCAGGAATAGACCTCGCCGACGGGCGGACGGAGCCCGTGTCCGAACATGAAGTTCTTGAAGTGGTAGATCAGCCCCTCCATCCCCCCCTGCGGCATGTTCTGGGCCGTCTTCGGCGGGATCGCGATCCGGGGATCGTCCACGTAGATCGGGCCCTCCGGTATGGCCTTCAGGACCTGGTCCAGGATCTTGAGGGACTCCCGCATCTCCCGGACGCGGACCCGGTAGCGGCACCAGCAGTCCCCCTCCTCCTCCGTGATCACGTCGAAGGCGTAGTTCTCGTAGCCCAGGTAGGGGCGGGCGCGGCGGACGTCGTACGGGACCCCGCAGGCGCGGAGGAGCGGGCCCGTCAGGCCGTAGCCGATCGCCTGCTCCTTCGTCAGCCGGCCGACGCCCTTTGTCCGGTCGGTGAAGATGCGGTTCCCGTTCAGGACATCCTCGATCTCGTCGAGGGTCTTCGCGCAGCGCGCCATGAAGTTCCGGCACATCTCCTCGAAGTCGCGGGGCACGTCTCGGAGGAGGCCGCCCACGCGCGTGTACGAGGTCGTGAGCCGGGCGCCGGTCACGTTCTCGAAGATGTCGTAGAGCTTCTCCCGCTCGATGAAGGTCCAGAGCATGACCGTGAACGCGCCCAGGTCCATCGCCTGGAGGCCCACGCAGAGGATGTGGTCGGCCAGGCGCGAGAGCTCGCAGAGCGCCACCCGGATCGCCGCGCAGCGGGGCGTGGCCTGGATCCCCATCAGCTCCTCGACCGCGAGCGAGAATCCCACGTTGTTGCAGAGCGGGGAGAGGTAGTTCATCCGGTCGGTGACCGTCACCGTCTGGTTGTAGGTGCGGTACTCGGAGATCTTCTCGAAGCCGCTGTGGAGGTAGCCGATCTCGGGCGTGAGCCGGACGACCCGCTCGCCGTCCAGCTCGATGATGTGGCGGAGCGTCCCGTGCGTGGCCGGGTGCTGCGGGCCGAAATTGACGACCATGCGGCGCGCGCCGAGGTCGCCGAGCTCCTCCTCCTCGACGGTCATGGCGGGACGGCGTGGCGGCTCAATCATGGAAACGAGCATCTCGAATCTGGCATCTCGTATCTCGGAGGACACGCCCCCCTTTGGGGGGCCACGGGGGGAAACGATCCCCCCTAGATGCGAGCTGCGAGATGCGAGATGCCTTCCTCACGGCACATACCTCGGGAAATCCATCCGCTCGCCCCTTCCCGTCAGCGGATAGTCCTTCCGCAGGGGATGGCCCTCGTAGTCGTCCGGGAGGAGGATCCGCCGGAGGTCGGGGTGCTTGCGGAAGCGGATCCCGTACATGTCGAAGACCTCCCGCTCGGCCCAGAGAGCGGCCTTCCAGAGCGGCGCGGCGCTTTCGATTTCGGGATCCCCCTCCGGGACGAACGCCTTGAGACGGGTCCGGGAGTTGTGCCGGAACGAGTACAGGGCGTAGACGACGCAGAACCGCTCCGGCATCCCCTGGTTCAGGTAGTCGACGGCGGTGAGGTCGGCGAGCGCGTCGAATCCGCACTCGTCCCGCAGGAAGCGGAGGAGCTCGACGATCCGGTCGCGCTTCACGTGGGCGAAACGCTGGCCGGCGTGCTCGCGGACGTCGAGCACCTGGTCGGCAAACCGCTCCTCGAGTCTGTCGATCGGGTCCATGGGTCGGGCCGAAGGGGGATCGCTACGCGCGCTTCTTGAGCTTCTCGCGGTCGATCTTCTTCTGGATCTCCATGATGGCGTCGATCACGCTCTCGGGCCGCGGCGGACACCCCGGGACGTACACGTCCACCGGGATGAAGCGGTCGATCCCCTGGATCATCGCGTAGTTGTCGAAAATGCCCCCGCAGGAGGCGCAGGCGCCCATCGAGATGCACCACTTGGGCTCCGGCATCTGCTCCCAGATCTTCAGGAGGACCGGCATCATCTTGAGCGAGATCCGTCCCGAGACGATCATCAGGTCCGCCTGGCGGGGCGAGAACCGGATCACCTCCGAGCCGAACCGCGAAAGGTCGTACCGCGAGGCCAGCGTCCCCATCAGCTCGATCGCGCAGCAAGCCGTCCCGAAGGGCATGGGCCACAAGGAGTTCTTGCGGCCCCAGTTGACGGCCTTCTCGACCGTGGTGGTCAGGATGCCCTCGGGAAGAAGCGTCTCTAATCCCATTCGAGCGCTCCCCGCCGCCAAAGGTAGGCCAGGCCGAAGACGAGCACGGAAACGAAGATCCCCATCTCGACCAGTCCCGGGACGCCCAGGTCCCGGAAGAGGACGGCGTAGGGGATCATGAAGACGGTCTCGATGTCGAAGAGGATGAAGAGGATCGCGACCAGGTAGAAATGGACGCTGAAGCGCTCCCGGGAGCTCGAAATCACCGGGACGCCGCATTCGTAGGGGTCGAGCTTTTCCGCCTTGTGCCGCCGGGGTCCCAGGACGTGGGAGAGGCCCAGGAGGAAAACGCCGAACCCCACGACCACGGCCGTATAGATGGCCACTTGGCTCCACTGGTCCATGGGATCCCTCGGGATACGCTATTTAATCATAAGCGGGGGCGAGAGTCAAAGACCGGGGGGGAAGGGAATCGTGAATCGGGAATCGAGAATCGGGAGGCGGGGAGGCGGAATCGGGAGTCGGGAACCGGAAACCTTCGACTCGCCCCTGCGGGGGCTCCGCTCGGGACGAGTCGGGGGTGAAAGGGGCTGGGCGTTTCGGTTAGGATGGGGGGGATGCGCGAGAGCCTCCTCTACGACAAGCTCGCGGGCGGGAAGGTGAAGTGCAACGTCTGCGCCGTCCGCTGCGTGATCCCCGAGGGCGACGTCGGGGCCTGCCGGACCCGCCTGAACGAGAAAGGGACGCTTTATACGCTCCTCTACGGGCTGACGAGCTCCGTCTGCGACGACCCGGTCGAGAAGAAGCCGCTCTATCACTTTTATCCGGGGTCCCGGATCCTTTCGATGGGGACCCGGGGCTGCAACTTCCGCTGCCCCGGCTGCCAGAACTGGGAGATCTCCCACGACTCCCCCGACCGGCTCGGGGAGAACATGGAGCGGCTCGACCCCGCCGAGAGTGCGCGGATGGCCGCCCGGATGGGCTGCCACGGCATCGGCTGGACCTACAACGACCCGACCATCTGGATCGAGCACACGCTCGAGGCGATGATCGAGGCCAGGCGGCTCGGGCTCTACTCGGCGTTCATGACGAACGGGTACGCCACCGAGGAGCAGATGGAGCTGATCGGGCCCCACCTGACCGCCTGGCGCGTGGACATCAAGGGGTTCTCGCGGGAGTCGTACAAGAAGGTCTCCGGGCTCGCCCGCTGGGACGCGGTGCTCGAGATGACGAAGCTCGCCCTCCACCGGTACCGGATGCACGTGGAGTGCGTGACGAACGTGACGCCGACGATCAACGATGGCGAGGCGATCGCGCGGGGGATCGCCTCCTGGATCCGGGAGAGCCTGGGCCCCCTCACCCCGTGGCACGTGACCCGCTTCCATCCCTACCTCGACCTCGCCCACCTCCCGCCGACTCCGATCCGGACCCTCGAACGCTTCTGCGAGATCGGCCGCGAGGAAGGCCTGAAGTACGTCTACGTCGGAAACGTGCCCGGGCATCCGGGGGAGGACACCTACTGCCACGGCTGCGGGGAGGCGGTCATCCGCCGCCGCGGCTTCGCCGTCGCCCAGGCCTCCCTCCGCGACGGCGCCTGCCCCCGCTGCGGGACCGCGATCCCCGGACGCTTCCAGACTCGGATCGACGCCACGTCGGGCGAGCGGGTCCCGATCCTCCTCACGTGACGCCCGGCCGCGTGTATACTTGAATAGCATGCCCAGCGTGCTCTGCTCCTGCGGGAAGACGATCGAGACCAAGCCCGAATGGGCGGGCGCCTTCGTGCGCTGCCGCGGCTGCGCCGCCAAGGTCTACGTGCCCCGGGCCGGGGAGGCCGCCGCTCCCCCTCCCCTCCCCGCCGCGACCGAGGCGCCGGCCTCGCTCGACGCCCCCGCCGAGGAGGCCGACCTCCGCGCCTGCCCCTACTGCGCCGAGATGATCCGCAAGCAGGCCGTGAAATGCCGCTTCTGCGGGCAGTCCCTCGTCCTGGCCAAGGCGGGGGGACGCCCGACCCGCGTCCGGACGGGCGCCCGCCCGAGCCGCGTCGCCCGCACCGACACGGGAGGGACGGGCATCCTCGTGATGGGCATCCTCGGCTGGGCCGTCTGCGGGATCTTCAATCCGATCGCCTGGGCCATGGGCGCCTCGCACGAGGCCCGCTGCCGGGCCGCCGGGATCGAGCCGAGCGGGGCCGCCAAGGCCGGCAAGATCCTGGGCATGATCGGGACCATCCTCCTCATCGTGGGCGTCCTGATCGTCATCGTGGTCCTCGCGGCCGGAGGGCTCCAATGACGGTGAAGTTCTACTGCCCATGCGGCCAGAAGCTCTCGGTGGGCGACGACATGGTCGGAAAGCACGTCCGCTGCCCCAAGTGCCGCAAGGTCCTCGCCCCGCCCCAGCCCCTCCTCAACCACACCGAGATCAACGAGCCCGACGACAACTCCGAGACCAAGAAGGTCCCCGCCACGCCCCCGAAATAGGCCCGGGCGGCGTACCCTAGACATGATCACGAAATTGCTTGCCGCCGCCCTCGCCGTCCCCCTCGCCTTCGCCCAGGCGGGCCAGGCCGAAGTGAAGATGACGCCGCTCTTCAACGGAAAGGACCTGAGCGGCTGGAAAGCGGACGTCCCCTCGAAGGACCAGAAGCCCGACCTTCCCGACAGCTTCATCGTCCGGGACGGCATGCTCGTCAGCAAGGGCGAGCCTCGCGGCCACCTCACGACCACGTCCGAGCACCAGAACTACCGCCTCCACGTGGAGTACCGCTTCCCCGGCAAGGCCGGGAACTGCGGCGTCCTCGTCCACTCGTCCACGCCCCGGGCCCTGGGGAACATGTTCCCGAAGTCGATCGAGGTCCAGATGGCCAGCGGGAACGCCGGCGATTTCTGGTGCATCCAGGAGAACATCGAGGTGCCGGACATGGAGAAGCGTCGGCCCAAGCGCAATCCCGACCAGAAGTACGGCGGCGGCCCAAACGACGCGCGCCGGATCCTGAACTTGACCGACAATTCCGAGAAGCCCGTCGGCGAGTGGAACACGATGGTCATCGAGTGCAAGGCCCGCACCGTCAAGGTCTGGGTGAACGGCGACGTCGTCAACGAGGGCCACAACGCCACCGCCGAGAAGGGCGCCATTTCCCTCCAGGCCGAGGGCACCGAGGTCGAGTTCCGGAAGATCGAGATCGGCCAGCTGCCGTAACCCCGCCGCGGAGACACGGAGGCAAGGAGAACTCCACGATGGCGTTCGACCCACGCTTCGTCCGCGGAACGGAACGGGTCGAAGACGGGTGGCGCCTCGAGGTCCGCTGTCCTGCCTGCGGCCGTACGGCCTCCGTCGTCATTCGCCACTCCGACCCGGTGGGATCGAGCCATCCCCTCCCCTGCTCCTGCGGGGTCTACGTCGCGACCGGCGAGGGCCGGAGCGGCAAGGACCTGCTCGACGCGATCCGGGAGGCGTCCCCGGTCCCCGAGGACCTGGAGCGGCGCGCCCCTCCGTCTGCGAACTAGGTCAGTCCCGGCGGGTTCCCGAAGACTGCGGCACGTAGGGAGATCCCGCGATGTCGCAGGGTTTCGGGATGCTAACGGAGAGCGGCGAAAGGGCCGTCTCGCCCCGGCCCCGAGGGATTCGGGAGGATTCCGATCACCCGATCCTTCCCCATCCCCGGATCTCCCTACGTTCCTGAGGACTTCACGAACTCTTCGGGCTCAGAGGGTCTTGTTTGGCCCCGAGGATCCGCCGGGCCACGGCGCGGCCGTCGCGGACGCAGTCGGGGATCCCCGTCCCGTGGAAGCCGCTCCCGCAGACGTGGACGCCCGCGGGCAGGGTCGCCTCGAAGTCCCGGATCCGCCGCTCGTGGCCGACCTCGTAGACCGGGTTCCGGTCGGGCCAGTGGAAGACCCGCGAGAAGACCGGCTTCTCCTTCGCGTCCAGGATCTCCTCCATCTCGGCGTGCGCGGTTCCCTCGGGATCGGAGCACCCGCCCTTGATGAAACAGCGGACCATGAGGTGGTCCTCCGGCGAGCGGCCCTCGAACTTGTTCGACGTCCACGTGCAGGCGAGGATGCGCCGGTCCTGCGTCCGGGGGATCACGAAGCCCGTCCCCTCGAGCTGTCGGAACTTCCGGTAGGCGAGCGTCACGGTCGAGCTCGTCACGTAGCGGATGGCCGGGACCCCGGGGAGCAGCCGGGCCGCGGCGTGGGCCGGGACGGCGAGGACGGCCGCGTCGGCCTCGAGGACGTCGCCCTCGACCTCGACCCGCGGGAGCTCGACCTTGCGGACCTCGCGCCCGGTCACGAAGCGGACGTCGGGCATTCGCTCGACGAGGCGGTCGACGAACTCCGCCATCCCCCCGCGGAGCGACTGGAAGGGGCTCACGTTCCCGGCCGGGGGCGCCGCGCGCCGCAGCGCCCTGATGAGGCTGCGGTGCTCGCGCTCCATGTCCGCGAAGCGCGGGAACGTGGCCCGGAGCGAGAGCTCGTCGGCCGAGGCCACGTAGATCCCCGCCATGATCGGCTCGGCCAGCTTCTCGAGCGCCTCGGCGCCCAGGCGCCGCCGGATGAACGAGCCGATCGACTCGTCCTCCACTTCCGGGCCTCGCGGGAGAAAGTAGTCCATCCCCATCCGGAGCTTGCCGCAGAAGGAGAGGAGCGAGGACTTCATGAACGGCCAGAAGCGGGTCGGGACCGTGAGGAAGACTCCCTCCGGCATCTCGTGGAGCCGCCCGTCCCAGAGCACCCAGACCTTGCGCGAGCGCGATGGGATCAGCCGATCTCCCAGTCCGATCTCCTCGCAGAGCTCCTTCGCCCAGGGCTTCGTCGTGAGGAACGAATCGGGGCCGCCCTCGACCAGGAACTCGCCGTGCCGCTCGGTCCGGATCACGCCGCCCAGGCGCTCCTTCTCGACCACGGTGACCTGGGCGCCGCCCTTGTGGAGCTCGTAGGCGCAGGCGAGGCCGGCGATCCCCCCTCCGGCGACGACGACCCGAGTCACAGGACCTTCCCCACGGCCGAGGCCAGGGCCTCGACGAGGAGCGGGTCGGCGTTCGGCATCGGGAGGCGCTCCCAGGAAAGGCCCGCGGTCTCGGCCTGCCCCCGGTGGAGGATGTCGAGGTCGTAAAGGATCTCGAGGTGGTCCGAGACGAACCCGATCGGAGCCACGCTCACCGCGCCTTGCAGCCTCGGAAGCAGCTCCGGGACCTCGGGACCGAGCCAGGGGACGGGCGACGGGCTCCGCGACTGGTAGGCCAGCGCGTGCGGTCCCGTCGCGATCGCTTCGGCCATTTCGGCGAGCTGAGCGGGATAGGGCTCGGCCCCCTCCGACGGGATCGAGTGGGCCGTGAAGAGGACGAAGTCCTTCCCCGCCGTGGCCTTCCGCCAGAACTCCAGGAGCGCGGGCTCGAGGTGCCAGCTTCGGACGAGGACGCTGGGCATCCCCGTCTTCTCGAGCGCCGCGTGATAGGCGCCCACGCTCGCCCGGGCGTACTGCGGGGCGAGGGCGAGACCGACGAGACGGCCCACTCCCTCGGCCCGCGCCTGCGTGACCGCATCCGCGATGAAGGGGCCCCAATTCCGCATCCCCACGAAGACCGGCAACCCAAGGCGCTTCTCGAGAGCCGTGGCCTGCTCGCGGGTGATTCGGAGCAGCGGTGAGACGCCCCCGATGCGCCGATAGCGCTCGACGAATTCGGCCACGAACTCCGGCGTCGGCGGGCGGCGGATGAGCACCCGTCTCAGATAGGCTTCCACGTGCTCGATGCGCTCCGGAGCGCCGTGCGCCATGAGGAGGACGCCGGTTTTCACCGGCGGGTCCTCTCGTGGACGTGGTCGATCACCGCCTGCACGCTCTCCATCGGCGTCTCGGGGACGATCCCGTGGCCGAGGTTGAAGATGTGGCCGGGGCGGTTGGCGGCGCGGGCGAGGACGTCGTCCACGGCGGCAAGCAGCTCCTCCCTCGGGAGGAGCATCGCCTGGGGATCGAGGTTCCCCTGCACGGCCACGCCGTCCAGCCGGTCCCAGGCCTCGTCGAGGGGGATCCGCCAGTCGACGCCGATCACGCTTCCCCCCGCCTCGCGAAGGAGCTCGAGGAGGTGGGCCGACTGGGTGGCGAAGTGGATCGTTGGGACGGGGAGCTTGTCGAGGATCCTCCGGCTGTAGGGGAGGACGTGCTCGCGGTACTGGTCGGCCGTCAGGTTCCCGGCCCAGCTGTCGAAGAGCTGGACCGCGTCCGCCCCCGCCTTGGCCTGGAACCGGAGGTGGGCGCCGACCGCGTCGGCGAGCTTGGTCATGAGCCTCGGCCAGGCGGGCGTCCTCATGAGCGCCTTCGTCTTCGCGTAGTCCTTCGACGGCCCTCCCTCGACAAGGTAGCTGGCGAGGGTGAACGGGGCGCCCGCGAATCCGAGGAGCGGGACGGTGATCTCGGCCTTCACCCGGCGGATCGCCTCGTAGACGGGCCTGAGCTCGCGCTCGAAGTCGGGCTCCCGGAGGGCGTCCACCTCCGCGGCGCCCTCCACGGGGTTCTGTATTTCCGGACCCTCCCCCTTCACGAATTCGACCCTGATCCCCATGGGGCGCACCAGGACCAGGATGTCGCTGAAGATGATCGCGGCGTCGAGGCCGGGGAAGCGGCGGATCGGCTGGAGGGTCACCTCGGCCGCGAGCTCCGGCCGCATGCAGATCTCGAGGATGGGGTGCTTCTTCCGGAGCTCCCGGTATTCCGGCATGTACCGGCCCGCCTGGCGCATGAACCAGACCGGAGTGCAGTCCACGTCTTCGCGCCGCGCGGCCTTGAGGAGCCTCATGAGAGCAGCCCCCGGACGTAGGGCTTGAACTCCTTCATGTCGTCGGGCGGCTCCCCGGGGCCGAGGATGCAGGGCCCGTCCGCGGCCGCGGGCCGGAGCCCGTGGCTCCCCCGGACGAGCGAGGCGTCGAGCGGGATCACGTCCATTCTGTATCGGAATCCGAGCTTCTTCTGGAGCAGTCGGAAAACGGCCTTCGCGGGTGACGCGAGGAAGAGCTCGCAGGGGTCGTAGCCGGGCTTCCGGTGGATGTCCACCGTCCGGGCGAAGTCCGGGGCGCGGTCGTCGTCCAGCCAGTAAGGATAGGCGAACCACGCGTCGGGCTTGGCGAGGGCGATCAGGTCCCCGGCGCGGGGGTGGCCGAGCTCAAGCTCCGCGGGTTCGACCACCCGGTCGACTCCCTCCAGGGCCTCGAGCTCCGAGCGGATGGCCTTCGAGGGCGCGCCGCGCAGGTAGACGTGGGCCAGCTGATGGTCGGCGACGGCGAACGCCTTCGACTCGTGGGTGTCCAGCATCTCTCCGTACGGTCCGTCGCGCACGGAGAGCCAGCCCGCCTTCCGGAGTTGCCGGTTCGGGAACACGGGCTTCGACACGGGCACGAGGCCGTACTCCGAGACGACGACGGGCGTGGCCCCGACCTCGCGGGCGGCGTCCAGGACGATGCCCGCGCAGGCGTCGGCCTCCCTCACCCGGGCCGGGTCGCCGGGCGTCCGGCGCTGGTAGTCGTAGTCGAGGTGCGGGAGGTAGACCAGGGTGAGGTCGGGCTTCTGCCTGCGGATGACCGCCGCCGAGGCTCGGGCGATCCAGTCGCTCGCCGGGAGCCCCGCCTTCGGGCCCCAGAACGAGGGGAACGGGAACGGGCCGAGCGAGGCCTCGAGGTCGCAGTCCGTCCGGTCGATGATCCCGAACCGCTTGGACCCGTCGCAGCCGTAGTGGGGCTTGGGAGTCGCGTACCACTCGACCGGCGCCCCCTGGTTGAACCACCAGAACATCTTGGCCGTGCGCGCGCCCGCGTAGAACGGCTCGCCCTGGACGAGGTCGAAGGCCTGCTGCCAGAAGCGGATCTCCCGCGTGTCCCGGTAGAGCCAGCCGTTCCCGACGATCCCGTGGTCGGCGGGAGCGAGGCCGGTCAGCATCGTCGCCTGAGACGTACAGGTGACGGCGGGGATCGGGCTCCGCCAGGGGCGCGGCGTGCCGCACTCGGAAATCCGCGGCGCGTGGGCGGCGAGGGCCGGCGTGAGGCCCACCACGTCGAGCACGACCACCTTCGGCATGGGCAGCAGTATAGCAGCGCCTCAGAAACCCGGGGAGGAATGCCGATAGGTCTGGTGCGCGCTGGAGGTGGGCATGAAGAAGCACGCCCTGTTCGTCGCCGGTCTCCTCGGATTCCTGCTCGTCAACGCGGTCGTCATCCGCCACTGCTGGGTCACGAGGGAGAGCGGCCGCCCCCCCGCCCAGCACCGCAAGCCCCCCAAGCCCGGGACCGCGACCGTGCTTTCGGAGGCGCGATAGCATGTCGAACGCCGCGATTCGCGTCGGCCGGTCCAGGCGGGCCTTCCCCCGCCCGCTCGTCCGCTCCCCCCGCGCGGCCCCGCCCGACCGCTGGTCGCAGGCCCCCAACGACGGCGCTTCCCCGCGGGCATGGCGGCTCGCGCCCTCCCCCACCTTCGCCTGGGCGATGGTCCAGGTCCTCGTCCGGTCGGACCCCCGCGCCGGTGCCCCTACCGGCGCTTGATCGTCCAGACGAAGTCGCCGTCCGTGTCGCTCAGGTCGTCGTCCGGCGTGGGCCGGCCGCCGTCGTCGTCGCCGTCCCTCCCCGGCGACCAGAGCTTCCCGGGGCCCAGTCCGAGAGGCCTGTTGCTGATCGGGCAGCGCGGCCGGGCCAGGCCGGCCTCCTCGAACGTCGCGGGCCAGGCCCCTCGCTCCGCCTCGAAGGCTGCGAGCCCGACGGCCGCTCGGAGCATCGCGCGCCAGACGAGGATCTGCCGGTGGTTCCCCACGCCGCGAGCCTCCGCCGGCAGCAGTTGATCCACGAAGGGATTGCCCCGGCCCGTCTCCTCCTCGATCACGCGTTCCCAGTCTTGCGGCCTCCCCTGCAGTTCCCGGAAGGCACGCGCGAGCCGTTCCACGGCCTCCGCGCGGATCCGTCTTGCGCCTCCCACGCGCTTCCACCAGGGAATCCGGCCGCCGAGGAGATCGAGCGGGATGTCGAGATCGAGCGGGGGATTCCGCAGAAAGAGGAGTCGAAGGGAGACGTCCTCGGCCTCGAGCGCCTCCCCGAGGGCCGGCCGGATCGTCTCCAGCCGGTCCAGGAAGCGCACGAAACCGTCCAGTTCCGTCGCGCGAAGTCCGTGCGAGGCCAAGACCTCGCGGCCCGCTTCCGCGGCCATCACCTCCCCGGCACCAGAGATGAGAGCGGGGATGAGCGGTGCCCCCCGGGACAGGTCCGCAGAAAGAAGCAGCTGCGTGTCCACCAGGTCCAGCGCCTCCCGGTCGCGCCCTTCCCGGTGGCTCTGCCGGGCCAGAGCCGAGAGCAAGTGAAACGTGTCGACCCAGCCCTCCACCTCCACGGTCATGAAGGGCTGTTCCTCGAGCGCGTAGGGCGGGACGACCTCCTCGAAGCGGAGGGCGTCGCGGATCCCCGCGACGAGCGACTCATAACCGGGGAGGCGGGTCCCAAGACGCCGGAACGCCTCCGCGGAGCCCTCGCCACTCGAGACCGCTCCGAGGTCCACCTTTTCCTCCGCCGAGAGCGCCACGACCGCTTGGATGGCGGCCTGGAGGGCTGGGAAACCGTCGCCGGGCACCGGGTCGCCTCGGAGGACCGGGCGCGCCGTGGGCCGCGCGCGAATCCGTTCGATCTTCTCCCTCAGCTCGGCGGCGTGGCGGGCCAGCGTCCTTTCGGCCTTCTGGTCCGAGGTCCACAGTATCCCGCCCAGCGTCAGGAGAGCGGCGGCCACGACGATCGCGAGCCAGAGCCAGGCTTTCGGACGGCGGGCGGACGCAGAGGGGACCCGCAAGCCCTACTGCAGGTAGCCCCGCAGCCAGCCCTTGGTGCCCTGGGGGGGCACCTTGTCGGTCTCGTCGTCGCCCGCGGCGAGCGTGAAGGCGACGGCGAAAGGGAACTTCCCCGGCGGGGCGCCGCCGGTGTAGCGGCCGCCGCCCCAGAATTGGCCCTTGGCCACGAGGTCGATGCGCGCGACCTTCCCGTCCTTGGCCTCCACGAAGCCGAGGATCTCGCCCTCGAAGCCGCGGTCTCCGCGGGCGGCCTCGAGCCGGACGACACCCGAGAGGCGGCCCTCCTTCAGCGAGAATTCGAGCTTCTTGACCTCCTCCGCCCCCCACATCGGCGGCTCGCCCCGCGTGTTGTCGATCAGGTGGTAGCGCGCGATCCGGCGGGCCACGCTCGGCGGGACTTCGCCCCGCCCGAGCGCCTCGGCCTCGTCCTTCCGGATCCAGAGGTTGTCGCGGCCCAGCGAGCCGCGCATGGCGCTCGTCCGGCGGTCGTCGCGGTCGGGGTAGCCCCCGAGCACCTTCGACGTGACCCGGACGACCAACCCGCCTTCGGGCGGCTTCCGCGAGAATTCCGGGTCGGGCGTTCCCGCTTCGAAGCCCGTGGCTTCGGCGGGCCTGAAGTCCTCGAGCGCCTTCTTCAGCATCTCCTTCACGCGGGTCGGGCTGCGGTTGTTCGTGAATCCCAGGAGCCTCCCGTCCGCGGTGCAGGCGTAGAGGCCCTGGGTCGTGTCGTTCATGTCCCTGCGCGGGCCCTGCTTGGCGACCTTCTGGTAGAACTCCCCCTCCGCGTCCTTCTGTCGCCGCTGGTACCACTGGTCGATCGCCGCGTTCACGAACTTCGTCCGCAGGGTCTCCAGGATCTCGGGGTCGCTGAACGTCGACGCACGGTCGAGGATGACGTTGTTTCAGCCGCAGCCCAGCGGGTTCCCGTCCATCGACCAGATGAAGATGGGCTTCCCCTCCTTGGCGGCCTGGGCCCGGACCTCGAGGAGGTCGATCTTCCACGGGACCGAGCGCCAGGCCTCGTCCTTCGAGGGCTGGAGCTCCCGGTGGAGCTTCTGGAACTCCTCGACCGTGAGGCCGTCCGGCAGGAGGACCAGGGCGAGGAACGAGGCGCGCAGCATCCTACTGAGTCTACAACGCCTACTTCGGGAAAGTGACGGGCAGCTCCAGTTCTTTCCCCTCGCGGAGGACCACGACCTTCGTCTGGAGCGGCGACTTCTGGATCTCCTCCCGGAGGCGGGCGAGGTCGGCCAACGGCTGCCCGGAGATCCGGAGGATCCTGTCCCCCGGCTTCAACCCCGCCTTCTCGGCCGGAGACCCGGGGCTGATCTCGAGGATCGACAGGTCGTCCTCGCACTGGACGCCCAGGACCCGGCGCTCGCCGGACGTGCCGGCCGCCGTCAGGCTGTCCCTGGGGAGCAGCGTCTCGAGGTTCGCGATCCCCCAGGCCGCGATCGCGATCACCATCGAGGAATGGCGCTGGAACTCGGGGATGGCGGCGGAGTAGACGTCGTTCTGGGTGTGGTGCTCGTGGCTGTAGGTCTGGCCCTTCGACGCCGTCCTGGACTGCTCCCAGAAGAAGCCGGGGACGCCCGCGGCGAGGAAGGCGTCGTGGTCGCTCCCGATCCCCCGCGGCAAGCCCTTCACCCGGTTGATGCGGAACTTGAGCTCGGGATCCAGGTTCATCACGGGCGCGAAGACCTTCTCGAAGAGGGGGGCCATCGCCTCGGTCGCCTTGATGCCGGACACGTAGTTGGTCCCCCCGTCGTGGACGAGGACGGCCGAGATCCTCTTGAGCTCCCCCGGGTTGGCCCGGATCCAGGCGCGGGATCCGAGGAGCCCCTGCTCCTCCCCGCTCCAGAGCATGAAGCGGATGGTCCGCTTCGGCTTCGCGCCCGCCTTCGCGAGAAGCCGCGCGGCCTCGAGCGTGGTCGATACGCCCGTCCCGTTGTCGGTCGCGCCCGCGGCCCCGTCCCAGGAGTCGATGTGGCCGCCCACGACGACGACCTCGTCGGGTTTCTCGGTCCCCGAGAGGTCCGCGATCACGTTGTAGAGCTTGATCGGGCCCTGGACGAACGTGTTCCGGAGGTCGATCGTCAGGGAGACCCGCTTCCCCTCCTTCAGGTAGCCCACGATCTTCTGGTGCTGGCTGGCGGCCATCGTGACGACGACCCGCCTGGGGAGGTCGTCCCAGCGGATGGAGCTCCGCCCGCCCGTCACGATCAGCTCCCGCGGCGCCGAGCGCACGATGCCCGCGATCCCGCACTCGTCGTAGGCGACCTGATACTTCTCCGGCCCGCGGGCCGAGGAGACGACCCACGCCCCCTTGAGCGAGGGCTTCGCCTTGACGAGTTCGTCGTCCGTCGCCGGCGCCAGGACCGCGTGCCCCTTCACGGGGCCGTCCGTTCCCGGCATCCAGGCGTTCGTCCCGACGCTCAGCTCGAGCTCCTCGGGCTCCGTCATGCGGGCCGACCACGGGCCGCGGTCGAAGCCGACCGGGAAGGTCCCCCACTCCTCGAGACGCGCCTTGAGGCCCCACTTCTCGAACTCGGACCGGGTCCACTCGCAGGCCTGGGTGAGCCGGGTCGAGCTCGTAAGACGGGGCCCGATCCGGTTCGTCAGGTGGTCCAGGTGCTCCATGACCCGGCTCCCCTCGCGCGCCTCCCGGAGGACCGCCTCGACGACCGGGTCGCTGCGGGGGACGAAGAGGAGGAGGAGGAGGAGCGCGCGGGTCGCCATCTCACTTATAATGACACCGCGGGACGCCCGTTCGAGGAGGCAAAACCGAGTGCCGCGGCCGGCCACCGACGAGGACTGCGAGATCTTCGACTCCCTCCGCGAGAGCCGTCGCCCTCCGGGCCACTTCGTGGGGGACGGGCTCCGCGTGGTCCGGAGGATGCTCGAGAAGAAGGCCGCCGTCCGGCTCCTCTGCTCCCCCGACTGGCTCGAGAAGCTCCCCCCGCACGAGGGCGTCGACGTCCTGACGGCCCCTCGCGACCGCCTGGACCGGCTCGTGGGGTTCCGCCTCCACCAGGGGATCATGGCGCTGGGGCGGATCCCGCCGCCCCGCCCGCTCTCGGGGTCCTTCCACGTGGCGCTCGACGGCCTGAACAACGCGGAGAACGTGGGCGCCGTGCTCCGGACCTGCGCCGCGTTCGGCGTGGAAGGGGTGCTCTACGACGGCACCTGCGCCTCGCCCTGGCTCCGGCGGGCGGTCCGCGTCTCGCTCGCGGCGGTTCTCCAGGTCCCCCTCCACCCGCTGCCCGACCTCGCGACCGCCCTCCAGCCGCTGAACGCCTGGGCCGCCCACATCCACGGGGAGCGCCGCGACTACCGGGAGCTCGACTACCGGGGCCCCGTCTGCATCGTGATCGGCGGCGAGGACAAGGGGGTCACCGGGCCGGTGCGGGAGGCCTGCAAGGGGACGATCTACATCCCGATGGCGGGCGGCTGGGACTGCCTCAACGCGGCCACGAGCGCCGCCGTCCTCCTCGCCGAAGTCGCCCGCCAGCGCGTGATGAACTATCCTGGTTAGTTCATCACGGGGCTATTTGAGCCAGCCTTCCTTCTTGGCGGTCTCGAGGGTCTTCGCTGGCGACGCCAGGAATTCCTTCCGGCAGCTGTTTCAGCAGACGTAGTAGGTCTTTCCCCCGTGCTCGACCGCGATCGTCCCGGTCCCCCCGGTGACGACGCACTTCGGGCCCTCGCTCCTCACGATCGACACGCCGGCCCGGGTGAACTGGTACTGGTGGGACTCGTTCCACGTCTTCGAGCCCGCCTCGCGGCGCTCGACCGACCCGATGAAGCGGATATCCCGGAGGAAGTTGAAGTTCAGGCGCTCGGCCGCGGCCCCCTCGGGAGCCAGCTCCTCGAGGACGAGTTCCTTCACGAGCAGCTTCCCCTCGAAGGCCGCCTTCTTCCCGTCCACGCGCACCGCGTCGAGACGGTAGAGCTTCCTCTTCAGGTCGTAGGAAAGGAGGCCCTCCTTGAAGCGCTTCCCGTCCTTGACGGTGAATTCGAGGGAGTACTGGTCCTTCTCGATCCGGTACTCCCAGGCCTGGGTCTCCTCCCAGCCCTTGGCCGCCTCCCCGTCCTCGGAGACGGTGACGCGCCACTCCCCGACCAGGAGCTGGACGGGACGCATCGCCTCCTTGGTCGAGGCGGGGTCCCCCGTGAGGGCGCCGAGCGCGAACGCGAGCGCGAGGTTCATGTCCGTCCAACTCCTTCGCCGGCCGGGCGCTTGCGGACTACCTGCCCCCTTCCTCCTTGAGCTTCTTCAGGATCGCCGCCTTGGACCTGAAGAAGTCCGCGGCCTCAGGGTCTTCGCCGAAACGGACCTTGAGGCCGGCCAGGCACTCCTCGAAGAGGGCCGTGTTCTTCTCTTTCTCGGCGAGGTTCATCATCAGGATCCAGTACGTCTGGAAGTTGTCATCATCCAGGGGAGCGGGCTTCCCCGCCTTCTTCATCTCGACGAACTTCCGGGCCGCGGCGAACTGGGTCTCCTGGACCTGGGTGACGTTCTCCAGGATCTTCCTCACCTCGGCGGTCGAGGCCAGTCCGTCCAGCTTCGCCTGCTGCTCCTTGGTCAGCCTGCGGCCCTTGAGCCGCTCCTTCCCCTCGGCGACCTTGATCTGCCCCAACTCGACTTGCGCGAGGGCATACTCCACTTGCGCCGCCTTGTCGCCCTTCTCGGCCCTGGCCCGGAGCGCCAGGAAGCCCTTGGCCTTCTCCCCCGTCTTCGCGAAGGCCTCGGCGTCCCGCTCGTCCTCATGCACCGCGAGCACGTTGCCGGAGGAGTCCAGGAAGACGATGTGCGGGAACCCCTGCCCGCCCTTCCGCTCCAGGAGCTCCTGATGCTTGTCCGTCGCCACCAGCGAGGTGACATGGCAGAAGAGCACGTATCCCTCGCCAAACTTGAGGAAGTCGTCCTGAAGGAGGGCGCCGCCCTCCAGCTGGATGCAGGGGGGTCAGGGGGCGTAGGAGCGGGTGAAGTACGCGAAGATCGCCTTTCCGCTCTTCCTGCTCTCCTCGAGCGCCTTGTCGTAGTCGGTGATCCAGGGAGCCTTCTTCAGGAACGGCAGCGCCAGCTTCCGGTCCCGCTTCTCCTCCGGAGTGTCCTGCGCCCGGGCGGCCGCGGCCAGCCCGAGGAGGAGACCGACCGACACCGCGATCCTCAAGGAAGGCTCCTTAACCTGATGACGTATACTACACCGCCTCGTCCCCCTTTGTTCCCGATTTGACCGTCAGATCCCCGCGGGCGACGGCGTATACGAGCGAGGGACCCCGATGGACGCGGACTTCGTCAAGCGCCTCATGGAGCACCGGTCGCGGCTCCACGCGTTCGTCTACGCCCTGGTCCGGGACCCCCACCTCGCCGAGGACGTCCTCCAGGAGGTAGCCGCCGTCCTGTTCGGGAAATTCGCGACCTTCGTCCCGGGGAGCGATTTCGGGGCCTGGGCCCGGGAGGTCGCCTACCGCGAGATCCTCTCGGTCCGACGAAGCGAATGGCGGGCCCGGAGGCACCTCGACCCCGCCCTGGCCCGGGAGATCTGGTCGGCCTTCGAGCGGAGGCGCGAGGGGGTCGAGCCCGCCGCCCGGCGGGAGGCCCTCCGTCGCTGCCTGGGCGGGCTGGCCGACGGCGTCCGCCGCGTCCTCGATTGGCGCTACGCGGCCGGACTCTCGAGCGCGGAGATCGCCGCGCGCCTGCGACGGACGACGCAGGCCGTCGACGCGATGGTCTACCGCACCAAGCGCGCCCTCGCCGACTGCGTCCGCCGCCGGATGGCGGGAGAGGCGGGAACGCCGTGAGCGGCGAGCGACTCGACCTGCTGATCCACCGGCATTTCGAAGGATCGCTTTCCCCCGACGAGGAGCGCGAGCTCCTGGTCCTCCTCCGGGATCAGCCCGCGGCGGGCGACCGGTTCGTGGAGATGGCGGACGTGGAGAGCGGCCTCGCCGAGATGCTGGCGACCGCGCGAGAGCTCGGCTCCGAGCTGGCCGGCATCGGTCCGCGGTCGGCCCCGCGCCGCCGCCTCCGGGAGGTCCGCCGCCCGTCGACCGCGCTCGGGGTCGGGCTGGCGGCGGCCGCCGCTCTCTTTCTCGCGCTGGTCCTGCTCGCCGTCTCCCGCCCGGAGCCCCCGTCCCGCCCGGAAAGCGCCCCGCCCTCCGCCCGCGGGCCGGAGAGCCCTGCGCCGCCCCCTGCCCCTCGGCCTGCTCCCGAGCGCCCCCTCCCGCCGTCTCCGGAAACGTTCCGGCAATCCCCCGCTCCCGTCCCCGCGCCCCCTCCCCCGCCGGCGCCGCCCGTCCCGGAGCCGCCCTCCCCCCAGGCGCCGCCTCCCGCGCTGCCGCCGCCCGCCGCTCCCCGCCCGCCGGAGACCCGGCCCGCGCCGCCCCGCCTGGTGACGGTCGCGCTCGCCGACCTGCGGGGCGGCCTGTTCCGCGACGGCGAACTCCTTTCCTCCGGGGCCGTCGTTTCCGCGACCGACGCCCTCTCGACCCGGCATCGGCGCGACGCGCGGTTCGTCGCGGACGCCGGCTTCGCCGTCGCCGTCCAGAAGAACGCGCGGCTGGGGATCGAACGCCGCGAGGACGGATCGACGCGAATCACGCTTGAGGGGACGGCGTACTTCGTCGTGGAGCGCCGCGAAGCGCCCTTCAGGGTCGCCACCCCTCACGGGGAGATCCGGGTCGCGGGCACCTCCTTCCAGGTCGAGACGGACGATCGCCGCGCGCAGGTACACGTGGCCGAGGGGGCGGTCCGCCTGATGAACGCGAGGGGAGACGTCCTCGTGCGCGCCGGCCAGCGATCCTCCGCCCGGCCCGGCGAGCGCCCGTCGGCGCCCGTCAAGGCGGACATCGAGGCCGCGACGGCCTGGACGCGCCAGGCGGCGCTGGCCGAGAACCCGGAGCGCGCGCCCTACGTCGAGCACGAGACGGGAGCGAACCGCCGCCTGGCCGGCGTGGTGGTCGCGGCGCCGTTCTCCGAGGGGGAGGGAAACGCGGGACGACTGGCCCGCTCCGTGGCGGAGCGGGCGGACGTGGGGCTCGTCCTCGGCCACCACTACCGCGACCTGGAGAAGGGAATCTGGGTGCACCTCGATCGCGGCCTCGAGGCGCCGGTCGGGCCGGACCGGGCCGTGGGCGAGACCGGCGCCAGCGATCGCGCCCGCCGGGCGACGGCCGACTACCTCGCCCAGGCCAAGGCGGCGGCGGGCGCGTCCCCGGTGCCCTTCCTCCTCCAGTTCCGCGACCACAACCTGGCGCAGGACGGCGCGGAGCTCGAAGTGGGCGAAGTGGCCTGGAGCGGCTGGAACCGCAGGGTCGTCGCGGACGCGAAGGCGCTCTACGGCGCCCTCCTCGACCGCCACCGTCCGAAGTACCGGCTGGAACTCCGCTTCCAGGGGATCGACGAGGCCTACGAATTCCGCGGCCGGAAGCGGACGTTCTTCTTCTCGGAGGCCGACGCCCGCGACGACGGCTACATGGCTTCCCGGAACAGCCGGAACGCCCTCACGGTCTTCCTGAATCCCGGCTTCCTGGAGCGGGGCGGCGACGTCGAGACGTACTCGAAGATCTTCGTCGAGATGATCGAGTTCCTTCACGCCCGGCGGAGGTGACCCCCCGCTTCGGGCCGATCGAAAGGAGGCGCCCATGGTCGCGGAGATGCTCTGCCTGCTGCTGGCGGCCCAGGATCCGGGGACGCCCGAGATGCGGGGCGGATGGCTGTCTTCGGACACGTTCGACACGGCGGCCGAGCGGACCTCGATGATCGCCAAGTTCAAGGCGGCGCATCTCAACACGATGTTCGCGACCTGCCCGCCGCTCGGGGGAAACACCGGCGAGAGCGCGCCGCCCGACTTCGCCGCCCTCCTCGAGGAGGCCAAGGCCGCCGGGCTCACGGTCACCGCGTGGTTCCAGAACTACAAGCGCTCGGGAGAGTCCGCCCCGGCCGACTTCGCGAGCCCCGCCGAGCGGGAGGCCCAGAAGCGGTGGGTCCTCGACATGCTCGCCGCCTACCCGAAGCTGGACGGCGTCCACCTCGACTACATCCGGTACTCGACCTGGGAGGCGTGCATCGCCTCCAAGATGGACGGCATCGCCCAGACGATCGCGGGGATCCGGCAGGCGCTCCGCTCGCAGCACCCGGGGAAGCCGCTCAGCGCCGCGGTCTTCAAGGCGGCGGCCGTCACCTACCGGGGCTGGAAGCCGACCTGGGAGGGAGACGTCCCGGCGTGGTATCGGGACTGGTACGCATCGGATGCGGACAACTACTACGTCCGGCAGGCCGCCTTGCCCGGCAACAACCCGAACTGGCTCCTCGGCCCGAGCTTTTTCAGCTACCAGCAGGACCCGCCCGCCTGGCTCAAGGCGGGGATCCTGGACGCCATCATCAGCATGCAGTACACCGCCGTGGCCAGTACCTGGCAGGACGAGGTCGGGCTCTGGAAGAGTTTCCTCGCCTGGCAGGGCGTCCCCGCGGACAAGGCGTACATGGGGCTCGGCTGGATGGGGCCGAGCCCATGGTGGGAAGACTCGGCCTTCGACCCCAAGGCGATGGTCGCGTTCATCAAGCACGGCCGGAGCCAGGGGATCAAGGGGTTCTGCATATTCCGCCTCGGCCAGCCCGGCGTGGACGACGCCCCGCTGATCAACGCCCTCTCGGTCGACGGACCCGACAACGGAAACGCCGCGCCGTTCAAGACGGACGTCGCCTCGCCGCTCCAGGGCGGAACGAACCCCTCGCCCGCTCCCTCCCCGGGGCCGGGCAACGAAGGAGGAGGCGGCGGCTCCGAGGGCAACGAGGGCTGCGGCGCCACCGGCCTCGAAGCCTTCCTCCTGTTGACCGTCCAGCGCCGTTTCACCCTGAACAGCGCGCGTCAGGCGCGGTAGACGAGGGAACCGCGCGTCTCGCCCTTCCGTCGGAGGACCGCGAGGGGAAGCGGCCCTCCCTCCCGGACCCGGCCGTTGGCCTCCCGCCAGGCGGCGATGGCATCGGCGGCCTCCACGGTCCGGTATCCCCCCGCGACCGCCCCTCCCCGCGCGAGCTCCAGCAGGGCCTCCAGCTCGATTCCGTCACCCTGCCCGTCGGACCGCACCTTGCGGCGGACTCCGGCCAGCTCGCCCGCCTCGAAGGGGGCGAAGTCGCGATTCTCCTCGACCGAGCGGTCGGCGGCATGCACGACGTCGGCCTCGCCCTGAAGCCGTCCCAGCCGGAGGATCTCCCGGGCGATCTCCTTCCATCGATTTCCCTCGTCCGCGTGCGCTGTCAGGTATCCTCGGAGGAACCGGAGACGGTCCGTCCGGGAGGGCCCCGCCAATCGGTTCATCTTGGCGAGGAGGTAGATCCGCTCCCGCGCCGGCAGCGCCCGGTGGCGGAGCTCCATCCGCTCGAAGTCGATCAGCTTGAAGGCGCAGTCCTTGACGAGGACGTTCGAAGGATTGAAGTCGTACTGCCAGACGCCCAGGTCATGGACCCACCGGGCGAACTTCCCGTACTCGACGAGCAGCCGCCGCCGCGGCCCCGCGGGACCGCCCGCCGAGAGCAAGGTCTCCTGGAGCTGCGCCCAGTCGGCGAGCCGCTCGAACACCACGCAGCTCCCGGGGCCGCGTTCGCCCACGGCCACGACGGGCGCCGTGGGGATTCCCCGCTCGAGGATCCCCCGGCATATCCGGAGCTCGCGCTTCGCGCGCGATCCGAACACGGCCGCCTTGATCCGGCGCAGAACTCCGGAGCGCTTGTAGACCTTCACCAGGTAGGTGCGGTCGCCCAGGACGCAGGCGAGCATCTTCTTGTGCTTGTAGTCCTTGATCACCCGGGCCTTCGAGAAGTGCCGGTCGAAGTCGCCGAAGCCCTCCAGGCGCTCTTCCGCCACGAACCAGCCGTCCCGGAGGCGGAGGTACCGCGGCGCCGTCCCCTCGGAAAGCCCCCACTTCCTCGGGCAACCGCAGACCTGCCACGCCAGCAGGCACAGCGACTCCAGCCAGCGGCGCGGGGCGCCGGCCCGGAAGAGCGTCAGCGTCTGGAGGATCAGGGAGCCCAGGCTCCCGGCGGCAAGAGCCAGGTGCGCCGCCGCGAACGCTGCGCATCCCCGCTTGCGGGAGAGCGCGAGGAAATCCCGCCGCTTCTCGATCGCGGCGCGGATCGGCCGGTCCTGGCGAGGGCGCTCGACCGCGGCGGCCGGTTCCTGCGCGAGCCTGAAGCCGGCCTCCCGCGCGCGGCGCTTCCAGTCGGCGATCGAGGACGTCAGAAACAGGCGCTCGTCGAGGGGGCCGATCCGCTCGAGGAGCGCCCTCCGGGCCGCCAGGAGCCCGGGCCGCTTCGACGCGGGCTCCGCAATCCCCAGCTCCGGATCCCGTTCGAGGACCCCGCACAGGGTTTCAAGCGCGCCGGAGCCGAGCCTGGCGTCCTGGTGCAGGACGCACAGGACCTTTCCCTTCGCGGCGGCCAGGCCCTGGTTGGCGGCCCGGGTGAAGCCCCGGTTGCTGCGGTTCCGCATCAGCCGGACGGACGGGAACTTCGCCGCGATCGCGTCCGCGGACCCGTCCGTGGATCCGTTGTCCACGACGATCGTCTCCACGCCCGCGGGGAGGCTCTCCAGGCAGGCGAGGATGAGGCTCCCGCCGTTGAAGCTCACGATGACGCAGGAGACGTCCATCCGCCGCCGTCAGTCCTTCTTCCCGCCGCCCCGCTCCCAGAGCTTGACGTAGCGGGCGAAGACGAAGAAGGCCGAGCCTGCCGAGACGACGAAGCCGGGAAACCCGTCCAGGAAGCCCCGCTTCCAGACGTAGCACTCGAAGAACTTCCACGGCGGGTGAAAGACCGCCTGGAAGATCGAGGGCCTCCGGCCGGCCTTGACGTACTCGTCCGAGACCACGTCGGAAAAGTGGTTGATGATCCGGACGTGGTGGGCGAAGTCGCGGTAGGTGAAGTGGAGGAGATCGGCGTCCAGGCGCCGCACGGGCCCGTCGGGGATGAGCTTGTCGTGCGGGTCCACCCCGCCCCAGCGGGCCTTCCCCCTCCGGACGACGCGGAGCTTCCAGTCGGGATACCAGCCGCAGTGGTCGATCCAGCGCCCGAGGTA
>Ga0187893_10002562_pt1 | contig 39590 bp, 33 predicted proteins | sample MA1701074metaG_FD_139574 | JGI IMG/M metagenome (GOLD analysis project Ga0187893, IMG submission 139574) | White microbial mat communities from a basaltic lava cave in the Kipuka Kanohina Cave System on the Island of Hawaii, USA - MA170107-4 metaG ...
ATACAAATAGATGTTTTTGTGTATCAATAGAATACACTACTTGCTCTTCTTCTTCATGTAGTGTTTTTGTCGTTCTGATCATGAAGAGGTTTTCATGCAACATGTGCCATAGTTGCTTAGAGTAAGTCCTTTGGTTAAATTGCTCAAATCCTCCCATGTCTGCCAGTTCATTGTATTGACTCTGCATTTTTGATACGAGCGTATAAAGAAGACCTCCTTTGACGCTCCTACCACTTATGATACTTTGAGAGTGCGTGCTTTTTCCACATGTCATGACACATCCCATGGATAGTAGCAAAATATCCAAGCCTGCAGCTAACATCTTTGAGGCAGTTCCTGCCTGAACCATTCCTAATTTAGATAAGAATGAACCGTCTCCTCTGAGATAGCCTGAAATGAATTCTTCTTTGTAGTTTCTTGGTGTAAAATAGATGAAATCCGGTAGTTGTTTTACGTTTGACGATCTTCCACATCCCAAGGTGTCTGATACGAACAAAGCAAATGGGGTTGATTTGACACCTACATGCGTTACATTGTCCTGTGAATATGTGTAATAGTTAAGACCAAGTTTTCCTAGAATTGCACAAACATCTTTTATGTATTTGAGTTCTTTTTTGTTAAAGGAGAATCTGACAGAGTATCCTTTTCCATAATTACTCACGGACCCCTCTGAAACATAATAACCAAGCAGCCTGCAAAAGTCTGGCGTGATTTGAATTGATTTGGGCATGTTATACCTAAATCTCCAGTTTTTTGTTTCAAACTCGTATTGGTCTTTGATGTTATGATCAGGAAGACTTGAAATGAATGGGATTGTGTCATTTATCGTAACATCCTTTGCGAATTTTGTAGACAAATTATCAGAGCATAACATTAGGTGTTCGTCTGTTGTTTTGATAGAACGGTTTGTTCGCGAAGTCAGTGTAACCATTGTACCAGAAAAGGTGCGTTTCCACTTGTGTGTGACTTTGTCAAAGATCGGTATCTTTTGTTGTACATCGTACGACAAGATATCATTTTTCAGATCTTTTTCAACGTATTCTTGTATTGTTATAGGCCTCATTCCATTCTCTGTTTTGATATAGATTATTTCTTGGCCATTAAGACAATGTCCACCAATAAAGCCAGGAAACATTTTCGGTCTGTTTTTCAGAAATTTCTGTATTTCATCTGCAAATGACCACATTTCGTCATAGTTTACCTTATTTTTTATCGCAATCATATTGCTAAGCTGTGCATAATTTATCAGCCAGCCATAGTATGATGTATCAACAATAATTTTAGCAAGCTCCAGTGTTATTGGGTTAGACATTTTCTTTGTCTTAACACCACATTTTCTCATTAGTTTAACATATACTAAAGACGCCCAATTTTTTCTTGGAGCAGTCGGTTCTAATGCATAGAACTTTGTATATCTTTTTAGATCGTGAAGCATTCTTTGATGTACACCGCGCGTTGCGCTGTAAATTACTGGAATCGACAATTGGTTTTGTAATTCTCTTGTAGTGTAAGGAGATACGGTGCTGTGGATAACTACTGCTTCTGGTTCAAATCTATTACATAAAGAAATAGTATCGTGCACAAATTTTCTGGTAAATGGTATACAGATATGCAAGAAAGATGTTTTTGTATTTTGATATTTGGCAAGTCTTTTTTTATTTACTAATTTTGGATTAATATCAAATCCCATAACAGTTGTTCCTTTAGAAATTAATTTCAAAATAGGGAGACCAATTTCTCCAAGACCTGCCACAACATCTTTCTGTATCAAATCACCGTTAGAATATTTCAAGCCCCTAATTAACCGTCAATACTAAATATGCCAGATACGCAGGAATTAAGGTAATCTTCTACTATTTCTAGTGTATAAAGCGTATAGAACAATAGTATTTAGAATAACAGAGATCAGTACTGCGAACGATAAACCAGTCAGACCATAAAGATTGCCAAGTATTCCAACTAGTATCAAAAGAGATCCGATTCGTACTATAGCCGAAAAACCGACTGTTGTAGATTCTTTTGCCTGCAATTTTGCATTTAAAATAGCTCCTATTGAAAGTGGAATAAGAGATAAAATCATGATTTGTAAGCTGTAAATTCCCTCTGAATAGTTCAGAAATAATTCATTTATAAAAAATGGCCCCAGAATTATAACTAACAGTGCAACAATTCCAGAAGCCAGAATTACCAAATAGCTTATTTTCTTGTGTTTTTTTCCACTAGATTCTTCCGATAATAGAAAAGAATGCAGTGCTAGTGGTAGCATTTCTAAACCAAATAAAATTTGTATGTTCAATTGATAAATTCCAGTGTATGTAAAACCTAGTATAGGCACTATTATCAATTTATCAACAAATTTCGTCGCATTTGCTGAGAAATCCACTCCAAAGTTATGAATCAAAACCTTGTAGTTACTAGTAATAATCTTGAACTGATTTGTATTAAAATGCAAGAATTTAAAAAAATGAAAACTGCATACTAGATAACTTATGGACATTCCCAACAAGATTCCTGGGATCTCTAGAATAAAGTAAAATAAAATAGGTACGACAACAATCAATATTCCTTTAATGATGTCTATAGACATGTATTTTTTGTATTCTTTTAAACCCATCAAGTTGTGAATATTCATTAGGAAAAGTGACATAGAAAAACATAGTATAGATACAGTGATGTTCACGGTTAGCAAAATTACAGATGCAATGGATGTAGTAATTAATGCCAGTACATTGATCTGATTCGATAATTCAGAGTTATTTTTTGCTTGATATACAGTCACAGTGTAATTTAATCCGATTCGAGAAATGGTTGAAATTGTACCTGCAAGCGCAATTAGGTAACTTAGATTTCCATAAGAGTCTGGTTGTAGCATGGCAGCAAAAATAAGATAGAAAATTGCTTGGAGAGCTGAAGAGATTATTCTACCTATCATTACAAAAGAAAAATTTTTTGATGAATTACTTAAGGTCATATAAATGACATGTGTTTTCTGTAATTTTTTGTTGCACTTGTATACATATTGAAAAATTTGATAATTTTTATCATGTTAATTAGGGAATAGTGGGCACATATTATGAAATAACTTTTCTTATTTTTTCACGCCCAGTCCAATAGCGTGAAAATTTAAATCAGAAAACTTTTCAGGATCTAAGATACGTCTTGAGTCTATAACGTTTGGTATTCTCATATTTTTCTTGAAATCATCAAACCTCAATCTATTGTATTCATCCCACTCTGTCATTATTATGCAACAATCTGCTCCTGTTAAGCAGTCTTTCACAGTATCACAATAAGTAATCATGTTATCAAATATACGCATAAAATTTTTCATAGCCATAGGATCATGAACCTTTACTTTTAATCCATTCTTGACTAATGTTTTGACAAGCGGGATAGAAGTTGAATCTCTAATGTCATCAGTATTCTTTTTGAAGGCAACGCCAAGAACCGCTATTACCTTGTTTTTTCTAAATGTCCCCATCTTTTTCATTATCTCTATTATTCGATGTGGCTGCATCTCGTTAACCTGCTCAACTGCTTTTAGAAGTATGTTTACGTTTCCAAATTTCTGTGAGAATTTAATTAATGCAGAAAGGTCTTTTGGGAGACAACTTCCACCAAAGCCTGGTCCTGCATTCAAGAAAAGCGATCCGATTCTTGGGTCTTTTCCAATTGCCTTTGCAACTTTTTTAACATCTGCCGTGGGGATGTTTTGGCAGATGTTAGCTATAGAATTTATGAAGCTTATTTTGGTTGCCAAAAAGGCATTGTTTGAATACTTGATCATCTCAACAGTAGTGAAATTTGTGCGTAAAACCTCTGGCATTTTTTTGTAGAAAGCCTTATAATATTTTAATAATTCATCACCCGCTTTTTTATTCTCTTCACCTACTACAATCAGGTGAGGATGTGTGAGATCACAGATAGCACTTCCTTCTCTTAGAAATTCAGGATTCACAACAAGTTTTACGTTAGTAAGCTTTTTGAATTTTGGATAAATAAGCTTTGTAGTGGTTGTTGGTACTACTGTACTTTTTATGGCCACTAGATGTTGACACTTTTTCTTTGCTAGACTTTTCACTAACTGAGATACTACACTCTTAATTTGAGAAAGATCTATTTTTCCATTGCCAATTGGGGGCGTTCCAACCGTGACAAATGTAATGTCCGTTTGTAGTACATCATCAAGTTTATTTGTGAAACGAATTGTTTTTTTTCTAATTGATTTTTTTAGATAATTTCTTAATTTAGGCTCGTAAAAATCAGGGTTCCCTTTCTTTAAACCTCGTAACTTGGTTAGATCCTTATCGATACCAATGGTATGAAAGCCTTTTTGAGCATTAATAGCAGCAAGAGATAGACCTACGAAACCTAATCCTATGACAGAAATGATTGGCTTGCTCATAGACCTTCATAATATTTTGAATGCTTAATAAAATAACGCGTTACTAAATCATTTAAGAGATACCAGAACTTTGCTGTATGACTTGGGAGTACCTATATCTATCCTTTTTTCGCCCTTTCGAAGAACAACACCTATAATCCTGTCACCATTTCTCAGTGCAATATTAAATGCATCTGCCAATTGATTTTGAGGTTTAGAGGTTCTTCGTGCTTCTGCTAAATATTTGAAAATTTTTGGCTTGAAAATATAAATGGCTATTACTGCATGTTTAGAACGGGGTTTTTTCGGTTTTTCTACCATTTTCTTTATGTCAATAATGCCTCTTTCTAACAATGGACCATTAACCACACCATATTGTGAGGGATTTTCTACTTCTTCAATTAAACACGCTATATCAGCCTTATATTTTTTAAAATTTGATTCTAATCTTCGCAGATGCATGTTGTTTTTAGAAATTACTATATCATCACCAGCATGGAGTAAAAAGTAATCGTTTCCAACGAAGCTTTTGCTATATTCAATAGCATCACCAAATCCAATTGGTTTTGGTTGTGATACAAACATAATGGTTGATTTTTTTAATTTTTTAAAAAAGTCACTTAAGATAACAGCTAGGTCTTTTTTCTTTTCTTTTTTAAGAAGAACTAGGAGATCAAAGTTTGGAGTAAAGTGGTCCTCTACGGCTCTTTTTGTCCGACCTACGATAAAACAAAAATTCCTGATATTGTAATTATATAGCGATTCAAAAATAACTTGTAGTATTGGTTTTAAGATTAAATTTCCGGCTTTAGATTTGTCATAGATTGGAAGCATCTCTTTTGGGATTTCTTTTGTTAAAGGCAATAATCTAGTTCCAAGTCCACCTACGGTTAGTACACATTTCATATTAGGAAAAATCGTTGCCCTCTAATTATATTGTACGTCTTTAGAATATCAAAAAACCGTCTATTAAGTACAATTATAGATTAGAAATTTTTTGCCTCAGATTTACTCTTTTTAGATATAACATCTTTATTCGATTTTGAAGTGGTTTGATTCGTTCTTACTAAATATAGTAATTCTTCTAAGAGAAGAGATTGTCTGCCCATAATAGATGAAATAATAGCCATAAGTGCAGAAACAGACGCTACTATGAGAAATAATACAGCTAACATGGCAGATGGATAGTAAGGTGCTACAGATCCGGTATTATAGAAATGATTCAAAACAAAAATAGAAAATCCTCCACCTATACCAAATAGAATTCCAGATAAAATACCAAAAAATTTGAATGATTTGTAAAATACCAAGGTAGCTGTCACAATAGTAAGTGTCTTGTATGCGTATGAGAAAATATTTGAGATTAACCTAGATTTATCGGCTCTTTTTCTAAATGTAATTGGGACATTAATCATTCTTAGCTTCTTGTATTTTAGTTCTATCAATGTCTCTTGCGTAAAAGTATAGTTAGAGAAAATGTGTAATCTAGCAATAGTTTCTCTTGTATACGATCTAAATCCTGATTGAGCATCTGAGATATCCATACCTATCAGTGCAGACAATGTTTTTGTTACCATTATGTTACCAATTTTATTTCCAAATTTCATATGATCTAGTTTGTTTACTTGACGATCACCTAGAACCATGTCTGCCTTTTTTTGTACGATTGGTTCTACCAATAATGGGATTTCTTGTGAATCATATTGATCATCAGCATCAGTTAGAACCAATATGTCTGAATCATTTTCAAGAAATCTTGCAAATCCTTCCGCTACAGCTTTTGCACGACCTTTGTTATGTTTAAAAGAATAAACTTTTGCTCCTGCATTTCTTGCAACTTCTGCAGTGTTATCTATTGAACCATCATCAATTACAATTACATCAATCTTATCAATAGAAGGAATTGTGTTGGGTATTTCTTTGATAACTTTACCAATGGTCTTTTCTTCGTTATATGCAGGTATAACTACGGTTAGTTTCATTTTAGAATCTCTCCGTTTTTATGTACATGTAGAATCTAGCCATAGCATGGTTTATCCTGTTAAATAGATTTATTTGTTGAATAATTTCAATCCAAGTGAAATATTGTCAGAGTACGTAGGTCATGAAAATTTAGAAACCGCAACCCAAAGGAAGAATTTTACCAAGTGGGTATATGAAGCGATATTTTCTGGATTGAAAGGAGATATTCTTGAAGTAGGTAGCGGATTAGGAACGTTTTCTGAGCACATAATTCGTGATTTCCCAGATTCGTCTGTTACACTTTCAGATATTTCTTTGTCATATATACAAAATCTCAAAGAAAAATTCTCAGGGAAAAATGTAACTGTATGTAAGTTGGATCTGAATGTTCAAGAAGATTACGAAAACATCGGATATGAAAAATTTGATTCAATAATAGCTATAAATGTTTTGGAGCATGTTAAAAACGATGAGTTAGCTTTACAGCAGTTATACAAAATGCTGAGAAAAAATGGAATCCTCACAGTCTTAGTTCCTGCAAATAAATTCCTCTATAATGTAATAGACAAAAGTATTGGCCACTGGAGAAGATATACCAAAAATGAATTGGAAACTAAAATTAAAAATACGAAATTCGGTGTAGAGAAAATGTTTTCTTTTAATATGTTAGGGATGGTAGGATGGTATGTTAACGGAAACCTGTGTAAAAAGGCAGTAATAAATAAAAAAGCTTCAAAGGTTTTTGACAAACTTGTACCCGTTATGAAAGTTGTTGAAAAAATATTACAGAGAAGAATTGGTTTGTCTATTATTTGTTATTCAAAAAAATAAACAGTGCTACTCTGAATATGATTTTAAGCGTATACTAATTGTAATCTCTAGACGTTTGGAACGTTAGCACACCATTCCACACATTGTTTAACACCCTCATCAAATGATACTCTTGGAATATACCCCAGATCCTTTCTTGCTTTAGAAATATCTGCATGAGTTTTTTCCACATCACCTTTAGGAGATTCAACATATTCTCTAAGAATTTTTAATTTCATGGCTTCTTCAATTGCTGAGACCATTTGGTTTATTGTGATTGGTTTTCCAGTTCCCAAATTATATACCCCAACACCCTTTTTTGCTGCAAGAATCGAACCGTTTACAATATCAGATACAAAAGTAAAGTCCCTTTCTTTGTTCCCATCTCCATAAATAGGAATTGGCCTTCCAGTCTGTGCGAGTCTGATAAATTTTGTAAATGCTTCGTCTGGGCGTTGTCTTGGGCCATATACTGTATAAAATCGAAGTATGGCTATTTTTGTATCGTGTTCTTTAGCAAATTTTGTGCACGACTCTTCGGCTCTTTTTTTAGATTCACCGTATGGAGCAATAGGGTTTAGATCATGGTCTTCTTTCACAGGAAAGTCTTCCGCTTTAACATTCCCATATACTGATGATGTGGATGCGTAAATAATTTTTCCTACATTTTGAAATCTTTCCAAGATTTTAGTTGTTCCTTTGATGTTGACTTCAAAGTATTCTTCTGGATGCAATATTGAATTTCTAACACCGGGCATTGCAGCAAAGTGAAAAAGATAATCGGCTTCAGATGGTAGCTTTTTTAGATCGTTGTCAGAGAGAATTGAACCCTCGATAAAATCAAAATTTTTGCACTGCTTAGCTTTTTGCAGGTTTAGTTCCTTCAACTTCCTTGAATAATATGGGTGGAAGTTATCTATACCTGTGACTTCCCAATCTTGCCTTAACAATTCTTCAGTTAGGTGTGATCCAATAAAGCCTGCACATCCAGTTACTAATCCAAGTGTCACATGTTAATGATTAAAAATTCTTCATATAAGCTAGACTAATTAGGAATGCTATTATTGGATGTCTGAAAGCTATTGATAGAGATTGGATTCTGCATTAAGATTTAGAATTTTAGGCCACAATAGATCCAGTTTACTTTTAAATGTCGTCAAGATGTTGATAATTGGTTTTTTGTCATATTCTTTGCTAGGTAACTTTGAGCCATTCTACGAAGGACATGACTCGTATGTACACGCCCTTGCCTCGGTGAATCTTTCTAAAGGCGTTTTTGATATCAGCAATGAACTATTACAGGAAACCGGCAGAAGTGAATTTGCAGGCGATAGGTGGATAATAACAGATTACAATACAGCCGTTCCCAGATTGCCAGGCGTTGGTGTTGCAGCTTTTGGAGCATTATTTTTCTTGATTGGAGGATACTATGGTCTGTTTTATCTAGCTCCTATCTTTACAATACTTCTCCTTATAATTTCTGACCGTGTTGCCACTAGTTTGTTTGGAAAATATGTTGGATTCCTTACTTTGTTATGTCTTGCAACTAGCAACCTTCTATTTAGAAACAGCATAAATTTTCAAACTGAAAGCCTATTTTCTGTATTTTTTGTTCTTGGCTGTTTTTATCTGATAAAATATCTTAGGGGTAAAAAAAATTACAGCTTACTTCTTGCTTCCACGTTTTTCACAATTTCTGCTACCATTAGAATAAATGGCATGATGCTTTTACCCATAGAAATTATAATCATAATTGCATTTTTTGTTATTCAAACCGTTAGACAAAAACAGCTCATTGTAGATAAAAAGGTAACAAGTAACTCTGAAATATTTTTTACTAAATTAAGGGCGGTAGAGATTGCTAAAATAACTGCCTCTATTCTAATTCCGTGGGTTATCTTTTTGATTTTCTATATGAGTTATTACGATTATTATTTTGGTAACCCGTTTACTAATTACGGAGAGGTTGCAAACTTTGAAAGTTATGAGACGTCCATATCCTCATTGTTTAGTGTCAAAAATGAAGATGTTGAGAATGTCAAGCAATATTCAAAATACTTGTTGCCATATCAAATACCAGCAATACACAATAAGTTTGATCAAAATCTTGATGATGTTTTGGGAAATAATTGGATAGGCATAGTTGCACTTTTTGTTTTATTTATAGCTCTATTTGTATCATTGAAAACTAAGAACAGAAGGATCGAAATTCTTGTAATTCTTATTTCTATTGCAACTGTAGTTTGGTTTTATTCCTTACTTACAACAGAAGCAAGGGCCGTTAGAGGAGTACCAAGTAGATACATGATACCAGCCTTTACATTGAGTTCTATGGTTTATGGATTTTTATTAATGGAGTTTCTTAAATGGATTCCACACAACAAGCACGATTTAGTAAAAGCAGTTAAGCCTCTAAAGGTTATAGTACTTTCAATCGTAGTATTGTTTTTTATATTTGCGTTCTACTTTTCTAATCCTATTCAGATTATTGCAGATGATGGGTTAAATTTCAAGAATCCTGCAGTATACGCAGCCAGATATCCTCTTGACATGGAAGGACTTTCAAATGATAATCTGATTTTTCTCATACATACAGATTGGGCTGTTGACTATGGTGTTATTCCGTTTCAACCCAATACTGTAAAGCTGGAGGAATCAATTACATTATTGAAAAAAGTTATTGATGATGGTTATGATGTATATGTCTTCAAAAAATCTACGTATGTTGGTGAAAAAGATATTTTGAAATTATTAGTTAGTGAACATGGTTTTGTTTTAAAAGATTATTCTAAAACGTTTTGTAAAATGGAATTACCGAAAGGAAACATCATCAAAAGTGATGAGAGCTGTGTCAACTAGACAATATTCTGTTTTTAAATTTTCGTTAATTTTTGTTTTGTAAAATCATTTTCTAAAATTATGTAATCTTTTTTTCATACCAGTACATAATTAGTTTATATCCATTACGCTCAAATATTCTTGCACTTTTTTTGTTATGGATCATTACACGGCCTATTAATTTTTTTATACCTAACTTTTTTGCTTCATTTTCTAATAATCTAAGTGCTTTTGAGCCAATTCCTTTGTTCTGATATTTTGCATCTATTATTATGCTTACATCATTATCAAGTACTCGTAAGTACCCCGCATTCGTATTTCCGTAACAGATTATCCAATTAAAGAAATGCTTGTTATTTTTTTGTTGTTGTAGATATTTGTAATGCTCTTTTTTAGTAATTGTGTGTTGATCATAAAAAAAAGTTCGGAATTTAGAGACATTTCGTAGTTTTAGAATATAATCCCAGTCACTTCTCAAGACTTTTCTTAAACTAACTTTCAACATAGATGAGGGTTGTTTTTGTGATAGTTATCTTTAGCTTTTTTTAATAATTAAATAAAAAACAAATGTAGTATTCCAATAAGATGAACCTATAAAATGGTCAGATGTTAAATAACAACTGAAATCATTTGGAACAAAAAAAATTGAATATTCTGATAAGAACTGGAGGTGGTACGCGTACAAACGAAGAGCTTGGATTTGGTCACATTTACAGATGTGTTAATCTTGCCACCACACTTGGATGTCATAATGTATTCTTTTTACTAGAGGATTATGGAGGTGCAAAAAAAATTCTTAATGAGAAAGGTTACCATAATATTCTTCTACTTAAAAAAAACCTTAGTATTAATTCTGAATTTAATAAAACTATTTCTTATATAAGAAAGAAAAAAATTGACATTCTGATTATTGATAGATATAGCATAAGTAAAAAATATGTTAGTGTTATACGGCGTTACATAACAACTGTTCTCATATCAGATTTGTTAAATTTAGATTATGATGCGGACTTGCTGATAAATGGTTTTATAGGTTTAAAGAATCAAATCAAAAAAAATCAATATGGTTCAAAATGTCTGTTGGGTCCAAAATACCAGATTCTTGGTAAGAGGTTTTCACGACCTCAAGTTCAATCAAATAAAAAATATAAGCTGCTGATAACTTTGGGTGGTTTTGATAGGAACAACATAATAAAGATAATACTTAGATTACTCATAAAAACTGCTTTACCAATTAAAACTAAAATAATTCTTGGTCCTGGGACCCCATTGACAGATGGGATCAAGGTTTTGTCACAAAAATACAAGTATCTTCACATAAAACAAAAAACTAATGACATGAGAAAAGAAATTCTTGACGCACAGTTTGGCATTTGTTCTGGTGGTATAACTACATACGAGTTTGCTGCACTAAAGACACCGTTTGCGATCGTTTGCCAAACAAAACATCAGCTCTTTACAGCAAAAAAATGGCAAGAAAAGGGAGTTGCGTTAAATTTGGGATTGGCAAACAAGAATATAGAAAAAAAACTTGAAGAGATATTATCAAGGATCACAGGGAATAGAGTAATTCGACTTCGTAAAACAGTAGTAGATGGCCATGGTTCTCAACGTGTAGCAAAGGAAATAATCAAACTTTCCAAAAGTGCTACACTAAAAGCTAAATAGCAATATATCAATGAGCAATGGCATTCTTATTTGTTAAGATTTAGAATTTGATGATGAAAAGGAATCTCCCTTTTTAAGTTGATATGATTCCGAAAAAATACTTGCGTTACAAATAGGTTCATTTTCTACCTGTAATGTCAATAATTCTAGAGAACCTTTTCCTGTAGATATTATGAATCTTTTACCACTGCTTGTGACCTCACCAGGTTTAGTTTCTTTTTCTTCTATTATTCTTGATTCCCATATCAAAATTTTCCTACCTTTCCAATAAGTAAACGCGCCTGGATAAGGATGTGTTAAGGCTCTTATCCAATCATAACAATTCTTAGCAGTTTTTGTCCAATCGATTATTCCATCCTCGGGTTTTCGTCGTTGATTAATTGTAGCTTCAGTATCATTTTGAGGCAAAGAATTAATGTTTAGATCATGAATTTGTGGCCAATTTTTTTCTAAAAGTGTGAGTGAGCATAAAGTGGCTTTAAAATATACATCCTTTACGTCATCGGTGTCCAAAATTTCGTATTCTATTGAATCTACAATATTGCCAGAATCCACCTGATCTGTCAAATGAAAAAGTGTTACCCCTCCATTTCGTTCACCTCTGATTAGTTGCCAGTTAATTGGAGAAGAGCCACGATCTTTCGGAAGAAGGGATGAATGTATTCCCAATCTAATCTTGGCTTGATCCAAAACTGTTTGTGGAACTATTCTATGCCAGCCAATTATAAACAATATATCCAGTTTTGCCTTCTTTAGGAGCTCAATGCTCTGTGCATCTGATGCGCTTGATACATGAAACAGTTCGAAATTGTATTCTCTAGCCAGACTATCAAAATTTATTGATGCTGAATATTTTGACGCTTTGGCTTGTTCAAGATCAAATGCCAGTACAACTTCGTCATTATATTTTGAGCAGCATTGGCATATCTTTTTCAAACAAAACCAACTTATCTCATGACATCCAATAAAACCTATTCTAACCATATGTTCCTTCATTATTAGCCATTTTTAATATTATTTCGATTAATATTACTATAAGTATAGACGTGCCTATTGTGAATGAGTGCGTTTTATGATAACGCCCGTTGTGATTCGAAATTTATCAGTCATACTCTTAAAATATGTCCATAAATAAAACCAGTTTAGCTAAAATGATTAATTCCACAAGAACGACAAAAAGACAAATGGGAAAAATTCTAGTTGTTTGTGCGCATCCTGATGACGAAACGTTAGGGTTAGGAGGGACAATAGCACGTTATTCTAAAGAAAATGATGTGTTTATTCAAATTTTCACAGATGGTCAATTTGGTCGTGATGTTAGTACAAGTGGAATTAAAGAGAGACAAGATAATGCTAAAAAGGCTTGCTCTATTTTGGGTGTAAAGGAAGTTGAATTTCTTAATTATGCTGATGAGAGATTAGACACAATACCATTGGTAGAAGTTGCCTGCAAGATAGAATCTGCTATTAAGAGATGGAGGCCAAATACCGTATTTACTCATTATTGGGGGGATGTAAATCAAGATCACAAACGCGTATTTGAAGCGACACTAATTGCAGCAAGGCCTAGCCCGTCATCCAGAATAAAGCATGTCATTTGTTACGAGACGCCTTCGTCAACAGAGTGGGGACATGGGTCTGTGAAATTTAGTCCAAATTTATTTATCGATATAGATATGGTACTACACAAGAAAATTAAGGCGTTGAAAATGTATAGTAATGAAATTAGTGATTATCCTCATCCTAGATCAAAAGATTCTATAATTAGTAGAGCTCGATACTGGGGATCTACTGTTGGAGTTAGACACGCAGAAGCATTTGTAACTATTAGAGAAATTGTATGAAAGATGTAAAACTAACTATACCATTTTAATTTCTTCTATTATCTCATAAACAAGAAACTACATATTCTATTTGCTTTGATGACATTTTCGGGTATATTGGTAAAGACAATACTTGATCTTTTAATGTGTTAGCTACAAGAAAGTCGTTCTTCTTGTTGTGATACTTGTGTTTGTTGTATGACATAAGATGTAATGGGTAATACTGTACGCTTGTACCTATCCCTTTTTTGTGTAACTTCTGAAATAACTCATCTCGCGTTAAGTGGTAATCCTTATCGATTTTTATTGTATAAAGGTGATAAATGTGATTTCTGTCAGCTCTAGTTTTTGGAATTGATATTCCTTTTATTTTTCGAATTAAATTATCATACTTTTTGGCTACTTTTATTCTCATTTCATTTATTTGTTTTATTCTAGCAAGTTGAGAAAGTCCCAACGCCGCTCTCATTTCATCCAGTTTATAGTTATATCCCAATTCCACAACATCATATCTCCATTTTGCCTTGATTTCTCGTTCTATTGGCATTATGTTCATACCTTGAGATTTTAGTAACGTGACCTTCTTGGAAATTTCTAGGTTGTTAGTTGTTACCATGCCTCCTTCTCCAGTAGTGATTATCTTGGTAGGATAGAAGCTGAAGCATCCTATCTGTGCTATATTTCCACATTTTTTATTTTTGTAAGTACTTCCTAAGGCATGGGCACAGTCCTCTATTACGTACAATCCATATCTTTTAGATATTGAAAGAATTTTATCCATATCACAAGATTGTCCGCCATAATGAACAACGATTATGGCCTTTGTTTTTTTAGTGATTTTTCTTTCTATCTCTTTGGGTGAGATGTTGAATGTTTCAAAATCAACGTCTGCCAGTACAGGTTCAGCTCCACAGTAGGTTACTGCGTTAGCAGTTGCAGCAAACGTGAAAGTTGGCACTATAACTTCATCATTTGGACCTATACCTAGAGATTTGACTGCTAAATGTAATGCGTGAGTAGCACTACCTACACCAGTAGAATACTTACAGCCGATAAACTTACTAAATTCTTCCTCAAATTTTTTTAGAGTGGGTCCATTGGTTAACCAGCGTTGGTTTAGTACTTTTATCACAGCCTTTTTATCTTCTTGAGTTATCCATGGAACAAAATACGGTACTTTCAATGACTCAGTTAAAAACATGCTAACTATATTTAATGATATTTCTCGTTAATTTTCAAAAGATGTTTGTTTGCGTCCAGTAACTCTACTAATGCCCTATATTCAATGAATGAATTTGGATTGTAGAGTCTTGAAAAGATTTCACTCATTAATTGAAAATCTTCCATATAATCTACAGTTAGCCTCCAGTGTGGTCTTTCTAATCCTGGAGGGGCAAGGACATTTTTTACATTATATAAATCCGGATGCTGCAGGATATGCCGAGTTACGTGTTCCCTACCCAATGGATCGTTTTCAGTTTCATGGAGTTTTTTAAGAATGCTAAATGTTAGTGCCTCGCCAGACGAATATCCATATGGAAACGTTCTATGCAACATATTTGACGCATAATCACAACCACTTTCTTTACACACTCTGATAACTTCATCTACAAGTAAAGGATCTACTAAAGGATCGTCTGCAGTTAACCTTACAATTAAATCACCTTTAAAAAATTTAGCACATTCATAAAAGCGTTCGACTACATCTGTAGCACTTCCCCTGTAACAATCAATTCCTATTTTGTGCAGTAATTCTGATATTTTATCATCTTGTGGTGATATTGTAGTTGCAACTATAATACGGTCTGTCAATTCTGAGTATTTCAAAAAATCAATTATGTGTTCTAATATTGACTTTCCTTGTATTTTCATTAAAACTTTACCTGGTAATCGTTTTGAATACATTCTAGCTTGAATTATTGCTAGTACACTCATGTTTTAATGAAATGAATCGGATTATTTAATTTTAAAATATCCCCAGACACTTGTTCTTTTGTTACTTTCGTTAGTTATAGTATTTTTCTATAATGGTAATTCTGAGGATTTTATCTATTTCAAATTTTAAAAAGTTCAAAATATTGAAATCCATACTTTGCTTCTTTGTAGTTTAAATTGGATATACGAAGATGATCTAAATAACTTTTCAGTAAACTTATTTTATATCCATCAGTTTTGAAACTAGAATAGCATTCTCCTTGAGTAGACAGGGAATACCATTAATGATAGGCCAGGCATATCCATCGTCTTTACAGTACCAACAATTCTTTAGTTGAAAAAGTGGTTTATGACTTATTGGAGAAATAAATTGGATTTCTGTTAATGGTTTTTTCGTGTTTCTTTTTTTGTTTTTTTCAATAACTATAATAGCGTTTTCATTGTCAACGCTAGAAAATCCGAAGAGTTCATGTTTCAAGATTCTGAATCCCATTTTTTTTATTATTTGTGGTAAACATCTACAATATCCATATTCTTCTATGTGCTTTCTAGTTTCATATGAGCCTAATTCGTAGGTTGGTTCTATTAATATTAAATAATGTTTTGTAATGCGAAGTAATTCTCTCAAGATCATTTCCTCCCTTCCATGGTTCGGTTCTATTGCATGAAAGGTATATGAAAGATCAATTGAATTATCATCTAATGGAATATTACTAATTTCAGAACAAAATAATTTAATGTTTTTTTTATGAAGATTCCTCAAGTATTTTTGTGCGAAAAGTAAGCGACTTAATGATATGTCAAAACTAAAAAATTTAGTTTTTTTTAGCAATCCGGAAGAAATGACATAATACAAAGTATTTGCTTCCCCAACCCCAGCTTCCAGAATTGTCTTAGCTCCTAATTCGGATATGGTTTTAGCAATTTTTTCTCCAATTTTTTTTCTTGTTTCTTTAAAATTTTTATCTTTTAATTTTTCTAGATAGCTTCCAGCTTGTAAATCGTAAGAATAAGAGATTATTTCTGGAGTGTTCACTTTAAGGTTGGCTTTTGAACGTAAATATTTCATAATATTTTGTCTTTTATCGTAAAGTTTTCTTATATTTTGAATTTCTCTATATTCTAACATAATAATTCATTTGCCTACAACCATTAGTTATGTTTATATTTTTTCTAAATTTATTTCAAAAAACTAATATGTGATCCAAAAATCGAGTGTTTTTATGATATAACTGATAAATGATTCAACGGCACCTAAACAAAATCCATGCCTATTTAACTACTCAGAAAGGAATTAGTGCCGAAAAGAAAAAAGAATGTAGGCGATAAGATGAATATGTCAAATAATAACGGGTTAAGTTAATTTCGAAATATCGTTGATGGAATTTTTTGCTTTATGTTCATTCATTTTTTTGATATATTCTTCGGCTAGTTTTTGAAAGATGGAACTAAATTCATTCAAAAAAGATTCCATTTTATTCACTTGAATTTCTTCTTGCTTTAAGTATCCCACATTATAATTAAATCTATGTGATATCTCAAACGAGTATCTTTCGTTTGGAAATTCAAAAGAATTCTTTTCTATGAAGTTGATGTAGTCATTAAGTTCAGAAGGATCTACTTTTTTTTCTAATGACAAGCGAATTGCGTTTGGAAGTTCATCTATATTTTTTAATATGTGCACAGAAGGAACTGTCGCGTAACCACTATCAGCCATAAAGACTACTGAAGGCTTTCCGTAAAAAGTTGCTTCCAAACTAGTTGTTCCTCTTATTGTTATTACCAACGAACATTTCTTCATTATTTCTTCCGTTGTTATTGAAGGGTGAATCATCTGAACATTGGGTAATTCCATGATTTGTTTGTAAAACGATTTTTGCCTCCAACCTTGTGTTTCCATAACAGGGTGTTCTTTTACGTATAATTTGTAGCCTATGGGTAATGACTTGGCTATATTATTAATAACAGATAATTGCTCGGTATAAAACGGGGCACCCATGAACAATACTCTTTCTGGTTCGTAATGTAATGGAAAGTAAACAAATGGCGTCTTATCATTTATTTCACGCAAAAAGTTCTTATTCATAAAAAATTCTCTATATTTTTTTTTAAGCAGGTGAATCCTTGCAGTTCCTTTGGTAAGTACATTTATCCTATTCCTTCCATAATATCGAAATTGTTTGGCTGAAGTTACAACCTGTGGAAGAAAGAAAAATTGCAGAAAAGCCTTTAATTTTTTCCATTTTGATATTTTATATTTTGTATGAGATTTTTCTTCAAGGTAGAATCTTGCAGGTCTATTAGACTTTAGAAAATTTTGTATCTCATCAATTGTTTTTACAGGATGATGATTTGTATTATTATAATTTCCAATATCTTTCAATTCATATATTGTTCCATCAACAATCATACACTTGTCCCCAAATCTAAGTGGCTCTACTGTAAGAACCGTTATACCAAGAGCCGTACAAATTTTGTAAATTAGGTATTGATAATGCTGAGTGACAAAATTCATTAGCAGATAGCTAGGTTTTATTTCATTAAGAAGATGTTCAAAAAATCTGCATTCCTGTTCAATAATAGATAAAATTTCGTCATGTTCAAATTGATAATACTTATTAAACTTACTATAAAACATTCTATCAGTATAGACAATATTCCACAGATTGATTTTGTATTTTTCTTCAATCGTCTTTAAGTAATCTAAATCTGGTTTTGTTTTTGAAATATGATCATAAAAATACCATATTTTTGTGAATTGGACTAGTTTTTGATTTTGAAAAAATTTGTTAATTGATTCATTGACGTCTAAAATTGCAAAAAGATCATAATTTTGCTCCTGCAAATACCTTGCAATACCAAAATGCAAAAAGCTATTATCAAGCCAAAGGAGGAGCTTATCTTTCAATAACATAATTTTCAGTTGCTATAATAAATAGATATATGGGATAGAAAAATTATGAGTACTAACTCAAACAACTACTTATCGTTTTGATTCATGTAAAAACAATTGTCTGATTATTTTTCAATGTTGTGTATGATTTTTTATTTCACAAAATAGAATAATATCAATGATCATGATAACTTTCAACTCCAAAGTCTAGATTTACCTGGAGGAATATGAGAATTAATTTTAGTAACGTCAGGGTTATCATCCAAAAACTTAATAATTTTTACAAGTGGTATGGGTTTACCATTGTTACCAAGTGAATTGTATACCAATCTCATGGCTTGAAGATCTTCAGGATTATCAACCGTTAATCGTAATTCAGGTCTTCGTAATACTTTCTTAGGTTTAAACTCGTGAATTTTGAATTTATTCTTATTTTCGTAGATATAAAGAGAGGCAAGTTCACTGCGATGTCTAGATTTACCGTCTTTATGAGATTTTTCAAGCGCGCTTAGGTTAATTATTTCATATCCACTTCCTAAAGGGACGTCTTCAACAATGGAAAAATCAAAATTGCCTGCAATGTGTTTTTTTATTAAAGGGTCAATTCCTTCCCAGTAGATGTATGGGCAATCCGGTGTAGTTCGAAAAATAACATCAGCGTTTACATATTTGGCGCCATCAATGAGTCGTTGCAACACATCCGTGTCATCGCCTCGAATAAATTTCATCTTTTGTTCATGCGCGAAGTTAACAAATATTTCATTACCAGGACTTTCGCTAATGGCAAGTACAATGTCACTAATCAGTGCAGATTTTCTGAGCTGATTTATGAAGAGCTCTAAAATGCTATATCCGCCTATAAGTTGCAAAGGTTTTGCAAATAGTCGTTCTGAACCAACTCTGCAGGCAATGACTGCGACAGCTTTTTTTGACTTGCTGCCTAGCATATTATAAGTCAAAATTGTTCCTTTAGGAATGTCCTGAGAAGATATTCTTCCTATAAAATCATGGAAGTAAACTGATTGTTGCTTAGATTTAGTTCTTTTAAAGTCAAACATTTCCATATGTAATTTTGTGCCTTTTTTTATGAACCTCTTAGATATTGCATTTTTTTTATGTACTAGTCTGTATGACAATTCATTTGCAGCTAAATTAAAATTATTTGTCCCAAGCGATTTTTCAGTCATGCGAATCAATGATACAAGTTCTTTGAATTCAATTGGATTGAGTGCAGAGTAATAATCTAGTCCTTTTTTTGAACGATCTAGTGTTATGTGTTTTTCAATTACGGTAGCACCTTGACTTATACCAAGTAATGGCGTTATTAATGCCATTTTTGAGTCACCGGAAACATGATCCATAAAACCAACCGGCATACCAAATCTTTGCTTTAGTTCATATATACGCAATAGATTCAGATCTTCAAGTTTTGTTGGATATCCCTGGAAACCATGCATAAGAATGATTTCTTTGGGAATTTTTAACAGAATGTTTAGTGCCTCATCTATTTCATTTAGTAGACATCCCCCTGTAGATATTAGGAGAGACTTATCCTTTTTAGCAAGAAATTTGAGAACGTGTGGATTGCTTACATCTGCTGAATGAATCTTAAAACCATCTATATTTAATTTTGATATTTGTTTAGCACTCTTTACTCCGAACACATCAACAAAGACTTTCAGATTTTGTGATTTTGCAAATATCACTAGCTCTTTCCATTCTTTGAAATTCATTTCAAGTCTCTTATAGAGGTTATAATTTTCGTGTTCAGGTTCGGCTAGTTCATCAGCGGTGAATTTTTGAAACTTTATTGCGTCCGCACCAGCTTTTGCTGCATATTCTGTAATTTTCTTGGCTTCTAAAATGTCACCTTCATGACTGTTTGCCATTTCAGCAATAATGAAGATTCTTTGGTGTGAAAAAAGCGTCATTTCTAAATTGAGTTATAGTCTAGTATTTATTAAAATTGGTAGAGAAGGTGAAGCGTTACGAACAAAAAATTCTTCATAAAACCCCTCATCAAGGTTTAATTATATTAAGTTTAATAAATTGAAAATTTGAGATAGTTTGTTGGAATATAATTCAGAGTTATGGAATGAATATACAGATGAAAACGAGAACGTTGTACAAGAGAACCTATCAAAATTCATCTACCACTTATCAATAGGTTTAGGCACCAACAGAATTTTAGAAGTAGGTTGTAACGTAGGAAATAATTTGAGTTTTTTTCCTTCCACTTTCGAAATCTATGGTCTTGACATGAATGAGAATGCATTAAGAAAAGCTAGAAACAAATATCCATCGTTTATATTCGATAAAGGTTCTATCTTGAAAATACCATACCCCGATTCTCATTTTGATTTAGTTTTTACTAGAGGTGTACTGATTCACATACATCAAGACGATATGATTCAAGCAATAAAAGAACTGTTTCGAGTTTCAAAAAAATGGATTGTTAATTTAGAATATTTTGGTGTGGATAACAAGATGATAAAGTGGAAACGTGGAGACAATCTTTTGTGGTACAGAGACATGAAGAAATGGTGGAGTAAGCTAAATGTTGAAATAATAAGTCATACTGACATACCAAAAAATGTAGATGTTAATAAAACTAGACTTACTCTTGTAAGAAAGATTTAGCGTTGCGTGGGAAGATCTTTTATTAACGTAATGAAGTGATAATTCATGGAAAAAAATCCATTTTGTTATTTTGATAACCTTTATCATACATTTATCATAGCTGAGGCTGGCTCCAATTGGAAGATAGGTACCTATGAAGAAGATTTTCTGATGGCAAAGAAAATGATCGATGTCGCTGCAAAAGCTGGTGCGGACGCAATAAAGTTTCAAACTTTCAGAGCAGAAACGGTTTATGCCCCTAATGCGGGACAAGTAGAATATTTATCAGAATCCAAAAAAACGAAAAGTATCAATGAGTTGTTTGATGAACTTTCAATGCCATATGAAATGATCCCTCAACTTGCAGATCATTGTGAAAAGCAAAATATTATGTTTATGTCAAGTGTCTTTTCCGTAGAAGATGCAAAGCAGGTGGATCCTTACGTCAAAATTCACAAAGTAGCATCATACGAAATAAATCACATTAAACTCTTGGAATACTTGGCAAAGACCGGAAAACAGATTTTGATTTCTACTGGCGCAAGTACTTATGATGAAATTGATTTTGCCGTAAATTTAATGAAAAAAAATGAAAGCGACCAAATTGGTCTCTTACAATGCACTTCAAAATATCCATCACCTATAGAGACGCTGAATATTTCTTGCATACCAAAAATTAAGGAAAGATATCATCTTCCAGTTGGTTTTTCGGATCATAGTACTGATCCCTTGATAGGCCCACTACTTGCTATAGGAATGGGTGCTACTATCATAGAGAAACATTTCACCCTTGATAGAACACTCAAGGGCCCTGATCATTTTTTTGCTCTCAACCCTGACGATCTTACAAAAATGATCAATGCTATACGCGAAGCAGACAAGGCAAAGGGAACAGGGAAAAAGGAAATTCTGACTGAGGAGAAGGAATTACGAATGTTTGCAACCAGATCGATTCAGGCTACAAAAAACATTTCCAGAGGCGAACTTCTAAAGCAAGGAATTAACTTTGACATCTTACGACCAGGAAACCATAAGAGAGGCGCAGAGCCTAGATTTTTGTTTCAAATTAATGGAAAAAAAGCCATGAGGGACATAAATGTAGGTGAGGGCATTGCGCAAAACGATTGTGAAAGTTAGCGTTAATAATTAATGTATACAATACGTTCTTTATGCAAATCTGTTGGTTAGTTCTATTATTTTATTTACATCTGAGTCGGTCAAATTTGGATGAATGGGTAACGATACTATTCGTTCAGCGATCATATTAGTAATAGGAAGCTTGGATTTTTGTCTATAGAACTTCATTTTATGAATAGGGATGTAATGAACGCCAGTTTCTACATTATTCTCTTTCATTTTTTTCATGAAATTATTTCTTTTTTGAGTCAGAATCCAATAGAAATGATATGAGCATTCTTTATTGAATGGCATTTTAATGTTAGCCTCGATCTCTTTTGAATATATTTTTGCAATCTCCCTTCTTCGAGAATTCAGTCTATCTAATTTTTGTAATTGTTCTAATCCTATTGCTGCAGAAAACTCATTCATGTAATAGTTCCACCCAAGTTGGGTTACATCATATTTGACACCTTTTCTATTTGAGATACCACACCACCGACGAGAATTTAGAATACTGCTAAACTTTCGACTGTCTTTGCCATTTAGTGTTATAGCACCCCCCCCAAGCATTGCTAAATTCTTAACGGGGTGAAAGCTGAAACAAACTGCTAGACCATGAGTTCCTATTTTCTTATTTTTGTATAATGTACCTGCGGCATGAGCTGCATCTTCAATTAAAACAGAGCTAGACTCATCACACAAAGTCATTATCTCGTCTAGATCACATGGTATACCTGCAAAATGAACAGGTAAGATTACCTTAGTTTTTTTTGTGATTAATTTCCTTATCATTTGAGGATCTATGCACATAGTATCTGGTTCTACATCTGCGAAAACAGGTTTACCGCCATTGTAGATTATTGCATGGGCTGTACTAACAAATGAGAGTGATGGAAGAATTACTTCCTTATTTTTTACATCTATTAAGGACAATGCTAAGTGTAGTGCAGCTGTTCCGCTGTTTACAGTTACACAATAATCAGAACCTATGTACTTGTTAAATTTGTTCTCAAACTCCAGTACCTTGTCTGTTCCAGCTCCTGATGCCCAGAAATGACTTTTTAAAATTTTTTGTATTGCTGCTTCTTCTTTGAGGTCAACTACCGGATCAAACAGCTTTATTTTTTTCATATTTTCATTTGTGAGTGTCAGACATAATCATTTCATAAGTGTATTGTATAAGTTTGAACCCATTTTTGGTAAAAAATCTTATAGACTTAGTATTTTTTGGATTAATGTTAGCAAGATATCTCGATCTTGAATTATTCTTAATTAACAACTCCAGTGCTTTTTTTCCTATTCCTTTATTTTGTGCTTCTTTGTGTAGAAATATTCCTATCTCGTTTTGATTTGTTAAGTAAATAGAGCCAGTTTTTTTGTTTTTATATTTAATTATATACCATTTTGAATATGGCTTTGACATCACGAATTTCACATGTTCTGCATAAGTTGGCATCTTTTTATGTGATATGTTTTCGTTTGGTTTTCTTTGACAAAGAAGATTATAGAGAAATTTGCTGTCAGATCTAGTTACCTTCTTAAGCATAACACTGTAATTCTCATTCATAATGGCTGATGGTTTATTCTTTCGTTTCATATAACTAATTATCATATGAAATTTTTTCTATGTTATTTGCTTCATCGCGTATTAGATTACCATTTTTATCTGTTCTAAATAGTGTTTTATTTGTGAATTTATCACATATCTTAAAAAATTCTGATTCCGTTAGTTCAAAATCATGCAAGAACTCCTGAAAATATTTTGTAGGAATTTTACCTTCATATTGTTTTATCAATTTTAATCCTTCAGCTCTAGTCAGGCGCTTATTACGAATGTCTATTGAAGCATGATCGGTAGCTCTACCAAATCCAAATTTAAGAAATTTGAAATAATCATGCATAGCAACATACTTCGTATCAAGGTTTTCGTAGTTCGTATAAGTACCCTCATTTGGTTCATCAAGAACACTAAATCCAATTTTTTTTACAACTTCCACTTGTTTTTTTGCATCCCATTTGATATAGTGACCAAGAAAGATCCCAGTTACTCCAACACTTCTTATTTCTTTATCAGAAGGATACAGGTATGGTTTTAGATCCTTTAATGCGATTCCATATTTGACCATATCTTGTGGTTTAATTTTATCTAGGAAGTATCCTCCATGCTTTTCATTCCATTCACGATCCAGATATGGCGTAGAACTCACAGATGCAGGTCCACCATATTCCATTTGTGGGTTTTCTCCCCAAACAAGAAGAGGTATTTTGAATGCAACAGCTACTTGAACAGGAACAGTGAATATTCCTATATGTTCTGGCCATGCTGCATCACCCAATTCAATTAGGCCAAATTTTCCAAGTTTTTTATATATAATAGGATTAGCTGTGAATTCAATACAATCGACTCCTAAATTTTTTATATTTTCTATGTTTTTTCTACCAAGTTCTGTAAAATCACGTGGATGAAAACTTACAAGTAGAGGGTTTAATCCAAATTCATTTTTTATAATATGTGTTTGAAAATGGCTGTCTTTTCCACCACTAACAGGAATTATACAGTCATATCTACTTCCATCTTTACTTCTATATTTATCTAAAATTTTTTCTAGTTCTCTTCTTCGAGCAGTCCAATCTATTTTTTCTTTTTCTTCAGCAGCTCGGCATGCATCACAAATTCCATTTTCATCAAGATTTAATTCCGGTTTAGTATTTGGATAAAGACATTTTTTACAATATTTCATTTATAGTCGCTACTGATTTATTTAAGTCGAATATATTAACTTCATTAGATCTACAGACTGATCATAGTTAAAATATGAATGCATGAATTCTTTTCTTCTAGGGGATTTTTCAGTCTCCCATAACTCACCTTTTTGAATGGATGATATTTTTGATATTAATTCATCTCTTGAGACAGAGAGCGCTACTTCATTTTCGATCATTTCTTTTCTAATCCCACCCAAAGACTCTGATGCATTACCAGCAATATTTACAAATATTACAGGTTTTTCAAAGACAGCTGCGTCAGTGCCTACAGTAGAAATTGTTGTTACTACAATATCGCTAATGAGTATGTCTTCAAGTAAGCTACCTTTACTAGTTCTAAAGTTTTTGCTTGGATATTTTTGTTCTAATTTGGTTGTAATGTCAGATGAATCGCCTGGGTGTGGTCTCATTACGACTATGGTGTCATCGTTTTTTTGTAGGCCATTAAATAGTGTGTCAAGTAACAGTTCATCAGCACTATTTTTTGAATAATAAAATAAACGAAAGGATAAAGGAACCAATATGATTTTTTTATCTTCTAGGTTGTATTTTTTTAGTATTAATTCCTTATTCATAGTTCTTTTTAATTTATCTATGTTATAGAACAAAGGGTTTCCAATTACTGCTACTTTGTCCTTTGGATAATTACATTTCTCAGTTAGAATTTTCTTGTAGTATTCACCAAAAACAAACGTGAGATCAGGTATAGGATATCCTGTTAGATTGTTTCCGTCTTGAATTTCTTCATGAACATAATCTGGGTTGTTTTCATAAATTATACCGTGTTGTATCCCTATTGTTTTAATTCCTAGTTTTTTTGCTACAATTTCGAAGGATTTAGCGTATGGTCCTGTTTCGTAAACTTGTATTATTACTTGTGGCTTAATTGATATAAAAAATTCTTCAATTTTTTCCATAAGATGTAGATAAGTCGGTAAGTATGGCTCAAGAAAAATCTGTTCGAATGCGGGTTTTAAGTACTTCCATAATGATATGTTTCTATAAACGAATACATCGTTCATGTTATTCTTTTTTAATTGTTCAAAGGAATCACGTAAAATTTTGATTGATTTTCTAACATGAACACTTTTGGGTTCATTAAGAAGAATTTCTATTGGCATCCAATTGAACTTGCTATCCAATCGTTCAATAAGAGATGTTAAATCGCCTCTAAACGTATAGTCTAAATCAAAACATAGTATAGGTGTGTTATTTTTATGTAACAAATCCAAGATTGGTTGTAAAATAAATTCTTGTTTTTTTGTTTCACCACTTTCATAATCAGTCATATTTCTTCTATAAATTCCGGCCGAAGTAATTATTGTAGAATTTAATGGTGGTGATTGAAATTTTTTTTTATGCGTATAACAATTCAATCTTTTTTTGTGTTTTTGCGTAGTTATATTTTTGTATGCAGTTTTCTTAACAAGATTTTCTGCAAGCTGTTTTATTATGAACAAAAGATGTTTAGTTAAGGAAATTTCTAGATGAATGTTTTTTACTTTACATATTTCTTTTATTATAACAAGTTTATCATAATTACCATATAATTTTATTGTATTAATGGAATGACGATCTAAAAAGGAAAAGAAGCGATTTATAAAAAGGGCAGCTTCGTTAAATTTTGGATAAATTACAGGGTAAATAAACCACCAAAATGACATTTTATTGGCCGCAAACCATTCTATGATAGTCTTTTTTCCAACTGTTTTACGTGATGTTTTAGAAAATTCTATGTGTTCTTCGTAATCCCCAAAGGATTCTAAATCAATCAGATCAATTTCTATATAATCATTGGTTACTACTTTGTTGTGCTTTTTCTCATAAAATGCTAATACAGCCAATTTACTTGAAGGAAATGTTGCCCTAATTAAGATTTATCAGAACTAGATTCCGTAAAAACCATCAATATTTTAATGAGATTATTTTAATACTTGAGCATGTACAAAAATGCGTTTAAGAAGAAGAAGGTACTGATTACTGGTGGAACTGGTTCTTTAGGTCAGTCTCTTACGAGATTGTTACTAAAGACTGATGTAGATAAAATACGAATTTTTAGCAGAAATGAACATCAACAAATCATGATGGAGGAATCTCTCAAAGATGATCGTTTGAGATTCTTTATTGGAGATGTTAGAGACCTATCAAGACTAACACGAGCTATGGAAGATGTTGACATGGTTTTTCATGCTGCGGCTTTGAAGCATGTTCCAGTAGTTGAGTATAATCCTTTTGAAGGCATCAAAACTAATGTCATTGGATCCCAAAATGTCATTGATGCGTGTCTAGAAGCAGATGTTGAAATAGCTGTAGGCATAGGTACGGACAAATCGGTTGCATCTCTTAACACATATGGTGCAACCAAATTATTGATGGAAAAAATATTTGTGACTGCAAACCGTTACTTAAACCCGGAAAAACATAGAACTAGATTCATAGCTCTTCGTTATGGTAATGTACTAGGAAGTAGTGGTTCGGTTGTTCCGAAATTTATTAGACAAATACGAAACAAAGAAAAAGTTACAATAACTGATCCTAACATGACTAGATTTAGTATTACTATGGACGAAGCATTAGATTTCATTGTAAAGTCTACCTTTGCTGGAAGGGGTTCTGAGATTTTTGTTCCTAAGCTTAGAGCATATACAGTAATTGATTTAAAAAATGCCATTGTTGATTTATTAGAAGATACCGGAGAAGAAAAAATTTCGATAAGAGCCGGTGAAAAGATGCATGAAACATTAATTGATTCAGATGAAATGGGGAATACCTATGAAAGCGATTCTACATATGTTATTCTCAGTCCGTTTCTAGATAAAGAAATTATTAGACAACACTATCCCAATATGAGAAAAGTTAAGACAACATCATCGTATTCTTCTGATTTGGCAGAAAAAATTTCAAAAGAAGAACTTAAGAAAATTATTCTAGATGCTGGTTTAATCAACTAGACTAATTAACAGTAAAGTGTAAATTAATACCACATATGAGATATTCGAAAATGATTTGACAAAAAATCCTGAAAAATAGTTTGTAATATTTTACTCTTCTGTCGTATTAATGGCATCAGGACCCACGTGTATAACATCCTTAATCCAATCCTTCGATAGTGGTTTCTCCGATGAGCGAAACAAAAATTGAATCATGTCTCTCGTGGTCTGCGGATTACCAGCTTTGTGAAGACATGTTGTGGTGTTACCTAGAATTGCACTTCCACGCGTACCCATAAATTTGACAACGTGTTTTGGGTCTTCTAGAACTTCCATTGGGATGCCATAGTCTACTCTGTTATTAAATTTCATTTTCATAAGTTCCTTAGTTCTTGGAATAGATTGAAGATGAAATGGTCCATCCTTTTCGGTGACATCTGATAAATTGACAAAAAGTTTTAACCTATCCGTTTTACGATTATCGCAATGCCAAACATTCGAGATTAAATCGTTCTGTTGTAATTCAGGAGGAATATGATAGTTACGCCACAAATCAATACGTACTAGGAAATAACCACCATAATATTGTTCAACAATCTTAATCAACTCATCTGTAAGCAGCGATGAAAGTTCCGGAATGGAAAGATGCGCATCAATAAGTTGTCGTTTGTAAAACTTTCCGTTGTGCTGCCCTGTTCCGAAAGAAAATTTATCATCCTCTATCATTTTGTCATATTTGGTTCGAATTTTGTCAATTAAGGATTTGTCATAATTAAATTCTAATTTTAGATAACCGTTGACCTTAAACTGTTCTATGAGAGGATCATTAGATTTTGAGGTAGAACGCGAGTTTTTCATAAGATTAATTGTGCCGTGAAGATTATGTTTCATACCTACGGTATTACCAAAAATTGCCTTTCCTGCAGATTGATCTATTTTTTGATAAGTTCCCTTAATGGTTATTTCTGGATTTTTAATAGCTCTTTTTATTTTAGCTCCAAAGCCCATGCGTTTTGTTTTCATGCAGATTAATAAAAACATTGTCAGAAATATCATAGATGGTTATGTCAGTATTTTAGTTATAACAGAAAATACATGTACCTAAAGTCTAATATTCTTAGTTTCTTCAAACAGATTTTTAATTAGAATCCTTTATCATATCTACTTATTAACACCAGATCAAAAGAAGGTGCAAGACGGTGATAATCAAATGAGTAATATCAGACTAACCTATTCAGGTTTAGTTTCTTTTCTTATCTTGTTAGTAAGTATGTTCACCGGTTTGGCCTTTACTCTAATTGTAACAAGAAGATTAGACCAAACTCATTTTGCCATGTGGAGCTTAATAGGCGGAATTGTAGCCTATTCCATGATTTTTTCTCCAATATCGAATTATTGGCTTAGCCGACACATTGCCAGGGGGGAAGGAGAATCAATTACAGGAATAGCCAGTGCGATAATTTTTTCCATAGGAGCCATCGGTGTTTATTTAGTTGCAGCCTTATTTCTTTCCAATTCTGAAGATGTAGATTTTCAAATATTGTTCTTTGCAGTGATGTTGGTTCCCTTAACATATATCGTAAGTACTTTTACCACTATCACTTCAAGTTACAAACCACAGGGTACTTCTTATGGAATGTTAATTTTTGAGATTACCAAGATTCCAATCGGTTTTTTACTTGTGTATGTTGCAGATTTAGGGGTAATTGGAGCCATAACTACGGCAATTACTTCTACTATTATTCAATTAGTCTTCTATGTTATTTACACAAGAGAGAAACTAAGACAGAGTTTTCATTATGGAGTTTTTAAAAACTGGCTAAAACTTTCATGGTTGCCTGTTTTCGCTGGCTTACATGATCGAATTATTAATTTAGATTCTACAATTTTTACATTAATTACCGGTTCAGTGGTTGGAATAGCATATATAGGAATTGCAAAGTCCATGGCAAACTTGGTATCCCATACAAATTCAATTTCAGTCGGGCTAGCATCGAAGCTAATAGCTACACAGAATATTCAACATACGGAATTGATGGTTGATAGAACACTATTATTTGCAATTCCTATGCTAGGATTTGTCATTACATTTGCCAAACCTGGCCTTTGGATACTTAATCCAATTTATGTTGATGGGATTTTCGTTGTATATTTGTGGTCACTTACCCATTTTATATGGGTAATACAGGGAATTTTTAAAGGCACTCTTGAAAGTTTGGAAAAAATGGATATAGGCTTTAAGGCAAAAACTAAAGACTATCTAAAAAGTAGATTATTCACTGTTCGCCTTGTGTATGCCATAGGTTACTCTTTTTACATTGGTTCCCTTATCTTGATTTTTATAATTTCAGCTGACTTTGGATTCAATACACTTGAGATAGTATTTTGGTGGGGAATGGTTTCTGTAATTGTTAACATAGCTATTCTTATTACTTTCATGATAATGACTGTCAGACACATTTCCTTTAAATTTCAGATAAATAAGATGTTGAAGTATACTACTCTGACTGTTATATCATGTCTGATTACTCATTTTCTACTATCTCAATATCTTGAATATGAAAAGAGCATATTTGATTTTGGTCCCAATTTAATTCCCTACATGTTTCTTTTCATTGGATTATACTTTGGGTTGATTATGGTATGGGATAAGGAGAGTCGTAATCTTTTCCAACAAATTTTACAGGAATTAAAAAAATAATTGGTAGACAGTGTTATTTCTTATATAACACTGATTCTTGAAATGAGTGAAATGAGTGACTCAGATGAAGTAAAACGCGTTGCAAGAATCTATGATGATCGTGCAAGCAAGTCTAACAGTATTGATGCTGCTGGGCAATGGGGTTCAAATGACATCGTTCCATTGATCTGCGATGAAATAATTAACAAAATTAAGATTAGAGGTTCTGATTTTGTTCTTGAAATAGGTTGTGGCAGTGGTGTTTTAGGAAAAATAGTCAAAACAAGATGTAAATTTTATGTAGGTTTTGATGTTTCGGCAGTAATGTTAAAAAAATTTCTAGATGAACCTTATGGAGAAAAACCTAACTTACTTCAAAGTTCAGCTGAAGTAATTCCGCTTGAAAAAAAAATGTTCAATATCATAATAATGAATGGAGTTAGTATGTATTTCCCAAACAGGAGATTTCTACAAGCGGTTTTAGCTGAAATTGAGAGGGTTGCAAAATCAGATGCTGCCATTTTTATTGGTGAAAATATTATTCCTTCAAGATATTATTGGGAATTAGTTTGGTTCGAGAATTTATCTCCATTATTACAGTTTTTTGCCAAACCCTACATAAAAACAAGAAAATGGCTGGCAAACAATAATCATTTAGCCGGAAAATGGAAAAATATCCACAAAGACATTTCTCCTAACTTACTAAGAAATTATTTTAAAGGTAGGGCTGACGTTTTTGTTTCTGATGCAGCAGCATATACCGTAAGAAAAAAACTCTTTGGGAAAAATGTCAAAGGTAATAGAAGGGTTGATTTCTTAATAAAATTAAAAACTTGAATCATATGTACAATCTGAAGATACTAAATGAAATTGAATCCAGTAAATGGGATAAGGATCTAGTCAATTGTGAATATTCAAATTTTTTTCAATCAGGAGAATATTTGTTATCCGAGTCTGGTGCAGACAAGTTTCCAATTTTCATTTATGTTACTGATGAATTTGGAGCTCTGAAAGGTCAGATGGGAATTATTGTTCATAAATCACCACTAATTTATTCTGCCAATCTTTTGAAGATATTTGCAAAAATATTTTCAAAGTTGGGCAATAGGATAACATGGGTCTGTGGACCCATCATACATTCTAACGATAAAAATTCAAGAATTGAAATTCTTCATGCTATGATTAAATCATTAGATACGATTTCTGAAAAACACAATGTAATTCTAATTGATGGATATACCCCACCTCAAGATGTTACTATTGATGAGTTTTATATTGATGAGTTTAGGAAGAATAATTACAACGTAACAAATTTTTTTACATTTGTAACAGATTTATCAAAAAGTGAAGAGGAGATTTGGTCTAGCTTAAATAAAAATGCACAAAGAGATGTAACAAGATCACAGAAACGGAATATATCTGTAAGAGAACTTGGTTATGAGCAGTTAGATCAATTCTTTTTAATATCTGAAAAGTGGGCTCAAACCAAAGGAATTGTAAAATCCATGCCAAGGTTAGTGAAAGAACGTTACTGGGATTATTACAAGAAGGGTGTTGAAAAAGTATTTTTAGCTTATGAAGATGATGAAATGATTGCAAGTCACAGATTAGGCTGTTTTAATAGAATAGCTTATAGTCATAGCTTGATAAATTCCTACACAAAAGAAGGAAACTTGGGAGGGCCAGTTCTTACTTGGCATGCATTACAATGGGCAAAAAAAGAAGAAATGAGAATTTACGATTTCTCTGGAGGAGAAGCTGCTCCAATTGATGCTAATGAGTTTGAAAAGTATGATAAACAATGGAATTCATTACTTTCATACAAAAGGAAATGGGGCGGTGAAGAATTTCCTTATTTTCATGTTGTAAAAGTAAGAAAAAAATTTGCATACAAAGTAATGAGAGTATTACTAAAAATCGATTGGAGATATAGAAGTTTTAAAAAGAAAAAATATGAAAACGAGTATAGTTCGTGATTAGGTGATTAAACAAAAGGTATTTTGTAGATTATCTTTTTTGGATCTTTTAAGATTGATGAAAGTTTTACTTTAGTTTTACTCATTATTTTTGTGAATAATAGATACTCATATTTTTTCCCACCCCACTTACTTTTAAAAAATTCTATGTTCCGTTCTTTTTCTGAGTCTGGGAATGGATTTACACCTCCCACGTCATAAGTTCTATAGTTATTTTCAATTGCCCATTTTATTGCATTCCATGTTACGAATGTTCCACCCAATATACTGCTTTTTGAGTTAGCCACCCCATGTTGTACAATATTTCCATTAAAGATTATATTGGAAATTCCAGAAATTGGTTTTCCTTTGTGTCTGGCTAGGAAAACTTTCTGATAGCCTTTTTTGTACAGATATTCAAATTCTGTATTATTTGAATTTGTGATTTTTGATTTTTTTCTTCCTGTTCTTTCATATTCCTCGTTTTTTAATTCCGAGAATTCTTTAAAGTAAGATTTCCCTTCAGCTACTTCAAATTCTAATCCTTCAGACTCTGATTTTCTAATATCATATCTTGTTTTTTTATCTAATTTATTATAGATGTCATCTATCTTTTTGCCAAGATCTATAATGTAGGTTGCCCATGGTTTAATATCGTAATTATGATTTTGAAATGGTAAGTTAGAAAATTGTTTCTCTAATGGCGGGGACGCGCCACGAATTAATGAGATTTTGTTTTCCATGGCCAATCTGTCTATAGTAGATAGGATTTCTGCGAGGATTTCGTTTTGATTAGATTCCGTGTGTATTATTGGGCCATAAAACCAAGTAAGAACTGAACTCAGATTTATTTTAGAACCAATCTTTTTTGCAAAAATATTTTCATTCCTCAAAGCGTTGTAATGTATAATTGCAGCTAGTTGCCCAACAATTTCGTCTTTTGAGTTTCTTACTAAAATGAAGAATGGTTTAGAGCCAAGATTTTCTTGATATAGTTTAATCCAATTAAAAGATTGGTAGAGTGTAGAAGCGTTGTTTTCTAACAGTTTTGTGTTCCACCAATCTTCATCTACTTTATCATAAATTTCAACATTATAGTTCATGCTATGCTTTTACCGTTATAGCATCAAAAGTTCTAGAAAGTTATAATAAGATTTGCCGAGTTTTCGATTAGATAAGTTTCTTTTTATTCAATCATTATATAAATTGGAGATAATGTATGTCAGAAAGTGGAAATAATATATGAAATTATGCGTGTTTCCGAATGATCCAATTTATACATATTATGAGAAAGGTGAGATCAAAGAAAGGTACTTTAATCCATGTAACATTTTTGATGAATTACACATAATTTCCTTGACTGACAAAGATGTAGAGGAATCAAAAGTTCAGGCAATTGCTGGAAAGGCAAAATTAAAGATACATGGTGTTGGAAAAATCAATGTTTTCAACCGTAAACAAAACGTAAAAAGAATAAAGGAATTGGTCCAAACAATAAATCCTGATGTCATACGATCTTATAATGCGCTTGTTGAAGGGTGGCTTGCATCAATTTGTTCTAGTGAGTTAGACATACCACTTTTTGTATCGTTACACACACAATATGACTATAGAAGAAGATTTTATAAAAAAACTAATTTAAAAAAATATCTGGCACTGAAGTATACTGAAAAATTCATTGAGCCTTTTGTTTTGAAAAAAGCTGATAAAATTACAATAATATACAAAATAATTGAGCCATATGTTATCAGACATGGTGGAAAAAAACCAGAGCTTCTTTACAATAGAATAGATTATGAAAGATTTTCTAATGCAACACAAATAGAATCGTTACAAAAACCTCTGATCATTTCTGTGGGAAATTTGATTAAAGAAAAATATCATCAGTGTATAATTGAGGCCATGAAACAGATAGATGCGCACTGTCTCATTATTGGAAATGGCTATCTTTATGATGAATTAGTAAATTTGATAAAAAAAACCAATCAAGAAAACAAAATAACAATAATAAAATCAGTTCCAAATCACGAAATACCGCGTTATTATAAATCTGCTCAAGTTTTTGCTCTTGCATACGATCCAGAGCTTGAGGGATTACCTATACCAGTCATGGAGGCCATGGCTGCTGGATTACCAGTAATAATACCATACCCAAAAGGAAAATATTCTGATGGGCTAGAAGAAATAGCACTATTTTCAGAAAGAAATCCGTTGTCTTTTGCTCAAAACATAAACAGAGTGTTACACGATCCAATCTTGCACAAAGAATTATCTTTAAAATCACTTAGCAAAGCCAAGGATTTTGATAGTTCAATAATTGAAAAAAGAGAAGCAGAGATTTATACTGAATTGGTAGCTAAATGAGCTGTTATGAATTCTGTTTAAAACTACATAATGATGTAGGCACATTTCAAAAAAACTGATTCAAAATATACGTTTGACAGAGTCTTCAAAGGAGAGTTGTTCGTAGTTTTCCGTCCAGATTATTGCCTGAAGGGCAAACATTGACCCCCAGGAGTTTATTCTGCTTCTTTTTTGCCATCCAAATAGTTTTTTGTAAAGTTCTTCATGAAATCCTCCGTCAATTTTATTGTCTTGATCATTTGCTTGTAAAGATAGCAAAAAGGAATGTAGTTTTTGAATCTTATGCTTGTAAAGGGTGTTGTTATTTATCTTATCCAATAGAATCATCAATCTAATTAGTTGAGCAGTTGCATAACTTGGTTTGGATCTGTATCTTGAACCAAACCAAAGTTCTATACTTCCATTTTCTTCAATTTTTTGTGAAGACCACAATAACGCATTTTTGCATACTTCAAGATAATTATTATCATGAGTCAATGTAAATGCATAAAGCAATCCTTCTAATGCATAGCACTGTGTGTGTAAATTAACTACATTCCCACTTCTATGCAAACGTATACTTCCATCGTCGTTTTGAAAGTTCACGTAGATGTTGCAAATTTTAATTGCTTTTTCCAACAGCATCTTATCTTTTGTTACTTGATACAGTGATAGAAGAGGTATTGCAGCTTTGATATGTAAACAACCTTTCTGTTTATACCACAAATCGCTACTTTCTATGAATTTGTTTTCATCCAAGTTTTTGAGTGGTTTTATGAATCCATCTTGGTCTAATGCTTCATCTATTAACCAAGCAACCATTTTTTTTCCATAATCAAGATATTTTTTATCATCAGAAAGCAGATAGAAATCTATCAGAGCTTTTGCACAAACAGATGTATCAAATGAAAATACGTTTTTCGATCTTGGTTTGCCACCATCTAATCCTTGTATTATCCCCCCATATTTTTCATAAATATGAATAAGCCAGTCTGCAGAGTGTTTTGCAAGATCAAGATATTTCTTGTCTCTTTCTAGTTCGTATAGGAATCTTAAAGCACTGACGTAGTATCCAGTGATTTCCGGATACAAAAATCCATACTCCTTGTTTTTAGCATCATAAAAGGAATGCACTGCTCCATAGTTTTCGTCTTTGGCATCGTCAATAACCAGTCCTGACGATGTTAACCACTTTTTGACCTTTTCAACCGAATTTGACAATATTAGCATAAGATTTTAGTTGTTGTTTAAAAGTCTAAACTCATGAGAGTTCTATTCATGGTTTTTCACTTTCCGCCTATAAGTGGAGGTGGTTCAGTAGTTCCTTCCAGCATAGCAAACACGCTTGCTGAGCTTGGTCATGAAGTGACTGTGCTTACCCCTGATCTTGAATGGACTGGTAAACGATACGAACCTCCTATCAATTCTGGCGTGAAGATTATTCGAGTTAAAACTCTTGGAAGATCTAACCTAAAACTAGCCGCACGACTTTGCAAATTTAATTTAAAAAGAGCAGGCATTAGTCTTTGCAAAGAAAAAAAATTCGATTTCATATTTACTATATTTCATCCATTTCATCTGGTGCCAAATGCAGCAGTTTCATGTGGTAAAAAGCTTGGAATACCTATCATCACAAAGGTAGATGATGCCGTTTATGAAAAATCTGTGGGTTTAAAATCAATTCAAAGAAAAATTGAAAAAATTCTTAATGCAAAGTCTCTTCGTAATTCTACAAAAATACTAGTATCAAATGATGGCACACGGAACGTTGTCAATAACATTTACAAAATTCCAAAAGAAAAAATCTCAGTAGTCCCAAATGGCATAGATATTTCGTTTTTTGAAACTAAAAATGTTAATAAAAAACAACAAGTCGTATTTTCTGGCGCCATGTACTATCACCGAGGCTTGGATATTTTATTAGAAGCTACTACTAAAATCATAAAAATTTTACCTGATATAAAATTCGTTTTACTTGGTGAAGGACCAGAAATGAGTAGGCTACAAAATGAAGCTATTAAAAAGAATCTTTCTAAAAACATGGAATTTAAAGGATGGATGCCACGCTCAGAGATTCCAAAATATCTATCTGAAAGTCTCATCGGAGTTGGTCCTCTTAGAACTACTGATGTGACAAAAAATGCTTTACCAATTAAGATATTGGAATACATGGCGTCATCGTTACCAATCATAGCAGCCGAAGGAACGCTCCAAAAAGAAGTTCTTGTAGATGGATATAATGGATATTTTATAAAAAATTCAGAGGATCTTGCACAAAAAATTGTTTTGCTTCTTAAAGATGATAAGCTCAGAGAAATGCTGGGAAAACGATCAAAAGAGATGGTGGAAAAATTTGATTGGAAAAAGGTAGTTAGTCTAATTTTAAATGAATACCAAAGACTTGTAGAATAACAAACTAATTCTTTGTAAGAATGAATGAAGTGTCTTTCATATTCTTTTTATTTGCAATGTCATATGCGACGTGTTTTACAACATTTTGAAGTGATTTAGGTAGTTTGTAAAGCTTGAACTTACCTAGCTTGCCTTTTAATGTCAGCATTTCATGTGGGCTGAATTTTTTAACGTTGAAGTTGTATTCTTCGAATATTTTTTTCCAATCTTCAAATTTGTTTGTAAAAACATCTACTACAGTTCTACCCTCAGGTCCACTATTTGGAGTAAGAAACCAAACCGTGCTGTTATTTTTAAGTGTCCTGTAAAGCTCGTTTGCAAAAAACTGTATATTATGTATGTGCTCTATTACATAAAAGCCAGTTATGAGATCAAGTGTTTGATCATCAAATGGAAATCGATCACTGTTTAGATTTACTTTGAAAACCTTGTTTTTTATCGTGGGATCAACATGTGATATTGCAAAATCTGAACCATCAATTCCACATGCGTTGACATGAAGATCATTTAAAGACTTCACAAGCTCGCCCCATGAACATCCTATGTCAAGTGTAGTTTTAGGATTGAATTTTTCAACTATAAATTCGGCACGTCTTTTCCACATTGCAGGGCGTTGTCGGGTAGCGAAATATTTTTCGTCATAAAGACGTTGTAAGTCTTTATCTTCATACATATATTGTCACTTTAGACATTTTGAGTTTATTTATACTAATCATCACTCAATTCAGTAACTTTTATTGTATTTGCGAATCAGTGTAATGATTTTTTTGGAAGAATTCCCCCTGCCGTATGGTGATGAACGTGAGTAAATCCTTGCATCATTCACATTCTTCTTAATTGCTCGTATTATACTGGCTGGATTTGTACCTACTAATTCTGAAAAACCAAGTTTTACTGCTTCTGGTCTGTCTGTAGTTTTTCTTACGACTAGCACCTTTTTTCTGATTCTAGGCGATGTAGCTTCTTCTTGCAATCCTCCCGAATCAGTTACTATGAATTGACATTTTCCCATCAATGCAAGCATGTCGAAATATCCCACTGCACTTTCCAGAAAAATATTGTTAGAATTCTTTATCCTTTCATACAATCCAAAGCGATGTAAATTTTTCAAAGTGTGCGGATGTATCGGAAAAACAAAGTTTGCTTTTGATTGAATAAGAGCATTTATTATTCCGCGGAGAGTTCTAGGATTCTCAATATTTTCAACTCTATGAATTGTTACTAGTACAAAATCATTCTTTTCTATTGGTATCGTTGATTTTTTTTCAGCATGATATATGTTATCTTCAATTGCGTCAATTGCAGTATTGCCAGTTACAAATATGTGCCCATGTACTGATTCTGAAACCAGATTCTTTCTGGAAGTCACAGTAGGCGCAAACAAAAGCTCGGAGATATGGTCTACAACTATTCTGTTGTGCTCCTCTGGCATTCTCCAGTCATGGCTTCGTAGCCCAGCTTCCACATGGCATACAGGAATTTTGCTTTTTAGTGATGCCATTCCTCCTGCTAGTACAGTATCAGTGTCTCCTTGAACTATCACTGTATCTGGTTTAGCTCGAGAAAAATTTGTACCTAGTCTTTGAATCATTTCGGCTATCTGAGATGTCTTAGCTGAACCGCCCGTCATTTTTAACTTCATTTTAATGTCAGGTTCTCGGATTCCAAGCTCATCTATAAACTTCAGTCCAAGATCATAATCATAGTGCTGCCCCGTGAAAATTACTATGCATTCACTTCTTTTTAGCCTCTTAATTATTGGTGAGAGTTTGATAATTTCCGGCCTTGTACCCAGAACTATTGCTATTTTACTCATGATCTCCTTCTGATCTAACATCTATATGCCTTTTTGACTATTGCAACATAGAACTGTAGATATTCGAGTAAAAATTTCCAACGCGAATATGATTTTTACAGTAACCAAGAATTATGAATAAATTCTATAAATGCACCGTAAATTCTTACATGAGTGTGTTCTAACATTATCTTACATTAAGCCCAAAGTTTCATTAATAGATTATTTTAAGAAAAGACATGCGATTACAAAAAACTCTTGATGCTGTTCAATCAAATTCACTATCAATTGAAATCTTTGGGGTTGGATATGTTGGGTTTCCTTTAGCTGTCCGCTTAGCTAGTGCAGGACTAAAGGTAACTGGCATAGATATCAATTCTCAAAGAATCGACCGCTTACAAAATAATGTTTTGATGGATTCGGAACTACATTTGAAAAATGAGTTTCTGCAAGCTGTGAAGAATAGAAATCTACAGCTTGCAAGATCATCATCCAGGTCTGATAATCCTAAGATCGGAATAATTTGTGTGCCTACGCCTATTCCTGATGGACACATTAAATCAAATGTTTTCGTTAAAGATGCGATAGAGAATTTCTTAGGTACTTCCAAGGAAGGAGACTTGATTGTAATTGAAAGTAGTATAGAGATAGGCACTAC
>Ga0187893_10002564_pt1 | contig 39585 bp, 30 predicted proteins | sample MA1701074metaG_FD_139574 | JGI IMG/M metagenome (GOLD analysis project Ga0187893, IMG submission 139574) | White microbial mat communities from a basaltic lava cave in the Kipuka Kanohina Cave System on the Island of Hawaii, USA - MA170107-4 metaG ...
CGCGGCGCGCGCGGCAAAGAGCAGCTCACTCTCTCTCAAGGACATCGCGCGCCGGGCCGCTCAGGTGGCCGAGCGGGAGGCGATCCTGCATGCCCTCGAGCAGACCCAGTGGAACCGCGTCCGCGCCGCGAAGCTCCTCGAGATCAGTTACCGCGCCCTGCTCTACAAGATCAAAGACGCAGGCCTGGAGCGGGGCCGCAGAACCCTCCACGGGCAGTCATGAACGACGCGATTGGACCGATGCACGACGACACCGATGTGGCCTTGAAGGGGGCCGGGATCGACCGCATCCGCGCGGTTTGGAAACGGCGCAAATGGCTCGCCATCATCGTGTTCATGATCCCGCTGACCGGTGCGGTGAGCCTGGTGATGGCCCTGCCCGACGTGTATCGCTCAACCGCGAGTGTCCTGGTGGAGCGGCAGCAGCTGCCCGAGAACCTCGTAAGAACCACGGTCAACAGCGAGGTCGAGGTACGGCTCCGCACCTTGAGCGCCGAGATCCTGAGGCGCGCCCGGCTCGAGGAGCTGATCCGGCGCTTCGGACTGTACCCGGAGCTGAGAGAGGGCGCTTCGGCCGAGGCGGCGGTCGCGCGCATGCGCGGAGACATCTCTCTACAGCTCACGTCGACGGACCCCCAGAAGGCTCGGGGCGGCGAGGCGACGACCATCGCCTTTGCCTTGCGTTACCAGGGGCGCGACCCGGAAACGGTGGCATTGGTGACCAATGCCCTCGCGTCCTTCTACATCGAGGAGAACCTGAAGGTCCGGGAACGGCTGGCGGTCGGGACGACGGAGTTTCTGCGCGCTCAGCTCGAGCAGACGAAGAAACGGCTGGACGAGCAAGAGCGGCGCCTGAGCGATCTGAGCCGGCGGCACCGGGGTGAGCTCCCTCCTCAGATGCAGGGCAATCTCGCTCGCCTCGAGTCCCTGACCGATCAGCTGCGTGTAAACCGCACCCAGCAGGTACGAGCCCAGGAGCGCCGAGAAATCCTCGCCGGTCAGCTGACTCAGGCCGAGGAGAGCTCAGGCGTCGAGACCGACGCGATGCGGCTGGCTCGATTCCGCCGGGAGCTGACGAACCTGCGCATCAAGTACACGGACAGGTGGCCCGACATCATCAGGATCAAGGACGAGATCGCCACCCTCGAGCAGAAGCTGGCCAATCCCGAGCCCCCGGCCAAGGCGCCCGAGGCGGCCGCCCTCGCTCTCACCCCTGAGGTCCTTCGCCTGCGGGATGCGCTGCGCGCGGCGAACACGGAGATCGGGCTGCTGAAGGACGAGGAGCAGCGCCTGCGTGCCACCCACGAGCTCTACCAGAAGCGTGTGGACAATGCGCCGCAACACGAGCCGGAGTATCAGGAGCTGACCCGCGACTACGAGACGAACAAGAACCTCTACCGGACGTTGGTGCAGCGCTACGAGGCCGCCCAGATCGGCGAGGACATGGAGCAGCGCCAGCAGGGGGAGCGCTTCAGGATCCTCGACCCGGCCGCCCCTTCCGGCACCCCCTTCGCGCCCAACCGGCCGAGGATTCTAGTCGTGACCGTGGTCTTGTGCCTCGGGCTGGCCGGGGCCGCCGTGGTCCTGGCCGAGGTCCTCGACACCTCCTTCCACTCGGCGGCGGACCTCCGGGCCGCCACCGCGGCCCCGGTGCTCGTCAGAATCCCGAGCATCGTGACCGAAGCCGACACGCGGCGGCGCCGGTGGCGCTTCCGGTTCGCCGTGGCGGGCACCGTTCTGGCCTTGATCCTGGTCGGCGGCGGCTCGTACGCCATCGGTGACGGGAACGACCAAATCGTCCAGATGCTCTCACGGGAGCGCAACACGTAACCTCATGGCTATCTACCTCAGCTTCTTCGGGCTCGAGAAGGACCCCTTCGGCGTGACGCCTGACCCGGAGTTCCTCTATCTCACCGGCGGCCACCGCGAGGCCCTCGCCCAGCTCACCTACGCGGTCCAGGAGCAGAAGGGCTTTATCCTGCTCACCGCGGAGGTGGGCACCGGCAAGACGACCCTCCTGCATGCGCTCCGCAGCCAGCTCGACAGCAACACCGCGGTGGCCTACGTCTCAAACTCCATGCTCCCCTTCAGCGGAATCCTGGAATACATGCTCGAGGAGTTCGAGATCAACAAGCCCGGCGAGACTCACGCCCAGCGACTGGTCACGCTCCAGAACTTCCTGGTCGAGCGGCATCGGGCCGGACAGAACACGGTGCTGATCCTGGATGAGGCCCAGAACCTCTATCCGCAGACTCTCGAGCAGATCCGACTTCTGTCGAACTTCGAGACCACGAAGGAGAAGATCCTCCAGATCCTCCTCGTCGGCCAACCAGAGCTGCGGGTCAACCTCGACCGGCCCGAGCTCCGCCAGCTCAACCAGCGCATCGGGCTTCGCTGCTCCCTGCCCGCGCTCAGTCCGGGCGGGACGCGCAACTACATCCGAAGCCGTCTCCGGATCGCGGGGGCCAGCGACCCGCAGATCTTCACCGATCGCGCCCTGGCCCGGATCACCGACTACGCAAGCGGCATTCCGCGGATCATCAACACACTCTGTGATCACTGTCTCGTGATCGCCTACGCCGATCAGACACGGCGAATCGACCGAGAGATGGTGGACGAGGCCATCGCGCACTTCGAGGCCGGCCGGCGGCCTCGCCGGCGGATCCGCTCGTCGCATCGTCGCATGAGATCACCGCGGCTGACCGCCCTGCAGTGGGGTCTGGTCGGGGTCACGGCGGCCATCATCGCCGCCGCCATCGGCCTCGCCGCGCTCGACCCGAATCTCGTGCTGCAGGTCTACGACACCTCGACAACCTCCCTTTCCTCCATCGCGCGCAGCGCGATGGACCTCTTGCGTCCATGAGCAAGTTCTTCAGGGCCCTGGAGCAAGCGCAGCGCGACCGAGCGCTCAGGGAGCAATCGGAGCAGCGCCCGGCGGCGGCCGCCCCCGTCCAGCACCCCATGTCGGTTCCGCCAGCGGCCGAGGAGCTTGCCGGGGACCCCTACAGCGCGGGCGTCGCCCACGTTCAAGAGCGTGCCCCATCAGGCCACGCGCGACGACCCAAGCCGCCTCGGCCACCCGTGGAGCCCGCCGAAGGGGTGGATGATCACCTGGTCAGTCTCGTGACCCCGGCCGCCTTCGAGGCCGAGCAATACCGCGCGCTCCGCCACATCGTCGAGCAGCAGCACAAGTCCGCCGGGTTGTCGGTCATCGCCGTCTCCAGTCCCGCGGTAGGCGACGGAAAGACGACGACCGCCATCAACCTCGCGGGAGCCCTGGCCCAGGGGCCAGAGGCCCGGGTATTGCTGATCGAGGCCGATCTGCGGCGCCCCTCGATGGGCCGGCTACTCGGCTTCGGCGAGGTGACGGGTCGGGGGCTGGTCGGCGCCATCCAGGACCGGAGCCTCAGCCTCGGCCAGGTGATCCGCCCCCGTCCGCCCTTCAACATCCACGTGATCTTGGCTGGGCAGGCCCCACCCAGCCCATACGAGCTCCTCAAGTCGCCGCGACTGGGCGAGCTGCTCGACGCGGCGCGCCAACAGTACGACTATGTGATTCTCGACACGCCTCCGCTCGTGGCGGTGCAGGACTGCCGGGTGATCGCGCGCTGGATAGACGGTCTCCTCGTGGTGGTGGCCGCCCATCGTACCCCCCGACGGCTGGTGGAGGAGGCTCTGAGCGTGGTCGACCCCGCGAAGATCATAGGCATGGTCTTCAACGGCGACGACCCATTGCTCTCGATCTACCAGCCCGGCCACTATGCCCAGTACCACCAACCGGGCACCAAGGCGACCGGCCTGTGGGGACGCACAATCAGGACGATCGGCGCTTCCCTGGGCGGCGGCCGGCGCCGCGCCTTCGAACGGCATCCGGACCGAGAATCGGAATGATCCTCATCGTGGTAGAAGCCCTCGTCCTGTTCGCCGCGGTGGCGGGCACGATCTTCGCCTGGGGGAGCCCGCTTTCGATCGACTCGCGGGGTGTGATGACCGTGTTCGGGCAGGCCGCCGCTCTCTCGCTCTGCTGTATCGTCGCTTTCTACTACAATGACCTCTACGACCTGCGCATCGTCCGGAGCTTCAGCGAATTCGGATCGCGCCTGCTGCAGTCCTTTGGCGTCGCCCTGATCCTGTTGGCCGGATTCTACACGCTGTTCCCCGATACGCGGATCGCGGTCAGCGGCCGCTTCGCTTCGAGCCTGCTGATGATCGTCGGGGTACTTCTGCCCCTGCGGGCCATCAGCTATGCCATAATGCGCTGGCGGGCCTTCGCCGACCGCGTGCTGCTCATCGGGACCGGGAAGCTGGCGCGCACCCTCATTCCTGAGATCGAGACGCGCCCTCACTACCTCTACACCATCGTGGGGGTAGTGGATGAGGGAAGCAGCCAGGAGGGCCCACCCCTTCGATACCCCCTCCTGGGCCCCCTCGAGCATCTCGACAAGATCATCGAGGAGATCAAGCCGGACCGGATCATCGTGGCTCTGGCCGAGCGGCGCGGCCGCATGCCCATGCGGCAGCTCCTCGACGCCGAAGCTCACGGAGTCCTGGTGGAGGATGGCCTGACGACCTACGAGAACTTCACCGGCAAGCTCGCCATCGAGGCCCTCACACCGTCCTTTCTCATTTTCTCGGGCGCGTTCAGAAAGCCGCGAATGTTGTTGGCGATCCGGCGGCTGATCAGCCTCGGTGCGGCGGCGGCGGGGCTCGTCCTGACGGCGCCCCTCATGATCCTTGTCGCCCTCGCGACCAAGCTCGATTCCCGAGGGCCGGTGTTCTTCATCGACGAGCGTGCCGGACGCGGAGGGCATCCGTTCCATCTGATCAAGTTCCGCACGATGAGGGAGCAGACGTCCGAGTCCGAGGGGCACTCCGTCTGGAGCCGCGACGACAGCGATCGGGTCACGCGGGTGGGGCGCTGGATCCGCAAGTTCCGCCTGGACGAGCTCCCGCAGTTCTGGAACATCCTCAGGGGCGACATGGATCTGGTGGGCCCGCGACCCGAGATTCTGCGGAACGTCACGACCATGAGCGAGCAGATCCCGTACTACTCCCTTCGCCACGTGGTGCGCCCGGGGCTCACCGGATGGGCACAGGTTCGCCATGGCTACTCCGTCAGCCTCGAGCAAGTTACCGAGAAGATGCGACACGACCTCTTCTACATCAAGCACATGTCGCTCTGGCTGGACCTGCGCATCCTCGTCGACACCGTGAAGATCGGCCTCTTCGGCCGCGGCGCGCAATAGAGAGTCTGCGGTGCTCCTCTCCGAGTGGTTCTTCTGGGCTTGCCTTCTCCTTGTCACGCACACCTACGTCCTGTATCCGGCCTTTCTGTTCGCGGCCTGTGCGGTGGTGCAGATCCATCGCGATTGGCAGTATCTCAGCACACGCCGAGACCGACGGGCCGCGATGCCGGCCGCCGACACGCTGCCTGCGGTCAGCCTCATCATCTCGGCGCACAATGAGCAGGCACACCTGCCCGACAAGCTCGCCAACATCCGGGCCTTCGACTACCCCCGCGATCGCCTGGAGGTCATCTTCGTCTCCGACGGGTCCACCGATGGAACCAACGCCATCCTGCAGGCCGTCGAGGATGCGCACATCCGCACGGTTTTGCTTCCGCAGCGCGGCGGCAAATCCAACGCGCTCAACCACGGCGTCGACCAGGCCAAGCACGAGATCCTGGTATTCTCCGACGCGGCCACGCTGTTCGAAGCCGCCGCCGTTCGGAAGCTCGTCCGCCACTTCGCGGACCCCCGCGTCGGCGTGGTCTGCGGCGCGCTCCACTTCCACGCCTCGGCTGAGTCACGTCAGACCGAAGGCGTCTACTGGACCTACGAGAGCGTGCTCAGGCTACTGGAGGCACGCCTCGGTGCCACGCTGACCGCCAGCGGGGCCATCTACGCGCTACGCCGCGAGTCCTACGCGCCGCTGCCCCCCGACACGCTCGTGGAGGACCTGCTCGTTCCCATGACTGCGCGTCGGATGGGCTATCGGGTGCTCTACGATCCCGAGGCCGTGGCCACCGATTTCGCCGCCTCCACGGTTGCGGGCGAGTTCACGCGGCGCGTCCGGATCGCGACCGGGAGCTTCCGGGCCCTACCGCGCCTGGCCGCCATCCACCTCGGGCCCATGACGACGTTCGCCTTCTTCTCCCACAAGGTCCTTCGCTGGATCCTGCCGCTTCTCCTCATCGGGCTCCTCGTCTCGAGTGCGACGCTATGGGGCCATCCCTTCTATCGCGCCGCTCTAATCGCCCACGGGCTCTTCTACGTCTGGGCGGGGTTCGGCTTTCTCCTCCGGAAACGTGTGCAGGGCGTCCGCTACGCGTTGCTCGGATACTACCTCGTGGCCATTCATCTCGCGTACCTGGTCGGATTCGTTCGCTGTGTCACGGGACGCACCGAGGCTACATGGCAGCGGGTGAACTGACCGTGAATCGGCCCGCGGTTCCCGGGATGCGTGGCGTGCCGATCTTCATGTACCACGTGCTGACCGGCGCGAGTGAACCGGCTTACGGAGGGACGAAGTACCGGCTACCCGCCGCCGCGTTCCGGGAGCACCTGGCTCTCATCAGGCGTCACGGCTACCAGCCCACGCTGGTCGGTCGACTGTGGGCCCAGCAGGACTCAACCGATGCGCACCCCGCTGTCGGTCTCACCTTCGACGACGGGGATGTCTCCAACTACACCCTGGCCTACCCGGCGCTCGTGGAGGCCGACGCCCACGCGGACTTCTTCGTGAATACGGCCACGGTGGGCCGCCCGGGTTTTCTCAGCTGGCCGCAGATCGCCGAGATGCAACGCGCCGGTCTATCCTTCCAGTCCCACAGCCACGACCATGTCGTCCTCGTCGGGCTGCCCGCAGCGGCACTCGAGCGGCAGCTCCGCGATTCCAAGCATCTGCTTGAAGACCGGCTAGGCGTGCCCGTGGATTTTCTCGCCGCTCCGTACGGTCTGCTCAATCGCTCCGTGGTTAGAGCCGCGCGGGAGGCGGGCTACCGCGCGGTCTGCACCTCCTGGAGCTGGCCGGCGCGCCCGGGTGCCACGTCCATGGGTCGTATTGCCGTGTACCAGACCACGAGCGTCGTCGACTTTTCGCGGTTGCTGCACGGCCGGTCGTCGATCCTTGTCCGGCGCATCGGGCGCGCCCTGCTCGCGCATATCCCCAAGCGGGTCCTGCTCCGCGTCCGGCCCAGCTGGCTGGGTGTCCAGGTCCTGGAGACCGGCCGGTGAACAGCAGCGCAACGGTCCAGGTCTTCGTGCTCATCGACGCCCTCGGCTGGGTATTCGTCGAGGACCGGGACTTTCTCTCGGACGTCCTGCCCTACCGCCGGCCCCTGCGGACGGTCCTGGGATATAGCTCCGGCGCCATCCCGACGATCCTGACGGGCCGCCTCCCGGCGGAGCACGGCCACTGGAACCTCTTCTACTACGATCCCGCGGGCTCGCCTTTTGGCTGGCTCAAGCATCTTGCCTTCATCCCGGATCGCTTGCTCAATCACCGGGTGACGCGACGGGTCCTCAAGGGGCTCGGGCGCCACATGCTCGGGCTCGGTCCCTTGTTCGAGGTGTGCGTGAGCACGCGGCTGCTCCCCTGGTTCAACTGGATCGAGAGGCGAAATATCTATGCTCCCGGAGGAATCGTGGGCGCGCCCTCGATCTTCGATGAGCTGGCCCGCCAGGGCGTGCCTCATCGGGTCTATTCGTACCATCGCTTCACGGACGCCCAGATCTTGCGCCAGGCAGTGCAGGATCTCGAGCAGGGTCATACCGGCTTCTTCTTCCTCTACCTCAGCGAGATGGATCGTTTTCTGCACGGCCACTGCAAGCCTGATGCTGAGCTGGACCGTCAGCTTGACTCATACGCCGAACGCCTGCGCTCGGTTTTTGAGACCGCGCGAGCGGCGGATCCGGGCGCGTCGTTCACGGTGCTCTCAGATCATGGCATGACCCCGGTGGGCCAGACGTACAACCTGGTCGCCGAGATCGAGCGGCTGGGTCTCAGAACGCCCGAGGACTACCTCGCCGTGTACGACTCCACCATGGCGCGCTTCTGGCTCTTCAGCCGCCGCGGTCGCCACGCCATCACCGAGCGCCTGGCGTCGATCTCCTGCGGTCGCATCCTCCGAGACGACGAGCTCCGCGATCTGGGGATTCTCTTCCCGGATCGCCGCTACGGGGAGCTTGTGTTCCTGCTCGAGCCGGGCTGGCTCATCGGCGGCAGCGACTTCAGCGGGCCCGGCTGGACCCCCGCTGGCATGCACGGCTACCACCCCGACGACCGGTATTGCGACGCCATCTTGCTGAGCAATCGCGAACCGGCACCCGAAGTGTGCACCATCGCCGATGTATATCCCCTGATGCTCGAGGCCGTGCGCGCCGCCGCTCGGCCGGGAGGCCTCACCCGATGAAGCGGGCGTTGATCACCGGCATCTCTGGCCAGGACGGCAGCTATCTGGCCGAGTACCTCCTGGAGCTCGGCTACGAGGTCTTTGGCCTCATCCGCCGCGATCCGCAGTCGGTCCGCTGGCTCGGCCCCGTTCTGGATCGGATCGAGCTCCTCTCCGGGGATCTCCGCGATCCGGCGTCTCTCGAGATCGCCTTCCAGAAGGCGTGGCCCGATGAGGTCTACAACCTCGGCGGGCAGGTCTTCGTGCCCACCAGCTGGCAGATTCCGGAGGAGACCTTCAACATCAACTTGGCGGGGCTCAGCCGCCTGCTGCGCATCATCGAGCAACGCAAGCCCGACACACGTCTCTACCAGGCGTCCAGCTCGGAGATGTTTGGCAACGTCAGTGGGCTGTGCAATGAACAGACACCGCTGGCCCCGACCTCGCCGTATGGAGTGTCGAAGATGGCGGCACACCGGCTGGTCGAGGTCTACCGCGCCCGCAATCTGTTCGTGGTGGGCGGCATCCTGTTCAACCACGAGTCGCCGCGCCGCGGACCGGAGATGGTCACGCGCAAGATCACGAGGGCCGCGGCCGGCTGGGCCAAGGGCGACAGGACCAAGCTCAAGCTCGGCAACCTCGAGGCCCGACGCGACTGGGGCTTTGCCGGCGACTATGTGAAGGCGATGCACGCCATGCTCCAGCAGCCCGTCCCGGCTGACTACGTCATCGCGACGGGAGAGTCTCACAGCGTAGCCGAGTTCGTAGCCACGGTGCTGGCTGAGGTCAACGGGAACGCCGCGCACGCGATCGAGGAGTACGTTGAGCTGGACCCGCGTCTGTTGAGAACCGGAGAGATCCACGATTTGCGAGGCGACGCGGCCAGGGCAAGACGAATGCTCGGATGGGCACCCACCGTAGACTTTCGGGGCTTGGTTCGAATGATGCTAGCGGCCGACTTGGCCGCGGTCGGAAGTAGGCTTCCCGCCGAGAGTGGGGGACGGGAGGGCGTGCACTCGGCGTGAGTCGACCGCTCTCGATCCTCTACTTCTCCAACAGCCTGGTCCGAGCTGGTGCGGAGGAGCACATCCTGACACTCCTCCACGGCCTGGATCGCCAGCTCTTCCGGGCACACTTCGTGTGCATGCCGGAGGTGGCAGAACAGGTCCGGCGGGACGTGCCGGGTGACGTCCAGCTCACGGCGCTGCGCCTCCGGCACCCACGTCATGTCGGCGCCGCGCTCCGCCTGGGGCGCCTCCTGAAAGCGGAGCAGATCGACATCCTCCACGCGCACCTCTTCTACGCTAGCGTATTCGCTGCGCCCATCGGCCGACTATGCCGAGTCCCCGTGATGATCGAGACTCCGCATCTGCGCGAGCATTGGCGACATGGCTGGCTCAAGGGACGGTTCTTCGTGGACCGGCTCGTCGGGCGCTTGGTGGACCGCTACATCGCGGTATCCGAGGCCAACGCCCGGTACCTGGTAGGGCAGAAGGGGCTGCCCGTCAACAAGATTGTCACGATCCGTAACGGCTGCGACGTCACGCGGTTTGCGGCGCATCGCCCGGCTCCCATCGGCCTCCGCGAGACCCTGGGCTTCAGGCCCGAGGATCCGGTCCTGGTGGTCCTCGCACGCCTCGAGCCCCAGAAGGGCCATCGGGTCCTGCTCGATGCGCTCCCTACGGTGCTTCAGCAGTTCGCGAGTACACGCCTGGTCTGTGTGGGCGAGGGCTCACTACGCCGGGAGCTGCAGACCCAGGCCCATGCTCTCGGTGTCAGCGAGGCCGTGCGCTTCGTCGGCTACCAGGCGAACGTGGCCGATTGGCTCGCCCTCGCCGATATCAGTGTGCTTCCCTCCCTCTACGAGGGGCTGCCGCTGGCCGTCCTCGAATCGCTGTGCGCCGGCCGCCCGGTCGTGGCTACGGCGGTGGACGGCACGCCAGAGGTGGTGGTAGATGGGCGCACCGGCCTCACCGTGGAGCCGGGTGAAGCGGCAGCGCTGGCCGACGCGATCTGTCGCCTCCTGCGGGATCCCGACGAACGTCGACGCCTCGCGCACGCTGGGCGGGCCTGGGTCGAGGAGCGTTTTGACCAGCGACGACAGGTGCGCGAAACCCAGGATCTATACCTGGCCGAGTTCGAACGCCGGGTGCCGGTGAACCCGGTACCCATGGCCCGCGGAACCGGCCGTCACTTCCCCAAGCCAGAGATGGTGAGCCCCGCTCAAGGCGTCACGGCGTGGGGGGAAGAGGAGAGCCGCAACCGAGAAGCGCTCAAGGCCACCATCTGCAAGGAGGCCACCCGTCTGTGTACGGAAGAGTATGCGGGCCGGTTGCGTGCAATCGTCCTGACCGGCAGTCTCGCCCGTGATGAGGCCACCTGGGTCGTGGACGGGGATCAGGCTCGTGTGCTCGGCGATGCAGAATTCCTCCTGGTCTTCGCCGACCGCGCGAGGCTCCCCGCGGCATACGACGTACACAACCTTGGCCGGCAGATGGAGCACCGCCTCGATCGGCGCGCCGTGCAATGCCCCATGAGGTTCACCGCGGTGCACGGAGGGTATCTGCGCGCTCTGCCTCCCCACATTTTCACCTACGAGCTGCAGACTTGTGGCCAGGTCGTCTGGGGCGAGTCCGGGATCCTCTCGTTGATTCCGCGGTTTGCCCCAGCCGACATCTCCCTCGAGGACGCCTGGCGTCTGCTCTGCAACCGGCTGGTGGAGCACCTCGAGATCGCCTCTGAGAATGCCCCGGTGCTCGGCAGCACGAGGCCTGACGCCCAGTACCGGACCGCCAAGCTCTACCTGGATATGGCCACCTCGCTCTTGGTGTTCTTGGGGGTCTACGAGCCCACCTATAGGCAGCGTGAGGCCAGCCTCCGGAGATTGGCTGCGGGCGGCATGCGAACAGGAGATCTGCCTTTCCCGTTGCCGGAATTCGCTCGTCGCGTCAGCGAGTGCACTCGGTGGAAACTAGACGGTGGTGAGCCCGGTCAAGGCAGCCCGGGGTCGTGGGAGGACGCGAATAGGGTCGCGCGCCTGCTCTGGCGCTGGGAGCTGGCGCGGCTCACCGGGGGATCTGCTGAGCTCTCTGACTCTGCCCTCCTCGATTCTTGGATTCGCACCCAGCCGGTGGCCAAGCGCCTCCGAGGCTGGCTGCACGTTCTTCGGAAGTACGGATGGCACCGCGGCTGGCGCCAGTGGCCACGGTGGGCGAGGCTTGCCCGGCTCGGGTCTCCCCGCCAGTGCGTCTATGCGGCCGCCTACAAGCTGGCCTCCGAACTGCCGGCGCTGCTGGCCCACTCCACCGCGGAGGGAGACTGGGGATACCTCCTCGACCAGTTGCCGGTCATCCGACCGCCACAGCGGCGGAACGGCGCCCCCGGCTGGCACTACGTTGCAAGTGAAATCGTCTGGAACTACCGGGAGTTCCTGGTGGACACCCGCTCGTGAGCCAGCCACGACCCGCTCGCCCGCCACACCGTATCTCCGACATCTGGAAGGCGCCCCTTCACGACTTCCCGATCCGCGACGAGATCCTCTACCAGTATCTTCCCCTCTCCGCCGAGATGGACGTTCTGGAGGTCGGTCCGGGCAGTGGGATCACCGCCTTTCGCTGGGCTTCGCGCGTCCGAAGCTTGACCTTGCTGGATGTCGCCCAGGGGAATATCGCGCAGCTCCAGCTGGCGCTGAGCCACATTCCGAATGTCCGGTTCATCTGCGCGGACATCGGCAAGCCAGAACTGCCACAGATCCTATCCCAGCGATTCGATGCCGCATATGCGATCGAGGTCTTCGAACTCGTCCCAGATCCGGAGGCCTGTCTCAAGAACCTGGGCGCCCTGCTCCGCCCTGGGGCACACCTTCTCCTCCAGTTCCCCAACTACCCGCCCCCGAAGAATCCGGGCGTGACCTACTTCGCGGAACGACGCGACCTTGACCGACTCTTCCGCGACGCCGGGTTCACAACATGGTCCGTCTACACTCTCGCGCTGAGGCCGCACGCCCAGGCGCTCTATCGAACGTTCCACGAGGGACCGCTTCGCGTCTACCGGCGGCTACGAGCCCGACCGGCCAGCAACCGGCCACTCGTCTATGACCAGAGCTGGACTTTTCAACAGCAGCACCGGTTGGAATCGTTCAAACCATTGATCAATGCCGTCTGGCTGGCCCTTTCCGTGGCGATGGGTTGCGGCGGAGAGTGCTTCACGGCCACGCCGACCGGAGTGGATATCTTGAACCGCAACCTGCTCGTTCTGGCGACTCGCTAGGGCCGCTCCGGGTAGGCCGTGCGAATCCTCTTCGCTGCGCTGACGATGCCGTTCCCGCCGACCAATGGCCATCGCCTGCGGACCTGGGCGCTCCTCCGGGCGTTGGCGGGGGACGGGCACCGTCTGGCGCTCGTGGCCTTCGCAGATCCCGGGGAGCTGAAGCACCCACCAGCCCCGGAGCTCAGCGCCCTCTGCGAATCGGTGGACATGCTACGCACACCGGACCAGCCGGAAGCCCTCGGGAGGCTCCGAGCCCTGGCTTCGTCATACCCGTACGGCGTCTTCCGATTCCGCTCGCGGGCCTTCGCCAATGCGGTCACGCGACACCTTGATCGAGGACACTTCGACGCCGTCGTCTGTGACGGGATCTACAACGTGCAGAACCTCCCCCAACGTAGTCAGATCCCCGTCCTGCTGAACAAGGACGACGTCGCTACCGTGATTCTCCGCCGGTATCTCGCTCTGGAGCGGAACCCGGCGCGATGGCTGTACGGCCGGATCGAAGCAGGGAAGGTCAGACGCTGGGAGCGATACGCCTGCCGGTACGCCACGGCCAGCCTTGTCTGCTCGGATGTGGATCGCGCGGTGCTCGAAGCGCTGTGGCCGGGCGGGACTATGCTCGTTGCGCCGAACGTGGTCGACACCGACCACTATGTCCCGGCCGGCCCCGGCGATCCGCTGACGGTGCTGTACCAGGGCGGCATGGACTGGTACCCTAACCGCGACGCCGTGGAGTTTTTCGCGTTCCGGATCCTGCCGGAGTTGCGGCGGCGGGTGCCTGGCCTGGTTTTCCGCGTAGCGGGCCGCAGCCCGTCGGCGGCATTCCGCCGCCGCATCGAGGCGATCGCCAACGTCGAATTCACCGGGCCGCCGCCGGACATGCGGGCCGAGATCGCCAAGGCCTCGGTGTGTGTCGTACCACTGCGGATCGGCAGCGGCACGCGCCTCAAGATCATCGAAGCCGGCGCCATGGCCAAGCCCATCGTGTCGACACGCCTAGGCGCCGAAGGCCTGGATTTCCGGGATGGCGAGGAGATCGTCCTGGCCGATGAGCCCGTCGAGTTTGCGACAGCCGTCGCGGCGCTGCTGGCCGACGGCGGTCGCCGGGCCAGCCTGGGCCTAGCGGCGCGCCGACGTGTCGAGAAGGAGCACAGCTATCCGATCTTCCAGTCGTCGATACGTGAGGCCCTCGGTCAGCTCGTGAGGACCCGATGATCGTCTTTTACGTTCTGGTTTCCGTGATGCCGTTCATCCAGCACCCCCTGTGGTCCTATTTCGTTGGCGACCTCACACTGTTCAAGGTCGCTGGTGTCGTGTGCCTCGTCTACGCGGCCGGCTATCTAGTGGTGCGCCCCTCTCCGCCCAAGCTGTTCAGGACGCCGCAGGCCTGGTGGACGGTGGCGTTCCTCCTCGCAGGCGTTGCGTCTGCGCTCACCCTGAGCGGTTCGGCACCCTTCGGCGAGAGTCCGCTCTTGAGAAGCCTCTCCTTCCTCCTGCTGTTCGTCATCACCCAGATTGTCGTGGACTCGACCGAGCGCCTCCGCTGGGTGCTCCTGGTTGCGATCGGCTCCATGGGCTATGCGTCACTACACATCTTCCGCGAGTGGCAGAAATACGGCGGCTTTGCGGCCGGCTATCGTCCGGGCTGGATAACCGGCGATCCCAACTACTTCTCTCTTTCCGCCCTGTTCTGCATCTCATTCGCGTTCTACCTGATCCGGCCTGGGCAGCCGCGCTGGGAGCGCTATTTCTGCCTCGGATCTCTCGGTCTCACGCTGCTGGCCCTCACCCTCGCCTCATCCCGCGGCGGACTGCTGGGTCTCATTGTCTCAAGTCTCCTCGTCGCGTGGCGCTCCCGTCGTCGGCTGAAGGTGCTGGCGCTCGTATGCGTCTTACTCTTCCCACTGATGGTGATCTCGCCATCCTCTCCACTCACCCGGCTATTAGCCCCGGACCGGTCAGACCAGGAGGCAACGGATCAGCGGCTGGCCCTCTGGACTGCGGGCCTGCGCATGGTCCAGAGCAACCCACTGACGGGAATCGGGGTGGGAAACTTCAAGTCCCTGGTCCGACGGTACGCGGCCCCCGGCGAGCGGCTCGAGCTCCACGCCCATAACACATACGTCCAGATCGTCGCCGAGATGGGGATCCCGGTGTTCCTGTTGTTTCTCGGGGCCGTGATCGGAGCCTTTCTGAGCGCCGGACATGTCTACCATACGGCTACGGGCCCGGGTTCCCTCTTCGTACGCCGAGCCGCCGCCGGCATTCAGACAGGACTACTCGGCTTCGCGGTAGCAGCGTTCTTCGTGTCGGCCGACTACCACAGGCTATTCTGGCTCGTGATCTTTCTGTCCGCCTGCCTTCCCGCCCTCGCCCGCGGGCGCGCGCGAGGGCGGCCGAGTCGCATGACCTCGCGGAAGGAAACGGCCTCCTGGCACGCGCGCGAGCAAGTGCTCGATCGTGTGGAGCCGCGGAGGCAGCCGTGAAGCAAGCCGCCGTCGCCAGCACCGCTCCACGCCCTGTCCCGATGACGGTGTCAGCCACGCACCCAACGGAATCGCCGCGCTGGCAGTTCGCAACTGCCGTCGTGGTCTGGACCTACGTGGCTACCCTACACTGGCACAATGACGGCCTCTGGTACCAGGGTGACTCCTCACGCCACGCCATGAACGGCCTCTTCTGGTGGGATTTTCTTCTGAGCCTTCCCACCCCGCCGCTTGAGTTCGCCCTGAGCTACTACGCGCGCTATCCGGCCATCAATCCCGTGGCCTGGCCGCCCGCGTTCTATCTCCTCGAGGGCGCCGCCTACTGGGCCTTCGGCGCCTCCGCTCACGTGGCGAAAGGACTGGTACTCGCCTTCACGTTGGTTGGTACCGTCTATCTAATCGTGTGGCTTCGCCGCTGGATAGGACCGCAAGCCGGCTGGGGTGGCATCCTCTTCACGCTCCAGCCCGCAATCATCACCTGGAGCCACGCCGTAATGCTCAATCTCCCCTCGATGGTGCTTGGCCTCGCCGCCCTGTACCACTGGCGGCGGTGGCTCGAAGCGCCATCCTCCAAACATCTGCACCTCGCCGCGGCGGCGTCCGTGCTCGCCCTCCTGACGCACGTGACGGTGGCGGCTATTCTCGTCGTCATGCTCACCTGGACGCTGATGGCAGGGCAAGCGCGTTTCCTCCTGATGCGCCAGACTTTGGCGGTTGCGGGGCTCGCGGTGGTACCCCTCGCCGTCTGGGCTCTGATCGCCCTCCGCTGGGCCCCAGCCTACGGCCCGGCTGCCCTCACTCTCGGCCACTACCCCGCCTGGACGCTTGCCGCATGGAGCTTCTACGTTGTGCGTCTCGCGAGCCTGGTGACCGTCCCCCTCCTCATCCTCGTCGCCGTCGCCCTGGCCCTGGCTATCCCGCCCACTCGCTGGAGGCGTGAGATCACCTTCAGCATGACCTGGTTCATTTTGTGCTACCTCTGGTTCTCGGGGATCAGCCTGAAAGAGACCCGCTATGTGCTTCTTCTCGTCCCGCCTCTCGTCCTCCTGGCGACTGCGGCCATCGCCGGCCTTGCTGACCGAGCCCCATCCACATGGCGGCTCAGTCGGCCGCACCTCGTCGCCACATGCCTGATCCTCTTCCTCGTGCTCCACGCGGCGATGGCGCCGGCGGTCGAAGTGCCCAGGGTCGAGGGTTTCTCGGCCGTTGTCACCTTCCTCCAGGCGACGATTCCTCCCCAGCGCATCTTCTACGAAGGCACCTACAACGGCGTCTTTTCCTTCGTCCTGAGGGCTCACGACCCCACCCTCAGCTGGAGCGTAACCCTCGGCAGCAAGCTCCTCTACGCGACTCGCATCGAGCCGAGGTTCGGCACCATCGAGCGCGCTACGTCGGATACTAAGCTCCGCTCGCTCCTGCAGACGGAGTGCGGCTGTAGAATCCTGGTTGTCGAACGACAGATCACCTGGAACATGGCTGATATAGATGCCACCAAGGCCCTGCGCGAGGCCTTGACACCGGACAGTTTCCGCCTTGTTCGATCCTTCCGGGTTCTCGCACCTGGCGTGACCGATATCGACGTCTACGAGAACCTGCGCCCCGGCGCCGACCAGGACTCCGTCACACTTCCGTTTCCGGTTTTCGGAGAGGACCCGGAGTTTCGCGTGAAGCCGATCCAGCCAAGGACCGGGCGGCGTCCGTGACTCCCCACGGAGCGGGACGATGACGTCTTCTCACGCTGACGCGCCAACCCCGGAAGTCTCGATAGTGATGCCGTGCCTGAACGAGGCCGAAACGATCGCGACGTGCATTAAGAAGGCACAGTCCGCCTTCTGGCGCTTCAGCGTATCCGGAGAAGTGATCGTTGCGGACAACGGCAGCACTGACGGTTCCCAGCGGATCGCCGCGGAGTTGGGAGCGAGGGTCGTGCACGTCGAAGCCAAGGGTTACGGGAGCGCGCTTCTCGGCGGCATCTCTGCGGCCCAGGGCGAGTACGTCATCATGGGTGATGCGGACGACAGCTATGATTTCAGCCTCCTTTCCCCCTTCCTGGAGAAACTGCGTGAGGGGTTCGACCTGGTCATGGGCAACCGCTTCAGAGGGGGTATCAAGCCGGGTGCCATGCCGTTCCTGCACCGCTATCTAGGCAACCCCGTCCTGACCGGTCTTGCCCGGTTGATGTTCTACTCCCCACCAATCCGCGACTTCCACTGCGGACTTCGTGGCTTCCGGAAGGCGCCGATATTGCAGCTCGATCTGCGCACGACGGGTATGGAGTTCGCCACCGAAATGGTGGTGAAGGCGGTCCTGCACGGCCTCCGGATCGTCGAGGTCCCGACCACGCTGTCCCCGGACGGTCGCACCCGACCACCCCACCTCCGGACCTGGCGCGACGGGTGGCGACATCTTCGCTTCCTTCTCCTGTACAGCCCGCGCTGGGTCTTTCTGTATCCGGGACTCGTACTCATGCTCATCGGCACAGCAACCGGCACGTGGCTCCTGTCTGGGCCCCGCCGCGTCGGCGGAGTTGTCCTCGACGTCCACACCCTCCTCTACGCGGGGGCAGCGGTAGTGATCGGGTTTCAAGCGGTCGTCTTCGGCGTGTTCACCAAGGTTTTCGCGGTCGCAGAAGGCCTGCTCCCAAAGGATCGGCGGCTGGACACCCTCTTCCGGTACGTGACCTTGGAGAGCGGGCTCCTGGCTGGCTTCGCGATCCTACTTCTCGGCCTCGGTTTGTCCCTCTACGGGCTCACGTCATGGAAAGCCCAGTCCTTCGGCCCCCTGGATCCGGTGCGCATGCTCCGGATCGCAATCCCCGCGGTGACCGCCCTCGTGCTTGGTTTCCAGATACTCCTCTCGAGCTTTTTTCTGAGCATCCTGGGATTGCGACGCCGGTGACCGACCACGCCAGAGACGGCATTGACTACTTCGGCAGGGGTCATTGGTTAACGACCCTCCAGGAACGGCTCTCCCTCAGCGCACGAAGGAGAATGTTCGAGCTTTGGAGACAGATAGCCGACCCCGATTCGCCGGAACAGACCCTTCTCGACTACGGAACTACGCCCGACTGCGAACGTCTCGACAGCAATTGCTTCATTCCGTGGTTTCACCGGGAGGGCCTGCGGATCACCCTGTACTCTCCTGAGCGCATCGATCACCTCCGGCGGCCCTTCCCGTATGTCGAGATCTGGCCCGCCGAAGAGCGCCCCCCCCATGAGGGCTTCCCGGTGAGGCTGCCGATGGCCGATTCCAGCTATGACTGGGTCGTCTCCTCGGCGGTACTCGAGCACGTGGGCAACGACCGCCGGCAACTGGAGTTCCTGAGGGAATGTGGCCGTGTCGGGCGCGGCCTCTTCCTGACCAGCCCCGATCGCCGACATTGGCTGGAGTTCCACACCAAGCTTCCGCTTCTGCATTGGTTGCCAAAGCCCTGGCACCGTTCCCTGCTCAAGATGCTTGGAAAGACGTTCTGGGCTCAGGAGCAGAACTTGAACCTCCTGAGCAAGACCCGTCTGCGGGCCCTCGCGGTTGAAGCCCTCGGCGATGCCTTTGAGGTCTCAGTCCGCACCGTCTGGACCCTGGGCATGCCCAGCAACCTGGTGCTGCTTGCTACGCGACGCAGGCGCATAAACGGACGAGACGCGCAAGACGCACATATCTCTCGGAGTCGTGGCCTCGTGCCCGGCGGCCGAACGAGGAAGGAAACAACGTGATCATGATTCCTCCGCACAGAAACCCGCACGCAGTCCCGCGGCGAGGACGAGCGCGCCAGATCGTCGGCGTGCTTCCCCACCGGCACCTGCCGCTAATCGCCGCTCTGTCCGTCGTCGCGTTCTTCTGCCTTGTCGAAACAGGGGCATCGGCGCTCTCGCCTGCCGCCGCTGCCGACGCGCCATTGCCCCAGCTGGATCAATACGGCGGTTATCGCGATCTCCGAGTTCCCGGAAAGGCGACTGGCTATTTCCGGGTCGAGAAAGTCGGTCCGCGCTGGGTCTTCGTGACCCCGGAGGGCCATGCCTTCTGGCTCCGGGCCGTGTACGCCATAGACGCGACCGCGGGCGGACAGCCCGGCATCGACGCGCTCAAGAAGAAATACGGCGATCCCAACTACATTCCGTGGTGGAAGTTCGTCGCGCAGGTCGCGCGGCGACTGAGGGCGTGGGGTTTCAACGCAACCGGCGAATACAGCGCGACCTATATGCTTCCGATCGGTGCGTACGGTGGCCGTGAGGGCAACCCGGAAAAGCTCCCCTTCGTCCGGCTGATCAACCCATCCCTCTACTCAAAGCAATGGTTTGGCGTGAAGGATCTGATCCATGGTGTCGACCCGGCAGCGACGCCGAGTCTCTGGCGGGGCGAATTCCCAGATGTGTTTGATCCTGCCTTCGAGAAGGGCGCGGCCGCCTTCGCGAGAGAGCAGAAGGTCTACCCACAGGCCGAAGCCCTGCAGACGCCCTGGATGTTAGGCACGACAACGGACGACCGCGACTACCTCTTCGGATTCGGCGCAACACGGGACCGGGGGGGCTGGCACGCTCATCTGGGTTGGCTCACGGCCGCCAGCAGCCCGTCGCAAACCGGCAATCCACACATCTGGCGCAGTTCGACCAAGGGCGTCACGTACACTGACACGAAGGTGTACTCAAAGCACGCGCTGCGCGATTTTCTCCGGGAGAAGTACGGGACGCTCGATGCCTTGAACGCAGCGTGGACGTCGGCGTACACGAGCTGGGACTCCGAGGGCGGCTGGCCTCACGGCAGCGCCGTTCTTGACGAGAGCGGGCGCAGTCGGTGGCTCGGGAAGGACTTCTATCTTCTCAAGGACGCAGCTCCGCAGGTGAAGGCCGACCTTGATGAATGGGTGGGCAGAGTGGCCGAACGCTATTTTTCCGTCATGGCCCGGGCAATCCGGCGGGTAAGTCCAAACCACCTCGTGTTCAGCCCCGCTGCCCTGAGCGCACGGGCCCATTCGCGGGTACTCGAAGCAGCCGGCCGCCACTGCGACGTGCTTCAGATCGAAGGGCCGTGGGACAGCGATGCGTCGTATCAACGCGTCTACGCCCTGGCGGGGAAGCCATTCTTCATCTGGACAACGTTCATGTCGCACCAAGATTCACCCCTATCGAAGACGAAGCTGAACGGCTGGGAAGGTGTGAATCGCGCGACTCAATCCGAACGTGGTCAGGCATATGCTACCTTCATCCGCCGCATTCTCAATGTCCGAGCCGCCGATGGGACCTACCCGATCGTCGGGATCGACTGGTGGGCGTGGACGGACAAGACCAGCGGGGGCGAGAACAACAATTTCGGGCTTGTATCCCACCGGGACAACGCCTACGACGGCAGGGAGGCAGTCGTTGCGACCAGCAAGGATCCCTGGGGATATGTGACGGGCGGCGAAATCGCGAACTACGGCGACTTTCTCACCAGTGTGATCGCGGCGAACCAAAGCGTCTTCGGCGCGCTGAAGAGCACCTCGACCGTATCGCGCGAGCTGCCAGCCAGACGGCCCCACTCGGCGAAGGGGGAGTGACCAATACCTCTCTCATGCTGAATATGGATCCGGGCGTTGACAGTGTGGTGGTCATCTCTCCGTACTTCTGGAACTTCCGCGACGACATGTGGCAGACCACGCACCACGTCGCTAAGACGTTCGCGCAGACCTACCCGACTGTCTTTGTCGAACCGAACGTACCTTGGAACCCGGGAAGTGAGCAGTTTCGCGGGCACCGGATATCCCACAGCCTGGTCGGCCCCCGTACACGGTCACCCAGACCCAATCTAGTGGTCTTTCATCGGCGTGGGATTCCATTCGGACGGCTTCGAGCTGTCCGGGAGTTCGACCTGTCGCGGAACGCGCGAGCGCTGCGCCAGCTTCTGGCGGATCTCGGTGTCCGCCGACCGTTGCTCTGGCACTCGTTCCCGTACTGGAGTGAGCCGCTGATCGAGGCGGTGGATCATGCGCGGTTCGCCTACCATTGCCTCGATCACTCGGCGCGCGACGAGGAGCTCCGTCTCATCCGCAGAGCCGACGCCGTCTTCTGCGTGAGCGAGACCCTGGTTCAGAGGCATCGAGCCGTCAACGCCCACACCTACCTTCTGCCCAACGGGGTGGACCTGGACCTCTTCAGCTCCACGGCCGCGAGCAATGCCGTCCGGCCCCGCGATCTGCCCGCCATCGGCCCCCTCATCGGCTTCGCCGGGAGCATCAATTATCACCTGGACCTGAGGCTTCTCGTCGAGGTGGCGGAACGCTTCCCGGAATGCTCGGTGATCCTCCTGGGACACGTTCTCTCCAGCGAGACCGCGCCGAGAGGTGAGCAGGCGAACGCCCTCACGCGGCTCCGATCGCTCGGAAACGTTCATCTCCTCGGCTTCAAGCCGATTGAAGAGGTTCCCGCGTATGTGGCTGCCTTCAACGTGTGTCTTATCCCGTTCCTCGACAACCCGTTCAACCGGGAGCGCGACCCGCTGAAGTTCTACCAGTACACCGCCATGGGCAAGCCGGTTGTGACCACCCCCTTGCAATTGGCCCGTCGATATCCGGATCTCTGCTATCTCGCGAGCTCACCGAGCGAGTTCGTCGACGCCATCACACGTGCTCTGACGGAACAACGGCGTCAGGACCTCGTGGAGGCCAGGATCGCCTGGGCCCGGCGTCACGGCTGGGACTCCATCGTGGCGGAGGCGGTTCGGTTGCTCGCCTCCATTCCGGTCGCGCCGCTAGCCGGCGTGGCCCGGCTGGGGACGTAGCGGCTCCAGGCGTCAAGACATGAATATCGGACTCCTGTCACAGGCTCTGCCGTATCTCCCCTCGCGAGGGGGTTTCCGTCTCTACGGCGGGAACCTCATTCGCGCGCTGTCCTCGCGCCACCGAATCGATCTTGTCTCGTTGCTGATCGAGGACGACGCCCAGCACCTCGACTGGGCGAGCGCGTACTGCGCGTCCGTCCAGACCGTCAGCGCCAATGGCGCTACGCTCTCCGGGAAGATGGCGAACGCCGTCTCCGCTCATCTCTGGGGAAGGCCCCTCCGTCACAGGGTCGAGGTCAACGCCCTGCTCCGGGCGGGGCTGCTCGAGCGCAAGTGGGACATCTTGCACGTCGAGGGACCATTCGCGGGCGGCCTGGTCGCCGAGGATCTCCCGGTCGCCAAGGTCCTGTCGTTGCACGACTCCTGGACCCTCCGGTGCGCCGAGATGCGCAAGTGCGCCCAGAGCCTCCGCGAGAAGGCCTACTACACCCTGCTCGGATATCATGAGCCCCGCTACGAACGATTGGTCTATCCGCGGTTCGAGTCCTGTGTGGTAGTGAGCGAGCAGGACGCGGCCGCCGTTCGCAAAACCGTGCCGGACTGCGACGTGGAAGTCGTACCCTACGCGGTCGACACCGACCACTTCCATCCCGTCCCCGTTCCGGAGCGGGACATCGCCGTTGCCTTCCATGGCCACTTGGGCTACGCCCCCAACATCGAGGCAGTTCTCGAGCTTGCCGATACGATCCTCCCCCTCATCCGGCGTGAAGAGCCCCGCGCCTCGCTCCATCTCATCGCCGCAGATCCTGTGCCCAGGATCCGGGCCCTCGGCAACCGGACCGACGTCACCCTCACGGTGAACCCTCCGGACGTCCGGCCGCCTGTCTGTGCGGCCCGCGTCTACGCGTGTCCGATTCGACACGGGACCGGTATGAAGACCAAGGTCCTCGAGGCCCTCGCCATGCAACTGCCGGTCGTCTGCTATCGGGGCTCCATCGCCGGGATCAAGTGCATTCCCGGGAAGCATCTCCTGGTCGCCGACAACCCGCAGGAATTCGCGGCCCATGTGCTCGCTCTCTTCCGCGAACCGGACCGTGCCGATGCTATCGCCGCCGCGGGCCGCGAGCTGGTTATGGTCGAGTACAGCTGGGAGTCGAGGGGCCGCGACTTCGAGGGGCTGTACGCGGCCGCCATCACCGAACGTCGCCACCGATCCGGGCCAAGATACTCACCACGGAGGGATGACATCCGATGAGGTGGCTCATCACGGGGGGCGCAGGGTTCATCGGCTGCAACACTGCCGCACGCCTGATCGCCGACGGTCATGAGGTGGTCATTTTCGACAACCTCTCACGCCCCGGCGCCGACCTGAACCTCCAATGGCTTCGCAGCCGCGGCCGCTACGCGTTCGTCCACGGGGACGTACGCGACCCGGCAGCGCTCGCTGACGCCTTCCGGACCAACCAGCAACTGGACGTCGTCCTCCACCTCGCGGCGCAGGTCGCAGTGACTACATCGGTCCTGGATCCACGGACGGACTTCGAGATCAACGCCCTCGGCACCTTCAACGTGTGCGAGGCCGTCCGTCAGCTCGCGCCCGAGACCATCCTGCTCAACGCCTCGACAAACAAGGTGTACGGAGCAATGACGACCGTGCCGGTGACCGAGCGGAAGGGGCAGTACGAGTACCTCGACCTGCCGCAAGGAGTGTCCGAGGAGCAGCCAGTCGATTTCCACTCCCCCTACGGCTGCTCCAAGGGGAGCGGCGAGCAGTACGTCAAGGACTACGCCGCGATCTATGGTCTCCGGACGCTCAGCTTCCGGCAGTCTTGCATCTATGGCTCGCGCCAGTTTGGCATCGAGGATCAGGGCTGGGTCGCCTGGTTCGCCATCGCGGCGGTGGTGAAGAGGCCGATCACGATCTACGGTGATGGCAAGCAGGTGCGCGACATCCTGTTCGTCGACGATCTCATCGAGAGCTACCTGAAGGCGATTGAGCGCATCGCCACGATCACGGGCCGCGTATACAACATCGGCGGCGGCCCTCAAAACGTGGCGTCGCTCCGTGAGGTTCTCGACCACCTCGAGGAACTCGTCGGATCGAAGATTCCGCGGTCGCTCGCCGCGTGGCGCCCTGGGGACCAGCGGGTGTTCGTGTCCGACATTACCCGGGCCCGGAAGGATCTCGGCTGGGAACCCAAGGTTGCCAAGTACGAAGGCATCAGGCGGCTGGTCCGCTGGGTGACCGAGAACCGCTCCTTGTTCACGTGAGGCTACCTCCCGTGAAGTCCAGCGTTGAGTTGTGAGCCACGCGGACGCATGGCGCTCCTGGTCGGTATAGCCGGGGGATCTGGCGCGGGAAAGACCGCCCTGCTGAGCATCCTATCCCAGCGGCTCGGCCGCGCCTGCATCATAGATCTCGATTCGTACTATCGCGACCGGAGCCATCTCTCGACCGAGGAGAGAAGCCTCGTCAACTACGACGAGCCATCGGCGTTTGACCGGTCGTTGCTCCTGGAACACCTCCGCGACCTGGCCGGCGGCAAGACCATCTTCAAGCCGCGGTATTCTTTCGAGACGCACAGCCGGGTCGGAGTCGAGCCCGTCACCGCGCGTCCGGTCGTTCTTGTCGAGGGCCTCCTCACGTTGTGGTGGGAGGACTTGCGGGCCGTGCTGGACCTCAAGGTCTTCGTCGATGCTCCACCGGACGTCCGCCTCCTGCGCCGACTCATGCGAGACACGAGGGAGCGCGGGCGGACCTCCGATTCCGTCTTAACGCAGTACCTGACTACGGTGCGCCCGATGCACGAACGTTATGTGGAGCCCACGAAGGTTCATGCCGATTGCATCGTGAACAATGGCACCTCCGGCCATCAGGCGCTCCAGGACGCGGCCGCCGCTATTCTTCGCATGCTCCCTGACGTGACGGCGGCGCCTTCCGAGTGATGAACACCCTCTTTCTCTCCGACGTCGTACCGTATCCGCCGAACCTAGGCCGGCATCAGCGCGTCTACCATCTCCTGAAGGGGGTCTCGGCTTGTAGCCACGTGACCTTCGTCTGTCACACTCCGTCGGGTGCCATCACGCCCGAACTCAAGGCCCTCCAGCCCTTCTATCGCACGGCGGTGCCCTTCCCGAGTGGGTCGCTGGCCTACCGGCGGGACGCCACGCTGCCGCGGCCGCGGCGACTGCTCAAGGCTCTCCGCGGGTATCTCGATTTGAGAGAGCCGTTTCTCGTCTCGTGCACCCGATCGCCGGATGCGGTCCGGCTCGTGAGCCAGCTCTGCCGACGTCAGCACTTCGACCTCGTCTGGGTCGAGCGGCTGATCTCATTGAGCATGCTTCCCGAGTGGCTTGACGCTCGGGTGGTGGTCGATCTTGACGACGTCGAGCATCGTCGCTTGGCCCATCGCCTCCGCTCAGGCCGTCTACACTGGCAGGTTCCCCTCGACGCACTCGAGTGTCTGAAGCTTCGGCGGCTCGAGCGGAACCTGCTACGCCTGCCGTATGAGTTCGCCGTGTGCTCTACCGTCGACCAAGAAGCCATTGGTGGGCCGCCTCGTGTGCACGTCATCCCCAACGGGGTCTCCGTTCCCTCGGTGCGCCCAGTTCCGCCGGGCCGCGAGCCGGTCTTTCTGTTCGTGGGAACCATGAGCCTGCCGCCGAACGCAGACGCGGCTTGTTTTTTCGCACGGCGGATCCTCCCGCGGATTCGGCGGAGGATCCCCGAGGCGCGTTTTCTCGTAGTCGGGCACGAGCCGCCGGCATCGGTGCGCTCGCTCCACGACGGAGCGAGAACCATCGTCACGGGCTCGGTGCCGGACGTGGAGCCGTACTTGAGGCAGTGCGCGGTGGCGGTGGTGCCGCTTCGGTTTGGCGGCGGCACTCGGCTCAAGATCCTCGAGGCGATGGCGCATGCGCGACCGGTCGTCTCGACCACGGTGGGTGCGGAGGGGCTTGACCTGGAGCCGGGCCGGCATCTCCTCATCGCCGACGGCGCGGCCGGCTTCGCTGACGCATGCGTCGCGCTGGCGGGGGATGCGGCCGCGCGGGAGACCCTGACCGCGGCTGCATACGAGGCAGTCGTGACCCGATATGATTGGCGGGACATAGAGCGACGTGTCCAGGCGCTCGTTGACGGGTCTCGCCGCCCCCGGGTGACACTGCCTTGATCAAGAAGGCCCGGGTGATCGCGTTCTACCTCCCGCAGTACCATCCCATCCCTGAGAACAACGAGTGGTGGGGCCCGGGCTTTACGGAATGGATCAACGTAGCGCGCGGGAGACCGATGTTCCGCGGGCACTACCAGCCGCGTATCCCTGCCGACCTGGGATTCTACGACTTGAGGCTGCCGGAGACGCGGCTGGCCCAGGCCGAGCTGGCCGGCAGCCATGGCATTGAGGCGTTCTGCTACTGGCACTACTGGTTCGGCGGGCGCCGCATCCTCGAGCGCCCGTTCACGGAGGTGCTGCTGTCCAAAGAGCCGAACTTCCCGTTCTGCCTCGGATGGGCGAACGAGACCTGGACCGGCGTCTGGCACGGGCTTCCCGACAAGGTTCTGATAGAGCAGACGTATCCGGGGCCCGAGGACTACACGGCGCATTTCCTCACGGCACTTCGGGCCTTTACCGATCCCAGATATCTCACCGTGGACGGCAAGCCTTTGTTTTATGTCTATCGTCCCCTGCAGCTGCCGGACTCACGCCGGTTCTCCGATCTCTGGCGCGAGCTCGCGCTAAAGGTGGGTCTCAAGGGACTGTACCTGGTCGGCGAGGGGCGCCAGGGCTGGAACCCGCACACTGCGGGCTTCGACGCCCTGGTCAACACAGGCCTCTTCGGCCTCACGGTCTGGCAGCCGTGGTTCCACCCCAGGTCCAGGCTCCTGTGGGAGTGGAAGCGGCTCCGAGCTCGGCCGACCATCTATCGGTACGAGGAGATCTGCGAATCCTTTATCGACGCCCGGGTCGGACCGACCCCCCACGTGACGAGCCACGTGCCGCTCTTGCCGGGATGGGACAACACGCCCCGAAGCGGCGTCAACGGGCTGGTGTTGCAGGGCTCGACGCCCGACCTGTTCCGGCGACAGGTCCGGCGGGCCTTTGGCGTCGGCGCAGGCGCGCCGCTGGAGCACCGCCTCGTGTTCCTCAAATCGTGGAACGAGTGGGCCGAGGGCAATTACATGGAGCCGGATCTCCGCTATGGCCGGCGCTACCTGGAGGTGCTGCGGGACGAGGTCGGCACGAGCTGACTATGTGGCCGTGTCTGGCTTCACTGCGGTCGTGGTCCACTGCAGCAGAGGACGGACGACGCCAGCTAGTCGGCCCTCCCAATCCCCCCGGGCCGTATCGCCGTCCAGACTGTCGACGACTTGGAAGGCTACAGCCTCTCTAACGCGAAAGTGATTCTGCTCAGGATCCGGAGAGAATAGCCCGGCGCCGACGAGGACGGTCCCTTCGGAGAGCAAGTTTCCCGGTATCCACGCGGTACTGATGAACCGGCCTAGAGGCTTGGCCTGGTCGCGCCATCCCGGCCTCATATCACGAGATACGAAGATGCAGGCCCCAGTGTCGTTGAAGAACTCGAACCAGGGTGCCAGAAGATACCCGGGCCTCAGGACGTCGTACATGATCTCGATACCGACGGACCGACGGATGTCGACCGCTTCGACGGTCTGCCCTTCGTCAGTGCAGACTCGTATGTGCCTCAAGCGAGCAATGTCATTGCCGGGAGCCGTGGCCGGGTCCGGCCAGGTTCGCTCCGCGGTGGTGCTCAGGCTGGAGAGCATGTACGCGCTAGCCACCAGAGACGCGGGCCCATCCTCCTTGATGGCACCTCCGGAAATCAGGAGCGCTCGCCCACACAGGCGAGTGATGGCCGAGATATTATGGGATACAAAAAGGATCGTCCGGCCGTGTTGCTTGACGTCTTCCATCTTCGCCAAGCACTTTCGCTGGAACGAAGCATCACCAACCGCAAGGACTTCGTCGACGATGAGGATATCCGGCTCGAGGTGAGCGGCCACGGCAAAGGCGAGCCGCACATACATCCCACTGGAGTAGTGCTTGACCGGCGTCTCGACGAACTTTTCGACTCCAGCGAAGTCGATGATCGCGTCGAGGTTCCTATCGATCTCGGTCTTACGCATGCCGAGGAAGGTGCCGCTTAGATAGATGTTCTCGCGTCCCGTCAGTTCTGGATGGAAGCCAGTTCCCACCTCCAGCAAGGAGGCGACACGGCCGTGGATCTCGGCGCGGCCCTCGGTGGGTTCGGTGATGCGGGAGAGGATCTTGAGGAGGGTGCTCTTGCCGGCGCCATTGGGACCAATGATGCCGAGGATCTGACCGCGCGGGATCTCGAAAGAGACGTGCCGGAGAGCCCAGATGTCATTCGGGTTTCTCGCATCGGGCTCCTCGCCCGCAGCTCGACGTGTCCAAAGGCGCCGAGCGGCACCTCCGAGCTTGTTGAACGGCGCTGCGGCGAGGTTGGAAATGACCTCCCTGAGCATGAGTTGGCCGCCCGGGCGGCTAGGCCCGATGCGGTATAGCTTACCGAGGTTGTCGACCCGAACCGCGATGTCGGTCACGATGGCGAGGTCGCGGGGGTGAAAGTGGTGTCAGAGGACATCGGCAAAGGTGCGCTCAACGCGGCGAAAAAAGAAGGCTCCCGTCACCAAGATCACCAGCGCCGCAAGCGCTGATACTGCGACGGGATATCCGGGCGGCCGCCCGCTCTCCAGGAGGGCCCAGCGGAAGCCCTCGACGACACCCACCATGGGGTTCAAGCCGTAGATCGTGCGCCAGGGCTCGGACAAAAGGCTCGACGGGTACGCGATCGGCGTGGCGAAGAGCCAGAGCTGGACCGCAAAAGGTACCGCGTGCTGAACATCACGGTACTGGACGTTGAGCGCCGAAAGCCAGAGGCCAACTCCCAGAGCCGTCACCAGGGCCAGCAATGTGAGTGCCGGGAGCAATATGAAGGGCGCCCCTCCAGTCCGCAGGAGGCCGGACCACCAGATGATTCCTAGTAAGACGAGCAAGGACAACCCGAGGTCGGGCAGCCCGCTCAGCACTCGGGCCGTGGGGGCGAGGAGTCTCGGAAAGTAGACCTTCGTGATCAGATAGCCACTCGCGACGAGGCTATTGGCGGAGAGACTGACTCCGTTGGCGAAGAACATCCACGGCACAAGCGCGGCTAAGGCGAAGAGTGGGTACGGGATGCCATCGGATGGCACTTTCGCCAGCCTGCCGAAGAAGACGCTGAAGATCACCATCGTCATGAGGGGCTGGACAACGGCCCACGCCGCTCCGATGGCGGTCTGCCGGTAGCGCACCTTGATGTCGCGCCAGATCAAGAAATACAGGACCTCCCGGTATTCCCACAGCTCAACGAGCTTGAGAGGTACCCAGCCACGCGAGGGCTCGATCACCGTGGTCGTCAGCGGTGGCGGAGGAGTCGAACGAGGCAGCACCCGAGGCGAGGCCCCGCTGCTCATGGCTAGATCCTTGTCAACGTCGTTGGCCATTTCGACACCGCGTCTCCGGTAGGACGGTCGGGCATTTTTCTTGCTGAAAATCAGTATACGACGACGGTGCCTCGCGACAAAGTAGTTCGGCCGCCGCCGCTCTTTCAGGCGCGCGGGTGGAGCAGCGTGTGCAGCGTCGTGCGGCTCTTGACGGCGGGCCGCCAGCCCAGCTCCTGCACCGCTTTGGTGCAGTCGAAGCGGAGTGGGGCGACGCCCGAGCGCAGTCGATAGGGCGAGGGCGCGAGGGGACGGCCGAGGGCCCGCGTGAGGCCACCGAGGACGCTGGCCACCGTGGTCGCCACGCTGATCGGTACGCGCAGTACGCGCAGCCTGGGCTCGCGCGCGGCGCAATAGAGCCGGGCCAGCTCCTCCCGGCTCATGGGATCGTCGTCCACAAGGTGAAACACCGAGCCCGGCGCGACGTCGGCCTGCCGCGCCAGCAGGAGGGCGCTCACGAGGTCGTCCACGTGGACGAGCGGCAAGAGCAGTCGAGGGTTGCCGAGCATCACGAGCAGGTTCCCAACCCGCATGCCGACGGCTGGCGACAGCAACGGGCCCTGCTCGGTCCAGATGTGGCCGGGCCGCAGGATCACGGCGGGGAGCTGTTTGTCGGCCACCGCCGCGCGTACGAGAGCCTCCGCCTCGACCTTGGCACGGCTATAGGCGCCGCGCTCCTCGGGGTGAGGCTCGAGCGGCGATGATTCCGTCACCATCGTGCCCGCCAGGACCGCAGCGTGGAGCACAGACAGCGAGCTGACATAGACGAGCCTCTCGACTCCGTAGGCCAGACAGGCAGCGACCACGTTGCGGGTGCCCTCGATCGTTCCACTCTCGTGCGCCGGCCACGGCCCGAACATGGCGGCACCGCAGTGGAACACCGTGGTGGCATTCGCGAGGCCGTGGTCCACGGCGGAGGGGTCGCCCAGCTCGCCGAGCACGACCTCCACCTGAGGATGGTCACGGATCTCAATGGGCGGCTCGCGCCGGACGAAGAGCCGGACCCGCTCGCCGCGCTCGAGGAGGCGGCGAGCGAGAGCCCGGCCGAGTAGGCCGTTGGCGCCAGTAACGACCACCGCCGCGTGCGTCGGCGCAGGGCGCCGCGGCCGCTCGGTCGACTTGGCCGCGTCCGCCGGCCGTGCAACGCGCTCAGTCCACTCCACGATGTCCCGAGCGCTCTCGACGGTGACCGGCATCGGCTGATCGGTGGCGAGGCTGTGGTAGAAGTCCCGCACGAGAGTGTGCAGACCCTGATACGGCACCACACGGCCCAGGGCGAAACGTCCCGCGCCCATCGCGACGCCGAGCACGGACTGACCAGACTCGACGACTGCGTTCAGGACGCGCTCGATGGCCTTCGGCGCGGGAGTGCTGCGCCGGCGGGTGATGAACATCGAGTAGAGATCGGCCCGCAGTGTGCCCCGTGTGCCCTGGACCATGAAGAGGTGCTGCAGCGGACGGGCGTTCCAGGAGAGCTGGATCTGTCCGCTCCCGCGCGAGCAGCGCAGCAGCGCACGCCACTCGTCGAAGTACAGGTTCGGACCTGAAGAGAGGGCTCCTGCCGTCCGGAACTCCGCGGTCACGTCCTCGATTGGCCCGAGCAGCTCGCGGAGCATGTAGAGGGCGTGGACGCCCAGGTCGCGGAACGGATAGCCGCCATCGCCGTATTGCGGCGGCAGCGGTCCACCGCGATACGGCGGATAGACCGAGCTACGAAAGACGTCGACAGTCAATACGTCGCCCACCGCGCCCTGCCGAACCGCCTCGACCATCTGCCTGAAGATCGGGTCGGTGAGCATCGAGTGGCTCACGCAGACCTGCCGGCCCACCGCGGCGCTCGCCGCGGCCAGCCGGTCGCACTCCTCGACGGTGGTGGCGAGCGGCTTTTCGACCAGCACGTGGCAGCCTTGACGAAGCGCGGCGAGGGCCACCGGGGTGTGGCTCGCGGGTGGCGTCAGGACGTGGACGACATCGAGCCCGGCCGCCGCCATCGCCTCGAGCGACGGATAGGCGGTAAGGCCGAACCGCGTCGCCACCGCGCGCGCCCGATCCTCGAGCAGATCGGTGATCCCGATGATGCGTACATCGGGCAGGCGCTGGAGCGCCCGGACGTGGAACTCACTGACATAGCCGGCGCCGACGAGGCCGACGCGAAACGGTTGGCGGGAGGGAGTGTCGTGACCCACATACCATCGTTACCATGGATCATTTCGATGGTACAGGGCTGAGCGCGTTGCTAGCCGATTCGCTCATCCCACTCGTAGTCCAATCACACGCGGCATCCGGCTGTTCGTCTCGCAACAGCCGCAAAGGTCCAGCGCCCACGCGATGAAGCGTTCGTAGACCCGTGGCGACAGCATCTCTTGTCTCGACTGTATCGAGAAAGTAGAAAAACCGTATATGCCGCTGAGTCAGCTCACAGGGCTGGATGCCCGCCAGAATGTCCTTCTCGACCGCTTCTGCTCCCTGCCGGAGGGACCCGCCCCATGAAAGAGCCGAGGAGGTACTGAGTGCGAACACGCCACACATCAGTGCAAACAAGCACATGTGGCCCAGGCGACTGGCCGCCCGCGAGCCGTAGATCTCCCAGGAAAAGTACATCCAACAAAGAACCGGGAGCGCGAGGGTGCCGTAGTGAGCGTCGAGCCCTCCCCAGGGGCGGCCGCCACGCCCGACACCTACGGCCACCGCCAGCGAAACGACCACCACAATGAAAAGGAGGAGCCCAATCCCACGCGAGCGATCCTCCGGCCTTCTTGCAAGACCTACCCCGACGACGACCCCGGTCACGATCACGGCCGCCGGCACCGTCAACCGCCACCAGGGCAATCCGTCCAGGAAGCTCGAGAAGGATCTTCCGAAACCCGCGGACAAGAAGGCTACCGTTGACTTCGCGGTAGCCATCAACCCCGGGCTCCAGAGCTGCGATTCCCGATTCGGATAGCCAACGAAATACGTTAAGCACAAAAGGATGGACGCGATCGAGAAGGTCAGCATGATCGCGGCCGTGGCATCCTCTCGTGCCCTGAGCCGCCGGTGACGAATGCCAGCGTACGCGAGCCACGAGGCCAAAGCAGGCACGAGCATGAGGCCATTCAGGCCCCACAGTGGGAGCAGCATGAGGCAAGAACCAGCCAGCAAGCTGCTGCGTTGGGTCATGGCGCTACCGCGACACACGATCACTAAGAGGACAATGCTCGCGAGGGCCGTGGAGCTAACGAATTGGAGCTGGAAGCTCCAGAGAACTCCCCCTCCCCCTCCCGAGTTAAGGAGTGCGATTGGGAGCGCTGCGTCCGAATAGCTCACCGAGCCGCGCAAGTGCTTGGCCGCGAGCACCATGGCGAGCGCGAGCGCAGCGAGGATGCACACGTTGAGAAAAACCCCAGCGCGGAAGTCGTAACCCAGCACCGAGTTGTAGAGTGCCACGAAGGCCACTTTTGGCAAGAAGATGCGGTGTACGACGTGGGGAGTCCACAGCCAGTCTAGCGTGACCGGCTGCTCGCCGGTAAGGACCGAGATGAGACTCCAGTCGTCGCTGCGCGGAAACCTGTTGCTGCGATAAGCGAGAAGCATGGCGACTGCGACGGTGACCGTCCAGACTCCCCAAACGAATGCGGACCTATCCCAGCCTCCTACCAGGTAGCGGCTTGACGATGCAGGCAGTCCACCTGGAGAATCGTCCTTGCCACCGACCAAGTCCCTCTGCATCGCGGGTCCTCCACCTACCTTACGTGATCTCCTTCGCGGTCACGACGATGCCGCGCGCGTTTCAGTCGCTACCGTCGCGCCGTTTCCCTTACCTCCAGTTCTGATCTCGTGATAGCTTACAAGTACGTACGCTATGCAGTCTGTAAAGCCGTCACCTCATTCGTTCAGCTCTAGTTTGCTCCTTTCACGGTGCTTCGGAGACCACGCGGGTGTACGTACTTCTCTCTCGCGTCTCTGATGGTCTGTTAACGTGCGGCGCCTCAACATAGGTTCCGGAACGTCCTGGGTTCGCGACGGCTGGGATACGACCGACCACAAGGCGCGCCGTGACGCGACCGCGTGGCGACTCGACAGCCGCGACGAAAGCTACGATCTGATTTTCTGCAGCCATATGATCGAGCATGTTCCTCACTACAAGATTGACGGCGTCTTAAGCGAATGCAACCGCGTTCTGCGCATCGGGGGAGGGATTCGCCTGGTATGTCCGAATCTGGCGGTGATCGCACGCGCCTATGTGGCTGGTGATAGCACGCAGTTCGAGCGGTTCCTCGCGGAGGACACGAGCATCCGACGTGATCTGGGTCTAGGGGGCATGCTGATGAACTTCATCGTGTCACCGGGCGCAGACACCCTTCTATTCTCCCGAAACGGAGAGTGCGTCGGCGGCTACGCACACGTGTATGCGTATGATTTCCCGATGCTCAAGACGTTGCTCGAGCGTCACGGGTTCAGCGACGTGAGGGAGATGAGCTTCTGTGAATCGTCCTATTCCGAGCTCACGGAGCCACTCCATGCCCTGAGTGTAGAGGGCTCAAGCACACTCGCCATGACTGGGTTTGACAAGAATCCACTGACCAGCCTGTTCGTCGAGGCGAGAAAGGCCAGGGATGATCGTTCCCCCGCCATTGTGTTCGGCATTGCGGGTCAGCGAGGACTCGACGCGGCGGTCTTCGATTGGCGCAGTATCACCAGGGCCTATCTCGCTTTCTCTCGAGAGAAGCTCCGCGTCGTCACGAAGCGGAGTGTTTCTGGTGCAGCTTCTCGACTGGGTAGGTGGCCGAGAAGGATAGGTGGCAGATACCTCCCGTCGCAGCTGAAAGAGGCGCTGAAGAGCATCGTGAGCCGGCTTCGGCCGAATTGAGCATCAGGCGCTCTCAGAGCTCCGCTTTGCCAACATACTGTTCGGCACAGCAAGTATGCCTCTTCGAGACGTGCGGGTCATGGGCCGCCTCGAACGTGACGTTGAGTTCCGGGGGCGCAGCACCGAGTCCGTACAGCCATGCGCCGAGCACGGGAAGCGCCCCGGTGGCATGAGAGCAGACCACCACCTGCGGAGTACGATGACCTCCGCCTCGGTCGAGAGGTGGCCTTGACTCCGGGGAGCCATCTGAGGAGCGCTCTTGCAACTACAATGAACCTGGGTCGAGATATTGAAGGAAGACTTAGCCCCAACCCGAAAGTGGGTTCGGTCAGGCGGGGCAGCGGGGGTGTGTAATGGCTTCCGGTCTTTTCCAACATCGTGCTACGAAAAGTCTAAACGTGTTCGTACATCGCGCTGTTCATGGTGTGTTCAGAAGGATGGGGGCACTCATCGGCGCGGACTTCCTACCGACCTACTTCTGTGGTCGGTGGGTTTGGTTTGATGTTCAAGACTGGCCCGGCATCTTCTTGGAGTACGAGCCGTATATAGCTAAGGCCCTCAAGTCCGAGCTGTTACCCGGATCGATCTTCTTTGATATAGGCGCTCACTTCGGGAGATGGAGCCTTTTCGCGGCGAACGTTGTCGGCAGCCATGGCACGGTGTTCGCCTTTGAGCCATCGGCCGCGTTCTCCACGCTGGAGCGAAACACGTTGAGGAACTCGCGGATCAGCCTCCGGAGAGCGGCTCTAGGAGATCGCGACGCTCAAGCCACGTTTTTCGGGCAGGGTAGCACGACTACCGGCAGCTTCGTCGAGTCGGTCACGGAGATGAACGTCCGTTTCAACCCTGGGGTTCCTGTCACAACCTATGACGTGCAGATGCGAACTCTCGACAACATCACCCGCGAACTGGAGCTCGAACCCCGAGTGATCAAGGTAGACGTCGAAGGATACGAGCTCAGGGTTCTACAGGGGGCGCGGGAGACCATTTCCCGCTCGTACCCGACCTGGATCATCGAAATCCATCCACCCCAACTTAGGCTCTCTGGGGGAGGCGATGATCAAGTCATCCAGTTCCTGGAAAGCTATGGGTATTCTTTGAAGGTGTTGGACAGGAACGCGAACAGTCTCTATACCGTTCTGGCTACCCATGGTCGCTGCGGACCCGCATCGGCGTAGAAGACCTGCTGGCGACGTAGGCTGCTAGCGCCAAATTGGAATGGCCTGTCTCTTCGCCTGGCTTTGTATCACGGATCTCGTAGCGGATTGTTCTTCTCGCCGGTTCTCGGTCGGGTAGGTGGCCAAAGGATACGTGGCGGATATCTCGCGACGGAAAGGGGCGCTGAAGAGCTCGCGAGCCTGCCTCGATCAAAGTGAGTGTCAGGCGACCTAAGACCTCCGCTTTGCCAAGATGCTCTTCACCCGCGCAATCATCCCGGTTCTGAACGCAAACGGAGTGGCGCGTGCAACAATCTGTATGCCGTACCTTCTCGTTCCGGGCTTGCCCTGAGTCCGGCGATGATACGCTCCCGTGTTTACTATAACCAAAGTATTCCTCGGGCACGTCACCACTGTCTCCTGGACCCCAACCCGCTTCATCTCTTCGCTCGCGATTCGTCGCGACGGATCAACTCCCTTTTCCAGGCTATGGGAGTAGATATACGGTATCTGCCGAAGCGTCACACGATGTGTTCCCTTGACGATGGCTAGCGGTCCGTTTTCGGGAGTCACGTCTTCGATATAGAGCCACGCCTTATGTGTATGGTAAAAGGCATCCGCGTGAAGTGTGACTTGTGGATCGGGCGCGCCACTCTCACCGTAGGTGATGTATTCAAGTCCCGAGAAATGGAAGAATTCAGCCCACGATCGTTTCTCACCCCCCTCTAAGAGCTGTTGCACCGTCGCGCTGGCGACGAATCGACGCGCGTGGGGGATGCTACCTAAAGGTAGACGGTGAAGGTAGGCCATTTCATAGAGGTTGGTGCTCTTCGCCGTGAACAGCTCGTCGCGATATCGGTCATAGGCTTCAAAGAATTCGTCTCGGAGGGCGTCAAATTCATCGGGAGGGATGAAATCGGGCAGGATCAAAATGCCATCGCGTCGCAAGGTCTCGGCGTGATGCTTGAGGCTAGGCGGCGTCGAGACCTTGTGGAGATTGTAGAGTGTGTGCGCAATCACGGCGCGTGCGACCTGCAAGCCCAAGCGATTGAGAGCAGGAGCCGGGATCACCTTTTCCCCGGAGATGATCTGCGACAGAAGGGATTCCCGAGGGGGCATAGGTTCCTCCTGAATCGCTACTCGGTCCCGTTCACGCTCAGCAGCCACACTGTCGGTTGAACGCGGCGAGCACATTCCCTCGTATCCAGTGCGCATATCCTGCACGACCGTGAGGGCCGCACCAGCCCCGGCACACCAGCCGTGCGTCGCCCGTATCCGAAGGCGCCAGGTGCCGCCGCGCATTCCGAGAGCTAGACACTAGCAGTCTCCTGCATGTAAAGCCATTCGAAGAACGCCCCAACTACGCTCGTGTCGAGTCCGTCTCTTCCAGCATGTTCGCGAGCGTGATTTTCAGTTTCGGGATCTGGACAAGCAGGTCCGCGTCGGCATCCGGATAGTCTCGATTGGGCACAGTGTCGGCACACAGGTACCAGTATGAATGGCCCAGCGCCTCACTCAACGTCCAGAGCGCAAGAACCATGTGAGTGGGTTCCTGTAACTGGAGAATACGGGCGCCGGGGGAAGCAAATACCATGTTGAAGAGACCGGTGCCTGTTCCAACGACCGCTTCTGCGCTAGAAAAGAGCTCAACTTGTTCGCTGAATGACATGTGCCCAGGGTGTAGAGTTTCGAATCCGTATGCGCTAAGGAATCTGGCCACCGGCCTTTCATTGACCGTGCGAAAATGGGTGTCGCCCAGACGACTAAGGAAGATGCGTTTGAACGGGCGGCGCGGCGCGACTCCATAAACACTTTGACTGCGCTCTTTAAACCATGCCAGCGGCTCGAGCGTGTCCATCGAAGGTTTCGGATAAGGGACGACAAAATAGAGTGATTCGACCTCCCACAGTTCATCTGGCTGAAAATAGCACAGTTGGTCGGGTCGAATGCCTAGGAGCTTGAGAGTGTCGTAGTGAAAGGGCTTTAGATTGGGCGGCGCAATAAAGCGGATATCTCCCGGCAGGTGGTCAAGCACCCAGTGCAACTTGATGATCACGTCATGGTTCCAGTGGTAATAGTTCTGCCACCCGATGACCATGAGCGAGAAGTAAGAGCCTTCCTTCCGGTGGATTGGCGGCAATGGGGAATAGTAGGCCGGTTGCTTAGCCAGCATGGTTCGCCACCCCTCCGGTCCGTTGGCGATCAACTGGCCCACGAATGTGCCGTCGGGCAGGATTACCAGTCCGTTGGAACCGACCAGGCGTGCGTTGGAGATCCGCAGCAGTGCCTTCTCCGGGGTTTGCCTGTCGAAATAGGGTTGAAAAGCCGGATGGACTTCAGGTTCCAGGGTCCGCGGCGGCCGGCAATGGATTGTCTCCGGCTCAGCTAGCACTCGGTAAACAGACCCCTCGTGGTCCTCACACCAACGTTTGATGTCCCCCGTGATCGGCGGATTGAGACGCGCGGCCGGATCGGCCTTCGGCGGCAATGAGGGCACGCGCGAGGTACGCAGGCGTGCCAACTTCTCAAAGAATCTCATGGCTCTGGGTCGCTGGGCGTTGTTGTGCTGCTAGAACCGACGCTTGCTGACTTGGCCTCGCGATCATGCACGTGCTCTTGCTCTTGCGCTTCAGTCCATCATAACGGGTCAAGACCTCAGGGAGTGAACAACCCGGACCGGATTGCCGGCGGCCAGTGTGAATGGCGGCAGATCAGAGACTACCACTCTACTAGCGGCCACCACGGTGCCCGGGCCGATGCGCACCCGTTGCAACACGCGGGCGGATCCAAGCCGCGGCAGATGACAGACTGTCTCAGGCGGATGTTCTCGGACGACCCTGGATTGACGCACCGGGTCCGAGTTGTGACCAGCAGGTCAGGACCGACCACCGTGTTACGAGTAAAGACCTGACCGCGTGGTCAACAAGCCGCGTCTCGGTCAGGAGCCGACCCTCCCACAGCGCCGATGAGGCAGTGCCATCGCGACGATCTTGCCAGATCGCCAGGGACGGGTCAAGCCAGGGCCCGGACCTTGCTGTTGGTCTATGAAAATGTCACCCCGTAACTGTTCCGTGAAAGTGTCACCCCATGGCGACATGGGAGACGCTCACGATGAGTCGGAAGGAAGCGCCGCGGATCGGGTTGCTCAAGGCCTTGGTGGCGCGGCGGGTGACGGGACGCGAAGTCGCCGCCGCGTTGGCCGTGACCGTGCAGCAGGTGTGGCGCCTCAGGCGCCGCTTCGAGGCGGCGGGGGCGGCAGGGTTGCTCCACCGCAGCCGGGGACGGCCCTCCACGCGGCGCCTGGCCGCGCGGCTGCGGCAGCGGGTGGCGACACTCCTGACCACGACGTACCGGGACTTCAATGACTGCCACGCGACGGAGAAGCTGCAGGAGGTCGAGGGGCTGGCGCTCAGCCGCCCCACCGTCCGCCGGCTCCGCCAGGCCCTGGGGCGGCCCGCCAATCACCGCCGCCGGCCCCGGCAGTATCGCGCCCGGCGCGAGCCCCGCACCCGCATGGGCGCCCTCGTGCAGCTCGACGCCAGCCCCTTCGCCTGGCTCGAGGCCCGCGGCCCCGTGATGAGCCTGCATGGCGCCATCGATGACGCCACCGGCACCGTGCTGGCGCTCCACTTCCGCCCGACCGAAGACCTGCATGGCTACACCACCCTGCTCCGCGCCCTCGCCACCGACTACGGCCTGCCGCTGGCGCTCTACGGCGACCGCCTCAACGTCTTCCTCCGCAACGACGCCCACTGGACCCTCGCGGAACAGTTGCGCGGGGCGCAAGACCCTACCCACTTCGGCCGCATGCTGCAAGCCCTCGGCGTCGGCTTCATCCCCGCCGGCTCGCCCCAGGCCAAGGGCCGCATCGAGCGCCTCTGGCAGACCCTGCAGGATCGCCTCGTGAGCGAGCTGCGTCTGCGCGGCATCGCCACGCTCGAGGCCGCCAACGCCTTCCTGCCCACGTTCCGCGCCGACCACAATCGGCGCTTCGCCCGGCCGCCGGCGCGGCCGCAGCCCGCGTGGGGCCGCCGCCGCGTGTTGCGCGACATGAGGAAGCGCGGGAATTCCGACCGGCGGCCCGTCAGCTGTCCGCGGCCGGCCGCGGCGGCTTGCGCTTGGCCTCGGCGACCCGGCGGCGGTAGCTATCGCCGTCGATC
>Ga0187893_10002565_pt1 | contig 39583 bp, 29 predicted proteins | sample MA1701074metaG_FD_139574 | JGI IMG/M metagenome (GOLD analysis project Ga0187893, IMG submission 139574) | White microbial mat communities from a basaltic lava cave in the Kipuka Kanohina Cave System on the Island of Hawaii, USA - MA170107-4 metaG ...
ATTCATCGCGACATCAAGCCGAGCAACATCCTGGTCGCGAAGGACGGCTCGCCGAAGCTCCTGGACTTCGGCTTGGCGAAGGTCCTGACGCCGGCGCCCGGAGCCTCCACCTTTACCGCGCTGGATGTCAGGATGCTTACACCCGACTACGCCAGTCCCGAGCAGGTCAAAGGCGAGCGCGTCACAACAGCGACCGACATCTACTCGCTCGGAGCTGTGCTCTTCGAAATGCTGGCCGGAGAGCGGCCGCATCGCCTGAAGGACTACACGCCGGCTGAAATCGAGCGGGCCGTCTGCCAAACCGAGATTGAGAAGCCCAGCAGCATTGTATTGAGAGGTACCAGCCGGCAGCGCGCCCGGCAACTGAAAGGCGACCTCGACAACATCGTCCTGAAGGCCATGCACAAAGCGCCGGAGCGCCGCTACTCGAGCGTCGAGCAGCTTTCCCAGGACATAGAGCGCTATCTGGAGGGGAGGCCGGTCGGTGCTCGTCCCGATACCTTCAGCTACCGGGCTCGGAAGTTTGTCGGCCGCCATAAGCTGCCTGTGGCGGCGTCCGGGTTGGCGGTGGCGAGCCTGGTTGCGGGCGCCATCGCGACGGCGCATCAGGCACGCCGGGCCGAGCAGCGCTTTCAACAGGTGCGCAAGCTAGCCAACGTTTTTCTGTTCGATCTGCACGACCGGCTGCGCAATCTGCCGGGGTCCACCGAGACGAGACGGTTCGTTGTCCAGACGGGACTCGATTACCTGGCTGGCCTCGAGCCGGAGGCGCGCGGCAACATCGAGCTTCTACATGAATTGGCGAGGGCTTACCACAGGATCGGCGATGTGCAGGGCCATCCGCTAAAGAGCAACCTCGGCGATCCCGCCGGCGCCATGTCGAGCTACCGCAAGGCCGCCGCTATCCTCGAAAACCTGCCGGAGCATCGCGACCGCCAGGGCCTCATTTTACAGGCGGAAACGTATACAAAGATCGGCGACCTCCATACGGTCCGCTCTGACTGGAAGGGTGGGCTCGAGAGTCAGCGCAAGGCCTTGGCGATCGTCGAGGGTCTGGCATCCGATGGATTGGATGAGGTTCGATTGCTCGAAGTCAACGGATTGGTTCGTCAACGCATCGCGTCGGCGCTGCGCGGCCTGACCGATCTTACAGGTTCCATCGAGCATGCATCCAAGTCAGTCGCCCTTTACCAGAAGCTGGCCGGCATCGATAGCGCAAACCAGCTCTATCAGGAACGGCTTGCGGAAAGCTACAACCTTTGGGGAAATGGGCTGGAATACAGCGGAGGCCATCGCGAGGCCTTATCGCATTACCGCGAGGTGCTGCGGATCCGCGAGGCGCTGGCGGCCCGCGAACCCGCCAATCGCGAATACCAGCGCGATCTCATGATGGCCCACACAGCCGTTGGAGATCTTCTGAGAAATCCCCTCCGCGGGCCGCTCGACTGGGAAGGCGCTCTGTCACACTATCGGAAGCGGCTCGAGATGGCCGAGTTGCTCGTGCGACAGGACTCGCACGACAAGCGGGCGCTTCTCGATCTCTCGGGGGGCCTCTGGCGTGTCGGAACATGCTTGCGCGCATTGGATCGCTTCGAGGAGGCCCTCCCTCAATTGCGCCGCGGCCTGGGAATCACTCTCCAGGCGCTGACCGCTGAGCCGAACGCCCATATGTTGCGCTCGAATGCAGTGAGTATCCGGCATGAGATCGCTCGCGCGCTGGTGGGCCAAGGGAAGTTTTCCGAGGCCCTCGCGCATTCTCGTGCGGCTGTGGAATCCGGCGAGCGGCTACTGGCTGAAACGCAGGGCGGCCGTGCGGTGCCCAGCCGGAATCTCTTGAGTTGCTACGCCAACCATGTGAGGGTTCTGGGCCGGCTCGGGAAAGCGGACGAAGTCAAAGCGTCGTCGCGACGGATCCTGGAACTCGCCGCGGAAACGCACCCCAAGAGGAGTTCCGGCGAGTTGGTGATCTTCGCGGCGCCAAATGCACTCAGCGCTGTGGGAGAAGCCTACGAGTCTCTAGCTGGACACGCGGAGAATCACTCCGCCCGTCTCGCCCGGCAAGAGGCCTGCTCTTGGTTCGGCCGGAGTCTGGAGCGCTGGGATGAGCTTCGGAACGCAGGCTCCGCGAGCGGCTTGTTCGAGACCGGACCCGCCGAGGTGAAGAAGAAACTTGCCGGCTGTGAAGCCAAGGTCAGCGGCTCGCGCGCGGCTCGGTAAGGCGACCTTTGGATTGCCAGTCTGGCAGTTCAGCATCCACTTATGTTGCTGTCGCCGGATAAGCACTTCGACAAGCTGCCTCAGGTCTCACTCTACTAACACGTCCCGACTCAACCGGCACAAGATTCTCGTCCGTGCGCGTATACGTGTGAGCGATTTTTCCGCCGTTTGCGCAGTGGATCAGTGGAAGGGGCTCGATGTTCGGGCCCCACACAAGGAGGATTTGATATGTCGAAGCTTGTAATTTGTGCTGTCAGCCTTATGATTCCAGCCGGCCTTATGCAACCGGCAGTGGCGAGTCCGCTGATCTTTGCCTTCGAAGGAAATGTAACTTTTGTGGATCCACCCCTGGCGGGAACGTTCAACACGGCCCAAACGCTCTGGGGTTACTACATCTTCGAGTCGACGACACCGGACAACGATCCGAATTCTGCAAGCGGCGTCTACCCTGCGCTAACGGATCTTTCGGCTACAGTTGGCAGTTACACGGCTACGTGGGACGGACAAGGAGGAGGAATCATAGTACGCAATGGCTCCACCAATGACAGCTACCAACCGAACGCGTCGCTGTCCGGGCCCATCGTCGATGGTTTCGATCCCTCAGTATTTCTTATTGTGCTTCAGGATAATAGCAAAACCGCCTTCAGTAGCGATGCTTTGCCGAGCAGCCTTGATCTGTCACTGTTTGGAGATGTTAACAGATGGGAGCTTCATTTCTCCAATCCAACAAACTTCTTTGACCCTAATGCATTCATGTATGGGGAACTCACGTCCCTCCAGTTGGTAAAGGAAGTGCCGGGCCCGCCTGTACCTGAACCCTCTACGGCAATGCTTCTACTCGCGGCGATCCCGATCCTGGCCGCCGTTCGTCGATCAAAGACCAAGCCTCAACCGCGCGAGAATACTGCGCGACAAGAAGGAGGCGCCAGGCTCAAGCACTTCTTTCGTGGAGCGGCTCTGAAGCCATGGGCCGCAATCGTCTGGACTACGGCCTTGGCAAGTACTCTATCTGGCGCGGTGATTTCCAGTTCCGACTGTTTCCCGCCCCTCGATCCCGGAGCCGCATATGCCGGCCGAGTACTCTCTTGGCCCGGCTTCACTATGAACAACCCCGCTCTGGGGCAGTTCAGCGCCTGCCTGGCGCCTCCGGCGAATGTCGGCGACACGACCGTTCACTTGTTCAACGCGATCTTCGAAGCAGACTTCTTGAATCCGGATGGTGCGCAAGTTCATGCGACGGGCACGGCCGCCGCACAAATCCAGCTACAAAAGGTGCAAAAGGTTCAAAGGGCCCTCGCATTGGGGGATATCTCTGTCTACGACGCCGTCATCCTGCAACTGGAAATCGACTTTGGGCTGCTGCTGCCAGCGGTCAGGATTCGTGCGAACCCGGCGATGGCTTCGCTGGGGCAGACAGTGATCGAAGATCTGGGGCGAAGCGCGTTCGGCATCGATAGCTTCTTCGACGTGTTTACGGAACTGAGCGTCGATGGAGGGCAGACCTGGATTCGGTCGCTGGAGTCCACGCGGATGGACCTCCAAACCATACCGGAGCCGGCGACATTGGTGATGCTGGGAATCGGTCTGGTGGCGATCGCAAGATTCCGGCGTAGGATCGCGGAACCTTCCGCTGCGGCGAGGTTCAGCCCCGCCGGCCGGTACGGAGGACCAGATGAATACTCGCTGCCTGCTTGTCGCCACTGCACTGCTTTCCTTCGGCGGTAAACTGCCCGCGGCCACTATCATTAACTTCGACGATGTCACCGTGAGCTCCAATAGCATCCGCATAGTATCGCCCACCCGCTATGCGTCCCGAGGAGTGACGATCCAGACGATCGTCAATGCCACCGACGGATTGGGCATGGGTGACACGTTCACCGCGGATCTGCGCATCACCGAGTTTGGCGAGGGCAGAATTGGAATCTACAATCCCGCCAGTGGGGCGGCCGTCTCTCCTCCGAATATCGTGATACCGCTCGCGACATCCAACGGCTCATTTCGATTCTTGGGCGATGAGCTCCTCCTCTCATTTGGAACCCCGGTCTATTCGGCATCGGTGGTCTCGGATGATTTCTTCCCGGAGGGCCCGCATGTCGTTCGCCTGCTTGCCTTACGGAGTCTCGGCAACCAGCAGTTTGAGATTCTCGCCGTTGCCTCCGGCTTCGATAATGCAACCAGTTCGCCCGCCAATCTCCTGGCCGTTGGTCTTTCCGGCGGCTTTTCGTATGCGCTGATCGAAACGACCACTGAATTTGAAGGCTTCGATGACCTAACGTTTGAACCAGTGCCCGAGCCCTCATATACGGGACTCGTCGTTGGGCTGAGCAGCGCGCTGCTCTGCAGCCAATGGCGGTCACGCCGCCCCAGGCTGAGAACCTGAGCCACGACATCAAACGCCGAAGACCCTGCGGAGCTGGTTCCGCGCGGGCACGACGGCCTCGTCACCGGGTCGGAGGTCGTTTGGCCGCGCCATCCCCGCTTGTTCATCAGTTCCGCCATAGGCATCAGGTCGAACTCGCCGTCGCGCAAGGGGACCTGCTCGTTTACGGAAGTCGCACAGGTGTAGACCTTCGATCCGGCGGTGGTGTTGTTGGAAGAATGCAGGCACGTCCGCGCCCGCCCGATACGCTTGCCTGGCATCGAGCAGCAGCCGCACCAGGTCGCGATCGGTGGACTTCGAGCTGGAACTTTTCGATATCGCGCCGTGCTGGTTTGGGTTTGTCGAAGCGATCCTGCACGTTGCGGAAGCCGGTCTCAAAACCCTTGTCCTGGTGTGCACGGACGCGGTCGAGGACGGAGAGGAAACCTTTGAAGTCGCCGGGCAGAATCCGCCAGGCATTGATTTGACAACCGGACTTCGCGTTCGTAGAGGCGGCCAAAGCCATGGGCGCGACTGCGGCCGTCGCGAAAAACTCGCAGCGGGATAACAAGTCTTAGAATAGCGAGGCTACTTCCGGTAACTGAAACTTGTATAACTTGCTGACCAGGCGATCTTCAACCCCTTGCTTTCTTAGGGAAGTTGCAATACGATATTCCCATAAGAATCTTATGGGGATTAGAGACGATCAATTGCTCCCACGGACGCTCGATCTGATGATCCTCCAGTCCGTCGAAGCTGGTCCGCTGCACGGCTACGCCATCATGGAAGCCATCTGGTCGCGGTCGGGCGAGTTGTTCCGCGTGGAGGAAGGCGCTCTTTACCCGGCGCTGCATCGTCTGCAGTTGAAAGGCTGGCTGGGAGCAGAGTGGGGGCTCTCAGAGGCGAATCGCCGGGCCAAATACTATCGGCTGATGGCGGCTGGACGAAAGCAACTGGCGCGGGAACGCGCGCAGTGGCAACGGCTCGTACTAGGAATGGCGCGTATGCTCAAACCATCGTAAGGAGAGACTGAAATGAGTCCGCTTATGAATCTCTTCCTCCGCCTCCGAGGGCTTTTCACTCGGCGTGATTTGGAGGCCGACCTGGAAACTGAACTCGCCCATCACCTGGAAATGAAGCGGCGCGATCTGGAACGGGAAGGCTTGACGCCCGACGCAGCCCGCTCGGCCAGCCACCGGGCCGTGGGCAATACCACGCGCTGGAAAGAGCAAACGCGTGAGATTTGGAGTTTCCGCTACCTGGAATCCCTTTTCAGTGATGCGAGCTATGCCTTTCGCATGCTACGCAAAGACAGAATCTTTGCCGTTGTTGGGCTGACGACGCTCGCGCTCGGCATCGGCGCCACTACGGCCATCTTCAGCCTGGTGAATGGTCTCTTTTTGCGGCCTCTTCCTGTTGAGCGCCCCCTTGAGCTTGTCCGGCTGGTCCTCACTAACCTCCCTCCCACTGAGCGCCAATGGGTCAATGGCCGCGCCGTACGACCAAAAGAGCGGATGACAATTCCGTTTCCGATGTATGAAGCGCTCGGACGGCGGCAGCAGGTGTTCGCCGGCATGTTCGGATCGGGTGGCGGCGGCTCGATGCACATCGAGCTGAATGGAGTGCCAATGCGGCTAAGGGTGAGTGTTGTCACAGGTTCGTTCTTCCCCCTGATGGGTGTACAGCCGCAGAGAGGACGTTTGCTGGAAGACAGTGATGACGTCCCCGGCGGCCCACCATCGGGATGGCCAGCCGTCATCAGCGACTCTATGTGGACCAGGATGTTCTCGCGCAGTCCGCAAACAGTGGGCGCTTCGATTTCAATCGAGCGTGCTCCGTTTGCGATCGCGGGGATAGCACCTCCATCGTTCAAGGGAACTGATCCAGGCACTGAGACCGACATCTGGATTCCGTTGAGCTCCCTCGAGTCCATGTTTCCATGGAAGTGGCGCACCGATCGAAGCTTCGGGATGATGCTTCCCCGGGCGCGCCTGAAGACCGGGATTACGATGGAGCAGGCCGCGCAGCATCTGGCCGCGATTGCTCCGGCTGTTCTCGAAGATGCCAAGGATCCAGCGATGCCCGCCCCGGACCAGAAGCATTTCCTCGCGATGAAGATCGAGCCCCGCGATCTCCGCGGGACAAACGACCGTGGCCGTCTCGTTCGGCGAGGCGCTGTGGATCTTGCTTGCCGCAGTCGGGGCCGTTTTATTGATCGCCGCAACAAACCTGACCAACCTGTTCCTGGCTAGCTCGACGGCTCGCAGACAGGAGCTCGCGGTACGGCTGTCGTTGGGTGCCCCCGCGTCGCGAATTCGCCGCGAACTCCTTCTCGAAAGCCTGTTGCTCGCCAGTGCTGGAACCCTGGCTGGCTTCGCGCTTGCCAAATGGTTGGCGTCGGCCTTGCAGATAGCGGCCTCCGCTACGGACGGCTCTCCGATCCGCATTGACACCTCGCTCGACTGGAGAATGTTCACGTTCCTCTCCGTTGTCCTTTTGGCTGTGGTCCTGATTTCCGCACTGGTCCCTGCGTTCTCCGCTGCTCGTGTGCCGCCTCATGAAGTCCTGAAGGGTCAAGCGGGTGGCACATCGTCGATACGGTTCCGACGCGGCCTGATCGCGTTTCAGACGGCGCTATCGCTGACTCTGCTCGGAGGGACCGGCCTCATGTTGTCGTCGCTGCGCGGGTTGGCGCAGGAGGCAACCGGATTTCAGAATGATCGGTCCGTCTTCCTGACTCCCGATCTGTTCAACGCGGGCATCAGCCGCGAAGGCATGCCCCGCGCTTACGAATCGATATTGGCCAAGATGCGCGCGCAGCCGAATGTCATTTCTGCCGCCTGGACCAGAACCGTGCCTTTGACCGGCGGTCTCAGTACCTATACGGTAGAGGTTCCCGGCCGCTCCGATCTCACGCTCAAGCAACGCACGATGTTTTGGCATCAGATCAGCGATGGCTATTTTGCTGCCGCCGGAATACCGATCCTGGCCGGCAGAGACCTGCCTCCTGTGGCCTCGGGTCGAAAGAACCTGGGCGTAATCAGTGAAAACGCGGCCCGCCGGTTCTTCGGTTCGCCACAAGACGCCGTGGGCCGGCGGCTGAAACCCGGCGAATTCGACTGGATTGAAGTGACTGGTGTCGTGGCCGATTCGAAATACCATAACATTCGAGAGGAGGCGCCGCTCACGCTTTACATACCTCAAGGGGCAAGCCTGGCCCAGACTCTGGTGGTGGGATTCCGCGGTCCAGCCCAACCCGTGATTGCTGTCGCACAGCGATTGTTTCAGCAGGAAGCCGGCCGCCTTCCCGTCATCCAGATCCGGACGGTCGGCGGCAATATTTCCGAGTCCGTGAGAACCGAACGGCTGCTGACGTGGCTTCTCGGCGGATTCGCAGGGTTTGCGCTGGTAATCTCTGCGACCGGACTCTCCGGGCTGCTCCTTTATTGGGTCGCCCAGCGACGGAAAGATCTGGGAATCCGCATTGCTTTGGGAGCTACTCCGCACCTCATTCGCCGCGAGATTCTTGGCCAAGCTCTTATGATGACGAGCGCCGGCCTGATCTGCGGAGCCTTGTTGAGCTACGCCCTCAGGCGCTCGCTGGATTCATATCTTTATGGCATAGCCGCAACTCACCCGGCGATCTGGACGGCGGGCTCGGTGATCCTTCTTTTGGTTGCTCTTGTCGCGGCCGCGATTCCAGCATGGCGGGCCTCGCAGATCGACCCGGCTGCCATGCTGCGCGGCCAGTAACCAGTTATCACGTATGTGAAACGACCGGGGTGAATGCTAAAGCTGGGAAACGGACCCATGACCGCACGTCGTCGATCCAATCGGGCCACTTTTGGCGCCGCTGCTCGTCAAGGAAGATTCCAGCTTGGGCAGCGGTAAGGACGGGCAAAGCAGCGCTTGCCGCAACCTCCTTATACTGGCCTTCCTCGCGAACATACATCCTGACCTTCTCGCCATCAAACCGCCAGACTTCCGCCACTCCGATGGCAGCGAAGATCCGGAAGCGGTTGAGTGAGGACCGTGTAATGTCAACTTCGATCACGAGGTCCGGCGGCGGATCGACCTCCATGTCCAATTGCTCTTTGCCTCGAACCAGGTCCACGTTTCGGAAGTAGAAACAAGAGTCTGGCTCGAAACCCTTTTCGAGATCCTGCCGCTTGAAGGTTGTCGATCCTGCTGCGACCATATCCAAGCGGAGTACCTCCGCGACCACTCCCACCAGCGAGGCCAGAGTTCGATTGGGCGCTTCGTGCCCTACGTAAACGACCATGATTTCCAGCATCCCTTCGTCGTAGGCAAACCTCGTCCCCGGGCAGGTGACATTCTCCGCCAAAAGTCGCTCGTATGTTTCCCAAGTTGCGTTCGCGAGCAATATTCGTTGTTCGGGGGGTGCAGCTACGGCTGGCACAGCAACCTCTGCGGTCATTCTCTCACGCCGGCCCTCTTCGCGCGTGAATCATCGTCCCTGCACCCAACAGCAATCCCACTCCGAACACCGGCCATGGGAATGGATTTGGCATCCCTCCTGACATGAGATTGCGCCAATCCCAGAGGAACGCCGAGAGCACCAGCCCATTTGCCGTCACAAGGCTAGCCCAATGCCAGAGCCTTATGCGGAGCTGAAAATGCAGATAAGCGATACCCCCTCCAATCAATAGGATGGCTACCAGCATCGGCGCGATCACTGGGCCGTACCAGGGCGCCGGCAACAGAAACAATAGATCCCACGTGAACAGCGAGGATGGCCATCCGGCGAGCAGCTTGAGAAAGACATAGAAGAAAATATCCCAAACCCCGAACGCGATTGAAAACCAGGCCAGCCACTCTCCGGAGCGTCGCGCTGCGGTCCAAGCAATCGACGCCAGCATCGTGATCGTAGCCAACTCACGTAACAACTCGATCCTAAGCAGTCGCATCAGGTCGGGCCGCGACTCAAGTTGCGGCTGTGTCAACAGTGGAAACAGATCACCTGGAACTGCCTCCGGCAGGAGCGTCTTTCGAGCGGGTTCATAGATCGCCCTCAGATCGATCACAATGGCTGCCTCGAGCAGACCGAATGCGATCCCGAAGATCACGACGGACATAAGACGGCGGCGTGCTTCAATCATCGCCGCACCCTATCTCCGGATCAGGGCGGGCACGCCGCTTTCCAGACTCACATCCCGCACTCCGCCGAAGTTCTCAGAGATCTCTTCCAAGAACACTGTGAACTCTGTCTTCAAACGCTGGCGCGCTCCGATCCAGCGGTATGACGGAACATCGAAAAGTGTACCCCGCTCGATCGCCTTTCGCAGCCCTTCGGCAAACGGCGAATTTCCGAACTCGATCCCCCGAGCAATCACCTGACTGTTCCAAGGCGCAAAGGTATTCGACTTATTCTCCTGCCAGTCCGCAAGCCACGGGTTCCCTTCGGTTGGATATACGTACCCGATCAAAACCTTGTAGCCACTGTTGTAGAGCGTGAAAAATTGATGCGAACGTCCTCGATCCATCAGCAGCGCGTAATACGTGCCTGCCTTCTCCTTTGTCTGGAATGGCCGCAAGTCCGCTGGCTTGCCATCCGCATTGGTTCCGCGCGGCCAATCCACAGCACTGTTTGACGCAAGGGAACCGCCCGAAGCGCGGGTCGCGGTGAGTCCCTTGGTCGCCGAAGCGTCCAGATACGTCTTGCCCGGTTCGACGAATGGAGGGCCAAACGTTGCGTGTTGCATCCATTGAAAGGGCCGGTCGTAGGATGTCAGGTTCTCCACCCATTCCTCCACCCGGAAGTACCGTGTCCCTTTCCCCAAAGTAATGATCCGCTCGACCCGATAGTGGGTCTTTGGCAACTCCGCCGAATAATGCAGCGTCACTCCATCGCCCCGCTGGTCCACTTTCACTTTGCGCCATTCGACAATCGGCGCTTCTCCGTGATTGCCCAGTTGCGCCCGGATCTCGTCTTCGGACGAAGGCGGTCCATAGAACGGGAAGCACAGCAGATGTCCCATGTATCCCGCCGAAAGCCACCGGTGCGAGCCCGAGCCGTAGAGCGCGTCGTGCCTGGTGGGATCGTAGGTTTGCGGGTCGATTGTGGGATAGTGCGGCACGCGCATCGGATTGATCGAAACCTTGGCGTCCGGCGAAAGAATCCGGATCTCAGCCAGGTGTCCACCGCCGCGTAGCGCGGCTATACGGATCAGGCCGTTTTCGAGCACATAGGCTGGACGGCCGTGTACTGTTTCTTCCCGAAACGAAGGTGCTTGGGCGAAGCAACAGGCGATTCCGAATGCCAGGATCAGCAACCGTGTGAGGACCATCGCCCTCTATTGTATGGCGACTGACAAGGAGAGACCGAGGGGACAACGCCTTGACATTTCTGATGATCAGATACTCTGAAGCTGCTATGGCTAAAGAAACCACCGCTCGGTCGTATCTAGGAAAGGTGGGACAGCGCGGCCAAGTGGGGCTTCCCAAGCCTTTGTGCGATGAGATCGGAATTGCGAAGGGGATTTTATCGAGGTGAGCGCCAAGGGAGGGCGGTCCGAGAAACCGGTAGCAATCAGCGCTGTAGAGCGGCTTTTGACTTCAGATGCGCGATCAGAGCCGCCGGATCGTCGGTGATGATTGCATCCACTTCGGCGCGGATTAATCGATCCCATACGTCGGCGGTGTTGGCGGTCCAGGGAATCACCTGTAGTCCCACCTTGTGCGCGTCAGCTACCAGTTGCGCACTCACCAAAAGAAAGTGCGGCGAAAGAATCGTCGCGCCGGCCTCTTGTGTCCGCGCCACCACTGCCTTCGATCCAGGCTCGAATAGCGCCGCGCGGCGGATCTCGGGAGCCAGCTTCTTTGCCGCCACCAGCGTCCGGAAATCAAACGACTGGATAATGACGCGCGATTCCAGCTTGTGCTTCTTGATTATCTCCACCAGCAATTGCGCAAAGCGCTCCGGCGTTGGAGTGTACTGAGGTTTGTCCCGGAAGATCTTGGTCTCGATGTTGAAATGAAAACCGCCTCGCGACGCGAGCCCCAATACTTCCTCGAGCGTTGGAACTCGCGTTCCCGGCACAGGCTCCTGCTTTGGAAACAGAGGATTCCGTTTCGCGCCGCAATCCCATCGCCGGAGATCGGTCAGTGTCATCTCACGAATGATCCGTGTCGATCCTTCGCCTTGGCACAAGGTCTCGCTCAACACGGGGTCGTGCGAGGCCACGAGCACGTCGTCCTTAGTCACCGCCAGGTCCAGCTCGAGAACATCCACACCCGCTTGGATCGCATACTCGAACGCCGGCATTGTATTCTCCGGCTTCACGGCGCGAGCTCCCCGATGCCCGTGGACCAGAATGCGGGGCGCCGTCGAAGCGATTGTAGCAGAGATCATTAAGAGAGCCAGGAGCCGCATGGGCATGGCTTCAGAATATCTTAGAAGAAGAGCTTCAATCCGAACTGCACGATCCGCATTGGTGTCCGCAAGCCGCGAATCTCACCATCGCGTGGCCCATCGGGCGCCACTGAGGCAATGGTCTGGAAGGTAATGCCGTTCGGCTGCCCGAAATAGGGGCTGTTCGTCGCATTGAAGAACTCGGAGCGGAATTGTAGCTTGGTGTTCTCGTGTATGACGAAATTCTTATACAGCGAGAAATCCAGATTGCGCTGCCCCGGAGAAGTTAGAATCGCCCGCCCCGAGCTGCCGTAGTGGCATAGGTCCGGACGACTCGGAATATTGCAGGTCACTCGCCGGAATGCCGACGGGTCGAACCATCGGGTTCTGCTTTGCTGGCCGCCCGAGAGCCGGCCATCGGCGATCCGGTCGGGACGAATCGGTGTGCCGCCTGTGTTCAGATCGTTGCCGGACTGCGTCGGTGTGAACGGAAATCCCGAGCGCATGGTGAGAATCCCGTTCGTCTGCCAGCCTTTTAGAAGTCCGCCGGCGACGCCATGCAGGCTCCGGCCAAAAGGCAGCTCGTAGACGAAGTGGAACACGCCGGCATGCGTCTGGTCGAACGAGTAGCGTCCTTTGGACCCACGGCGGTTGCGCGGGTCCTGGAAGCCTCCATCCTCGTTACCGCCGGACTCGCCTTCCCCATGCGCCTTGCTGAAGGTGTAGGAGAAGCCATAGACTAGCCCGTGCGAATAACGCTTTTCGACCGCCATCTGGAGGCCGTGATAAAACCCGTTTCCATAGCTGTCGATCACCCGGAGACCTCCCAGGTCCTGAATGCGTCCGTCGTCGTAGAACCGCTGGAACGGCCTCCGCCGCTGGAAATTAGTATCCGGTGACGGGTCGGGGCTGTTCCAATTCGCAATCGTATTTCCCACGTTCGTCATCTTGCTCCCTACGTAACCAATGGTCAGCGCTGTGTCCAAAGGCAGTTGCCTCTGGATATCGAAGCTCCACTGCCAGTGATTCGGATTGCGATGGTTCGGCAACACCTGAAGCAGATTAACGGGCCGGACTGTAGCACTGCCCCCGAAGGGATCGTCGAAACTGACGATAGGGCTTCCGGGACGGAACCGCCGAGTGTTGACCCCCGCAGGCATACTTACGGCATCGGTCACCGAGCTGAATTCCTGACTTCCTCCGAATGGCGGCATGTTGGCCAGGATGGTAAAGGTGTTCAGATGCTCCACGTTCTGGAACCACCCCGTCCCGGCTCGGATCACCCAGTTATTGGCAGGCCGGTAGGCCAGACCAACGCGTGGCATAAACAGCTTCTTCTTCTGCTGCCAAAGCTTGACGGCGCCCCTTTTGTCAGTTTCCGCCGGAATGATTCTCGGAATTCTGCTGCCATCCGGTGCTGCGAAGGTGTCCTGAAACGAAAGGCTCCTCCAGCCTCCTCCCTGATCGATCGGGACGCCGTAATAGTCCCAGCGCAAGCCGAGGTTCAGAGTCAGGCGGGAGGAGATTTTCCAGTCATCCAGAATGTACGCACCCCACCGGTTCGCCAGGGGAAGCGTTGGGTGCAGTGCTTCCGGCGAACGCGCCGAACTAGGATACCCAAGGAGGAACGATGCAAAATTGTATCCACTCTCATTCACACCGAATGCCATGCTCCCGCGAGGTTCATTGGCTGAGCTGCGATCCATCTCGATGTGGCGGTACTCGACCCCCATCTTGAAGTTGTGACGGTCGCGGTGGAACGAGAAATTGTCGGCTATTTGAATCGCGTCCATCTTGTCATAACCGTTGCCTGTGTCACGGTCTCCGATCGTGAAGCCCAGCAGTGGAAGGCCGGCCTCGCGCGGGGTGAGCTTGCGGTTGCCGTCCGACAACGCCCGGAACCGGCCGATGCCCAGCGCATCGATATCAAAATCCGTATTGGTCCGAGGATTCGAGATGTCGTCATCGGCGATGTTGAAGCCAAACCGCAGCTCGTTCAGGGTGTTCTGGTTGAAAGTGTGGAGCCACTGGCTGGCGAGGTTCGTGGCCTGGGAAACGTAACCCACGGGAAAATTCGGGTTGATGAATTTGTTGTCGCGCCTGGAGCGGTCGGCAGCGTAGCGCACGAACACCTTGTCGTAGTCGCTGAACAGATGATCCACCCGCCAGAAATACTGGTTCTGACTGATGATATCGGGAACGGCGTTGCGTGCGGTAAAGTCAAGGGTGTCCGCCTGGCGAAATTGGGCAGGCGGAAGGAATTGCAGCAGATTGCGCGCGCCCGGATGGATTCTGGCTGAAGGGATGATGTTGCCTGGAAATGGACTGCCGGTCACCGGATCGAAGATCACGATCGGCGCGCGAAAGGGCCGGCCGGTAGCGGGATTGGTGGCTGGGGTCAGAAGCGCGGAGAAGTCACCTCGGCGAAACTCGTCGTGCGGGAAGAACGCCGTCGACACTGCCTCCGCGGTTTCGCGGCGCGCTTCGTAATCGAAAGCCCAGAAAGTGCGGTTGCGGCCGTTGTAGCCGGGGAAAACCACGGGACCGCCGATCACCGCTCCAAACTGGTTCCTTCGCAGCCGGTCTTTAGAAAGCCGCGAGGCTCCGGCGGGACGCTCAAAGTTAAGGAAGTAGTTTTCCGCGTCCAGCTTGTCATTACGCAAGAATTCGAACACGGTGCCGCGCAACTCGTTCGTTCCGGATTTCATCGACACCTGAACGATCCCACCGCCACCCTGCCCGTACTCGGCTGAATACGAGCCGGTTTGCACCTTGAACTCTTCGATCGCTTCAATCGAAGGCGTGAACACTGTGGTGTGTACGCGCGGATTCTTGGCGTCTACACCGTCGAGCGAAACTGTGCCATAGATCTCGCGGATGCCGTTGGCAATTACGGATACTCCGGCTCCGGGAATCGGAAATCCGGTTTGCCCGTCCGCCAGACCGGTCCGCAGGCCGAACTGTACGCCCGCTACCAGCACTGCAAGATTGCTGATATTCCGCCCGTTCAAGGGTAGCTCGATGATGCGACGGTTCTCGATCACCTGCCCGACCGTGGCCTCTTCCGTCTTGAGGATCACTCCCGCGGCTTTCACCTCCACACTCTCGGCAACGTCCCCAACCTCCAGCGTGAGGTTCACGCGGGCCTTCTGCTGGAGCTCCAGCCGAAGACCCGTGATCGTCTGCGTCTTGAAGCCCTGCATCTCACAGCGAACGCGGTACTCCCCGATCTCGATCAGGGGAAAGACGTACTCTCCTGACTGGTCGGTGACTGCCGTGCGCGTCTCCCCGGTGGTTACGCGCGTGATCGTCACCCTTGCGCCCGGGATGATTGCTCCCGTCGAATCGGTTACCAGTCCCAGAATTTCGGTGGACGTGGTCTGCCCACCCAACCAAATCGCCGGGCACAGCATGGCAATCACTGCGAAACGCCTCATAACAAAATCTCTCCTGTCGCTGTTGACGGTATCATATCACTCGTCGCCTGGAGCGAATGGCACACGTCACCGGTCCACCGATAGCCGGAGCATCACTCGCATGGCGCGCCTGCTGCAGCATCGCAATCAACTCTGCATTCGACGCCTCGACTGTTCGTGTTGAGATTCAGCGGTACGCTGTCCTTCCGCAAAGTAGGCGTCGATCTCTACTTGATTCATGCGATAATCCGACCAAGCATCTCCTCATGACAGGCGCCACTCTCGGACACTATCGGCTCGAATCCAAGCTCGGCGAGGGCGGCATGGGAGTGGTATATCGCGCTCGAGATCTAAGGCTGGACCGTCCTGTGGCCGTCAAGCTGCTACGTCCGGGCAAGATGCAAAGCGCCGAGCGCAAGGCGCGTTTTATCAAGGAAGCCAAGGCTGCCTCCGCTCTCAACCACCCCAACATCATAACGATTCACGAGATCGGCGAACAGGACGGCGCCGACTACATGGTGATGGAGTACGTAGACGGCAAGATGCTGGACGCGCTGATCCCGCGCCACGGCATGCGGCCGGGCGAAGCGCTGAAAATCGCCCTCCAAGTGGTCGAGGGGTTGGTGAAGGCGCACGGAGCGGGAATTATTCATCGCGACCTGAAACCATCGAACGTGATGGTATCGAACGATGGACTGGTGAAGATTCTCGACTTCGGGCTGGCGAAGCTGGTGGACCGATCGGATGTGTCGGCTGAGGACGAGACACGCACCGCTTTGGCGACGGAAGAAGGAATGGTCATGGGGACAGTGGCGTACATGTCGCCGGAGCAGGCAGAGGGGAAGAAAGTGGATGCGCGGAGCGACATCTTCAGCTTCGGTTCAATGTTCTATGAGATGTTGACGGGGCGGAGGGCGTTTGTAGGGGAGACGGCACCGGCAACGATGACAGCGGTGATCCGGGACAATCCAAAGCCCGACGAATTGCCCGTCGAGATGCGGAAGCTGGTGGGACGGTGTCTGCGGAAGGAATTGGACCGGCGATTTCAGACCGCGGCGGATCTGCGAGCGGTGCTGCTTGAGGCGAAGGAGGAAAGCGAGTCAGTGGCCGGAGTCGCGCCTGTGGCATCGAAGCGGGCCAAGCTCCGGTGGGTGTGGGTTGCGGCGGGAGTTGCGGTCGCGGCGATGGGTGGAATCGGTTTTTGGCTGCGCGGGCGGCAGCCGCCCGTGAAACCGCCGGAAATGAGATTGACGAGGATCACAGCCAATCCGGCGGATCTTCCGGTCACGGGTGCGGCGATATCACCGGACGCGAAGTATCTTGTCTATTCCGATTCGCGTGGAATTCGCCTTCGAAGGATGCAGAACGGTGAGGAGAGGCTGCTACCCGACACAGCGGGAATGCGGCCCAGTCATTGGTTCCCGGATGGCACGGAGTTCCTTGCGAGTGCGGGCACGCCCGCCAAGCCGCAGGCGTGGCGGATTTCGATCGTGACCGGAATGCAGCCGAAACGATCCGACCTTGTCCTGCCTTCGCCTGATGGCGGGCGCCTGTTGCGGTTGGACAGGCCGTCGGATGAGGAGGGGAACTGGTGGATCGAAGGAAATGCAACCCCGGCGCCAAGAAAAGTTGGAGAGTATCGGAACGGCAGCGGCTTGGTGGGCGCCGCGTGGTCACCGGATAGGTCCCGATTGGCCGGCATCGAGTTGCAAAGCAACTCCCTCGCCAAGATGGTGACGATTGATGCCGCCAGCGGATCGGTCGAGCCATTGCCTTTTGATGTGACCAAAGGCTTCAGCGGGTTCAACTGGCTGCCGGACGGCCGAATCATCGTCTCTCTCCTAAGAGACTCGAATTGGAACCTGTGGCAAGTCAAACCGGACGTGAAGACTGGGAAGGTCCAGGGCGATCCAGTTCGGATTACGAACTGGACCGACAGGATCCCGTCACAATTCTCATTCTCCGCGGACGGGAAGCGTGTCGTGTTTCTTAACTCGATTACACAGAACGACATCCACATCGCGTCTGTGAATTCGGGCACAATCAGCGGAACGCCCCGGAGGCTGACCCTGGACGACCGGACGGACATACCCTATTCCTGGACGGCAGATGGCAAGTCGGTGATTTTCACTTCCGATCGCAATGGAACTTCCGATATCTTCAAACAGGACATCGATAAGGACATGCCGGAGGTGCTGGTGGGAGGCCCGGACCGGGACATTTCGGCGCGAATCACTCCGCAAGGAGATGCGATCCTGTATACCTCCGGGCCCGAGGACCGGCGCCGCCTGATGCGTCTGCCGCTCGACGGCGGGAATCCCAAGGTGTTGGCTGAAGTCTCGAATAGGACGGGAAATCATTGTTTGCTGGCCGGCGGATGTGTTCTGAACGAACGCGAGGGCGGAGACATGGTCGTCTACGAGCTGGATCCTCTTCGCGGTAAAGGAAAGCTGCTGTTTCGCTATCCTTTGTCTCCCGCGTTCGGCCCCCTCCACGACAAGAAACGCTTTTCCTATGCGGTGTCAGGCACTGCACGCGTTCGCATCGTGCATTCCGATGGCTCGCTGGATCGTGAAATCGCCGTACAGAATGCGGCACGGCTGGTTTCACTCGATTGGGCGCCGGACGACAAAGGTTTCTACACAGCCAACCAGACCCTGGACGGCACCGAACTGCTGTATGTCGATCTCGAAGGACGGTCACGAGTACTGTATCGAGTGCCGGGGCTTTTCCAGGTGTGGGCGATTCCCTCGCCCGACGGCCGGCAATTGGCCATTATGAGCGGGACAAGGGAGTCCAATGTTTGGATGCTCGAGAACTTCTAGCGGACCGCTTCCTCCTGGTCGCGGCTCAGTAACAGAGCGGATGCTTAAAGCCAGAGCCGCATAAGCATGGCTCCAGATTAGGCAGGTGGCACAGCAATGAACTCAATTCTAGGGGTGAACCTATACAGAGCGGGAATGGGGTTGACGTTGCTGTTGCCTGTGATGGCCGCATCGTTACCCGGACGCTATTACGAACTCATGGACGCTTGGTTAGGCAAGGTGGAGCAGGGCTCGCGGCGGAGACATCGGGAGATCTCGCCATGATCGCCCGGCGACCGGGCTGGCGTCACTTTCCTTCGGCCATGCTTGGCGCGGCCGTACTTTACACGAAGGCGCACGCATCACACGAAGGCGCACGCATCCAATCCCCGGCGCGGCGATAAGAAGATGTTGGACCTGGCCTTGAGAATCGGCGACATCGTCACTGCCGAGAGCGAAAAGGGCAAATACGAAGAGATGCCGGATCATCACCGTGACACGTACATGTGGCTCGACGCCTACCGGCTTTTGGAAAAAGATCTCGGTGAGCCGATACGGTCGCGCTGGCGCAAGCAACTCGAGCGTCACATTGCCGATCTAGCCAGAGAAACCGCGTTGCGACAGAACTTCCCATCTAGGATGCAGGACGTCAATCCCGGATTCGATCTGAAGGGGCTGATGACGGCCATGGTAAACCGTACCGCGCCGGGTGTGGCGAACTCTCCCGAAGCCGCCGAATCGCTGGATTCAGTTTCACCGCAGTGTTGTCGAGCGCCTGGCCTCGATGCAGGGGTGACCGGGCTGCTGCTGCGTCACCTCTGAACTTTTCTGGCGGCGATTCCTCCTCATCATTTCGAATTGCTGGCCGCGAGCAGAGACCGAACGATCCCGGCCCTCACAGTCGCATTAAGGTGGTCACTCCGGATTTCTTCAAGGTGATAGGAATTGGTCTGGTGCGAGGTCGTTGGTTCACCGATGCCGATCGCAAAGGCGCCGAGCCCTGATCGTCATCGATGAGGCGCTGGCAAAGCAGTATTGGCCCAACGAGGATCCAGTCGGAACTCAGATCCTGCGCGGGCGGAACAATCCGCCGGCCACGATCATCGGCATCGTCGGCCACGCCAAGCAGACAGATCTTGTGGGCGACTCAGGTAAGGGGACGCGCTTCCTTCCGATTTACCAGCAAGGGACTCCGATGGTGGCCTACCTGGTAAAGACCAATGGGAATCCCGCATCGCTGACCGGCGCCATTCGGCGGGCGGTGATGGATGTCGATCCCACGCGGCCGATTTATGATGCCAAAACCATGGAAGAGCGCGTGAATCTCACACTCGGGTCGCGGCGGTTTGCCTTGACGATGATCGGTGTGTTCGCCGCCATCGCGCTCGGCATGGCTGCGCTTGGGTTGTACGGCGTGATCAGCTACTCGGTGGGCCAGCGGCGGCAGGAGATCCGGGTGCGCATGGCGCTCGGAGCCCAGCAGTCGCAGGCGGCATCTCTCGTTTTGATGCAGGGGTTCCGGCTGGCCGCGACCGGCGTGTTTGTGGGGCTGGTGGCTTCCTATGCCCTCGCCCGCGCGCTCGAGACTCAGTTGTATGAGACACAGGCCTTCGACCCTGCGACATTTCTTGGCATGGCGTCGCTGCTGGTGGCGGTCGCGATGGTCGCGAGCTACGTGCCCGCCCGGCGCGCGATGAAGGTCGATCCGCTCGAAGCACTACGCTACGAGTAGGCTCAGTGACCGCTCGCTAACGCGGCTCAGTAACTCTCCACGAAGCACAGCCAAGAACGCTTCGTTTCCGCCAGGGACGGGGCGGTTCTCCGCAGGAGGCGGCATGCCGCCCCGCCAGGGGCTCGTGTGGACGCTTGGTCTTCAAGCTCTGGTGAGCAATGCAGGCTAGAGCAGACCGCGTGAGAGGCGCCGGACGAAGTCGATGTCACCGTCGAGGAATTCGTAGCCGGACAGGGCTTGCGGGGACTCCCAACGGACGTCCGCGAAGGCGAGATTCCGCGGCTCTCCGGTGAATCGAGTCACGCGAAAGAAAATCAGATAGATCGGCAAACGGCCGGGATATTGGTACTCGTAGCGCTCCAGTTCCTCGCCGATGTCGGCGTCGAGATCCAGCTCCTCTTTGAGCTCCCGCCGCAGCGATTCCCGTGGCGTTTCGCTCGGTTCCATTTTGCCACCTGGGAACTCCCATTTGTACGAATTCCACTCTCCGGGCAGGCGCTGGCCGATCAGTACTTTGCCATCGCGTTCGATGACAGCCGCCACGACGGTCATTGCAGCCAGGACTGCCGCATGTAGGCCCACGGAATCGAGAGCAGTTGCACGCGAGCGGAAAACTTCGAGCTGTCCTGAATGAAGCAGGAATGAGTGCACCAGCAGTTGGCTGTCGTGATAGCGTCGACTTCGTCGCGCATGGACTCGGAATGGAGGGCGGAGGAGAGGTCGTAGTCAAAGTCCGACAGATCGCCGACAATGCCACGCAGCTCGCAGGAACGGAACTTTCCGTTGTGGTCGATGACGAGTGTGGTCTCGCCGGCGGTGCAGGGCATAGGCCACCGCGTGGGGTGGTCGAGGCACTGTTCATGCAGGTCGAAGTGGAGCCTTATGTTGCCTAGGTAGTACATCGCGGCGATCTGGCGGATTCCTATGGGCAGATGTGCGAACAGTCTCGTGGCGTAGTGGCGGTGGAACGGCATCAGGCGGCGATGGAGCGATTCTACCTGATCACGGGTGAGCGACTTCAGGCTTTGGTCGGGCGTATGCCCTCGGACAACTTCGAAGTATTGGCCGTCCAGACCAGTGCTCTCCATCAGGTGAACGCCAAGCTGCACGATTTCCTCGTAGTTCTCGCGGGTGATGACCGTCGCGACGTTGCGCCGAAGACGGCGGACTCCCTTGTATCGTTTTTCGGCTTCATGGATGGTTTCGAGAGTCCGGGTGAAGTTGTTGGGGACGCCGCGAATCGAGTCGTGGGTGTGCGCGAGGCCATCCAGGGAGAAGTTCAGGTCGATCGAGACCGCGGGTGCGAGCTCCAGCATCCGGTCGATCGCGGGGAAAATCTTCTCGGGCAGCAGCCCGTTGGTGGGGAGATTGACATTCGCGATCTTGTTATTCGCGGCAAAGAGCCCGATGACTTCGGCGAGCTCCGGTCGGAGGAACGGCTCCCCTCCAGAGATCCAAAGCTTGCGAAAGACCGGTGCGGTTTGGGAGATGCGGCGGATCTGGTCAAAGGTTAGGTCGTCGCGGGAGTTGAGCTTGTCGAAGTAGAAACAGGTCCGGCACAGAGAGTTACAGCGTGATGTGACGAACAGGAACAGCGAGTTGAACTGGCGGGCGCGCGCGCGATCCCTCAAAATAGGGAAGTACGTCGCCACACTCGACATCCTATTCATTGAAACATATGACGCATAGCGAACGGCTGCTGGACCACTTTCAAAACCCTCGCAATGTGGGGGAACTAGAGCCGCCGGCGGTGAAGGTGGAGGTGCTGAATCCGGTTTGCGGGGACTTGATGCGGCTGTCTGTGCGCATCGAGAACGATCGCGTAATCGAGGTGAAATATAAGACGCGCGGGTGCACGGCGTCGATCGCGGCCGGCAGCGCGTTGACCGAGTTGTTGGCTGGGAAGAGCGTTGCCGAGATGGGCTTGTTGAAAGCCGCGGATGTCGAGGCGGCGGTCGGAGGATTGATCCCGGAGTCAAAACATGCGGCGGTGTTGTGTCTGGATGCTGTGAAGGCTGTGGCGAAAGCAACACCGGGCTAGAGACGCGGTAGGATCTCTCCGGCCGGTCCGCGCAACGAAATGTCGGCCACTTCGGACATGGGTGTCTCGGTGGGATTCACCTCGATTACTTTCGCTCCGGCCCGTTTGGCGTAGGGAATCAAATTCGCGGCCGGATACACCACGGCAGAAGTTCCGACCACTAGCAATACTTGCGAATTCTCGACCGCATGGGCGGCTTCCTCGAGAATCCCTGGAGGCAGCGCTTCGCCGAACCACACGACGCCCGGACGCGCCATGCCTCCACATTGGCACTTGGGCGGGAGCTTCGGCAGCGGTACCCGGCGGTCAGGCCACTCCGCGTTGCAAGACGTGCAGCGGAGCCGCCAGATGTCGCCGTGGAGTTTGAGGATTCGGTAGTTGCCCGCCGCCTCATGCAATCCATCGACGTTTTGCGTCACGAGAGTGAAGTCGCGCTTTGCGCGCTCGAGATCCACCAGTACACGATGTCCGGGATTCGGCTTGGCCTTGGCGATCAACTCGCGCCGCCAGTTGTACCATTCCCACACAAGTGCCGGATCACGCGAGAAAGCTTCAGGCGTCGCGAGATCCTCCGCGCGGAAGTTGCGCCACAATCCGCCGTCTCCGCGGAAGGTTGGGATGCCGCTTTCGGCGCTGATGCCCGCGCCGGTGAGTGCGACGATGCTTTCGGCGTTCCGGAGCCAGTCGCGCGCTTGATCCACTAGCGGAAGTTCTCCACCATTTGAGTGCGCAAGCGTCCGGCTTGCGTTCAGGTCTTATTCTTCCACACCGGCGCGTCGTCTTCCACAGGGATTTCTTCGGGGGGAATGATGACAACCTTGCCCAATCTAGGCCTGCGGAGGCGGGCCTTGTGGAGGGTTGGGCTTGTGCTCCTTGGCCGGCTGTTGCACCTTCGTGGGAGCCAGAATCACGTGGTAGTGCTTGCCCTCGAGTCGCATGTTGCCTTCCATCTGGCCGATGCCGTCGAGGTCGTGCGCGAAGCGTTGGAGAAGCTTGACGCCCAAGTCGACGTGCGCAATTTCGCGGCCGCGGAATTGGACGATGGCTTTAACCCGATTGCCTTCCTTGAGGAATCGGATCGCGTGGTTCTTTTTAAATTCGTAATCATGATCGTCGGTGTTGGGGCGGAATTTCACCTCCTTCACCTGTATGATGTGTTGTTTCTTCTTAGCCTCATGCTGTTTCTTCTTGTTCTCGTACTGCCATTGGCCGTAATCCATAGCCTTGGCGACAGGTGGATCCGCTGTAGGAGATACGAGGATGAGGTCGAGTCCCAGGTCGAGCGCCTTGCGAATGGCCTCTTGAGTTGGCATGACGGCGACGACACCGTCCGGAAAGACGGCACGCACCTCCCGGGCCCGGATGGCTTCATTTACGTTTTCTCGGATTCGAACACGAGGACCGCGAGGAGGGTAATTGCGTGGATACATTCAGTGGATGTTTAGCTTACCCTGATACTATCCCAGTTTCCCTAACGAAAGCAATAACTTCTCGGACTGGCGAACCCTCGTAACGTTTCGACTTGTTATACCTGTCTACTAGATAAGGGGTAAGAGTATGCGACCTATAGGGAAGTATTTGGGTTTGCTGGTGCTCGGCTCTCTCGTCACTCCCGCTTTCGCTCAATTCTACGGCTACCAGAATCATCCCGTGTTCAAGGTTCGACGAACGAACGCGTGGAGTGAAACCCGTCGAGATGGCGAATGCGTGATTCGCGTAATCATCGACAACGAGGCTGACGTTGAACTGCGTTGGGACCAGATCCGCATTCGAACGCTTGCCGGCCAGCCGGGACGCGATGATGGAAGTGAGTGCAATGCTCCGCTGCAACCGGGCGGCATTTCCGATTTGCAGTTCCAAGGAATCGATGGTCGAGGTGAAGTTCGGCTGATCGAACAACCAGGTGCAGCCAATGATTGGGCCGCCATCGTGCGCATTCGAGACAGGCCGGGCGGCGCGGAAGGATACACTTATCGACTTCGGTGGCAGTGGAATGGGACAACCAAGGGCAGAGTGACAGAGTCATCGGGAGGCGGATTTAGCGGCGTCCGCTCCCAGGCGTACAATCCGCGACAAATCTGCCGCCAGGCGTTGGCGGCGCGATTGCGAAATGAGTGGGGAGCTCGGATCGTAGCTTTCGCTCCAAAGGATGACAGTCAAGCGCTCTATGATGGCCGGTGGAGCTATGGTGGGACCGCAAATCTGGAGGGTCGTGCCGATGTCCGCGCGGGGAACGAACGTCGGCAGATCCAGTTTGTCTGCGTAGTCAATTCCTATGACAATCAGGCAGAGCAAGTTTATTACAACTTTGTAGACAGTGAGTTCACTTGGAAACCTAAGCTGAGCGGATCCAATACGCCTCCTGCCGGCGCCGATCCTGCATTCGAAGTGATAGCGGCATGCCAAAACGAGATTCGCAACCGCGTGGTCGCTCGTCATGGCGCAGGCACTGTGAGCTTTCGCGACATCACCCGTAAATGGTGGGAAGGCGAGACTCAGCGCGTCAACGGTCGCGCCTCTGTTTCCATCGAGGGCCAATCCGCCACAATCGAGTACAACTGCACGTCCAACGGCCCCCGTATCGACTGGGGAGACTACCGCATCGTGGCTGGTTCGCTGCGCGATCAGCAGGATTAGTCGCAAGTGACCTGTATCGTATTGATTGAAAAGATGAAACGAACCTAAGCGCAGAACAGTCTAGTACGGCAGGGGATGACTTATGCGCGCATTCACTTTTTTGGCACTGATTGGCGTTTCGGGTCTTGCGCTGGCAGCAGATCTGAATCGTGGCATTGAGCTCTACCAGCAAGGCAAGTATGCCGACGCCGAGTCTGAACTGCGGCAGGTCGTACAGGACGACCCGCAGAACGGCCGGGCCTACTTGTATTTAGGGCTCGCACTGATCGAGCAGGAAAAAGCGGCGGACGCTGCCACCTTCCTGCAAAAGGGCAATGAGTTAGTCGCGAACGGAGAGTCCCGACTAGCGATGGCCCGGCTCTACGTTGCGCAGAAAGAATTCGACAAGGCAGAGGAAGCGGTCAAAGAGGCGGAGGGGGAGGACCTCGAATACGTGCGAGGCCTCGTTCACTTGAATAAGAAACGGTATGAAGAAGCGGCCCGGGATTTTGAGAGCTTCCTTGAGAAGAAACCCGACCATGCTTACGCCCACTATCATGCCGGTCTGGCCTATAACGGCATGCAGCGTCCGGACAAGATGTTAACTCATTTCGAAATGTTCTTGAAACTAAAGCCGGACGCTCCTGAGGCGAAGAAGGTGCGAGCCGTCATTCGGACAGGGCGCTAAGACAGGGCGCCCTATGGGCAGGCAGCGGCTCTTTCTTTGGATTCTCGGAACTGTAGCCGTCCTTTGCCTGCTGCTTGTGGTCATCCTTCATACTCCGCCAGTGCGGCGGTGGGCGCTGGAGCAGGTCTGGGAACAACTCCGACGGCAAGGTATCCACTTTGAGGCCGCCAGTCTCGACTACAATCTGCTCGACGTTGGCGGAACTCTCCACGGCGTTGTTATCCGGTCCCCTCAAACACCCGACCTCCCGCCACTCCTGCGTGCAGACGAAGTAAAAGCCAACTTCAGCATCCGGATGTTGCTCCGTGGCAAGTATCATATTGAAGACGCGCTGCTGCGCAATCCGGTCGTTCACTTCGTCATCGACGAGAAAGGCCGCGATAATGTTCCTCGACCTCCCAAAAGTGAATCCAAGACGGATTACTTCATCGACAAGCTGTCTATTGTCGACGGTAGCCTTCTCGTAGAAGATCGTCGAAATCGAATTGCCTTGGATCTGCCGGTGAACCGGATTATCGTTGACGGCAATCCCGTGACGAACACACATGATGTTCAGATCAAGGCAGCGGGCAACGGCCGGATTTCCTTAGAAGACCGGGCATTGCCGATTCGAGATCTCGCAGCGGACGTTCACGTGGCCAATAACTCAGCCGATGTCCGGCGACTCAGCCTGGGGTTGGGCGATTCCCATCTCTCACTGTCCGGGAAAGTGGAGAATTTCAACGATCCGCGCTTCGATGTGAGTGTGGATACGACACTGGCGCTGGGTCCGCTCAGCGAATTCGCTGGAGTGGAACAAAGAATTCGAGGGCGCGCGCGAGTGGCGGTGAGCGCACAGGGACCGCTGGCTAAGATGAAGGTGAATGCAAGGATAGATGGGCAGGAGCTTGTTATTGAGCGGTTGGACAAAGTGAATTTGAAGGCGGAGGTGGCCTACGAGATGGAGCGGGCCCGCATCCACCTCCTTTCTCTCGATGCCCGATCGCCGGCTGGGACAGTACGGGGGCAGGGTAATCTCGCGCTCACTTCGAATGCGGGTGAAAGCTCGCTCAACCTGTCCGCGCGAGGCGTCGATCTGCGGCAAGTGTCGAATCATTTACGGCAAACTGTGCGAGTGGATGCACGGGCTACCGGAGAGGTGGCGGCGCGCTGGCCCGGGCTTCGTTACCAGGATGCTACGGGTAGCGCTACGCTCTATCTCACGGCTAGCCGGACGGCGCCAAGCATGAACGTGATCCCGGTATCGGGAACGCTCACCGTGAATGCGAGAGGGAACCAGATTCTGGTTGACATCGCTGAACTCCGTGCCTTCGAGACTATTACCAAGGGGCAAGTGTCGCTGACAAATCGGCGGACCCTCGGTGGCGATCTGCGCCTGCAATCCGGGAATCTGGGGACCGCGATCGCTGACGCCGAAGTTTTCCTGGGGAAAAAACCCGGCACGATGGTTCCAACTCCCATGACGGGGCCCGTAGACGTCACGGCGAAGCTAGGAGGGAACATTAATGATCCCGCGGTTTCGATGAACCTGAGCGCACCATCTCTTCAAGCGGGCACGCTCGAAGGGCTCGATGTGCGGGCCCAGGCGGACTATACCCAGCGGCGGCTTACGATTGCGGATGCTTCCGTCCGCTGGCGCGAGCAAGTGTTGTCTGGATCGGGAGTGATTGGACTGGACGACCGCGATCCGGTGCTCAACATCACTGCGCGATCCGAGAACGTCTCTTTGCAAACCATGCTTGCCGGGATGAATCGGGGTGATGTTTCCGCGAGTGGGGAAATTTCGCTCAGCGCGGATGTTACTGGAACAGCGAAGCAGCCCCTGGCGGATGTCAAATTATCCGCAACCAATCTTGCCGCATATGGAGAAACCTTCGGAACGCTCGCGGCGGATGCGCGGATCGAGGATCGAATCGTCCACCTCAACGGCCTCCGGCTCGACAAGCCGCAAGCGGGAGGGAATGGCGCCCTTCTCGCATCGGGTACCTACAACCTGGACAGTCGAGACTTCACCCTGAAGGCGGAAGGTCAGAACCTGAGACTGACGAGTCTAACCCTTCCGGATGGTACGGCTGTGCGCGGCGTAGTAGCGATGAACGGTGCGGGGCAGGGAACCGTCGAGAATCCCTCACTGGACATGAAGGTTTCCGCCACCGGGCTACGGATCCGGGATCGGAACCTGGACCGTGTGGATGTCGCGGTGAAGGCGGCGGACTACAAGGCTCAAATAGTAGCGAACGCACCTGCGTTTGCGATTTCCGGTACTGCGAATATCGGCACGCAAGCGCCGTATCCCGCGAAATTCGAAGTCAATGCCAAGGGTACAGATCTGAAGAGCCTTCCTGTCGCTCTCGACCAGGACCTAAAGGGAACCGTCACTGCGGTGATTCGCGGTTCAGGCGATTTGAACGATCTCGACCGCATGACCGGTGAGGCAGAAGTTGCCAGCTTGAATCTGGAATGGCGTGGACACCCAATTCGTACGGAAGGGCCACTTCGGGCTCGCTATGAAAACCAGACTCTGGCTGTCGAAAAAGCTACGGTGACCGCGCTCGACTCTCAATTGACGTTTGACGGCAAGCTCCCCCTTAGCGAGGACGCTGGACCTGGCGCCATCAACCTGGCGGCGAAACTCGACCTGGCCACCCTCGCGCAATACGTGCCCTCCTCACAGCCGATCACGGCAAAAGGAGCCGCGACCGTTGAAGGGAGCGTTCGGGGAACGCTTCGCAGCATCGATCCCGATGTTACGGTGCAACTTCAGGATGGATATTTTTCTGCAACCGGTTGGAAAGCTGCACTCACCGGCGGGAATGTGCGCGCACGAGTTCGCGGCGGCGCGATCGAAATCGAGACCGCCGGCGCCAACTGGGGGTCCGCGGCCATAAGCGCATCGGGTACGGTCCCGCTTGCGCTTCTGCCCGCGGATCTTCCTGTCGAGATTCCCAGGGGGCAAGGACCGGCTCAATTCTCTGCCGAGCTGAAGAATCTGGAGTTGAGCACGATCGGAGACTTGCCCTCGAGCGTACACGGCACGGTAAGCGCGAGTCTCAAGGCGAGCGCCTCCCGGCCCGAACTACGAGCGGTTACCGCCACGGTAACCCTACCGGAGCTTCGTCTGGGGTTGGGAACCTACTCACTGGAACAGAAGGGCGCGTCGACAATGTCCGTGGAGAACGGGACCTTGCGGGTGGATCAGTTTCTGCTCACGGGGCCAGTCTCCGAGGTGCATGTGACGGGAACCGCCGGCCTTGTGGAAGATCACGCGCTGGATCTGAAGGTCGATGCCAAAGTTGACGCCGCAATGGCGGCGGCCTTCACGGAAACCGTGCGGGCGAGAGGCCCGGCGGAGGTGCACATCGCGGTTACCGGAACCATGCAACAACCGCAGGCCCAGGGTTACGCGCAACTGAGCGAGGGACAGATCAGTCTGCGCAACCCCCGTGTCGCAGCAGACAACCTCGAGGTTCGCCTCGATTTGGCGGGTCAGCGGGCGACACTGTCGCGGCTGGAGGGAACGCTCAACGGCGGCACTTTGTCGGGGAAGGGCACGATCGAGTATTCCAGCGGCGAATTTCGGAACACGGACATGTCGATTCAGTCCCAGAGCACCTATCTCGACTTTCCGGAAGGACTCAAGACGGTTTCTGACCTCGATCTCCGGCTTCAGAGCAATGCGGGATCGCTCGTGGTGGGTGGGCAAGTTTCGATTCTAGAGGGCGGACTCACCGATGATCTGAACTTCGAAAGGGGCATCCTCGCCGCTGTCACGGCGGAGCGGCCCTTGGACCTGACCGAAGAACGGAGCGAGCTGGCGAGCGCGGTGCGGTTCTCGCTCGGCATTCGTACCGAGGAGCCGCTCCTGATCGATAACAACCTGGCGAAGGCGGAAGTTACGGCCGATCTTCGCCTCTTAGGGACTCTGGCTCAGCCGGGGCTCTCCGGCCGTCTCGTCATCGAGGAAGAAGGCGAAATCCGTCTACAGGAACGGCGGTATGTGGTGGAGCGTGGTGCGATCACATTCACAAGCGAACGCCGTATCGAACCGACACTCGACATCCTTGCCAAGACGAATGCAGGCGGCTACGAGATCCAGCTTCAGATCGAAGGCGAACCTGGAAAGACAACCACCACCCTCACCTCTGATCCGGCGCTGCCCGAACCGGATATCCTGGCTCTCTTAATCACCGGCCGCACCATGGAGGAGATGCGGGGCCAGGAGTTCAACGTGGCTCGAAACCAGGTCCTCTCCTATCTCGCCGGCCGTGTCGGCTCGACGCTAGGAAGCGGCATTGCGGGAGCCACCGGCCTGAGCACGGTTCGGATTGAGCCAAACCTGATCGCCGCGGAAACCGATCCAAGCGCGCGGCTAACCGTTGGCCAGAACATCACGCGCAATCTGGAGCTGATTTATTCAATGGACCTGGTCAACAGCTCCGACCAGATTTATGTTGCCGAATACGACGTAACGCGTCGCTTCACGACGCGGGGTGTCCGGCAATCGGAAGGAAACTACCGCTTCGATTTCCGGCATGACATACGGTTTGGCGGAATCCCCGAGCCCAGACGCGGAACCAAACGGGAGTCGCGGCGGATCGGCAAGATCATGATCACCGGGAATCCATTTCTTGCCCAGAATCTGATTACGGACAAGCTGGGTGTCGAAACCGGAGATCGCTACAACTTCTTTGCCGTCCGCAAAGGGATGGACCGGTTGAACCGGTTGTACACGCAGCAGGAAATGCTCGAGGCGAACGTTCGCCTGAAGCGGCAGCCGCTGGACGGAGTTGTGGATCTGAGTTTGAATGTCGATTCCGGGCCCAAGGTCGACTTGGTTTTTGAGGGTATCGCTGCTCCAAACAGCCTGCGGAACCAGGTGAGACGGGTCTGGAGAAGTGGAGTCTTTGATGCTCAGCGAAGCGAAGACGCAACCGAGACGATCCAAAGCTGGCTGATCAAAAAGGACTATCTGCAAACCAAAGTGACTCCCGCAATCACCTCGCTAAGCTCCGAACAGAAGCGAGTAGTCTTCGACATCCATCCGGGCGCACGGTTTGGGAATGTCGTGATCGAGTTCGAGGGAGCTAGTGCGATCAAGCCGTCCCGGCTGCAAGACGTCATCGAGAGTCAGAAGCTCTCGGTCGAGGTGTTCATGAAGCCGGGTCGGGTCACCGAATTGCTGACTCGGTTCTACCAGGAAGAGGGTTACCTGGACGCAGCCGTCAGCGGCCCCCGCTACGACCTCAACGCTCAGACGCGAACCGGCAAAGTGGTGTTCCAGGTTAAGGAGGGCCCGCTCTATCGCGTCGCGCAAGTGAAGTACGAAGGGAATTCGGCTATCTCTGATGAGCGATTGGTGGAGGCCGTCCGTCTCGCGCAGGGAGAGGAGTTTCGGCCGAGGGTCCGCATCAACGCTCTGCAGCGATTGAGGGACGTTTACTGGGAGCAAGGCTATAACGATGTGGAACCGGAGATGGTGACTCGCCGGAATCCGGAAGCGGGCGTGATCGATATTACGTTCCAGATCGCCGAGGGCGTCCACAGCGTCGTCAGAGAGGTTGTGGTCCAAGGCAACGACAAGACCAGCGAAAATCTCATCCGGTCGCAGCTCGAAATTGCGCCGGGCGATGTCCTGAATTTGCAGAGAGTAGGCTTTTCGCGGCGGAATCTGTATCACACCGGAGCCTACTCGATGGTCGAAATCGCAAATGAAGAAATGGGGGACACTCCATCGACGAATGGGGAAAAACCGGTACGGCTGCGCGTGCTGGTGCGCGAGGTTCAGCCATTCGAGCTGCGGTATGGTGGCTTCTTCGACACCGAGCGTGGCCCGGGGGTCATCGTCGATCTGGCCAACCATAACTCGCTCGGCAGTGCGCGCGAGATCGGCATTCGTGCCAGGTACGATGGGCAGCTTCGGGAAGGCCGCCTCTACTTCAGTCAGCCGCTGTTGCGCCGGTTCCCGTTGAAGACAATCGCGAGTCCATTCCTTCGGCAAGAGCGCAATCCCGAAACGGAAGACACCGATCCGTTTAATGTGGATCGAATCGGGTTCTCTGTCCAGCAGGAAGCCAGATTTCGCGAACGGTATCTGGTGAACTATGGTTATCGAATTGAACGGAGCCGCACTTATGATCCTGGACCCGATGCCTTCTTCGACGTCAAGCTGCGGATCGCATCGCTCACGGGCTCAATATCGCGCGAGACACGAGATGGGCTCCTGGACGCGACTCGCGGGAGTTTCATGTCCCATGCAGTCCAGTTCTCACCTTCGGTGATTGGCTCCCAATTGCGTTTCATTAAATACTTCGGCCAATACTTCCGGTATGTTCCTCTGCAGAAGCCGGCGTTCAAGCTATTCACGAATGAGGTGATCCGGCCCCGGCTGGTGTATGCCAGTGGCGTACGAGTCGGACTCTCGACCGGGTTGGGCGGGCAGGAGGTTCCGCTCAGTGAACGCTTCTTCGCGGGAGGCTCTACGACCGTTCGGGGATTCGAGCAGAACTCGATTGGCCCCAGGGCGGGACGGCAGGCGCTCGGTGGCGAAGGGATGCTGGTGATTAACAACGAGCTCCGGTTTCCGCTAGTCAGCATCTTTGACGGCGTGGGCTTTGTCGATATCGGAAACGTGTACACCAACGTGTCGGATTTCAGCTTTGGCGATCTGAGAAAGGCGGCCGGGTTCGGCCTGCGAGTTCGGACGCGCTGGTTCCTGGTGCGCATGGATTACGGTATCAAGCTCGATCGCAAACCGGGAGAGTCGTTAGGCCGGATTTTCTTCAGCATTGGGCAAGCGTTTTAGGGGCTGCCGCTTCTTCGCCGGTCAGCGCTATCGGAGTGACGTGGATGCTACGGCGTGCGCCACGGACGTTTGGTAAGATTGTCGGCGAGAGCGGCGAGACCGAGCACGGCGAGATATCCGATAAGGCTCCAAGCAAGCCGGATCTTCCAGGGAGTCGCATTCGCGAGCTGTGGCGGCGCCCCTTGCAGGGCATACCAGATGCGCACGTTCTCGATTGCGTCGGCGGTGGCGACAGCCAATATCAGGACACTAAGAAGTACGAGAATGGCGATCACCGCTGTGGGCCGCGTGGCGAGGAAGCGGCATGCGGAGACGAAGAAAAGTCCGAGCGAGAGGGACGCAACGATGTAAGCTCCGATCACAGCTGCAGGTAAAAATCGACGTGAGTGCCGAGGCTCGCGATGTGTTGGTGCCGGCGTTGACACTGCAACCGCTCCTTGAGAACGCGGTCAAATACGCGGTTGCCGAGCGCCCCGGGGGTGGTGTTGTGGCGGTACGGGCATTCCGGAACGATGGCCGGTTGCGGCTGGAAGTAGAGGATAATGGTCCGGGTCTCGCCAGCGGCTGGAAGGAAGGCGTAGGGCTGGGGAACCTGCGTAGCCGCCTGGAGCAATTGTATGGTGATCAGCAATCCTTCGTCATAGCGGTGAGTGAACACGGTGGAGTCACGGTGCGATTGGAAATACCGTGGAGACTGGCATGAGCAGGATCCGCGCTCTCATTGTTGATGACGAGCCACTGGCGCGAGAGTGCATCCGTGTGCTGGCGGCGGAGGATTCGGATCTCGAGATCGCCGGGGAGTGTGAAAACGGTGAGCAGGAAGTAGCAGCAATCCTCCGCGACCGTCCGGATGTCGTCTTTCTCGACGTGCAGATGCCTGGCATAGACGGTTTTGAAGTGCTTCGCCTGGTGGGTGAGCAGCGGCTGCCTGTGGTTGTTTTTGTCACGGCATACGATGAGTACGCCCTCAAGGCATTCGAGGTGCACGCGCTCGATTATCTGTTGAAGCCATTCGATCGAACTCGCTTCTTAAGGTCACTGGTGCGAGCAAAGGAAGCTCTCCGGCGGCATCGGTCCGCCGAAATCCCCGTGGAGATCGAAGCGAAACTGCGGGCGTTGCTACGCGAGCGCGAACAACCGGAGTATCTGGAGCGGCTGCTAATCAGAGCCGGAGGAAGCATTCGGTTCTTGAAGGTGGAGGAAATCGACTGGATCGAAGCCGAAGGTAACTATCTCCGATTGCACGCTGGCGCGGAGTCGCATCTCATCCGTGAAACAATGAATAGTATTGAGGCGCGGATCGATCCGCGCCGTTTCGTCCGGATTCACCGGTCGACCATCGTGAACGTGGATCGAATCAAAGAGATGCGACCATGGTTCAAGGGCGACTATGTCATCGTCTTGCGAGGAGGGAACGAGTTGTCGCTCAGTCGAAGCTACAAGAACCGGCTCCGGCGGCTCGTCACAGATTCCGGATTCTGATCCCGATCGGGCGTGGGTTCGTCACAAACTCCTTTGGACCGAGTGGACATTGCCGTAAGCTTGCGGCATGAAACTGCTGACATTGGCGTTGGTGTCGATCCCCATTTTCGCGCAAAGCAGGCCCGATCTCTCGGGAATCTGGATGTATGTTGCCGGGAAGAGCGAGACAGCTCGCGGCGGCCCCGAGAAGGCGTTGCTCAGCATCGAACAGACCGCGAGCCGGATGAGACACCGTTTCGTGGTGACGAACCGGGGTCGCGAGGAGCGAGGTGAATTTGAGTACCCGGTGGAAGGAGAATCGCGGAATTCGATGCGTGGCCTTTCCATCCACTCCCGTACTTCATGGGAAGGCGGCAGTTTGATCGTTAATGGCCGGGCGACGCTTCCAGGCGATGGTGGCGAGATGGTGGTCCGGGAGAAGTTTACACTGGGCTCCGGCGGAAAGAATCTAACGCTCGAGCGGCATCAGACCTTTGGCGGCCGTGAGAATAAAGAGACCTTGTTCTTTGAGCGAGCTTCGCCCGAGGCGATCGCCGAGTTTAACAGGCCCGAGAAGAAGGCGGGCGAGCAGTACAAGAACCTGCGGGTTCTCGGCGAGATTCCATCGTCGGAGCTGCTCCCCACGATGATCCGCTTCCAGGCTGCGCTTGGAGTGAAGTGCGATCATTGCCATGTTCCGAACCAATGGGAGCGAGAAAAGCGCGCGGCTAAGCAGGTCGCGCGCAAGATGATCGAGATGGTGCACTCCATCAATCGAGTGCATTTCGATGGGCGCGCTGCGGTTTCTTGTGAGACATGCCATCGCGGGCAGCCAAAGCCATCAACGGGCCAGGCAGCGGCGAAGCAGTAGACTTGAAGCGCCAGAAGGCCACTATAGGCCGATTATCAATCTTCCGCCTAGCTAGACACCGGCTCCGCAAGCTGGCGGATGGCACTGTTCCGATCTGTATTACGCTTACACAAGATAGAAAGGAACACCGCCGTGAAAGGGAAAAAGACTGCCGCTCCGCTGAGGACTACTGCTGATTCGGACGTGCTTCCACCCTCTGAAGTTGTCAAGGCTCTCAAGCCGCATCCCCAACAGCAGGAATACGTTCAGGCGCTGCGCAAGAGCGCCCAGAAATACCTCAAAGTGAAGAACGTCACCTCCGTCGGGGTTGGCTACAAAATCTCCGATGGCAAGCAGACAAACCAGTTATGTATCCAGTTTACGGTTGCTCAAAAGCTTGCGCCGGAAACGCTGGCCGCCGAAGGCATCCCGATGCTGCCCGAGTCGATCACGGCGCCTGACGGTACTGAAATCCCCGTCGATGTGATCGAGCGCAAGTTCGAACCCGGAGTCGTCGTGATCGATCCCAGGGCGGAGGCCGCCAGGCCGCGTCGGCAGCGGCGGACGCGTCTCAATCCGGTTCTGCCCGGGATCAGTGTTTCCCACATTGATGGGACAGCGGGCACATTGGGAGGAATTGTCATCGATGAAGAGACCGGCGATCCAATGATTCTCAGCAACTGGCACGTTCTCGCGGGCAGTGAAGCGGGCGAAGGCGATATTGTTCTTCAGCCCGGACCCTTCGACGGCGGCGACCTCACCGCGGTAACTGGAAAACTGCGCCGCAGCCATCTTGGCCTGGCCGGCGACTGCGCGGTGTGTTCCATCGACCGGAGCTTTGAGCGCCGAATTCTCGACCTGGACATAGCACCTCTGCGGATCGGAAAGGCGGATCTTGGCGATAAAGTCGTGAAATCCGGACGGACCACCGGCGTGACCTTCGGAGTCGTCAGCCGCGTCGGGGTGGTATCCAAGATTTTCTATGAAGGGAAAGGCGAGGTCGAAATCGGCGGATTCGAAATCGTCGTCAATCCGGACAAGCGCCCCGGAGGCGGCGAGATCTCTAAGGGCGGAGATTCGGGCAGCTTCTGGATGATGGACGATCCAGCGTTGCGTGATGTCGTGGTCGGCTTGCACTTTGCCGGAGAAGTCGATCCATCGCCGGACGAATACGCATTGGCGTGCAACATTCACAGCGTGCTCGAAAAACTGCGGGTGCGTCTGCCGGCGGAAGGACCCGGCGACATCGCGCGCGCGCATCGAGCGCTTGGATTCCAGGGAAAATCGGTTTCCACGGAAGCGGCGGAGGCGGCGCCGGAGGATCTGACGGAACTTCCACCGCTGGATCTCAAAGGCATCCAAAAGATCGAAGACATGCTTGCGTCCGACCCCGATGGGCTTTTGGAAATGGTCCGCGACACCCTGGACCCGAAGGTCGACGAGGCCACGTTCCGTCATGGACTTGATCGGGCACGCGCCATGCTACGGAACCCTGCGCGTTTTGCGCCTGAATTGCGCGCTCTCGAAGGTCTGGAAGCCGTTGCGTTGCCCCCTGATTTCACTTTCCCTGGAATGGACCTGAGCGCCATCCCGATCGATCCGGACAACCGCCAGTTCGAAGACCTGGCCGACCTGGCTCGCTGGATTATTTTTGCCGGCGGAACGATTATCTTCGGATCAAACAAGGAGCCGTTCCGCGGCACATCGGCAGCAACAACTCAATTCCCGATGATCGAGCCGTTGGCGGGGGCGCCGGTTCAGGTAGCGCTGTTCAGTGACTTCGGGACTGGCCTCTACCACTCCCGGTACATTGCGAAGCAAATCGCCAATCGCAAGCCGGCTTATGCGATTCATTGCGGTGACGTCTACTATGCCGGGCGCGAGTCGGAGTTCGAAAAACACGTCAAGGAGCCGCTCAATCCGATTCTCGGTGACACGCGTCTGTTCATGCTGAACAGCAACCATGAGATGTTTTCGGGTGGCAAATGGTACTTCGCGTTTCTCGATGAAAAGCGAGCCAGTCATCCGGCGATGCAGCAGCAAGTGGGAAGCCTGTTCAGCGTCTCCTCAAATAAGTTCCAGCTTGTCGGCATCGATACCGCCTATCACAAGAACGGTCGCTTCAAAGATGACGATATTGTCAACTGGCTTCGCGCCCGCCTGGTCGAGGGCCGGACCGCGGGAAAGATCAACATCCTTTTCAGCGCCAACGAGCCCTACAAGTACGGTGATGACGACCTGACTAAGCTATGCGACAAGGATCTGAAAGATATGGTGCAGAGCGGCCTGATCGACCTATGGTTCTGGGGCAACACTCACTACTGCGGTCTTTTTGACCGCGCTCCTCGCACTCCGTTCATCGGGAGCTGCATCGGTCACGGCGGGTTTCCGGGCGGGGTTCAGAAATCCGGGCAAGAGGTACCCGCGCCGCTGCTGTTTCTGGAGACGCGGACCCGCTTTCCGGCATCTACGAATCTCCGCAAGGACATGGGGAACAATGGCTTCTGCATGATGACGTTGCGCGAGGACGGGACGATCGGGCTACAGTATTTCGACTGGATGTCGAACACGCGCTGCCAAGTCGAGATCGGGCGCGACGCGGCCGACGGCGCGGTCAGAGTCTTGGCTGCGCCGGTTTTCGGTTGATCGGTTACCGCTTGAGTTTGCGACCTAGCCCATTCAGATTGCCTCCAGATACTGCGCAGTGACTAACTTTCGTTCGATGTGCTCCTCGATCAACCCGACCAGAGCCCGCCGCAAAATCTTCGCGGTCTGCCTGGTCCAATCTCTTTCACCCAGTCCAGACACGGGTGTTCGCAGCATCTCCTCGGCAACAGCACGGTCCTCTTCGGGCAACTCTAGAGGTGGCAGGAACCCGCCCAGTTTCACCGCCCAGAGCGAGTAATAAACTTGCGCGGGCCACAATGCCGCCCGGCCGTTGATTCGCAGATGATCTGTGACCGCGAGCAACAAACGGAAAAAACGCTCGTTCGCCTCGAGCGGCGGAAGAAGATGTTCACTCGCCTCTGCAATGAAGTCGAGGACCACCGTCATCTCATAGTCGACTTCGCCCGTCAGAGGGGAGCGAATCAACTCGCACGAATCCAAAGTATCCAGCTCGCGATTCTCACGGTGGTAATAGAGCATCCGCACGTAAGACAAGCGTTGCAGACCTGCTCCGAAGCGGTTCTTCGGCTTCCGCGCGCCACGAGCCACTCCACGCAATTTGCCCGCGTCTCGCGCGAGGTAGGAAACGATCACATCCGCCTCCCGGAGCGGATACGTTCTCAGAATGATCGCCTCGCTTGACTGGACCGCCATTCAGATTCGGCTCAGTGTAGCGAAACCTGGTGCGTGACAGGTCTTTGCCGTGGACGCATTTTCATCATTCTCAGGGAAATGACTGATTTTCCTTGGGGGGAGACTCACGTATTCTGGAGCTGATTGAACTCCGAAATTCCTGTCCACCTGTTCCCGAGCGGTTCGGTCATCATCGTTTTTTGCACCGTTCTGGCCGTAATGGGGTTGATTCTTCGGTTTCTCCTAGCGCCTAAGCGGCGCCAGCAGCAGCGGCAGTCGCGGAGTACGATCCGGTACATCAAGCTGGTAAAGGTACTGCTGACCGCAATCGCGGCCTGGATCGCGATTCGAGGGAACCTGAACAATCTCGCCAACAGAATCGACGGCGACCCACCGGCCGGTGCACACTCATCCGGCCAACTGCGCTGACGGACACGACTGTGGGCGGTGGGCTCTGACCGGGCCTTGACCCTCGCCCGGCATCGCCTGAAAGCCAATTCAGACCCGATTGGGGCGGACGACATCAAGGATGCATTGTTTCATGGAAACGGACAATTCGGAGTGGTGTTGCGCTCTGTGCTGGCCTATGAGAAAGATGTTCTGCCAATTGTGGGCGGATACCGCGCGCAGACTATGCAATCGACCTTTTGGGAGGCAGCACAATACGCCAGCCAGATGGCCGGTTCACTCAAACCGGTCAAAAGTGTCACTCCACTCTGAACCGGACGAACTGGGCGCTCAGGCCGCAAAATTGGGCGCTTCTTGGTTAATTCGAAGCGACTTCCTCAGGTAGTATATTCTACCTAGATGGACCCGGTGCTGGTGGAACAATTCTTTCTCGGATGTCTGGCCCACGCTTCCTACTTGGTCGGTTCGGAAGGGATCGCGGCCGTGATTGACCCCCAGCGCGACGTGGACATCTACATCGATACGGCCGGACAAAAGGGCCTGAAGATCGAGCACATTATCGAAACGCACTTGCACGCCGACTTCGTCTCCGGCCATCACGAGCTTGCGGAGCGTACTGGAGCGCGAATCTATCTCGGAGCGGGCTCCGGAGCGACGTTCCCTCACACGGCGGTCGAAGACGGCGACTCGATTCAGTTCGGGAAGTGCCGGTTCGATTTCATGCAGACTCCTGGCCACACGGTGGAGAGCGTCTGTATCGCGATGACAGACCTCGCCGGGCCTTCCCGGCCGAGAGCCGTGTTTACTGGCGACACGTTGTTTGTCGGAGACGTCGGTCGCCCCGATCTTTCGGGGGATCACACACCGCAAGAGCTCGCCGCGATGCTCTACAAGAGCCTGCATGAGAGGCTCCTGAACCTTCCCGATGAAACGGAGATCTTCCCGGCACATGGAGCCGGGTCTCTGTGCGGTCGGCAGATGGGCTCCGAGCGCTCGTCCACGATTGGGAAGGAGCGCCGCACGAATTATGCTCTTCAGGCGCGTACCTGCGAGGAGTTCATTCATCTTCTTACTGACAGTCTCCCGCCTCGGCCCGAGTACTTCGGCCGGGAAGTGGAGCTGAATCGGCAAGGCGCCTCGGCGCTGGACCGGCTTCCGCTGCCTGTGCCGGTGCGGGCGGCCCAAGTCTTCCGGCTGCAATCGGAGGGCGCGATCGTCCTCGATACGCGGCCGGCGATGCAGTTTGCTGTGGCGCATGTTCCGGGCTCGATACATATTGCTCTCTCCGGGCAATACGCGTCCTGGGCCGCTCGAATCCTGGGCCTGGACAAGCGCATCATCCTGGTCGGAGAGGACGGGGATCATCTGCGGGAGTCCCAGTTGCGATTGGCCCGTGTCGGCATTGAGAACGTGGAAGCATACTTGGAAGACGGAATTACGGGCTGGATTGAGGGGGGCTACGAACTGGATTACATCCCGCAGATCTCGGTCCAGGAGTTCTCGGAGCTACTGGAGCA
>Ga0187893_10002566_pt1 | contig 39569 bp, 33 predicted proteins | sample MA1701074metaG_FD_139574 | JGI IMG/M metagenome (GOLD analysis project Ga0187893, IMG submission 139574) | White microbial mat communities from a basaltic lava cave in the Kipuka Kanohina Cave System on the Island of Hawaii, USA - MA170107-4 metaG ...
CGTAAAATGTTTGAGTATCGCGGCCGCCTCTGCGCGGCCTCTGCTGCACACGATCCCTACTAGGGCAACACCGATGCCACCCTCGCAATCGGGGCAGGCCCCGGACGGGCTCTGATCTGTAAGAAACGGAAAAGATTGGGGATTAGAGTCCAGGTCTGACCTGCGGCGGGAGGGATCAGCCGGCCGATCTGAGGCCCTGTGCACTTCAGTTTCGGAGGGCTTCCGGGGCGGCTCCTACAATCTGCGGAGGACCGGCCTCAGCCGGAAATCGCGCGCGCGACGGCCGCAGCAGCGCTACTTCGACTCGGAGACGAAGACGCCGTCCCAGTCGTCGGGCGGAGGGTGTGCGAGCAGCTCCCGCGCGCGTTGCCGGTAGAGCGCGACGGGCCCGTCACCGGGCCTCTCGCGGTCGAGCTCGTCGAGCAGGCGCCGCGAGTCCTCCCACCGCCGCGAGCGGTAGAGGTCGATGGCGTGGTGGTAGCGCTCGAGCCTCTGCTGGGCCGCCGGCTCGAGCGCGCCCGCGCGGGCCAGCACCTCGTAGCAGCGCAGCGGCTCGGCGCGGCCTTTCACCGCCATCAGATCGAGGAACCGGTACACGAAGGCCCCGGGCGCGGCGGCGGCGGTGGCCCCGCCCACCACGATGTGCACGCCGTACTCCTTGGAGAGCCCCTCGAGCCGGGCGGCCACGTTGACCGGATCCCCCACCGCGGTATAGATGAGGCGGTCCCTCGAGCCCATGTTGCCTACCACCATCTTTCCGGTATTGATCCCCACGCCCAGGTCGAAGTGCGCCCACCCGCGCCGCGCGAACTCGGGACGGAGCCGCTCCAGGGCCGCCACCATGTCGAGCGCGGTCTCGCACGCGCGGCGCGCGTGGTCGGCCTGATCCATGGGCGCGTTCCAGAAGGCTTCGACCGTATCGCCCGCGTACTGGGCGAGCACGCCGTCGTGACGGAAGACCACGTCGGCCATCTCGGCGCGATACGTATTGAGAAGGGCCACGAGCGTCTGCGGGGGAAGCGCGTGGGCGAGCGTGGTGAACTGGCGTAGATCGCTGAACAGCACCGTCATCTCCCGCGTCTCGCCGCCCAGCTTGAGGCGGTCGGGATCGGCGAGCACCCACTGGCTCACCACCGGGGAGAGATAGCGCCCCATCGCCTCCCGGACGATTCGTTGCTCCGCCTGCTCCAGCACGAGGCGCGAGGAAAGCGCGGCCGCGAAGCTGATGAGCAGCGCGGCGAACGGGTAGATCAGCTCCAGCACGACCCCGCTGTCGAAGAGCACCGCCGCGATCGTGCCGTAGAGGGCGAGCCCGACCGCCACCGTGAGCCCGGCGGCCAGCGGCCGCCAGGCCGCCACCACGAGCGCGGCCAGGAGCGACATGAGCCCGATGAGGATCACGGTCACCGGCCGGGACACCGGCACCAGGAAGCGCTGGTGGAGGACGGTCTCGATCGCGTTGCCCAGGATCTCGACGCCCCACATGCGCGTGTCCCCGCTGGTCGGCGTGGCGTGCTCGTCCACGCCCCGGATCGTGGGGCCGAGGAGCACGATCCGGTCGCGCACGAGCGCGGGATCGAAGCGGCCGTCGAGCACGTCGGCGAAGGAAATGATGCGGAACGAGCCCCCGCCCCCGGGCTCCGACGGCGGGCCGAGGAAATTGATCGACATCGTGTCGTGCTCGGCCACCGGGATGGACCGGCCGGCCGCGTGCACGAGGCTCTCCTCTGCCTTCGCGTCGAGCACCGCGGGCCGCCGCGTGAAGCGGGCCACGATGGTCAGGGGCAGGCTGGGCAGCTCCTCGCCGCCGGCCCGGAGCAGGAGAGGGAGGCTCCGCACGACGCTGTCCCGGTTGGTGGTGATGTTGGCGAGTCCCTCGTCGAGGGCCCCGCTCCGCAGCGTCGGGGCGGGCCGCACGAAGGCCTCGAACTCCTGAGCCACGCCCGGACGCGGATCGAAGGCGCGCGGACCCTGCGCCACCACCGGCACGATCACGTTGCCCGCGCGCCGCATCGCCTCGGCGAGGAGCGCGTCATCGGGCCGGGGGGCGTCGAAGAAGATCGCGAAGGCGATGACCCGGGGAGCGGCGGGCGCGAGCGCGTCGAGGGCCTGGGCGTAGAGCGTGCGGGGCCAGGCCGACAGGGGGCCATGGCGGGGCAGCAGGGCCTGGTAGCTCTTCTGGTCGATGCCGACGATCACGGTGGAGCGCGCCGCCTGGACCGGGCGCACCGCGAAGAGCAGGTCGCCCCCGCGCGCGCGACTGGCCGCGAGCAAGCCGAGCAGAAAGGCGCAGGCCAGCACGAGCGCCACCCCGACCGCGGGGAGGCCGCTCGCCAGGAGGCGGGTTTGCTCGCTGCGGGTGAGGGCTCTCACCGGCCCACCGTGACCACCGAGATCTCGGGCGGCACCCGGAAGCGCACCGGGGCGATGCTGGTGCCAATGCCGGGGCTGACGAAGAGGTCACGGCCGTTCTCGTGGACGTGACCGATCGCGTAGCGCTCCCCGTAGCCGGACGGGACGATGAGCCGGCCCAGGACGGGCAGATTCACTTGACCGCCGTGGGTGTGGCCGGCAAGCGTCAGGAGCACGCGCGCCGGCATGCGGACGAAGAGATCGGGATTGTGGGTGAGTACGATCACCGGCGCGCCGTCCGGAACCGGGGCGAGCGCCCGCGTGAGGTCGGCCCGGCGGGTGAGGACGACGCCGGCGACCCAGCTACGCGACGGCACCACGGTCGCGGGTTGCGAGCGCGTCGCGGTCAGCGGTACTCCCGGAAGAAGGCGCGCAGGTCCTCGGCGAGCGCCGTGGGCTCTTCCATCGCGGCGAAGTGGCCGCCCGCCTTCATGACCGTCCATCGCCGGATGTTGTACATGCGCTCGGCCCACGCCCGCGGGGGCCGCACGATCTCCTTCGGGAAGGCCGCGTAGCCGGTCGGCACCTCGATGCGCTGGCCGTCCGCGATTGGCCACGGCGCGTGGTAGCGCGCGTAGTAGGGCCAGAAGGAGGCGTTGATGGAGCCGGTGGTCCAGTAGATCATCACGTTGGTGAGCAGCTCGTCCTTGGTGAATCGGCGCTCGACGTCGCCCTCGCAGTCGCTCCAGGTCCGGAATTTCTCCACGATCCAAGCGGCCAGCCCCACCGGCGAGTCGCTCAACCCGAAGGCGAGCGTCTGGGGCTTGGTGCCCTGGATCCACTGATAGCCCGTCTCCTCGCGCAGCCACCGGGAGAGATCGTCGAGGTACTGCTGCTCCTCGGGCGTCGGCTGGGCCGGCGGCTTGATGTCGCGTCGGAGCGAGAGCAGGTTCACGTGGATCGCCACGAGCCGCTCGGGATAGGCCGCGCCCAGTCTGGACGTGACGAACCCGCCCCAGTCGCCGCCCTGCGCGGCGAAGCGGCGATGGCCGAGCACGTCGGTCATCAGGGTGGCGAAGGCATCCGCGATCTCGGTGACGCCGAAGCGCGGCTGGCCGGGCTGGAAGGAGAAGCCGTAGCCGGGCAGCGACGGCGCGATGACCGTGAAGGCATCGGCGGGATCGCCGCCGAAGCGGGCCGGGTCGGTGAGCATCGGCAGGATCTTGTGGAACTCCCAGACCGAGCCGGGCCAGCCGTGAGAGAGCAGGAGCGGCAGCGGCTTGGGCCCGCGCCCCTCCTCGTGGATGAAGTGCAGGTCGATGCCCGCCACCTTCGCGGTGAACTGGCGGAAGCCGTTGAGCCGCGACTCGTGCGCGCGCCAGTCGTAGCGGTCCCTCCAGTACGCGACCAGGTCCTTCATGTAGGCGAGGCTCGTGCCGAAGGCCCACTCGGCGCCCGGGGCCTGATCCGGCCAGCGCACGCGGTGGAGCCGCTCGCGCAGGTCGGCCAGCGCCGCGCCGGGAACGTCGATCCGGAAGGGCTGGGGTGGCATCAGAACACCGGCCTTTCGATGTAGGCGCCCCACACCTGGCGCAGCCGCGCCGCGATCTCGCCCAGCGAGGCGCGCGCCCGGACCAGCTCGATGGTGACCGGCATGAGATTGGTCGTGGGCTCGCGCGCTTCCCGCTCGAGCCGGTCCAGCAGGCGGGCCACGAGCGCCTGGTCGCGCCGGCGGCGGACGTCTTTCAAACGATCGATCTGACGCGCCTCGACCACGGGATCCACCTTGTGGATCGGGATCGGCGGCGGCGCGGAGGGCTCCACCATGATGTTGACGCCGACTACCGGCTGCTCGCCCGCCGCCTTGCGTCGGGCGAAATCGTAGGCGGAGTCGGCGATCTCGCGCTGGAAGAAGCCCTCCTCGATGGCCTTGATGGTCCCGCCCATCGCGTCGACCTTGGCGAGGATGCGGAGCACCTCGGCCTCGATGCGGTTGGTGAGGGCCTCCACGTAGTACGACCCGCCGAGCGGATCCACCACGCTGGGCACGTTGGTCTCCAGCGCGATGATCTGCTGGGTGCGGAGGGCGACCTTCATGGCCTCCTCCGAGGGGATCGCGTACGCCTCGTCCATGCCGTTGGTGTGGAGCGACTGGGCGCCCCCCAGCACCGCGGAGAGGGCCTGGAGCGCGGTGCGGACGATGTTGTTGAGCGGCTGGGCCTTGGTCAACGTGGCCGCCGCGGTCTGGCAGTGGAAGCGCAGGCGCATGGACTCGGCCTTCGTGGCGCCGAAGCGCTCCTTCATGAGCCGGGCGTAGATGCGGCGGGCCGCGCGGAACTTTGCCACCTCCTCGAAGAAGTCGGCCTGGGCCACGAAGTAGAAGGCCAGGCGCGGGGCGAACTCGTCGACGGGGACCCCGGCGCGCGTCACCTCCTCCACGTAGGCGATCCCGTTGGCCATGGTGAAGGCCAGCTCCTGCACCGAGGTCGCCCCCGCCTCGGAGATGTGATAGCCGCTGATGTTGATGGGGTTGTAGCGGGCCAGGTTGCGCGCGCTCCACACGATCATGTCCCGCACGATCCGCATGGACGGCCGGATCGGGAAGATCCACTCCTTCTGGGCGACGTACTCCTTGAGGATGTCGGCCTGCACCGTGCCGGAGAGGCGGTTCAGGTCGAAGCCGCGCGACTCGGCGAGGGCGACGTACATGGCGAGCAGGATCCACGCGGTGGGATTGATGGTCATCGACACCGAGATGCGCTCGAGGTCGATGTCCGCGAAGAGCGCCTCCATGTCCTCGATGGTGTCGATGGCCACGCCCTCGCGCCCGACCTCGCCGAGCGAGCGCGGGCCGTCGGAGTCGTAGCCCATGAGCGTCGGCATGTCGAAGTCCACGCTCAGCCCGGTCTGCCCCTGCTCGATCAGGTAGCGGAAGCGCCCGTTGGTGTCTTCCCCGGTGCCGAAGCCCGCGATCTGCCGCATCGTCCAGTTCCGGCCCCGGTACATCGTGGGATAGGGCCCGCGCGTGTAGGGATAGCGGCCGGGCAGGCCGATGTTGTCCGCGGCCGCGCCCGCGATGTCCTCGGCCGTGTAGATGCGCTGCACCGGCAGTCCCGACCCGGTCCGGCACGCGGGGCGCGACTCCGGCTGCCGGGCGAGGAACTCGGCCAGCTCCTTGGCTTCCCACGCGGCCTTCTCGGCCGCCGCGCGCTCGAGGGCTTCCGCGTCGAACATGTGGCGCTCCTTTGCTCTCCGCTCTCCTACTGTCCCGTCCGAGTCAGCTCGAGCTTGCGGTCGACCCGACCGCCGCCCTCGCCCGAGAGTACCCTGAGGACTTTCATCTCGCCTGAATGTCGAAGATTCTAGTTTGGCGGTTTGGCTCCCTCGCGCCTTCGGCGCTCATCCGAACTGCCTCGCGCGTGGTGCAGGGGGGTCGCGGTCGGGCTCATGTGGGATGGAGGCCCTGGCGGTAGAGATCGCGGTCGTCGATCACGCGGCGGGCCTTGAACTCGGTGCGCGGCAGCGTGCCTTCCGGGACCAGGTCCACCACCGGGTGCACGCCGAGCCGGGCCCGCAGGCGCTCCCGCATCGTCGCGCGCAGCGCGTCCCGGCGGGGGCCGTCGGCGTGGCCGGCGGTGTACTCGGCGCGGATCAGCAGCTCGTCCATGGCCTCCCGTCGCGAGACGATCACCCGGAACTCGCCCCCGAAGCCCTCGACGGCGCGCAGCGTGTCCTCGATGGCGCTCGGGTAGATGTTCTCCCCCCGCACGATGATCATGTCGTCGAAGCGGCCGTACAACCCGTCGGGCAGCCGCGGATAGGTCCGGCCGCAGGGGCAGGGCTCGTTCACCCACCGCGCGCGATCGCCCGAGACGAGCCGGATCATGGGCTGCGAGGTCCGCTCGAGGTGAGTGTACACGGGCGTGCCCCCGGCGCCGTAGGGCAGCGGCCGGAAGGTCTCCGGGTCGCAGACCTGCGTGTAGACGAGATCCTGCCAGAGATGCATGCCGGTGCGGTGGCGGCACTCGCCGTTGGTCATCCAGGGGGTCATCTCGGCCATGCTGCCCATGTCCACGCAGAGGCCGCCGAAGGTCCGCTCGATGAGCGCGCGGGTGGCCGGGATGCCGGCGCCCGGCTCTCCGGAGAAGAAGAGGATGCGGAAGCCCAGGCTCCGCGGATCGATTCCTTCGCGCCGCGCGGTCTCCGCGAAGTGCAGCGCGTAGGATGGCGTGCCGTAGAACGCGCTGGGTCGCAGATCGCGCGCCCACTGCACGGCCTGGAGCGTCTGGCCGCGCGCGCCCGCGCCGAACGGGAACACGGTGGCCCCGAGCCGCTCGCCGCCCGCGAGCGCGCCCCACGAGCCGAGATAGAGGCTGAAGAAGGAGCAGATCAGGATGCGGTCGCCCGGGCGGATCCCGGCGCCCCAGAGGATGCGCGCGTGCGCTTCCGCGATGCGCCCCCAGTCCTCGGCTCCGATGCCGAAGACGGTGGGCCGCCCGGTGGTACCGCTCGTGCCGTGGATGCGCGCCACCTCCGCGGGCTCGACGCAGAGATAGTCGCCGAAGGGCGGCGCCGCCGCCTGGGCCTGCCGCAGCTCTGCCTTCTGCAGCACCGGGAAGCGCGCGAGATCGTCGAGGGTCTCGAGGGTATCCGGCGAGACGCCCGCCTCCTGCCACCGGTGACGGTAGAAGGCGCTCCGCTCCCACGCATAGCGCACCTGGCGGGTGAGCTTGGCGAAGATCAGCGCGTCGCGCGCCGCCGGGTCGGCGCACTCGATCTCGGGCAGCCAGTGCTCGGCGTCGGGCGCGGGCCGGTAGGCCGGATCGTAGCGCGGCGGCCAGACGGTCAGGTCGACTCCGCGCCTCCCGCGGAGCGCGGTCGCATCGAGCGGGGCCATGGCGTCAGGATGGCCGCGCCGCCACCAGATCGCGGATGCGGGTCACGATGGTCTCGGGGGGCGTGTCCTGCAGGATCACCTCGGCCACCCCCAGATCGCGCAGCACCGGCACGTCCTCGTCGGGGATCACGCCGCCCGCGACGAGCAGGATGTCCCCGGCGCCGGCCCCGCGCATGAGGTCCAGCACCCGCGGGAAGAGCGTGAGATGCGCGCCGGAGAGGATGCTGATGCCGAGCACGTCCACGTCCTCCTGCACCGCCGCGGCCACGACCTCCTCGGGAGTGCGGTGCAGCCCGGTGTACACGACCTCCATGCCCGCGTCGCGCAGGCAGCGCGCGACCACCTTCGCGCCGCGGTCGTGGCCGTCGAGGCCGACCTTGGCGACGAGCACGCGGATGGGCCGCTCGCTCATAACCGGGGCGCCGCGCGCCGCGTCGCCGGGCGGGGGCTACCGGCGCGAGCGGGGGCCGCCGGCGGGGGCGCCGGACGACGCGCCCTCGCCCACGCCGTCGAGCACCTCGCGCACCTTGAGCGCGAGCGCGTCCGGAGTGAACGGCTTGGAGAGAAATGCGATGCCCGAGGCCAGTACGCCGTGCCTGACGATCGCGTCATCCGTGTAGCCGGACATATACAGCACTTTCAAGGCCGGGCGCAAGGTCGCGAGGCGCTGGGCCAGCTTGCGGCCGCTCATCAGCGGCATCACCACGTCGGTCACGAGCAGGTGAATGGGCCCCGCGTGCCGGTTGCCGACCTCGAGGGCCTCGGCGCCGTGACGCGCCTCCAGCACCGCGTAGCCGCTCATCTCGAGGATCTCCCGCACCACCGCGCGCACGCGCTGGGCGTCCTCCACGAGCAGGATCGTCTCTCCGCGCCCCGGGGTGAGCTGGGTCTCGCCGGCGGGTCGCGGAGCCGGCGGCGCCTCCAGCGGGCGCCGAGGCTCCGGCGCCACCACGGCCGGCTTGGCCACGCGCGGCAGGTACACGGTGAAGATCGAGCCGCGTCCCAGCTCGCTCTCGACCGAGATGTGGCCGCCGCTCTGCTTCACGGTGCCGTAGACGGTAGAGAGCCCGAGCCCGGTGCCCTTCCCTTGCTCCTTGGTGGTGAAAAACGGCTCGAAGAGGCGCGAGCGCGTCTCGGCGTCCATGCCGCCGCCGGTGTCGCTCACCTCGAGCATCACGTACGGCCCGGGCCTGGCGTCGCTCCAGCGCCGGGCCGCCGCCTCGTCCAGATCGACGTTGGCGGTGCGCACGGTGAGACGGCCGCCGTCCGGCATCGCGTCGCGCGCGTTCACGCAGAGGTTGAGGATCATCTGCTCCATCTGCCCGGGGTCCGCCTTGACCCCGCCCAGGTCGGGTGCGGTCACCGTGACCAGGTTGATGGTCTCGCCGAGCAGCCGTTGCAGCATCGCGTGGATGCTCGCCACGATCGCGTTGAGATCGACGAGGCGCGGGGCCACCACCTGCTTGCGGCTGAAGGCCAGGAGCTGGCGGGTGAGGGTGGCCGCCTGGTCGGCTGCTTCGCGGATGCCCTCGGCGTTCTGGCGCAGGGGGTGCCCGGCGGCGAGCCGGCGGAGCATCAGGTCGCTGTCGCCGCGGATGACCATCAACAGGTTGTTGAAATCGTGCGCGATGCCCCCGGCCAGCTTGCCCACCGCGTCCATCTTCTGGGCCTGACGGAGCTGCTCCTCGCTCTGGCGCAGCGCGCTCTCCGAGCGCTTGAGCTCGGTGAGATCCACCGTGAGGCCCCGGAGGGTGGCGGGCAGCGACTCGGCGTCGCGTACCACGTGGACGATGTCGCGCAGCCACACCTCGCGGCCGTCCGCGGCCACCGCCCGGTACTCGTATTCGTGATCGCGACTGGCCGCGAGGGCGTCGCGGTAGACCTGCATGACCGCCTCGCGGTCCTCCGGGTGGATGCGCTTCGCCCAGAAATCGGGCTCGCGCAGCCAGCGTTCGACCGGGTAACCTAGGATCGTCTCGGCGCGACGGCTCACGAAGGAGAAGGTGAGGGTTCGCGCGTCGGCCTCCCACACGATGGCGTCGAGACCCTGGATCAGGTCCCGGTACCGCTGCTCCGACTCCTGCCGAGCCGCCTGCAGGCGCTCCTCCTCGGTGAGGTCCTCGATGATGAGGAGCAGGCGCGCCGGCTCGTCGTCGTCCAGGTGGATGGCGGTCATGGTGATGCGGACCGGCTTGGTGTCGCGGCGCGCGTACGCGTAGAGCTCGTAGAGGCCGTCCTGCTGGGCGACCCCGGTCTCGAGCACCTCGCGGGCGCCGCGCACCAGCCGCTCCGCGCGCACCAGCTGCTGCAGATCGCGCCCGAGCACGTTCTCCTCGCGGAGCCGGAACGACTCCAGGAAGGCGCGGTTCGCGGAGAGGACGTGCAGGTCCTCCGAGAGGAGCAGCAGGCCCGCCGGCACGCTCGCCACGATCTTGTCGGCGTAGCCCTGCAGGTTGGAGATCGCGCGCGCCTGCCGCATCTGGTCCCGGAGTAGCCGCGCGCGCTGCTGCTCGCGGTGGAGCGCGATGAGGAAGCCGGCCAGGGCCAGGAGGAGGAAGGCGGCGGCCGCGCCCGCGAGCCGACTCGCGCGCTGGAACTCGGCGAGCGCTTCCTCGCGGTCGACCTTGAGGGCGAGGGCGAAGCCCGCGGGCGTCACGCGGCGCACCGCGGCCAGCACCGGCACGCCGCGGTGGTCGACCATCTCCGCGACCGTCTCCCGGCCCTCGGCCCCCGCCTCCGCCAGCTCACGCAAAGCGCTCAGCGACCGGCTCGCCGCCGCCGGGTCGGGGGCGGGCGGCTGGCGCAGCGGGGAGAGATACGCGGGCGTCGGCGCGTCGAGGTCGACGAGCAGGCTCTCGCCGGTGCGCGTGGGCTCGGCATCGTCGGCGAGGAGTGGATAGAGCGAGGCCTCCGGTCGGGTCCCGAGCGCGACCACGCCCACGAGCCGGCGCGCGTCGCCCTCGGCTCCGGCGGGCGCTCCGTCGGCGAAGACCGGCACGGTGACCACGAGCAGGCCGCCGCCGCCCCCGCTCAGATCGAAGTGCGGCTTCCGGCTCTTGGCCACCTCCGCGGCCAGCTCCGAGGACTGCTCGAGCAGGCGGGCCCCCGGTCCGCCCTCCGACGCGGAGCGGGCCACCGGCCGGCCTTGCGCATCCGCGACCACGATGCCCACGTAGCCATAGGCGGAGGCCACGCGGCTCAGGTGCCGCGCGAGGGTTTCCTCCTCCTTGGACTGGCCGGCCAGCATCGCGCGCACCGCCGGGAACGCGGCCAGCACCTCCGCGTCGGCGCGCCGCGCCGCGAGCCATCCGGACACGAGCCGGGCGCGATCGCTCGCGATCGTGGCGATGCGGGTCTTCCAGTGAGTGAGCGCGGTCTCCCGCTCGATGGCGATCTGGTGCGAGGTGAAGAGCCCCACCGCGATCGCGCCGGCGACGAAGATCCCGACGTGGATCCAGGGGATGCCCTCGCGTGATCTCCGCCGTCCGTGCGTCATAAGCGCGCCGCCCTCGATTCTGGCCGCGTACGTCCAGAATACTATCAGCCGACCCGGTAGCGGACCTCGAAGCTGAGACAGCCGGTGGCGGAGTGAAAGGGTCCGTGCGGCATGCCGGGGGGCCGCACCGCCACCGAGCCGGCTGGATAGGAACGGCCGCCGCACTCGAGCGTGCCGGAGATGATGTAGATCTCCTCCCAGAAATCGTGGGTGACCACGCGGTCGTTGCCCGAGCCCGGATCGAAGCGAAGCAGGCGCGTGGTCACGCCCTCGTCGAGGCCCCCGCTGATCACCTGCTCCCAGACGCCGCCCACGAAGCCGGGCGCGGGGCGCCACGGGAGCGAGCCGGGATCGAAGAACTCACGCTCGGTCTTCACGGCTGAGGTATTGTAGCCGACGTGCCGACCATCGATCCCGGGCGCCTCGAAGCGAAGGCCACCCGCATCTTCAGCGCCATGGGCGCGCCGGACGGCGACGCGGCGTGGATCGCCGAGCTGCTCGTCCGGGCCAACCTCCGCGGCCACGACTCCCACGGGGTGATCCGCGTCCCGCAGTACTGGGAGGCGGTGAAGAAGGGGCAGGTCGATCCGAAGTCGCCGGTGACGGTGACCGAGGAGACGTCCACGCTGGCGCGCCTCGACGGCGGCGGCGGGTTCGGGCAGGTGGTGGCTCGCCGCGCGATGGAGACGGCGATCGCGAAGGCCAAGGCGGGCGGCTTGAGCGCCGCCTCGATGTCGCGGACGAGCCACGTGGGACGGCTCGCCGACTACGCCGAGATGGCGGCGGCGGCCGGCCTCGTCGGCATGGTCTGGGCCAACTGCGTGCACGGCCTCAACGTCGCGCCCTGGGGCGGCGCCGCGCGGCGGCTCGGCACCAATCCGCACGCGGTCGGCATCCCGGGCCCGGCGGGGCCGGCCATGGTGCTGGACTTCGCCACCAGCGTCGTGGCCGAGGGCAAGATGCGGGTGAAGCGGAACCGCAAGCAGCAGGCCCCGCCCGGCTGGTTCGTGGATGCGCAGGGCCGCCCCGCGACGGACCCGGAGGTGTTCTATGGTGACCCGCCCGGCGCGCTCCTGACCTCGGGCGATCACAAGGGCTACGGCCTCTCGCTCGCGGTGGAGATCCTGGGGGGCATCCTCTCCGGCACCGGCCCCGCGGGCCCGCCGCCCGGCGTCTTCGCCAACGGCACCCTCATGATCTGTCTCGACGTGGCGCGCTTCCTGCCGCTGCCCGAGTTCCACCGGCAGGTGGCGGGACTCTTCGGCTGGGTGAAATCGACGCCGCTCGCGCAGGGCGCGACCGAGATCCTGATCCCCGGCGAGCCGGAGGCGCGGCTCGAAGCGGAGCGCCGCGCGCAGGGGATCCCGATCGAGGACCAGACCTGGAGCCAGATCGAGACGACGGCCGCGGAGCTCGGCGTAGCCTAGCAGGCTGCTGAAAAAGGCCCATCTGCGGGAGTGCGGCGCCCTCGGCCGCACGCTCAACGTACAGAGAGTACGCCTCGCGTGCGGCCGTCGGGCGCCGCCTCGCATCTGGACCTTTTTGTGCAGCCTGCGAGTTCTTCCGCGCCCTGCGGTGTAACCTCCGTTCGAGCGCCGGCTTCGCCGGCGCAACCCGTTCTGGGGGAGGTTCGGAGGGGGCCGTCGAGGCCCCCTCAGATGATCTAGGGGAAGAGCCGCTCCGCGTTCCTGAAGGCGATCTTCTCGGCCACGTCGCGCGGCAGCTGGCTCAGGTAGCCGCGGACCTCGGTCACCGATCCCGGCAACGCCTCCCACCGCGACGTCACCCACGTATCGGTCCCGGCGAGGAACCGGTCCGGATGGCGGAGGAACACCGCCCGCCAGCCCGGGTCGAGGGTGCCGCCGGGCGCCACGTCGCCGTTCCGGATCGCGAGGTCCACCCAGAGGTTCTTGTAGCGATCGAGCAACGCGCCCACCGCCTGCGGGCCCGAGGTCATCCCCGCGTGCGCCCAGATGATCCGGAGGCGCGGCTCGAGCGTGAACAGCTCGATGATGGCGAGCTCGTCCGAGTGGGCGTGCAGGTAGATGTTCTCCTGCACCGCCAGCTCGGTGATGCGCTTGACCACGAAGGTGCCGGTCTGCCCGCCGAAGAGGTGGAATTCCCCGATGCCCTTGTGCACCCCGCGATTCTTCTGCAGGCGCTCCTGGACGTAAGCGAGCACGGCCGGGTCCTGCCACCAGTGGCCGATGTCGCCGCGCGTGCGGTAGGGCCGCAGGATGGGCACGATGCGCTTGGGGTCCTTCGCGTGGAGCGTGAGAGTGCCGTCGTCCGGGGTGCTGGAGACGAGCGCGCGCTTGATCCCGGCCTTCTCGAGGATGCCCAGGATGCGGTCGGGTGGGTACTCGGTCCAGTCGGGCGAGCTGTAGTGGATGTGGGTATCGAAGATCGGCAGCTCGGGGCTCTGCGCGCTGGATGTCCCCGCGCCGAGCGCGAGGAGCGTCAGCGCGAGGAGGGCCAGGCGGCGCGCCGCGATCCAGGACCGCACGCGAAGAGCCTAGCACGGCCTCGCCGCCTTGCGCATCCGGATGGCGTCCGCTACGCTGGGCGACGTGACGCGCCTGGGACGAGCCATCGTCACGCCGACCTTGCTGCTGCTGTGCGCGGCCCCGGCGGTCTCCGCCCAGGGACTGCCCGGCGGCCGGCCCGCGGACGCCATCGATCGCGCGCGCGGGCTCGCCACGCAGCCCTTCAGCACGCCTCCGGCCCCCACGCTCCCGAGGGAGCGCTACGTGTCGCCCCGGCGCGTCTACTCGCCGGCCCAGAGGCGGGAGGTCCTGGTTCCCGGTCACTACGAGCGCGACGTCAACGGCCAGCGCGTCGAGGCGCCGCCGCTCGTGACGACGACCCCCGACGGGCGCAATCCGGGCGTCGTCCCCGGCGGGGAGCGTCCGCCGGTCGAGCAGCGCGCCGCGCCCTGATGCTGGAAGCGGTCGGGATGGCCGAGATCAACAAGATCTTCGCGGTCACCGACGCGCTCGGCGTCCACCGCGAATCGCTCGTCATCCCGCTCGGGACCGGGAAGGGCCGCGTCCGCAAGCTGCCGAGCGGCAAGCTCGAGATCGTGGTGGATGCCGAGACTCCGATCGACGAGTGGCTCGAGGAATTGCCCACGCTGATCCGGGCCGCGACGGTGTGAGCCCCCGCCGTCGCGGGGAGCTGGGCCTCCTCTCGCTCGTCGCCATCCTCTTCTTCAACGTCAGCGGGGGCCCGTACGGCCTCGAGGACGCGGTCAGCTCGCTCGGCCCCGGTCTCGCCCTCGTGCTCCTGCTGGTCACCCCGCTGGTATGGAGCCTGCCCGTCTCGCTCGTCATGGTCGAGCTGGCGACCGCGCTGCCCGAGGAGGGCGGTTATGTCGTCTGGGTGCGGCGGGCGTTCGGCCGGTTCTGGGGCTTCCAGGCCGGGTGGTGGAGCTGGATCAATAGCTTCGTCGACGTCGCGGTCTACCCCGCGCTCTTCGCCGACTACCTCGCCTTCTGGCGGCCCGGCATGTCCCCGCTCGAGCGCTGGGTCCTCGCGCTCGCCTTCATCTGGATCCTCACCGGCGTCAACCTGGCCGGGGTGCGCATCACCGGCTGGACCGCCGTCGTGATGGGCGTGGTGTCGCTCGCGCCGGTGGTGGCGCTCACCGCGGCGTCGGCCACGCGCCTGGAGGAGGTCCCGTGGCGCCCGTTCGCCGCGGACGAAGGGAGTCTGCTCGCGAACCTCGGGCTGGGCCTCGCGATCATGATGTGGAACTACTCGGGCTGGGACACGCCCACCACCGTGCTCGGCGAGACCCGCGCGCCCGGGGCGAGCTTCCGGCGCGCGGTCTGGGTCACGCTGCCCCTGATCACCCTGGCCTATGTCCTGCCGGTGGCCACCGCGCTCTCGGCGGCCGGCGACTGGAAGGAGTGGGACACCGGACACTGGCCGGTTGTCGCCCTCGCGGTGGGCGGGGCCGGGCTCGCCCACCTGGTCACGCTCGGCGCGGTCGTCGCCACCGCCGGGCTCTTCCTCTCGCTGCTGCTCACCAACTCGCGCCTGCCGTACGTCCTGGCACTCGACGGCCAGATGCCCGCCCCGCTCGCGCGCCTGCATCCCCGCTTCGGCACCCCGTGGGCCGCGGTCGCGCTGTCGAGCGTCTGCTACAGCCTGTGCGCGTTCTGGAGCTTCAAAGAGCTGATCGTCCTCAACATCTGGCTCTACTCGATCGCGCTGCTGCTGGAGCTGGCCGCCTTCGTGGCGCTGCGGGTCGGCGAGCCGGGGCTGCCGCGGCCGTGGCGGGTGGGCGGTGGCACCGTGGGCATGTGGCTGGTGGCCGGGCTGCCGGCGCTCTGCTGCCTGCTCGCGATGGCGACCGCGGGGTGGACGAACACCCTCGTCGGCGTGATCGCGGCGCTGACCGGGCCGGCCGCGTACCTCGTATGGCGGTCGCAGGCGGCCGCTCCCGCGCAGCCTGCTCCTTAGACCGCGCGAGACCGCCCGCCTGCCCGAGCTATAGCGTGGACAGCCACGCGCTCGGTGTGGCGGCGGTGGCGCGCGCGGGGAGCGGGGTGATTCGCAGGCCTCGCCGGCGCAGCTCGCGCCAGATCCCGGCCCGGAAGACTTGGTTGCTCAGGAGGCCGCCGGCCCAGCTCACTCGGATGCGCCCGCGCGGCTGGCTCTTCCTGGCCACCTTCTGGACGAGATCTGCTAGAGCGTGCTGGGCTCCGCGCACGATGCGACCAGCGGCGCGGTCTCCTCGCCTGGCGCGGCGGAGGACTGAGGGGGCGAGGGCGGCGATGCGGGCGACTGCGTCCGGGGCGGTGGCGAGGCGGCGGGCGCGGCTGGGAGGGATCGAGTCGGAGCGAAGCCAGGCGCGGCCGACCGAGAAGGCGGAGCCGTCGTCGCCGAGAAGCGGGCCGAGGCCGCCGGCGCGGCGCCAGCGGCCGGCGCGGTCGCGGCCGAGAGCGATGGAGCCGGTGCCCGCGAGGAGCAGCACGCCCGGATTGGGTCCGAGCGCGGCCAGATAGGCGGCCTCGACGTCGGAGATGACGACGACGCGGGGCGCGAAGCGGCGCAGGCGCCGCGCCACCGCCTGACGCTCGGTGCGAGTCCAGACCCCGCGCGACGCCACGCCGAGCGTCGCGAGATCGCGGCGCGACAGCCGCCAGCGTCGCCACAGCCGCTCGAGCAGCGCGGGCAGTCGGGCCGGACCCGGCGTCGGTCCCCTGAAGGCGCGCGGCGCGGCGCCGGATACGGAGACGCGCACCCATGTGCCGCCGAGATCGACGCCGGCGAGCCGCCCGCCGCCTCGCGGTTCGCCAAGGCCGCGATTCATGGCGCCATTGTCCCCCGCCGGGCGTGAAAGGCGAAAGCACGGAATGGTGGGAATACACGCCTCGCTAGCCCGTCGAATCGGACAGCGTGGGTTCCAGAGATCGAATGCCAGGAGGAGTCATGCGACGCGCCCTGATGAGCGTGATGGCGGCCCTGCTCGGGTTTCTGACCGCGACGACCGCCGCCTTTGCCCTGACGCCGACCGAGACGGTCAAGTCCCGCGTGGATCGAGCGCTGCAGAGTCTTGGCCAGGCGCCCGCCACCACTCCCGAAGCCGCCCAGAGCCGGCGCGCGGAGATCCGCCGGGCGGCCGACTCCCTGTTCGACTTCCCCGAGATGGCGCGCCGGGCACTCGGGCGCCACTGGGCGGACCGGACCCCGACCGAGCGCGAGGAGTTCGTCCGCCTCTTCGCCGACTTGATCGCGCACTCGTACATCGGGAAGATCGACCGCTACGCCGGCGAGGCCATCGGCTATACCGGCGAGCGCGTCGACGGCGACGAGGCCAGCGTGCGGTCGCAGGTCGTCACCGCCAAGGGCTCGCAGATCCCCGTCGAGTACCGCCTGCACCGCGTGAACGACAACTGGAGCGCCTACGACGTCCTGATCGAGAACGTGAGCCTGGTCGGCACCTACCGGAGCCAGTTCGACCGCATCATCAAGGCCGAGTCGTTCGCCCAGCTGGTCCGGCGGCTACGCGAGAAGGGCCAGGTCGCCGAGGCGGGGTAGGCCTCACTTCTTCAGGAGGAACTGGGCTTCGTCGAAGGATTCCGCGGCGAGGTCGGTCAGGCCGGTGCGGGTGTAGAGGTCGCCCAGCAGCAGGTGGAGCGTCGGCTCGTCGCGGTCCGCGGCGAGCGCGGTGACCAGCACCCGCCGCGCGTCGTGCAGGAGCCCCTCGCGCGCGAGCAGCCCCGCCCGCAGCACCGCCCGCGAGGTCGGAGACACCGAGGCGCCCAGCTCCTGCTCCAGTCCGGCCAGATCCCCCGCGACGGCGCGCGCCCGCTCCCCATCCACCAGCTCGAACCACGCCTCCTGCGGCGGGTGGCCGGCCGCGGTGACCTGCAGCGTGTAGCGTGTGTTCGGCGAGAGGACCGGCGCGTCGGCCGGGTACTCCCACCGCGCGCCGGTGACCTCGCGCCGGTCGACCACGGGCCCGCCGGGCCCGATCACCCGGACCGTGTAGCGGGTGAAGCGGCTGCCGAGCCACTCGAAGGCCAGCGCCTCGGGTAACAGGCGGCCGTTGCGCGGGCTCACGATCACGGGCGGTCGCGCCACGCTGCGGGTGGCCAGCACCGCCTGCGACGACTCCTTGGTGGTGCCGGCGAGGAAGCCGAGGCTCGCTTCCACGAGCGCCTTGGCCTTCTGCCCCTGGCCGGCGGCGCCCACGCCCGGCACCGTGAAGGACCCCGCGGCGCCCTCGACCCGCGTGGCCCCGCGCCCGCCCGAGAGCAGCACCACCGCGCTGGCGTTCTCGGTGGTGCGCACCACGTCGCCCGCGCGCAGCGCCAGGAGCGGCCGCACGGGCCGCCAGTCGCCGCCGGCGGCCGGCTTCACCTCCACGCGCCCGCGTCCCGGCTTGATCTCGGTGACGACGGCCGCGGTCTCGGCGGTCTGGGCGAGCGCGGGAGCGGCGAGCCCCAGCAATGCCCACAGGAGCAGCGGCAGATGGGCTCTCATCACGTCAGGCCTCCTTCAAGCTCAGGAGCTCGAAGATCTCGACCGGCTCGCGTCGCCCCTTCACGGACACGGTGCCCCGGTCCCGGACCACGACCCGGTCCTTCAGCGCGGCCAGCGCGGAGCCGCTGATCAGGATGCCGGTCCCGAGGTCGCGATTCAACCCCTCCATTCGAGAGGTGAGGTTGACGGTGTCGCCGAGCACCGCGTACTTCTTCTTCCGCGGCGCGCCCAGTGTGCCCGCGAAGGCCTCCCCGGTGTGGACCGCGATGCCCATGGCGAGCGGGCCGCGGTCCGCCGCCGCCCAGCGGCGGTTGAGGGCCTCGAGCGCCGCGTGCATGCCCACCGCGGTCCGGGCCGCGTGCCAGCAGTGCTCGGGGTCGTCCAGCGGCGCCCCGTACACCGCCATGATGGCGTCCCCGATGAAGTCCTGCACGAGCCCGCGGTGCGCCAGGATCACGTCGACCATCGCGGTGAAGTACTCGTTCATCATCTCGGAGACGACCTGGGGCGGCAGGCGCTCGGACATCGTGGTGAAGCCGCGCAGGTCCGACATCAGCACGGTGACGCCGCGCACCTCGCCGCCCAGCGGCGCGCCGGTGCGCAGCACCCGGTCCATCACCTCGGGGCTCACGTACTGGCCGAAGGCCGAGCGCAGCCGGCGGCGGCGCATCACGTGGGCGCCCTGCAGGTAGACCAGGGTGCCGAGCAGCGGCGCCAGGAAGTCGAGCCAGTAGCCGCCGCGCGTGTAGGCTTCGTACGAGGCCCCGACGAGCGCGGCCACCAGGCCCAGGCCGGCCAGCGCGAGCCACGCGGGCCGCAGCCAGAGGGACAGCACCGAGACGGAGACGCACACGATCGCGAGGAGGATCACGTTCAGGTACCACGGCGGGGGCAGGAGGGCCCGGCGCGCGAGCAGCGTGTTCACCATGTGGGCCTGGATCTCCACGCCCGGCATGAGCCCGGTCGGCGTCGGGAAGAAGTCGCGGCTCTCCGCGAAGCTGGCCCCCACCAGAACGATGCGGTCACGAAAAGGATTGTCCGGATCGGGCTGCGTCCCGTCGCGTGCGAGCGCGACCAGTGGCTCGCTTGGAAAGGTGGTGAACGCGCCGGGCGGCCCCGTGTAGTCGATGCGCCACGGCGCTCCCGCGAGCTGGGCCACCGACGCCAGGGCCGGCCCGATCTTGCCGGCGCGGTCGCGGGCGGGCAGCTCGATCGCGCCCCCGTCGGCGGCGAGGCGCTCGACGAGCTGGCGCGGCGGCACCCCAGCCGAGCCGGCCAGCGCGGCCAGCGACAGGGCGGGCACATGGCCGCCGCCGACGGCGGGTAGCAGCGGGGTGAAGCGCCGGACCACGCCGTCGGCCCCGAGGGGCGCGTTGGCGAAGCCGGCCATGCGGTCCAGCTCCGGGGAAAAGGGAGGAAGCAGGGTATAGCCGCCCTGGTCGGCCGGCATGGCGAGCGAGGCGAAGAGCAGCGAGCCCGGCCGCTTCGCGCTCCAGCGTCGCACGGTGGCGAGCAGGGCCTCGTCCTCCGCGGGCACCGACGGGGTCGTGACCACCAGATCGAAGGCCACGACCCGCGCGCCGCTCTCCAGCAGGAAGTGGGCGAGGTCGGCCACGTAGCGCCGCGAGAGCGGCTGGCGCTGCCCGAGCGCCCGGAAGGCCTCGTCGTCGACGACCACCAGCACGATCTCGGGGGCGGAGACCCGGTCACGCAGGAAGAGGAAGGCATCCACCGCGCGCGTCTCCCAGCCGGCGAGGACGCCGGTGCGGGAGAGCGCGGTCACCGCGACGGAGACCAGCAGCCCGACCAGCATCGCGCGGATGACCCGCGCCCGGGGCCCCGATCCCCGGATCGCCTCGATCAGCGGCTCACTCCGGTGAGGCCGAAGGCGGCCCAGGCGAACGGGTGGGGGAACTCCTTCATCGCGGCGCGCTGGGCAGCCTGGAGCGCCTGGCCCGCGTCGAGCTTGGCGAGCTGGTCGTAGAACTCACGCATGAGCCCGAAGCTGGCGCGGTCGTCCACCTTCCAGAGGGTGGTGACCACCGCGGGGCTGCCCGCGTAGAGGAAGGCCCGCTGCAGCCCGACCAGCTCGTCGCCGGTGCTGAGCTGGCCGAGCCCGGTCTCGCAGGCCGAGAGCACGACGAGCTGCGCCTTCAGGTCGAGGCCGAAGATCTCACGCACCTCGAGCCGCCCGTCGTCGGACCCACCTGGCGCCAGCAGGAGACTGGAGGCGAGCGGATCACGCTCGTTCAGCTCGCCGTGGGTGGCGAAGTGGAGCAGCCGCGCCCCGTCGATCAGGCTCTTGGTGCGCGTCTCCGTCGCGTCCTGGCGCACCAGCACGTTGGCGCCCGCGTAGCGATCGCCCACCACCCGCGCCTCGCGCTCCGCGTAGCGCAGGTTGAGCGCCTGGCCGAGGTCCGGGTTGCCGATTGCCAGAACGGTTCCTCCACCCGCGGAGCGCTTGGCCTCGAGGAACTTGAGCACGCTGGCGCTCGGCAGGGTGGAGAGCGTGTAGTCCTCCACGAGCCAGCGCCCCTGCTTGCTGCGCAGGGCCCCGAAGGGTAGATAGTGGAGCACGTCGTGCGGCACCACGACCACCCGGCTGCCCTTGACGTGCGGGCGCACGGGGGCGAACAGGGCTTCGTGCAGCGCCTCCGCCTGTTTCTGGGCGTCCGGTAGCGGGGCCTGGCCCTCGATGCCGCGGCGGAAGGCCCGCACCTGGGAGACGAGCTGGTCGCGGAGGATGGGAAGCCGCACCACCGTGACGGACGTCCGGTTTACCACCCAGGTAATGGCGTTGTGCCGCCCGAGGAGGTACTCGACCAGCGTCGTTCCCTCCGGCAGGAGGGCCTGCAACTCGGGGACGTTCACCGGCTCCACCGTCATGAGCGAGGCCTGCTCGAGGTTCTCCTTGCGGACCCGATCCAGGAACTCGCGGTAGCCACGCTCGGCCGCCTCGGCCTCCGCGCGGCCGTCCGCCGCGTCGTCATCGCCCGCCTCGTCCGCGGCCGCCTTCGTCGCGGCGAGCCGGCCGCGCAGCCGCACCTCCTCGTCCACGAGGGCCCGCGTCTTGCCCTTAGAGAGCACGGTCTGGCTTCCGAGCAGGTCGAGGAAGGCGCGGGAGCGGGCGCGCTCCGCGAGGGCGAAGGCCTCGTCCGGCTTGCGCAGGGCCACCGCGCTGAAGACCGCGCCGATGTACATCTCCTGCTTGTCCTCCAGGAACCCGCTCCGCAGGGCCGCGTCCTGGAGCGAGCCGCGCAGGCCCTCGGCCAGGGTCACCGCCTCCTTGTAGGCCTCCAGGGCCTCGGGGTACCGGCCCTCGCGGAAATGCGCCCGGCCGATGCCGTTGGTGGCCCACATCTGGTAGGACGGGTTGCCGGTCGCGGTCGCGATCCGCTTCGCCTCCTCGAGGTGGCGGAGCGCCTCCGGGATGTCGGGCTTGTTCATCGCGAGATAGCCGAGCGAATTCCGCGCCCCCAGCTCGAGCTCGGTCGCTCCCAGGTCGCGCGCGACTTGGACGGCGCGGTTGAGCGCCTGCATCGCGGCGGCGTTGTTCCCCGTGCGGCGCTCGACGTCGCCCACCAGCGAGAGAGCGAGCACCAGGTGGCGCTGGGCGTTGCGGCGCGCCTGATCGAAGCCGGACGCGGGCTGGTTCGCCAGGAACTGCTCGAACTGCTTGACCGCCTCCGCGCCCTGCTGGCTCGCGGCCGGGTAGTCGCGACGAGCGAAGGCGAGCTCGCCCAGCGCTCGCCCGAAGGCACCCGCCCAGAAGAGCCGGCGCTGCGGGGTCGCGAAGGCCGGGCTGAGCTGCGCGCCCTCCTGCAAGAACGTCTGCGCCTCGGCGAGACTGCCCGCGGAGCGGTAGAGCGCGCCGACGAACAGGTAGGCGTTGGCCTGATCGCCGAGCATCGCGTCGTTGCGGGGCGCCGCCTTCAGCAGGTCGATGGCCCGCAGCCCGGCCCGGAGGCCTTGCTGCATCGCGCCGACCGGCCGGGCGATGCGCGCCAGATCGACCAGAGCCTGAGCCGCCTCGACCGGCATTCCGCGGGCCTCGAAGTCCTTCGCGGCGCTTTCATAGAAGGCCACCGCGCGTCGCCCATCGCCCCGCCGCACCGCCACCAGGCTCGGCTCGAGGCCGAAGCCGTACCAGGGCTCGCCGCCGGGAGCCGCGTATCGGACCACCTCGGTGACGGTGCGCCCGGGGCCGAACGGATGGCTGGCCTTGCGCTCGTGGATCTCCTTGACCACGAGCCGCACCGAGGGCGCGTACCAGGTGGTCCACGTGTTGCCGATGTTTGCGCCTTCGAGCCGGAGGGCCTTGAAGGTGCCCGCGGGAACGGTCACGTCTTCCTCGGCGGCCACGCGCCACCCGGTCTCGATGCGGTTGAAGCGGAGGTTGAGCAGATTGTCCCGGAACTGGTAGACCGCGCTCCAGCTCTTGCCCACCTCGAGCGGCCACGCGAGCGACCCGTGATGCGGTGTGGCCCCGGAGCGCTCCTTCTCACGCACCACGGTGGCGAACCAGTTCCGGCTCGCGCGCTCGAAGAACTGGACGCCGACATTGTCGGAGACCCGGAAGCCGGCCTTGCCCTGGAAGGAGCCGGGCTCGAGCGCGGTGTAGGTGGTGAGCCGAATGCCCCCGGCCGGGTCGAGGCCGCGCGTGATCCAGCGGCTGCCGGGGGGCGGGAACTCCATGGGGACCGAGGTCTGGCCGGGGGCCGCCGAGGCGGCCAGCGCGGAGCCGGCGAGCGCCAGGAGCACGATCCACCGTCTCGCCGGGTGCCGGATCATCACGCGGATCATAGACCAGCGGCCCGATCGGCGGCAAGGCGCCGCGTTGCAGATTGGCGGCTCCCGGGCCCGCCTCCGCGATAATGGACCGTGCTCACCTGGCCCGACTACGCCGTCGTCCTGGCCGCGCTCGCGGTGCTCGTCGTCATCGGGGGCGTCTTCACCCGCGAGCAGCGCGAGACATCCGACTTCTTCCTCGCGCGGCGGCGCATTCCCTGGTGGGCGGCGTGCCTGTCGTTCCTGGCCACCGAGATCAGCGCGGTCACCATCATCTCGGTGCCCGCGACCGCCTACAGCGAGAATTGGGAGTACGCGCAGTTCTTCATCGGCTCGAGCCTTGCCAAGTTCGTGGTGGCGCTGCTCTTCATCCCGGCCTTCTACCGCTACAACTGCACGACCATCTACGAGTTCCTCGCGCATCGCTTCGGCACCGCGAGCCAGGTGACTGCCTCGATCTTCTTCTTCGTCACGCGCCTGCTCGGCTCCGGCGTGCGGCTCATGGCGGCCTGCGTGGCGGTGGCGGTGCTCCTGGGCTGGCCGGTCTGGCCGACCATCGTGATCTTCAGCCTCGTGTCCATCGTCTATATCGCGCTGGGGGGCGTGAAGGCGGTGGTGTGGACCAACGTGTTCCAGGCGTTGATGTTCCTGGTGGGCGGCGCCTTCACGGTGACCTTCCTGGCCAGCCAGATCGACGGCGGGCTCGGGGCGATGTTCCGGACCGCGGCCGAGGCGGGCCGCCTGAACGTCATCAACTGGGGGCCGGCCCCGAGCGAGCCCGACTTCTGGCGGCGCCTCGTCTCGGACCCGAGCATCGTGTGGCTGGCCGTGCTCAACGGGCTGGTGGGCTCGACGGCCGCCTTCGGCACCGACCACGACCTCATGCAGCGCCTGCTGACCGTGGAGACGCGCAAGCAGAGCCAGCGTACCCTGGCCCTCACCCCGATCGGCACGCTCGTCACCCTAGCCATCTATCTCAGCATCGGGGCCGGGCTCTTCACCTTCTACACCCAGCATCCGGGCCAGGCGGTGCCGCGCCCCGACGAGATCTTCCCGTTCTTCATCCGCACCGCGATGCCCGAGCTGCTGCGGGGCCTGATGCTCGCGGCCATCGTGCTCGCGTCGATCGACTCGCCGCTGGGCTCGCTGTCGGCTTCGTTCGTCACCGACATCTACCGGCCGCTCCTCGTGCGCGGCCGGAGCGAGCCGCACTACCTCTGGGTGTCGCGGGCCGCGGTGATCGGCTTCGGCCTCGTGCTGGCCCTCCTGGCCTGGGGCTTCTCCTTCTTCAGCGGCTTCCTCTGGCTCGCCTTCAAGATCGCGGGCGTCACCTTCGGATCGCTGCTGGGCGTCTTCCTGCTGGGCCTGATCACGCGGGCGCAGGCGGACCGCGCCAACGCGGCCGCGATGATCGTCATGGCGATCGTGAACCTGGTGCTGCTGATCCTGTCGGAGACCGGCCGCATCGGCTTCGGCTGGTCCTGGCTCGTCATCCTGGGCACCGCCGGCACCATGCTGCTGGCGCCGCTGCTGGCGCCGCTGTTCGATCGCCCCCGTCTTCCCTGAACGGCCGTTCAGTGCTATCCTTTCGCCACTGAACGATCACTCACTCCTCGAAGCGGAGGATGCCATGTCGAGCCAGTTCCTCTATCGCCTACCGGTCGAGCAGACCCAGTGGAAGGTCGACGGCCAGACCACCACCGCCTTCACGTGGGAATACGAGGACGGCAGCGACGACCTGCTGCGCCTGTACGGCAAGGGCAAGAAGCAGCAGTGGGACGCCGCGGAGCGCCTCGACTGGTCCCAGGAGATCGATCCCGACAACCCGATGGGCATGTCGGACCGGACCATCGCCATCCACGGCACCGACCTCTGGAACAGCCTCGGCGAGAAGGACCGGGTGCACATCCGGCGCAACCTGCAGGCCCACTCGCTCTCGCAGTTCATGCACGGCGAGCAGGGCGCGCTGATCGCGACGGCCAAGATCGTCCAGACCGTACCGACCTACGAGTCCAAGTTCTACGCGGCCACCCAGGTGATGGACGAGGCGCGCCACGTGGAGGCCTACTCCCGGCTGCTGCACGAGAAGTTCAAGCTCGCCTACCCGATCACCCCCACGCTGGCCAAGCTGCTGGAAGCCACCATCACCGACCGGCGCTGGGACATGACCTATCTCGGCATGCAGATCCTGATCGAGGGGCTCGCGCTCGCCGCCTTCCAGCGGATCCGCGACAACTCGACGAACCCGCTGTGCGCGGCGCTGAACGCCTACGTCATGCAGGACGAGGCGCGGCACGTGGCCTTCGGTCGCCTCGCCCTGCGCGACTACTACCCGGAGCTCACCGACGCGGAGCGGGACGAGCGCGAGGAGTTCGTGGTGGAAGCCTGCTACCACATGCGTGATCGCTTCAACCAGAAGGAGGTCTGGGAGAACCTGGGCCTCCCCGTCCAGGAGTGCGTCGCGGCGGTGGACCAGTCGGACACCATGAGGCAGTTCCGGCGCCGCTTGTTCACCCGGATCGTCCCCACCGTGAAGGACATCGGGCTCTGGGGGAGCCGGGTGCAGCGGGCCTACGAGGACATGGGCGTCATGGAGTTCGCCGAGGTCGACGCGGCCGCGATCCTGGACAACGACAACCGCGTGGCCGAGGAGTTCGACGCCAAGCAGTTCGTCCAGCAGCAGCTCGGCCAGGCCTCCTAACCCGGCTAGGCCAGGTCGAACAGGAGGAAGTGGGCGGGCTCGAGCGCCACCATCTCGAGCGCGCTCTCCCGTCTCACCGCGGCGCCGTCGCCCGCCGCGAGCGCGGTCCCGTTCAGCTCGATCCGCCCGGTGATCATCTGCAGCCACGCGTGCCGCCCCGCCGCCGGCGCGTGCTTCACCCGCTCCCCCGGTTCGAGCCGTGACGCGAAGAGCCCCACGTCCTGATGGATGGTCACGCTCCCGTCGCGCCCGTCGCGGGAGGCGATGAGCCGCAGGGCGCCCCGCTCCTCCATCGAAGGGATCGCCTTCTGCTCGTAGCCGGGGGCGAGGCCGCGGCGGTCCGGCAGGAGCCAGATCTGGAGGAAGTGCACCGGCTCGTCCGGTCGCGGATTGAACTCGCTGTGCGTCACCCCGGTGCCCGCGCTCATGCGCTGCACGTCGCCCGGCACGATGACCGAGCGGTTGCCCATGCTGTCGGCATGCTCGAGCGCGCCCTCCAGCACGTAGGTGACGATCTCCATGTCGTTGTGCGAGTGCGCCCCGAAGCCCCGGCCGGCCGCCACCCGGTCCTCGTTGATGACCCGGAGCGATCGGAAGCCCATGTGCGCAGGGTCGTGATAGCCCGCGAACGAGAAGGTGTGAGAGGTGTCGAGCCAGCCGTGGTCGAAGTGGCCGCGCTCGGCGGCGGGACGCTTGACGATCATCGCGAACGCTCCGTCATGTGAGGGTGACCTTACCTCGTCATCATACGCCACCCCGCAAACCGGACCGACCGCGGGTATCATTCGGGCGATGGCACGCGGGGGGGCTATGGAGCGCGGGATCCCGACCGAGGAGGCCGAGCGCGCGCGCCGGCGCGCGGTGGTGATCTCACTGGTGGTCTCGGCGGTGCTGCTGGCCGCCAAGTACCAGGCCTATCGCCTGACCGGCTCCACCGCCATCCTGTCCGACGCGCTCGAGTCCATCGTCAACGTGGTCGCCGCGGTGTTCGCGCTCGGGGGGATCGTCTTCGCGGGCCGCCCCGCCGATCGCAATCATCCCTACGGCCACGGGAAGATCGAGTTCTTCAGCGCCGCCTTCGAGGGCGGCCTCATCGCCTTCGCGGCGGTGCTGATCGTCTACGAAGTGATCCTGAGCCTGCTCCGCGGACCGGACGTGCACGCGCTGGACGTCGGCGTGAGCATCGTCCTGGGCGCGGGCCTCGTCAACCTCCTACTCGGCTGGTACCTGATCCGCGCCGGCCGGAAGTACGAGTCGCTCACCCTCGTCGCCGACGGCCGCCACGTCCTCGCCGACTTCTACACGAGCGCCGGGATCGTGATCGGATTGCTCCTGGTCCGGTTCACCGGGATCGTGTGGCTGGACCCGCTGGTCGCCGCGGTGGTGGCGCTGAACCTCCTGTGGACCGGCTTTCGGCTGGTACGCCAGGCGGCGGGTGGGCTCCTGGACGAGGAAGACACCGCGCTGCTGGACCGGCTCCTGGAGGTCCTGCAGCCCCACCTGGGCCAGGGCGTGATCCGCGTCCATCATCTGCGCGCGATCCGCGCGGGCCGCTTCCATCACGTGGACGCGCATCTGGTCGTCCCCGAGTTCTGGTCGGTGGAGCGCTCGCACGAGACCGCGGAGGAGCTGGCCGAGCGGCTGATCAAGGAGGTGGGCGTCGAGGGGGAGATGACGCTCCACACCGATCCCTGCCATCGCATCTACTGCCGGATGTGTGATCTCGATGACTGCCCGGTGCGCCGCGAGCCGTTCGACGGCCGGCCGCCACTCACGCTGGAAGAGGCCGTCCAGCCCGACATGCCCCGTCCGTGAGCGACGACCTGCTGGAGCGCGTGCGCGGCCGCGCGCGCGAGAACTCCTTCTGGCGGTACCTGGGGGTCGAGGTGGCGGAGGCGCGCGACGGCTGGGTGCGCCTGCGCGTGCCGGTGCGCGACGAGCTACGAAACGCGGAGGGCGCCCCGCTGCATGGCGGGGTCTTCGCCGCTTTGACGGACATGGCGGTGGGCGGCGCGCTGTCGACCATGCACGAGGCCTCCGCCGGCGGGGTGGGGCAGACCACGCTCGACCTGAACGTGAGCTTCATCGGGGCGGCCACCGGCGACGTCTTCGCGGAAGGGCGCATCCTGCGGCGCGGGCGAACCATCGCGTTCGGCGAGGCCACCATCACCGACGCGGCCGGCAAGCTCCTGGCCGTCGGCCGCGCCACCTACATGATCCTGGCCAAGTGATCAGGTCAGCAGGCGCGCCATGACCGCGTCGAGCTGGCAGCGGCGCCAGCCGTAGGCGGTGAGCGCGGCCACGCCGGGGGCCAGGTACTCCGCGTCCCACGGATCGCGCATGAGCACGACCGCCAGCTTGCGCGCGCCCGCCTGGCAGGCCTCGAGCAGCGCGCGGTTGGACGTGTAGAGGTGCGCGTCGTAGAGGAACAGCACGGTGGCGTCGGCGGCCGCCGCCGCCACCCGCGCGCCTTCGATCTCCTCGGCGGTCGGCTCCACGCCCACCACCGCCACCTCCGGCTCCACCCCGTGGGGCGCCATGCTCTCGCGCAGGTAGCCGGCCTCGTCCTGCATCGCGGGCTCGATCGTGATGCGGGCGGCCAGCGAGGAGAGGCGCGGGAAGATCGCCAGCACGCGGCCGTTGCGCGCGGGCCGCCAGCGCGCGTCCGGCGGGGCCACCACCATGACCGCGCGCGCGGCCATGGCCTTGGCCAGCGCGCCGCCGTCGCGCTCCGCGCGCGGCTCGCCGCCGGTGAAGCGCTCCGACCGCTTGGCGTCGAGCGTGTCGAGCCGCGCCATGCTGCGCTCGAGCGCACGTAGCGGCAGCGCCTTGTCGCGATAGGCGGCGAGCACGGCGGCGTAGGCCGCGCGCTGGGCCGGCGCGGTATGGCAGACGAGCAGCAGGTCGTGGCCCGCCCCCGCGGTGCGCACCGCCGCCTCGCCCATCGGACACAGAGCGCCGACTGCACCCATTTCAAGGTCGTCGGAGACGATGACGCCGCGGTAACCCACCTGGCCGCGCAGGTAGTCCTCGACAATGAGCTTCGAGAAGGTGGCGGGCATACGCTGCGCCGGGTCGAGGTTCGGGTAGAGCGGGTGCGAGGTCATGATGCAGTCCACCCCCGCCTCCATCGCGGCCATGAAGGGGACCAGGTGCACCGCGTGCATGTCGCCCCAGTCGGAGTCGATCACGGGCAGGCCCAGGTGCGCGTCCACCGGGGCGTGGCCCTTGCCCGGGAAGTGCTTGGCGCAGGCCGACAGGCCGGCCGACTGCATGCCGTGGATGCGCGCCGCGCCGAAGCGGGCCACCACCGCCGGGTCCTTTCCGTAGGAGCGGATGCCGATGTTCGGGCTGTAGCGCTCGGTGAGCACGTCCAGGCACGGGCCGAAGCTCACGTCCACCCCGAGCCGCCGCAGCTCGCGCCCCTCGATCAACCCCTGACGCGCCACCATGGCCTCGTTACCGGCGGTGCCGGCGGTGAGGTTGTCGGGAAAGATGGTGACGCCTCGGTGCAGCATGATGATCCGGCCACCTTCGTGATCCGTCGTGATCAGGAGCCGGCGGCCGAGGCCTTCTTCGAGGCGCGTGATGAAGCGGACGAAGCGCTCGGACGTCTCGAAGTTGCGCCGGTAGAGCATGAGCCCGCCCGCGTGGATGTCGCGCAGGAGCCGCAGGTCGTCGTCGGTGGCGTCGGGCCCGGGCAGCCCGACGATGAGCTGCCGCCCCACCATCGCTTCGAGGCTCATGGCGCTCATCTATATAGCAGGTAGGGCCGGCGCGCCCGCGCGAAGGCGGCCAGGCCGGGTCGCCAGGAGATCTCGAGGCGGGAGAGCGGCGTGCCGTGCTCGATCGCGCGGCGGATCGCGTCGGTACCGCAGAGCAGATCGATGGGCAGCTTCTTCCACTGGAACTCGTAGGGCGGCCGCTTCCAGCGGAAGCCCCGCGGCGATTGCCGCCGCGCCTCGATGATCAGCGCCAGATAGGTCGCGTACGACTTGAAGCGGTCCCAGTCGGTGACGTGCACCTGCACGCCGCCGCAGGTCCGCCGTGCCCACTTGTGAAAGGCGGGCTCGAACGAGGCGGCGCGGAAGCGCACGCCGGGGAGCCCGCGGCGCTCGAGCGCGGCCGCGAGTCGCGCCCCGTCGAGGTAGGGCGCGCCGACCCATTCGAAGGGCCGCGTGGTGCCGCGGCCTTCGGAGAGATTGGTCCCCTCGATCAGGCAGCCGCCGGGGTAGACCCGCGCGGTGTCGGTGGTGGGCATGTTGGGCGACGGGGCGACCCAGGGCAGCTCCGTGTCCTCCCACAGCATGTTCCGGCGCCAGCCCGCCATCGGCACCACCGTGAGGTCGCAGCCGATTCTCTGGGTCTCGTTGTGATAGGCGGCCAGCTCCGCGATGGTCATGCCGTGGCGGATGGGCAAGGGATGCAGGCCCACGAACGACGCGAAGCGCGGGTCGGGCCAGTTGCCCTCCAGCCGCTCGCCGCCCAGCGGGTTCGGGCGGTCCAGCACCACCACCGGCTTGCCGGCCCGGGCGCAGGCCCGCATGGCCAGCACGGTGGTCCACGCGAAGGTGTAGTAGCGCGCGCCCACGTCCTGCAGATCGGCCACCAGCACGTCGATGTCCCGCAGCATCGGGGGCGTCGGCTCGAGGCGCTTGCCGTAGAGGCTGTGCACGCGCAGCCGTCGTGTTCCGTCGTACCCGGCGCCGATGTGGGCGTGGTCCTGCGCGGCACCCACGAGGCCGTGCTCGGGCGCGAAGAGCGCGGTCAGGCGCACCCGGCGCAGCCCGCGGATCACGTCGGCGGCGTGCTCCAGATCACGCGTGACCGAGGCCGGGTGACACAGTAGCCCGACCCGGCGGCCGGCCAGGAGCGAGGGCAGGCGCGAGACGAGGACGTCGAGGCCCACGCTGACGGAGTTCATCATGCGCGCGCCGGGAGCTCGACCACGCCACCCCCGACCACCGACAGCTCACCGTCCTGGTTGCGCGCCTCCTGCTCGATCTCGACCAGGTGGCGGCCCTCCTCGACCCGCTTGCCGATGACGCGGCCCTCGATCACGAGGTAGTCGCCCTCCGGGTTGTGGCGGCGGATCTTGCAGTGGGCCCGGCGCAGGAAGCCGTCGTCGCCCATCCAGTTGGTCAGGTGGTGGGTGAGCCAGGAGCAGCGCTCCGGGCCGTAGTCGTACGCGCCGGGCGCGCCCACCGCGGCGGCCAGCTCGGGCTCCCAGTGCACGCGCTCCGGGCAGTCGGGGATGCCGAAGCGGTTCTTGATGCCGAGGCCGGAGTGGCGGTTGATCTGCTTCCACGCGAGCTTGTTGGCTCGGATGTAGAGGCCGCCCCAGCCCTGAGCGTAGGCGATGAAGCCGGTGACGGTCATCGGGCCCTTGGCCATCCGGGGCAACGTCTCGCCCACCGTCACCTCCTGCCAGTAACGCGGGGTGGCGCCGCGGACCTCCTCGCGCGCGTAGAGGCGATAGATCTCGGCCAGCGCCTCGTCGGAGTAGCGCGTCGGCGGCTTGCCTTTCAGGTCCCGGTACTTGGTGCCCAGCTCGCGCGCCTGGTCGCGCTCGGTGCGGAAGCACCAGCTGTCTGCCTCGGCGAGCCGCTCGCCGCGCTGGTTGCGGAACTTCACGTGGTAGATCTGCTGCACCGCGCGCCCCGCGAAGCGCGTCTCGTGCTCGATCAGGTCCTTCAGCCACGCCTCGGTCAGGACCTCGTCGTTGCGCCGCACCGGCTGGTGCCAGGTCCACTCGGCCCCGGCCCACATGGCGTGCACGCCCGCGAGCCCGCCCACGTAGCCCGAGATGATGCGACTGCACGCGAAGAGAAAGCTCGGCGGGGCGATGATGCCGCGATAGCGGGTGCGGGCCGCGTAGGCGGGGTCGCACCAGAGCGGGTTGTCGTCGCCGATGCCGTGGGCGTAGTGGCGGATGTTGTCGCGGGTGGCCTCGTGGCACCAGGGCTCGAGCGTGTCGGTGATCGGCACCCCGATGCGCTGTCGCAGCTCGTCGAGACCCCGCTGGGTGATCTTCGGGAAAAGCTGGTCGGTCTCGGGCGGCATTACCTTCCCCTCAGGACCTTGCGGTTGACCTTGCCGGCCGGCGTCTTGGGCAACTCGGTGACGAACTCGACCAGGCGCGGGTACTCGTGCTGGGCGAGCCGTGTGCGCGTCCACTCCTGCAGCTCGCGGGCGAAGGCTGGGTCGCCGCGGCGCGCGCTCACGATGAAGGCCTTGATCACGTGGCCGCGCAGCGAGTCGGGCACGCCGATCACCGCGGCCTCGCGGACATCTGAATGCTTCAGCAGCGCGCCCTCGACCTCGACCGCGCTGATCGTCCAGCCCGCGGAGATGATGACGTCGTCGGCGCGCCCCGCGTGATAGAAGTAGCCCTCGGCGTCGGTCCAGCCGCGGTCCTTGGTGGGAAACCACGCGTCGCGACGCCAGACCTTGAGCTCGCCGGGCTCGTCGGCCGCGCACGCGGTCCCGTCCGGGCGCTGCACCTCCACCTGCACGCCGGGCACGGGCTTCCCGAGGGAGCCCGGCTTCACCGGGAAATCGGGCGCGCCCGGGTAGCTGGCGAGGATCACGCCCACCTCGGTGGTGCCGTACATGCTGCACACCGGCGCGCCGAAGGTGGCCTCCGCGAAGGCCCGGGTGGCCTCGTCGATCGGCTCTCCGGTGAAGGAGAGCTTGCGAATGGCGTAGCGGTAGCGCGAGGCGGTTCCCGCGCTCTTGATCATCCGGTAGTGCGTGGCGGCGGCCGAGAGGTTGGTGATCCGGTGGTCGGCGAGCGTGCGCAGCAGCCGGTCGGCGTCGAACCGGCCCGCGAAGGCGCCGGTGGTGACGCCGAGAGCCAGCGGCCCGAGCGTCCCGTGCCACAGGCCGTGGCCCCACGCGGGCGAGGACGGGCAGAAGAACTCGTCGCCGGGGCGGACGCCGGTGCCGTAGAGCGCGGCGATCATCAGCGTGACGATGCTGCGGTGGGTGTGGCGCACCGCGGCGGGTAGCTCGCGGGTGGTGCCCGAGGTGTACTGGAAGACCGCGAGATCGTCCGCGCGCGTGTCGGGCTCGAAGCGGTCGGGATACTTCGCGAGCGCGGTGAGGAACCCTTCGTCGGCGACCACGGTGACGAGGTCAGAGACGTCGCGCGCGATCGCGGCCTGGGCGGCCGAGACGACGAGCAGCCGCGGTGTGCAGTCGTCGACGCGCAGGCGCAACCCGTCGGGGCCGAAGAGGCTGAAGAGCGGCACCGCGATGGCCCCGCGCTTCACCGCGCCGAAGAGGCTCGCGTAGAAGGGGAGCGAGGGCTCCAGCATGATGCCGACCCGGTCGCCGCGCCCGACCCCACGATCGGCCAGATAGTGGGCGAAGCGGCCGGACCAGGCGGCGAGCGCGCCGAAGGAGAAGGCTTCGTCGCGGCCGTCGGTGTGGGCGAGGCGCACCGCGACCCGATCCGCCGGATGCCGGTCGATGCACTCGTGACCGATGTTCAGCCGCTCGCGGTCGCCGTCGAAGAGCTCCCACAGCCGGGCCGGCGAGCAGAGCCGCTGGGCGTCCGCGTACGTGATGTGATCGGTCAGCAGAGCCATCGCCCGATAGTACCGCATCGACCGGCATTGACTGCTTGGGGCCTCACGGGCTAAGGTGCGGCTTCGGGAGGCCGCCATGACTTCATCGTCGAAGATCGCCATCGTCACGGGAGCGGGAACGGGCATCGGCAAGGCCAGCGCGCTGGCCCTCATGAAGGACGGCTGGTCGGTCGTCTTCGCGGGGCGCCGCAAGGAGCTGCTGGAGGCGGCGGCCAACGAAGGCAAGGCCACCGGCGGCCAGACGCTCGTGGTCCCCACCGACGTGAGCAACCCCGAATCCATCAAGGCCCTCTTCGCCAGGACGAAGGACACCTTCGGCCGGCTCGACCTCCTGTTCAACAATGCGGGAACCGGCGCCCCCCCGATCCCGCTCGAGGATCTCACCTACGAGCAGTGGATGACGGTGGTCAACGCCAACCTGACCGGCGTCTTTCTCTGCACGCAGGAGGCCTTCAAGATCATGAAGGCCCAGAGCCCGATGGGCGGCCGCATCATCAACAACGGCTCCATCTCGGCGCACGCGCCGCGGCCGAATTCGTCGCCCTACACCGCCACCAAGCACGCGGTCACCGGCCTCACCAAGGCCACCTCGCTCGACGGGCGCAAGTACGACATCGCCTGCGGCCAGGTCGACGTCGGCAACGCGGCCACCGACATGACCGCGCGCATGGCCAAGGGCGTGCCGCAGGCCAACGGCACCACCGCGATCGAGCCCACCATGGACGTCCAGGCGGTGGCGAACGCGGTCAAGTACATGGCGAGCCTGCCGCTCGACGCCAACGTGCTGTTCCTGACCGTGATGGCGTCGAAGATGCCCTTCGTCGGGCGAGGCTGAGCGCTCACGCTTTGGGCGAGATCGACGAAGCGGCCGAGCCGGCCGCGCTGATCGAGGCCTACTACGACGCCGGCTGGACCGACGGCCTGCCGGTGGTGCCGCCGTCGGACGCCTCCATCGCGGCCACGCTGGCCGCCGCCGGCCTCCAGGGCCACGAGGTGCTCGGCGAGATCGCGGGCCGCAACACCGAGGTCGTCGCGGAGAAGGCGGCCATAAACGCGGTCATGGCCGGCTGCCGTCCCGAGTACATGCCGGTGGTGGTGGGCGCGATCAAGAGCCTCTGCGAGCCCGCCTTCGCCTATCATGGGCCGGCCAGCAGCACCGGCGGCTCGGCCATGGTGCTGGTGGTGAACGGCCCCATCGCACGGCGGCTCGGCATCAACGGAGGCAACAACGCCTTCGGCCAGGGTCATCGCCCCAACGCCACCATCGGGCGCGCGGTGCGCCTCATCATGATGAACACGATGAACACGCGCCCGGGCTTCCTCGATCGCGCCACCCTTGGCAATCCCGGCAAGTACACCTTCTGCTTCGCCGAGCACGAGGAGGATCACTCGTGGGAGCCGCTGCACGTGGCGCGGGGGCTGCGCCGCGAGGACAGCGCGGTCACCCTCATCGCCTCCAACAGCGTGTACCAGGTCTACAACCAGCTCGCGGCCACCCCGGAGCCGCTGCTGCGCTGTTTCGCCGACGCGCTCTCGAACGCGGGCGCGCCCAATCTGCGCGGCTTCAACGAGACGCTGATCGTCTTCGCGGGCGAGCACGCCGAGGTCCTGCGCCGCGCGGGCTGGAGCCGACTGGACGTTCAGCGCTTCCTGATCGAGCACACGCGGCGGCGGGTGGCCGACTACAAGCGGGCCGCGCGCATCCCCGGCGCCGTCACCGCGGCGGACGAGACCACCTGGCGCCACGTCTTCGAGCGCCCCGAGGACGTCCTGATCGCCTGCGCCGGCGGCCGCGCGGGCAGCTGGTCCGCCTGTCTGCCGGGGTGGGGGAAGAAGTGGACGCGCAGTATCACGACGCGCATCGACACGACGCACATCGGAGGCCTGGCATGAAGCTCTTCGATCCGACCTCGAAGCCAGTGGAGCGTGCGATCGAGCTGGCGCCGCGGCCCGCGAGTCCCCGGGGCCTGCGGCTCGGCCTGGTGGACAACACCAAGTTCAATTCCGACACCCTGCTCGAGAAGCTGGCGGATCGGCTGGCCGCGCGGCATCACATGACGGTCAGCGCGACCAACCGCAAGCGCTCGCCGAGCCACGAGATCGACGAGGCCGGCATCGCGGCGCTACGCGCGCAGGCCGATCTGGTCATCTCGGGCATCGGCGACTGAGGGTCGTGCAGCTCGAGCAGTGTGCTCGACGCGATCCTGATGGAAGAGCAGGGCGTGCCCGCCATCGCCATCGTCACCAGCCCGTTCCGCAACACCGGGAAGACCATGGCCGAGAGCTGGGGCAAGCCGGGCTACCCGTTCCTCGACACGCCGCATCCCATCGCCAACCTCAGCGAGGCGGAGCTCGACGAGCGGGCCGACCGGCTCGCGGAGGCCGTGGAGGAGTGGCTGGGCTTCGAGGCGCACTAGCGTGAGGGCCGCCCTCGCGTGAGTCGCATCCGCTACGACCGGCTGCCGACCGAGCGCGCGGATCCGCGCACCCGCGGCCTCGACCGGCTCTCGGCCGCGCAGATCGCCCGGCTGATGAATCGCGCCGACCGGCGGGCCGTGCGCGCGGTGGGCCGCGCGGCGCCGGCCATCGGCCGCGCGGTGGACCTGATCGTGCGCGCGCTGTCGCGGCGCGGCCGCCTCATCTTCGTGGGCGCGGGGACCAGCGGGCGGCTGGGCGTGCTCGAGGCCGCCGAGTGCCCGCCCACCTTCGACACGCCGCCGTCGCTCGTGCAGGCCGTCATCGCGGGCGGCAAGCGCACCGTCTTCCGCTCGGCCGAGGGCGCCGAGGACAACAGCCCCGACGGCGCGCGCCAGATCCGCCGGCGCGTGCGCCGGGGCGACGTGGTGGTGGGCATCGCGGCCAGCGGCGTCACCCCGTTCGTCCGCGCCGCGCTGCGCGAGGCGCGCAGGCGCGGCGCCGTCACCGCCCTGGTGACGTGCAACCCGCAGGTGCCGGCCTCGGCGGCCCGCGTGGTGATCGCGCTCGCGGTCGGCCCCGAGGTGCTGACCGGCTCGACGCGCCTGAAGGCGGGCACCGCCACCAAGCTCGTGCTCAACACGCTGACCACCGCGTCCTTCGCGCGTCTCGGCAAGGTCTACGGCAACCGCATGGTGGACCTGCGCCCCCGCTCGGCCAAGCTGCGCGCCCGCGCCCTGCGCCTGGTGCGCCAGCTCGGCCGCGTGAGCCCGCGCGAGGCAGAGCGCCTCCTGAAAGCCGCCGACGGCCGCGCCAAGGTCGCCATCGCCATGGCCCGCCTCGGCGTAGACGTGCGCGAAGCCCGCCGGCGCCTCAAGCGCGCCGCCGGCTCCCTCCGCCGAGCGCTCGAATAGGCCGGCGTTAGCTGGGGTCAGGTCTTGAATTACGACATTTCGTTCGCCTGAGGGCTGCTCCGCTCCCCGACGGGAATGTCGTAATTCAAGACCTGACCCCGCCTCAGCTGTGGCTGGGGCCGGCGGTGTCTTCAGTACGCACCGGCGTCTTCCCGCGCAGGAAGTCGAAGTCGACGCCTTCGTGGGCCTGCAGTACGTGGTCGAGGAAGAGACGGCCGTAGCCGCGCGTGTAGTGGAGCGGGCGGGGTTTCCACTGGGCCCGGCGCCGGGCCAGCTGGTCGTCGGCAACCCGGAGGGTCAGCCGGCGGTTTGGGATGTCCAGCTCGATCTCGTCGCCGTCCTTCACGAGCGCGAGCGGCCCGCCCGCCTCCGCCTCCGGCGAGACGTGCAGCACCACGGTGCCGTAGGACGTCCCGCTCATCCGCGCGTCCGAGATGCGCACCATGTCCTTCACGCCCTTCTGCAGGAGCTTGCGCGGGATCGGCGCCGCGCCCCACTCCGGCATGCCCGGCGCGCCCTTCGGGCCCACCCGCTTGAGCACCAGCACGGAGGTCTCGTCGACCTTCAGGTCCGGGTCGTCGATGCGCGCGTGCAGATCGGCGTGGTCCTCGAACACCAGCGCGCGCCCGCGATGCGTCAGGAGATGCGCGGAGGCCGCGGACTGCTTCACCACCGCTCCGTTCGGGCACAGGTTGCCGGTGAGGATGGCGGTGCCGCCCTCGCTCGAGATCGGCATGGCGAGCGGGCGGATCACGTCCTCGTTGTAGTTGACCGCGGACTCGTTGTTGGTGGCGATGGACTGGCCGGTCACCGTGAGCGCGTCGCGATGCAGCAGCGGCAGCAGCTCCTTCAGCACCACCGGCAGCCCGCCCGCGTAGAAGAAGTCCTCCATCAGATATTTACCCGACGGCCGCACGTTGAGCAGCATCGGGGTGGTGCGCGACAGCTCGTCGAAGCGCGTGAGCGGCAGGTCGACGCCAGCCCGTCCCGCGATGGCCACCAGGTGGATGATCGCGTTGGTGGAGCCGCCGATGGCCATGTCCGTGCGGATGGCGTTGTCGAAGGCCGCGCGCGTCAGGATCTTCGACGGCTTGAGGTCCTCGCGCACCATCTCCATGATCCGCCGCCCGCTCATCTCGGCCAGGGCCAGACGTCGCGAGTCGGGCGCCGGGATGGCCGCGTTGCCGGGCAGCGTCATGCCCAGCGCCTCCGCCATCGAGGCCATGGTCGATGCGGTGCCCATCACCATGCAGTGTCCGGCCGAGCGCGAGAGGCAGGCCTCGATCTCGCAGAACTCCTCCTCGCTGAGCCGCCCGGCCCGGCGCTCCGCCCAGAAACGCCAGTTGTCGGTGCCGGAGCCGATGTCCTCGGCGCGCCAGCGCCCGCGCAGCATCGGCCCGCCCGTCACCACGATCGCGGGCACGTCCGCGGAGGCGGCGCCCATCAGCATGGCGGGCGTGGTCTTGTCGCACCCGGAGAGCAGCACCACGCCGTCGAGGGGATAGGCGCGGATGCATTCCTCCACGTCCATCGCCATCAGGTTGCGGAAGAGCATGGTGGTGGGCTTCATGAGGATCTCGCCCAGCGAGATGGTCGGGAACTCGAGCGGGAAGCCGCCCGCGGAGAGCACCCCGCGCTTCACCGCCTCTGCCACCTGGCGCAGGTGCGCGTTGCAGCTGGTCAGCTCGGACCAGGAGTTGGCGATGCCGATCACGGGCCGGCCGTCGAACATCAGCTCGCTGAAGCCCTCGGCCTTGATCCACGAGCGGTGGGTGAAGCCGTCCAGGTCCCTCTTGCCGAACCAGTTGTGGCTGCGCAGCGCAGGCGTGCTCACCGGGACACCTCCTTGGGTACGGATGGGCGCCATTATAACCAGCGTTGCGTCGGGAGCGCCGGGGAGCGAGACTGAGCGCCATGCCTCCCGAGACCCGCTATGCCAAGAGCGGTGATGTCCATCTCGCCTACCAGGTCGTCGGCGAGGGCCCGCTCGACCTCGTGTTCGTGCACGGCTGGGTCTCGAACGTCGAGTACGGGTGGGAGGTGCCGCAGCTCGCGCGCTTCCTGAATCGCCTCGCGTCCTTTTCGCGCCTGATCCTCTTCGACAGGCGCGGCACCGGCATGTCGGACCGCGTGCCGGATCGCGAGCTGCCGACGCTCGAGCAGCGGATGGACGACATCCGAACCGTGATGGACGCGATCGGATCGGAGCGAGCCGCGATGTTCGGCTTCTCGGAGGGCGGGAACATGAGCGTCCTCTTCGCCGCGACCTATCCGGAGCGAACGGCCGCCGTCGTCACCTTCGGGACCTTCGCCAGGCGGATCTATAGCCCGGGCCCGGACTATCCGTGGGCGCCCACGCCCGCCCAGCGTCAGAAGGACTTTGAGATGATCGAACGAGAGTGGGACGGGGAGATGGACGTGTCCCACTACGCGCCGACCGCGGACGCGGCGCTCCGCGCTCAGATCGCCGCGTTCTTCCGCCGCAGCGCCAGTCCCGGGGCGGCCCTGACGCTGCTGCGCATGAACACGGAGATCGACGTCCGGCACGTATTGCCCGCGGTCAGGGTCCCGACGCTGGTCCTGCACCGGACCGGCGACCTCGACGCCAACGTCGAGGAGGGGCGCTGGATCGCGGCTCGGATCCCCGGTGCCCGGTTCGTGGAGCTGCCTGGCTCGGATCACCCTCCATGGGTGGGCGACACCGACGCCGTCCTGGGTGAAGTCGAGGAGTTCCTCACCGGCATCCGGCGCGGTCCTGAGCCCGATCGAGTGCTGGCGACCGTGCTCTTCACCGACATCGTGGACGCCACCGCGACCGCCGCGGCCGTCGGGGACCGGGCCTGGCGAGACCTCCTCCAGGCCCATCACGCCGCGGTCCGCCGCGAGCTCAGTCGCTTCCGCGGCCGGGAGCTCGATACGGCGGGCGACGGGTTCCTGGCCACCTTCGACGGTCCCGCCCGCGCCGTCCGCTGCGCCTGCGCCATCCGCGATGCCGTTCGCGTCCTCGGCATCCGGATCCGCGCCGGCCTGCACACCGGTGAGTGCGAGGTCATGGGCGACAAGCTCAGCGGCCTCGCGGTCCACATCGGCGCCCGCGTCGCCGCCGCGGCCGGTCCCGACGAGGTCTGGGTCTCCTCCACCGTCAAGGACCTTGTCGCGGGCGCCGGCCTCCGGTTCAACGACCGCGGCCCCCACTCCCTCAAGGGCGTCCCGGGCGAGTGGCGCCTGTTCGCGGTGGAACGATAGGTTGTATAGAATGACGGGGCTCCATCCAACCCCACGCGAGGAGACGACGGCGATGAGGCTTCAGGGCAAGGTGGCGGTGGTGACGGGCGGCGGCGCCGGGATCGGGCGGGGCATCGTGCTGTGCATGGCCAAGGAGGGCGCCGACATCGCCATCCCCGACATCCAGGACGCC